>OHLI01000003.1_pt1 | contig 209833 bp, 190 predicted proteins | sample 1569051 | NCBI WGS metagenome assembly OHLI01 (sample SAMEA3879561, study PRJEB24766) | human gut metagenome | biome: human-associated habitat; feature: feces | place: USA | collected 1985/1987
TAACTCAATTCTATCACTATATCTTTCCGCATTTCACTTTTTTGTAGTAACTTTGTTTGTGAAAGATTATTTCGTCGGATGTTCTCTGACAAGGTCCCCAAGTTCGTTCCAAGGAAGGGTAACCTTTATTATTCCGAGATAATATGGCCCGATTTCATACTGGCCGTAAACGTAAGTCACACCCTGTTCTGAAACCTTGAAATTGCCATTCGGCTCAAGGTCCTTGATGAAGAGCGCGTCGTAAGACTCCTGGTCAGGCATCTCGTCGTGAAGATGGGCGGAGAGCAATGCGGAAAGAGCCTCCTTGTAGCCAGGAATGAAGAAATCCTCCTCTGTCACCTGCTTGCCAGTCTTCAGGTCAATGTTTACTGACGATTCGACTGTGGAGCCGTGTGCGCCGCCCTCGAACACGTAGTTGGAAACCGTGTATGTGATGATGTTGTCGTGTCTTCCGGAAAAATAGCCTTCCAGCTTGTTCTCCCAGGAGAAGAAACCTGCTCCCATGTCATTGGCCTCATCGCCTTGGGCTTCACTGAGCAGCTCCAGGTTGGCCTTCTTGTACTCGGCAACGAAATCGCCAGCCCAGCGGTTGGCCGCATCTTCCACAGAAAGTCCCGAGTAGTCAGAGCCGAAAGTGGCCTCCACGATAATCTCGCAGATAGAGTTCTTTACACTGTCCACAAGACCATCTACAGGATATTCTGCATTGACATTGACCCGGACGGAGTCGCTCCGCTCAGGAGAAAGCGCCTCTGTCACATTGACATTGACACTGTTTACCTTCACCTCCTGGTCATTGCAGGAAGCGAGGAGAAGGGCCGCGCCGATACACAGCGACAAGCCCGATGATGATATAATCTTGTTCATAATCAGTCGTTGTTCATTTCTATGATATTCACCTCGTCACGTTTGCTGCTGCCCATCAGCCATTCGCAGTAGTAGTCAGCCATTCTCCAGAAGAAGTACTCGTTCATGTCTCCGAATCCGTGCCTCTGTCCCGGAAGAATCAGCATGTCGAAACGCTTGTTCGCGCGGATGAGGGCATTGACCACGCGAATGGTATTGGCAGGATGGACATTGTTGTCAATGTCACCGTGCACGAGCATGAGATGCCCTTTCAGATTGGAAGCGATCTCCGGATTCGTTTCGATAGAATATACGAATGTGGTATCGCCTGCCTCCACTTTCTCCGTGATTCCGTGATGCTGCTCGCTCCACCACCTGTTGTAGATGCTGTTGTCGTGGTTTCCCGCGCAGGAAACGGCAGCCTTGAAGAAGTCAGGGTATTTGAGCATCGCTGCGGTGGACATGAAACCGCCGCCGGAGTGTCCGTGGATGCCGACCCTGTTCAGGTCAATCCAGCTGTACCTTGCCCCCAGCTGCTGTATTGCATATTTCTGGTCCTCGAGACCGTAGTCGCGGAGATTGCCATAGCCGTAGTTGTGGTACCATTTGGACCTGTCCGGATGACCGCCCCTGTTGCCCACGGTTATGACAATGAACCCGAGCTGAGCCAGCCTGTCTGTCCTCGTGAATCCTCTGCTCCAAGAGATGTTGTTGGCCTCCACCTGAGGGCCCGGATATACGTAATCGCATATAGGATAGACTTTTGTGGAATCGAAATCAAATGGTTTGTAGATGGCGCCGTAGAGGTCTGTTATACCATCTGCCGCCTTTACCTTGAACCTCTCTGGGAACTTGTAACCAGCAGCGAAAAGAAGCGAGAAGTCAGCCTCGCCGAGGTCGCACACTTTCTTGCCGGTCGCATCGAAAAGTGCAGAAGCCGGTTTGTAGTCCACGCGGGAATAATTGGCAATGAAATACTTGCCGTCGTCAGAGGCGATTGCGTCAATGTTCATGTCCGGGATGTCGAGCATTTTCGGCTCACCGCCCTGCAGACTTACCCTGTAAACATGCATCTGATATGGATTTTCGCCCTTTTCCTTACCGCAGGCGCGGAACAGGACATAGCCCTCCTTTTCATTGACGGCGAGCACGTCATCCACATGATATGCCCCTTCGGTAAGGTTTCTTATCAATGTTCCGTCAGCGTTGTAGAGATAGAGATTCGCCCATCCGTTGCGCTCGGACCAATGAATCATTTTCCTTCCGCCGTCCAGAAGCCTTGTCTGTCTGCTTTCCACGTAAGTGTTCATCCTCTCGGAAATAACGGTCCTGGTCGAATCGCTGTCCACACCCACGTAGCAGATGTCCATGCGTTTCAAGTCACGGCTCATGCGGGTAAGATAGAACCCGTTGTCATCTCCGAGCCAACGCGAACCGTAGAACTCGTCGAACTGGTCGTCGGTAGTACGGACATCCGGCTGCATGATGAGGTCTTGGTCTTTGAACGCATTGATTTTCACCTGTCTGGAGGTCCAGTCAGAAGTAGAGAATACGTACAGATGGCCCTTAGGTCCCGGCTCTCCCGGCATCTGGTATTTGTAAGTCTCCAGTGTCGGACGTGGCTGAGTCAATGAATTGATGACCCAGAAGTCCTTGAGCGGTGCCATATCCCAACGCATCACGGCAATGTGCCTGGAGTCCGGCGACCACACCAGTTCCGACGGAAATACCCTCTTGGTCGTGTCTGTCTCGGTGTTTCCGCTGTAGTTGTTTATGCCGTAACAGAAGTCCTTGTATCCGTCTGATGTTATCCTGTGCTCGACCAGCGTGCTGTCCTTCGGGTCCTCGGCTGCCTTGCGCAGGTTCAGGGTGTCCATGTAGAAGAGGTTGGAATTCTTCATATACACACCTGTCAGACCGTCCGGAGACACATTTGCCCAGTCCGGATATTTTTCCTTCTTGTCGGCGGTGTCGTATGTCAGCTTCTTTCCGGCGATTTCATAGCGGAAATGATATGTCAGCTTCTCGCCTGTGGCTTTTCCCGTCGTATCTGTTTTCTCCTTGGTGCTCTTGATATCGAATTTCAGGATGCCGTCGTTTTCCGGGTCAATGCTGATGTTGCTTATCGGCAAGTGCTTGGCATCGAACGGGTCTCGCATGATTTCGGTAATCTGCATCGCGAGCCTGTCCATGTCGAATACCGGCTCGGTTTTGCCCGCCTTCGGGTCCGCTATATAATATTGTGTTCCGTCTGATGTCTTCCATGCGTACAGAAACTTATCTCCGTTACGGAACCAGACCGGTCTTACGGAAGTGGAAAAAACCATCTGGCCAATGCGCTTGGCGGAGAATCTCTCTGCCAGCTCGTAGTTCGGCGTGCGCACCATCCTCTCCTGACGGCTCTGTGCCATTCCGGAGACTGCCAAGAGTGTCAATGCTGCCGCACAGACCAATTTCCTGTTTGTCAATGTTTTTGCCATAATATCCTGTCGTTTTTCAAAAGGTCCCCAAATTTAGGTAAAATAAACGGAATAAATCATAACTTTGCCCATCTGTAGGGGAACTTTCCTTGACAACGGATTGTCCCTGACTGACACATTTTTTAATACACCATCAAATCAATTCATTGACTATGAGCAGGATACTCAGATTGTTAGTTGCATCTGCATTGACATTGACCTTTATGGGCAGCCGGCAGCCGGCATCGGCGCAGAAAAGTCCGGCTTTCGGAGCGAAGTTCAAGATTGCCGAGGGCGCGGATCTCCGCATTCTGGATGACAATATCTGGGACTACAGCCAAGATACGATTCCGCCGAAGTGGAAGGAAATAGGGGAGGACCCGAGGGATTTCCGGAGGGCTCCGCAATTCGCTCGTCTGGTGAAGGATTATATGCCTGACGTTTTCGCTTTCCAGGAGTATTCTGCGCATATGCACAATGAGTTTTACCCGTTGGTGGAGAAGAAAGGTTATGTAATAGCCTGGGAATCAAAGGAAGACTGGAACAACACTCCTATATTCTACAATAAGAGGACTCTCGAGCCGATATACGTATATTATAATATGTACACTCCGGCAAGGTGGTGCAATCATGGTTCCAAGTCATTTACTTCGGCCGTGTTCAAGAGAAAGGCTGACGGCAAGGTGTTCGCGATTATCGGAACGCATCTGTGGTGGAAGAGTGACAAGGTTCAGCCCGGCAGCACGATGGCGAGGGCTTCGCAGCTGCGTCTTGTGATGGCTGAGGCTGAGATTATCCGTGCGAAGTTCGGTGACGTCCCGGTTTTCGTGGTCGGTGACATGAATTGCGAGGAGGGCACGGTTCCGATTCAGCAGATGATTCATGGCGGCTACAAGCCTTGCTATAAGGTGGCTACGGTCTATGGCGACACTCACAACGGCCATCATATCTGCAGCCCTAAGGACGGCTATTCTACTGTGAGCCGCAGGCGTGGCCCGGAACGTGAAGCGGGAGCGATAGACCATTGCCTCGTATATGACCCTTCCGCATCTGTGGAGGTCCGCGTCTTCGACTGCATCATGGAGGAGTACACCGTCAAGCTGACTGACCATTATCCTAACATCATTGACGTAAAACTGTAAAAATCAAGTATTTTATTGTCAATTAAAAAATTATGTGTAAATTTGTAGCCCCCAAAATTGGGGAAAGTAACATAAATTAAAGATTTACAATCATTTATGCCAACAATTCAACAATTAGTTCGCAAAGGACGCGAGGTGCTTGCTGTGAAGAGCAAGTCTCGTGCGCTGGATGCTTGCCCTCAGAAGAGAGGCGTTTGCGTGCGTGTGTACACAACCACACCTAAGAAACCTAACTCAGCAATGCGTAAGGTTGCCCGTGTACGTCTCACTAATGCAAAAGAGGTCAACGCATACATCCCAGGCGAAGGTCACAACCTCCAGGAGCACTCAATCGTGCTTGTTAGAGGCGGTCGTGTAAAGGACCTCCCTGGTGTTCGTTACCACATCCTTAGAGGAGCTTTGGATACCGCTGGTGTAGAAGGCAGGACACAGTCCCGTTCTCTCTACGGAGCCAAGAGACCAAAGAAATCTAAGAAGTAATTTTCATTACCAATTTTCACTTTAATTTTTCACAAAAATGAGAAAATCGAAGCCTAGAAAGAGGATTCTACTTCCTGATCCTAAGTTTCACGATGCAAATGTAACACGCTTCGTGAATAACCTTATGCTGCAGGGGAAGAAGAGTATCGCGTATTCTATTTTTTACGATGCCATTGACATGGTAGGCGAGAAGATGAAAGATTCTGACAAGGCTCCTCTAGATATCTGGAGGAAAGCTCTCGAAAATGTAACCCCGCAGATTGAGGTTAAGAGCCGCAGGGTTGGTGGAGCTAACTTCCAGGTGCCAACAGAGTTGAGACCGGAGAGAAAGATTTCACTTTCGATGAAGAACCTGATACTCTATGCACGTAAACGTTCCGGCCACTCTATGGCAGAAAAACTCTGTGCCGAGATTGTAGCTGCCTATAACAATGAAGGTGGCGCATTCAAGAGAAAAGAAGATATGCACAAGATGGCAGAGGCCAACAAGGCATTTGCACACTTCCGTTTCTAATTCCCGTGAACAATGGCAAAAAGAGATCTTAGATTTACCAGAAATATCGGCATTATGGCGCATATCGATGCCGGTAAGACGACAACTTCAGAGCGTATCCTTTTCTATACGGGTAAGACCCACAAGATTGGAGAGGTGCACGATGGAGGCGCTACTATGGACTGGATGGTTCAGGAGCAGGAGCGTGGTATCACCATTACCTCTGCTGCAACCACCGCCTTCTGGCATTACAACGGGAATGTTTATCAGCTGAACCTTATCGACACTCCGGGCCACGTTGACTTCACTGTTGAGGTTGAACGTTCACTCCGTGTGCTCGATGGTACTATCGCAACTTTCGATGCTGTCGGCAAAGTACAGCCGCAGTCTGAGACCGTATGGCGTCAGGCAGACAAATTCGGTGTGCCTAAAATCGCTTACGTAAACAAGATGGACCGCGTCGGCGCGGACTTCCTCGGTTGCGTCAAGGATATCAAGGACAAACTTGGAGCAACTGCTGTTCCAATTTCCCTTCCTATCGGTTCAGAAGACAAATTTGTCGGTATCATTGACCTTATCGACAGAAAAGCCATCGAATACGAGGCAGACAACACCAAGCTTGTAAACTATCACGAGATTCCTATCCCTGAAGATATGAAGGGTGAGGTAGAGCTCTGGAGAGACAGACTTGTAGAGGCTGCTGCCGAGTGCGATGACGCTCTTATGGAAAAATACTTCGAGGATCCTGAGTCAGTAACAAGGGACGAAATCATCGCCGCTATCCGCAAGGGTACCATCGCCATGAAGATTGTTCCTGCCACCTGTGGTTCTTCATACAAGGACAAGGGTGTCCAGTTCCTCCTCGATGCAGTCATCCGTTATCTGCCTTCACCTATCGACATCGGTGCTGTCAAAGGTACAGATCCTAAGACAGGTGAGGATGTAAAGGTAGAACCAGATGCAAGCAAGCCGTTTGCAGGTCTTGTGTTCAAGATTGCTACTGATCCGTTCGTAGGCCGTCTTGCATACATCAGAGCTTATCAGGGACATCTTGATGCAGGCTCTTACGTGCTCAACACACGTACCGGAAAGAAAGAGAGAGTTGCCCGTCTGTACCAGATGCACTCAAATCATCAGAACCCTATCGAGTTCGTTGAGGCAGGTGATATCTGTGCAGCAGTAGGTTTCAAGGACCTTCGTACAGGTGATACCATCTGCGCTGAAGATCATCCGGTTGTTCTTGAGGCTATGGAATTCCCGGATCCGGTTATCGGTATCGCTGTGGAGCCTAAGACTCAGTCAGACCTCGAGAAACTCGGTGTCGCTCTCGGCAAACTTGCTGAAGAGGACCCTACCTTCACAGTAAAATCAGACCACGAGACAGGTCAGACTGTCATCAGCGGTATGGGTGAGCTTCACCTCGATATCATTGTTGACCGTCTTCGTCGTGAGTTCGGTGTTGAGATTAACCAGGGTGCTCCTCAGGTTAACTACAAAGAGGCTATCACCTCTACTGTTCAGCATCGTGAGCTCTTCAAGAAGCAGACTGGTGGTCGTGGTAAGTTCGCAGACATCATCGTTGAAATCGGCCCTGCAGATGAGGGCGTTACCGGACTTCAGTTCGATAATCAGGTCAAGGGTGGTAACGTGCCTAAGGAATACGTTCCTTGCGTACAGAAAGGATTCGAATCAGCTATGGCCAATGGTGTTCTCGCCGGCTATGAGGTTCCTTCCCTCAAGGTTACCCTTCTCGATGGTTCATACCATCCGGTGGACTCTGACCAGCTTTCATTCGAGATTTGTGCCCGCAACGCATTCCGTCACGCTTGCCCTAAAGCGCATCCGGTTCTCCTCGAGCCTATCATGAGCCTTGAGGTCGTTACTCCGGAAGAGTACATGGGTGACATCGTCGGTGACCTTAACCGTCGTAGAGGCCAGATCAATGCAATGGATTCTACCGCCAACGGCGCAAGAATCATCAAGGCATTCGTTCCGCTTTCAGAGCAGTTCGGTTATGTGACTGTCCTCAGAACCCTTTCTTCTGGTCGTGCTACCAGCACAATGACTTTCGACCACTATTCAGAGGTTCCTGCTAGCTTGGCTAAGGAAGTTATCGAGAAGAGCGGTTACAAGGCATCCGATGACGACGAATAATTATTAACGGAAAAAAGAGTATTGATATGAGTCAGAAAATCAGAATAAAACTCAAATCATTCGATCATATGCTGCTTGACAAGTCAGCAAAGAAGATCGCTGAAACAGTGACTTCTACAGGCGCTAAGGTTTGCGGACCGATTCCTCTTCCTACAAGCACCAAGATTTTCACTGTGAACCGCTCCACCTTCGTAAACAAGAAGTCTCGTGAGCAGTTTGAACTCAACTCTTACTGCAGACTCCTCGACATCGATGAGTCCAATGCAAAGACAGTCGATTCTCTTATGAAACTCGAGCTGCCTTCAGGAGTAGAAGTTGAAATCAAAGTCTGATAGAAATCAGCATCCCGGGTGCTGGAATTGTTTCGGAACTCGGGAAAAATAACTATATTTGCAAGACCGGTCTTGCACCGGTTTTGTAAAATTGGTCCCATAGCTCAGTTGGTTAGTAGCATCTGACTCATAATCAGAGGGTCACAGGTTCAAGCCCTGTTGGGACCACAAACAAAAAGAGTTCACACTTTCGTGTGAGCTCTTTTTGTTTGTGGTCCCCGTGGGGGACTGTCTATTATATTGGGACTCTGTCCCAAACCCTGACGCTCCGCGCGTCCTTTGCGTCCTCCACGTATTTGCTGCCGCAAATACCCGGACCCGGCCGGTCGTCTGATGACGACTTGTCAAATCCCCATAACTCCTGATATGCACCCCATTACGGGGGAAGATTGCCCTCCGGGCAGTCCGCTTATTCAAGTGGGCTCTTTTTGTTTGTGGTCCCCGTGGGGGATATCGTCTATATATTGGGACCCTGTCCCAAGGGTTTTAAACCCTCCAACTCCCTTTTCAAGGGAGCGATCAGGGCCTTCGGGCTTTCCATCGCCGCAATGACTGCCCTGCCCGCCAGCTTCGGCCCGGCATCTGATGACCTGTCTCAATCCCCCTAACCCCCTTTTCAAGGGGGCACATCAGGCCTCCGTGCGCACCAGACCGCAGGGCCACCGCTTCGCTGTTCTTCGGCCGGCATCTGATGATGCCTTGTTACACCTTTGGACGGTGCTTTTTCGGACTGGCCTCTTTGCTTTGTTTAGGGGGTTTTCCTAAGCACTGCCGTGACGTCGCTGTGAATTTTTTCGAACAACCTGCATGTTGACATTTTGTGGATGTAGCTGATTGTCAATTGATTGTGGAGGTCTGTGAAAGCCAGGTTACCCATTTTTTCATGTAACCTGGCTTTGGCTTTAATTGCTAATGTGTTATGTGTCAATGTTTTATGCTACTCGCGCAAATGCAGGTTGTTCTAATAGTCTGGTCAACACGTAACCGCGGAGACGCTTACCTTTTATCCTAACTACTTATTGTTAAATTTCGGTAAACTCTTTTCAGGACGTTATAGCTTGCGCGACCTGCAAGTCGCTGAATATCATATAGTTGAACGTTTTCAGAGTCGCCAAAAGCACAACTCTGAAAATGGCTAAATGGCTGCTACACAGCTATTTACAGGGTGCGCTACATGTGAGGAGTTCGGCGGGAAGGACGGGCATTGCACCGTTTTGTGTGCAGACGAAGGCGGAAACATCCACGGCCTTTCTGTGGGCTACAGGAACTGGCAGGCCGCTTAAGATGCTTGCGGTAAAGGCGGCAGTGAAGGAGTCGCCTGCTCCTACGGTGTCAGCTACTTTCACTTGTGGCGTCGTCAAGAACGACTTCGCGTCAGGCGTGAAAATGTAACTGCCGTTTACTCCGCAAGTCAGAATGAGAATCTTCAGATTGTAGCGGTTCAACAATGCCCGGCATTGGTTCTCCGGATCCGACTCAGTAATGCCTGATATCCGACAGACTGTCGGGAGTTCCTCGTCATTGATTTTCAGGACATTGCACTGCATCATAGACTGCTCCAAGACATCTTCGCTGTAGAAACTCTGCCTGAGATTGGCATCGAAAACAATTAGAGTGCCGTTGTCCTTCGGCATTGTGTCAATGAAGCGATTGATGGTGTTGCGGGATACCGTGCTCCTCTGTGCAAGTGAACCGAAACATACTGCGCAAGTGTTGCGGGCCAATGCTTCCAGTTCCGGCGTGAATGGAATGTAGTCCCATGCGATGCCCTCCTTTATGATATATTGTGGGATGCCGGCCATGTCGAGTTCTACTTGTACTGTTCCGGTAGGATAGGGTACTGTGTAAATGAGGCTGTTCAGGCCTTTGTCCCGGAATGTGCCGATTATCTCCTGTCCAAGAGCATCATCGCCTATTGCACTGACTACAAGGCTCTGCAGCCCGAATTGTGACACGTGATATGCGAAATTGGCCGGAGCGCCTCCTATTTTCTTTCCGTCCGGCAGAATGTCCCACAAGACCTCTCCAATCCCGACTACTGTCATATTTTCCTTCATGGTGAATACGATTTTTCCGACAATGATAATTATTTTCCATCAAAGAAAGGTTTTATCTTTTGCTTCGGTTCTTATACTCGTTTTCCACAGTAGTTACAGCCCAGCTCACGATACTCATTACACCGAAAATAACCCCCGTCACCAGCCAAAGCAATATATAAATAAATCCTTCCATGATCTCAACAGTATTTGTCTTCCAAATATCTTCGGTAAATATAGTAATAAAAGAGGGGATAGAGTAGAGTGTCCGTATTCGGACAGGGCTAAGTCTCAAAAACCGCCGGTACCCTTAATATCTGCGATAGTGTCCTTTCACCCTTTCAATCTTGCCGAAGCGAAGCCGTTTGTACGCCTTCACCCAGACAAGTCTGAAAACCTCCCCTCTTAGACGACAAAAGGCAGGTACCCATTTAAGGGATAGATACCTGCCTTGTTTTCCTAACTATCATAATCACTTACGATATTGCAAATTTACACTTTTTTTTGATTTCGCAATGCTGAAAATGTATTATTTCTGTATTCTGTAATTGATTGATATGATTTACTAATAAGATGTTGACCCGATTTTCCTTGTTCGTGGCACTTCCCTCCAGACAAAAAAGCCCCTCCGGTGTTTGGAGGGGCTTCTTGTGGTGCCCAAAGCCGGGCTCGAACCGGCACGTCTTTTAAAGGACATTGGATTTTGAGTCCAACGCGTCTACCAATTCCGCCATTCGGGCATCGATTGGAATCGGAATGGCAAAGTTAGGACTTTTTGGCGAAATACCAAATATTTCAGTGCCTGTCAGCATAATGTAACATGGACTTTTTCGGGAATTATGATATTTTGCTATATTCGCGATGGCGGAAACTTAGTAGTTATGAAATGCAAGATATATAGCGGACAGAAGATTACGGACGTGACCGGATACCTGAAAGGATATCCAGATGTTTTCGTGGTCGCAGACAGACAGGTAACGTCCAGTGCAGAACAAGTCGTGAAAGCACATGAGGAGCAAAAGCTTGAAGGCACCTTGCCGCATCCGTCTAACCTGCTCCTGCTCGATGTCTCAGAGGAAAACAAGTCAATGTCCACTGTCCTGGAAATATGCAAGTGGCTGATGGACAATGACGCCGGCCGCAATGCGCTGCTGCTTGCGATAGGCGGCGGCATAACCACGGACGTGGCCGGATTCGCCGCATCCATATACAAGAGAGGAATCCGGTTCGCTTATGTTCCTACCACCTTTCTGTCGCAGGTCGATGCCGCAATCGGCGGAAAAACAGGGGTCAATTTCGAAAACTACAAGAATATATTGGGCGTGATCAGGCAACCGGAATTCACATATATCTGCCCGGAAGTTCTTGGTACATTGCCATATAGAGACTTCCTGTCAGGTGCCGCCGAACTCCTGAAGACCTTCATCATTGACAATGCTGACAACAACTACGAAAAGGCGGTCGAAGTTCTCTCCGAGATACACGAAAGCATTGACCGGAAACAGGCGATAGCCTTGCATCTGGCTGAGATTGAGAAACTTGCGGCGGACGCTGCGAAAATCAAGGCCGGGATTGTCGAGCGTGATGAATTCGAGTGCGGAGAGAGGCGGAAACTGAACCTCGGACATACTTTCGCGCATGCTATCGAGTCCGTGTCAATGTCGGGGCGTTACGGCGCCGAATCCGGCATTTCACATGGCGAAGCTGTGGCAATGGGGATGATTATGGCGGCTAAAGCTTCCGAACGGTACTATAATCTCGCTCCGGAGAACTCTTTGCGGTCAGATGACATTGCCGGGCAGAACGATATTGCGGCCAGCGAAGAAGGCAAATCACTGAGAGCAAGACTCGCACGCGATTTCAGCCGATGCGGCCTGCCGACCGAGTGCCCGTTCCCGCCGGAATCCCTGTCCGGGGCAATGAAAAAGGACAAAAAAGCCGAAAACGGTATAGTGCATTTCGTCCTGATCCGAGCCATTGGCGATGTCCGCATCGAGGACCTTCCTGTGGAGCGCGCGGTTAATCTTTAAAAAAGACATTTTTCAACCAGTATTCGTATATCGGGTCTTCAAATGAATACTGTTTACCGAAGTCGTCCAGAATATCATTGGCTATCAATGCTTTCCTGGCTCTGGATACCTCGGTACTGGACTTGAGGCGGTAATCTTTCATAACTCTCTGTGATGAAAGATTCTTCTCTCCTGCTGACATTGCATGAAGAAGATTCTGCTGGGATATGGTCAGAGATAGCGTCAAGGCCCGGTTGAGTTCGCCCTGCTGTCTCAAAATATCTTCGAAAGCATCTGTTATATCCGAATCTGTGCAAGAATCACTCTGGCAATGAAGCCATGTGGTTTGGGCAAGCTGTTGGAGCTGCCATAATGTTTGAATTTTGATACAAAAATATGTACATTTTCTGATATATCAAAATTTGTACATTATGTTCAAACCATAAAAACTTCAGGCAATACGACATTGACCGAGGTGCTTATGTGCCGTAATAAAATTATCGGTGAAAAAATCACTATCTTTGTAAGTTGGAAAGATTGCAGATAATGATTTGTACTACAATACAGAATAAGACGATAGACGAGATATTGGGAATCCTGGAAAGCGGGACCGTGGAGATGGCTGAAATCAGACTGGACAGATGTCCGTTGTCGATGGAGGACATAGAGGAACTGTTTTCCACATCGGACGTACCTCTTGTGGCCACTTGCCGCATCAGCGAGGTGCGCAAGCGTATTGTGGCAGCGAATCCAGACATGGATGACAGGAAAATCGACACCAGGGCCGTTCAGGAAGCCGAATCCGAACTCATCACTGCAATACATTCAGGAGCAGCGTTCGTGGACCTCGAAATCGAAGCGCCCGCGATGATGTCCAAGCGCCTGCGCCGGGAAACCCGTGAAAACGGAACCGTCTATGTCAGGTCCTACCACGATTATAACGGGACAGACTCGGCAGAGGCCCTTAAAGCATTGACAGAGAAATGCTTCGCCATCGGTGCCGACATCGCCAAGATCGTTACCACAGCCCAGGGAGATGATGATCAGGTCAATGCTTCCGTCACCAGACTCCTGTCACTCTATGACACATTCGACCCCGCAAAACTCATAGCATTCGCAATGGGCGAGCAGGGGCGAGATTCCAGAATACAATGCCTTGCCAAAGGCGCCCCATACACCTATGCCGCTCTGAATCAGAGCGAAGCGGCCGCGCCGGGCCAGATGACCACGGCCAGGATGAAGCAGCTCGTTTATGGCAACAGGTTACCGTCAATGCCGGCAGACTGCGATATTATCCAGATGCCTTCTTCCAAAAGCTTTGCGCAGCGTGCAATAATTGCAGCCGCATTGGCCGAAGGAACTACCACATTGAAAGGATATTCCCCATGTGGGGACAATGAATCGGCCATTTCCGTAGCCCGTTCGCTGGGCGCGGACATTACGGTAGGCTTGTCTTACGAGAGAGGTCAGGTAACCAAGGATACATCTGCATTGACAATCAAAGGAATCGGCGCGAAAGCGGGCGGATTGGCATTGACAAGACTGGAAACCGGTGAATCCGGTCTGCTGACGAGGCTGATGATACCTCTTGTGGCGGCTCTTGGCGGGGGAGAGACGGAGATTGCGGGAGAAGGTACATTGACCCGAAGACCGCTGAAAGGCGCCCGCGAGATTATGGCATCATTCGGGGTGAGTCTGGAAAACCTTCCGCAGGAAGAAGCGGCGCAGCGAAACGCTGAAGAAGTTTTCGTGCCGCTGAAGGTCTCCGGAAAGCTCACAGGTGGAAAGGTAACCGTCTCAGGCTCAGGTGGTTCGCAGATTATTTCGGGACTGCTTATGGCATTGCCCCTGCTGGAAGAAGACTCGACAGTGAGGATTCTCAGCCCCAAGAGCATCCCGTATCTGTTTATCACAATGGATGTTATGAAAGCATTCGGCGTGAAGGTGCGCTGCGATATGGAAGGCGGTCCGGAATTCGCGGAGTCCCAGGACTGGAATGACTGTACAGAAATTGTATTGCATATAAAAGGACGGCAGTCGTATAAGGCGTCGTCGATGGAGATAGAAGGAGACTGGAGCTCGGCGGCATGTTTCCTCGTGGCGGGTGCGGTTTTCGGTAAAGCCGACCTCGCCGGACTTGACACGCGTTCCCTCCAGGCGGATTTGTCCGTTATGGACATTCTGATGGAAGCGGGAGCGAGTCTGTCTCAGGACGGGTACAATGACTCGAAGGGACTGGTGCATGTGCAGAGGGCGCCGCTCAATGCCTTCGAGGTGGATGCCAACAATTGCCCCGATTTGTTCCCGATAATCTCGGTTCTGGCCGCTTTCTGCCAGGCGACAAGCCGGATTGCAGGAGTTGGCCGACTTGCCAATAAAGAGAGCGACAGAGGACAGGCGATATTGTCAATGCTGACGCAGATGGGTGTGAAAGCGAGGATTTCTGGCGACGAGATGATTATAGAAGGGCATTCGTTGGCCCAGAGATGTCTGACCGGGCGTCTTCTGAAGGGCGGAGAATACTCCTCCTTCCATGACCATAGGATGGTGATGGCGCTGAAGGTGGCCGGACTTGGAGCGGATTCGCCGGTGCTGATAGATGACATGGAATGCGTGGCGAAATCGTTCCCGGATTTTCAGAAGTTGTTTTCGCGCCTGACAGGCGTTGAATCTTAAATACTTGAAAGGATGGATTCTTTTGGCAGAAAATTCCGCGTCTCCATTTTTGGAGAGTCCCACGGCACCGCAATCGGTGTCGTTCTCGATGGCGTGCAGCCAGGCCTTCCTCTGACTGAAGACGATTTCATCGAGGATATCCTGAGACGTAAAAGCGGCCCGAAAGGCACCACGCCGAGGATAGAGACCGACGAACCGGAGATTTTGAGCGGAGTTTACAACGGACATACCACCGGAGCGCCCCTTGCTGTGATATTCCACAACAGGAACACCCGTTCAGGCGACTATAAACTGTTCAATGATGTCCCGCGCCCTGGGCACGCTGATTATACTGCAAGCGTCAAGTGGCTGGATTTCAATGATCCGCGTGGCGGCGGACATTTTTCCGGCAGGCTCACATTGCCTGTTGTCGCGGCAGGAGTCGTGGCCAAGAAGATGTGCGTGTGCAGCATCAAGGCAGAACTGATAGAGGTAGGCGGAGTGAGCAGACAGGATGCTGTGGCGGCTTCCGGAGAGGAAAATGCTGCCGCTTCCGTCATATGGAAAGATGTGCTGGACCAGGCTATAAACGAAGGAGACTCGGTCGGCGGAATCGTGGAATGTACAGTCTCCGACGTCCCTGCAGGCATAGGAGAGCCGTTTTTCGACTCTGTCGAGTCAATGATTTCTCACGCAATATTCTCGATACCGGGTGTGCGTGGCATAGAATTCGGAGACGGTTTCGAGGCGGCGAGAATGAAAGGTTCGCAGCACAATGACCCTTTCGTTCCGGCAGACGGAGAATTCAGGACCGGTCATCCGGCAAAGAATGGGGCAGGAGGAGTAAACGGAGGCATAACCAACGGCAATCCTCTGGTATTCAGGGTGGCGTTCAAGCCGACATCCAGTATTGGAAAGGCACAGAAAACACTGAATTTTACTACCGGACAGATGACGGAACTGGAGATTCCGGGCCGTCACGACGTATGTTTTGCGCTAAGGACTCCGCCGGTGGTCGAGGCAATGACTGCTGTGGTATTGGCAGACCTGATGGCGCTGTAAAAACTATAATTTCGAATTATGGATATAAACGAAGAAAAGGAACTGCTGAACGACATTACGAAATCCGAATATAAGGAAGGATTTGTAACGGACGTGGAGCAGGAATTTATACCGAAAGGACTGAACGAAGACATTGTCAGGATGATTTCCAAGAGGAAAGACGAACCGCAGTGGCTTCTGGATTTCAGACTGGATGCTTTCCGTAAATGGCAGAAGATGGAGATGCCGGAATGGGGGCATTTGGATATGCCTCGCATTGATTATCAGGATATTATATATTATGCGGCCCCGAAGAAAGACTCTGACAGGCCGAAAGAGATCGACCCGAAACTGGCGGAGACCTTCGACAAGCTCGGCATACCTCTCAAGGAGCGTGAAGCACTTGCCGGCGTGGCAGCGGTAGATGCCGTATTCGACTCAGTATCAGTCGCTACCACATTCCGTAAAGAGCTTGCAGAGCGTGGCATTATCTTCTGCTCGTTCAGCGAGGCCGTAAAGGAACACCCTGACCTGGTGCGCAAATATCTTGCGACAGTAGTCCCGTCTGGAGACAACTATTTCGCGGCATTGAACTCCGCCGTATTCAGCGACGGCTCATTCTGTTACATCCCGAAAGGAGTGCGCTGCCCGATGGAACTCTCCAGTTATTTCCGTATCAATGCAAAGGGCACAGGGCAGTTCGAGAGGACGCTCATCGTGGCTGACGAGGGCTCGACCGTAAGCTATATGGAGGGCTGTACCGCACCGATGCGTGACGAAAACCAGCTTCATGCGGCAGTTGTCGAGATAGTGGCGCTCAAGGACGCCGACGTGAAATACAGCACAGTCCAGAACTGGTATCCGGGCGATGAAAACGGTCGTGGAGGAATCCTTAACCTCGTGACCAAGAGAGGAATATGCATGGAAGGCGCACACCTTTCATGGACACAGGTCGAGACAGGTTCTGCCATCACGTGGAAATATCCGAGCACCATACTAAAGGGAGATTACTCCTCATCGGAGTTCTATTCCGTAGCCGTGACGAACAACTATCAGCAGGCCGACACCGGCACGAAAATGATACATATCGGCAGAGGAACACGCAGCCGGATAGTCAGCAAGGGAATCTCCGCAGGACACAGCCAGAACAGCTATCGTGGTCTTGTGAGAATGCTTCCGGGAGCTGCCGGAGCCAGGAACTACTCCCAGTGCGACAGCCTTCTGATAGGTTCCGCCTGTGGTGCCCATACCTTCCCTGACGTGCGCAGCGCGAACCCTACAGCAGTCGTGGAGCATGAGGCTACCACATCCAAGATCAGTGAGGACCAGCTGTTCTACTGCAACCAGCGCGGCATCGGTCCGGAAGATGCTGTGGGACTGATTGTCAATGGCTATGCACGCGAAGTGCTGAGCAAACTGCCAATGGAGTTCGCAGTGGAGGCGCAGAAACTGCTTCAGGTATCACTCGAAGGCTCAGTGGGTTAGTCGCATGACCCCGCTGAAGAAAACATAAATCTCAGACAATGAACTTTATTAACTATACTCTGTTCACGATAGGAGGCGACACTCCTGTCCTTCTCATTGACCTGCTCACATCCGTAGTAGGCCTTACATGCGTATTCCTTGCCGGCCGCAACAGCAAATACAACTTCTGGGTGGGATACCTGTATTCCCTCCTCTTGCTCCTGATGTTCTGGAACAAGAACCTCTACGCCAACTTGCTCCTTCAGCCTATATCTTTAGGAATCAATGTCTTAGGACATTACAGATGGACGCATCCGCGAAAGGACGAGCAGAGCTCTGCGGACAGCAGCGCACTTAAAGTGACCATGCTCAGCTGGAAACAGCGCATTCTCGCCATCGTTTCCGTCTTCGTCATTGCGGCAGGATGGGGCTGGTTCATCAGCCTTGCAGGAAATGCCATCTTCCCGGGCAAGATCCCGTCAGACCCTATACCGTATCTGGATGCTTGCGTGACCGTGCTAATCCTTGTTGCGCAGTTCCTCTCCGCTCTCAAGAAATGGGACTGCTGGATAGCCTGGCTTCTGGTCAATGTCTTCCAGCTTGCAATGCATATCTCTGTGGGACACGTGTTTATGCCGATTGTCTGCGGACTCTATCTCGTAAACGGAATCTGGTCACTCATCACCTGGTCAGGACTCTACAAGAAGAAAGCATAAACTTACTTCATTATGATTATGTTCGGAACGCGGCGCGTGCCTGCGTGGTCGAATTTCTTGTTGTCGGTCGGATGGTTCAGAACGCCGTCTTCAGCCGTCCAGATCGTCGTGGAACCGCCTCCGTCCAGATTTATGGCATTGTCCATACCGGCCCAGAGCGCAATCAGAGCACTTTCGGTCAATGTAGCTCCGTCAGCGTGATTCTTCGCGCGCCCGTCGATGGTGACGAAATAATAGTTGCCGCGGCTGTCCTTTCCTATCAATGTCCTCGGATGACGTGCGTTGCTGAACTTCCTGTCAGTGGCGAAAGCAGGTATCTTGCCGTCCTGAATAAGCAGCGGGCCTGAAGCCAATGCCGCATGATAACGCTTTGTGTAGTATTCGTAACGAGTTGTGTCACACAGCATTATATCCATCTTGCGGCCCTTCTTGTTCTTGAAGGCCACTAAAGCATTAGTCCTGAAGAACTCTGACTTGGCAGTGCGGCTTATCTCATTGTGTGCCAATGCGAAGAAGGTGCAAGGCTGAAGTGTCTTGACATTGAAATAACTGCCGTTTATCGCAGCGAGCGCCTCAGTCCTCTTGGCCAATGAATCGGTAGTCACGCACAAATCTCCCGCTGATTCCTCGATGGAAGTGCGGAACTTTCTGGCAGGGTATTTTACGATGGAGACAGTCTGGTCGCCTCCGAACATGGAGATGTGCGCAGAACCGGCCAATGCTCCCTTTCCGAGGTCTTTCCAGTTCCATTCAGCATTGACAAAAGCGGTGGAGTCTGCGGCTCTTGAAGTAGTCTGACCGTGCGCTGCACCGCAGATGAAAAGTGCCGCCAAGGCAATCTGTAGATGAATGTGTTTCATAATCAGTGGATAATAAAATTCTATTTTAAAGTCAATGTTTCGCTTTGGAGTTTCGGGACATAGTGAACCCCCTCCTTGGTGTAGGGCGTGAGGTCTTCCCCTGCATTTACAGGCTTGAGGAAAACGCTCTCCGCACTCTTGCCGACACAGAGCACAGCTACAGGTTCCAAGACCTCATATCCGTTCTCAGCGATGATACGCTCGTCCTCCTCTTTAAAGAAGGCCCTAAGCGCGTCTCTGTCCAAGTTGCCTTTTATCAGGCAGTTGAGGCCGAGTTCCACCGTTTTCAGCGCCATGCTCTGAAGAGAAATGCCGAGGTCAATGTCGATGTATCTTTCTTCAGGAAGGATGCTGTAAACGATGATGAACGCACGTGCGGACTCTTCCCGCACAGGCTCGCGGAAAAGAATCTGCCTCAATGTATTGACCTTGTCTATATCGGACGAATCGACAGGTCTGAATCTGAGAAGCTGGCGGTTCATCGCGCTGGCGAGCGAGGAATTGACATTGACGATAGTGTGCAGCTGCTCAGCGTTTATGTCAATGTCCTGTCGGAAACGGCGGATCGTGCGGTTCTTGACCAGCAGCGTGTTCAGCGACGGATTGGTGCGTCTGATGACGCTTTTCCGTGCTCCCGAGCCGAAAACCTCCTCGTAACGGGATTCAAGATAATTGTCAGCCATAATTATTCGGAAGGAAGGAATCCTTTCTGGAGGAGCACTTCTGCAATCTGTACGGCATTTGTGGCGGCACCCTTGCGGATGTTGTCAGAAACGCACCAGAAATTCAGTCCTGATTTTACTGAGAAATCCCTGCGGAGACGTCCCACGAAAACGTCGTCGTGTCCGAGCGCAAAGCGGCACATCGGATAGACGTTATGGGCCGTGTCGTCCTGAACCGTGATGCCCGGCGTCTCTTCCCATATTCTGCGCACGTCAGCAAGGTCGAATTCCTTCTCGAATTCCAGATTTATGGATTCGGAATGCCCTCCGATAACTGGTACACGAGCGGTTGTCGCTGTGACGCCTATAGTGTCGTCATTCAATATCTTGTGTGTCTCATTGACCATCTTCATCTCTTCCTTGGTGTAGCCGTTCTCGAGAAAATCGTCGATGTGCGGGATGATGTTCTGGTCGATAGGATGCGGGAACTTGGCAGGGTATTCACCCCATACTGCACCGCCGCGCTCGGCTTCCATCTGGGCCACAGCCTTGTTGCCGGCTCCTGTCACGCTCTGGTAGGTGGACACTACCACTCTCTTTATGCGGTACTTTCTGTGAAGCGGTGCGAGAGGAAGGAGCATCTGGATGGTGGAACAGTTAGGGTTGGCGATGATGTAGTCGTCTTTTGTGAGTACATCTGCATTGACCTCGGGAACGACAAGCTTCTTGGTCGGGTCCATACGCCAGCAGGATGAATTGTCCACCACGCGGCAACCGACGGCTGCAAATTTCGGGGCAAGCTCTTTGGACGGGCCTCCGCCTGCAGAGAATATCGCAAGGTCCGGTTTGGCTGCGATGGCGTCCTCGGCGCTTACTACGGAGTATTCTTTTCCATTGAACATCACCTTCTTGCCCACAGAACGCTCTGAGGCAACAGGAATGAATTCAGTTACAGGGAAATGCCTTTCTTCCAGCACTTCTGTCATCCTGGTTCCTACCAGTCCTGTAACACCTACAACTGCTACTTTCATAATATACGTTTTTTATTCTGTCAGACTGTTTACTATCGGGCGTATCAGCTCATCCAGCTGTGCGCATTCAAGGAAGAAGCCGTCGTGCCCGAAGTGGGATTTGATTTCGTGGAATTTCGAGCCTTTCACCTGCCCGGACATCCATTTCATCCTGTAAGGAGGGAATATGAGGTCTGAGTCAATGACGATGAATGTGGCTTCCGCACGTATCATGCCCAATGCCGCCGCTTCTCCGCCACGATTGCGTCCCAGATTGTTGCTGTCCACGCTCAGCGACAGGTAATAATACGAGTACGCATCGAACTTTTCCGCAAACTTGTGCCCCTGATGCCTGTGATATGAACCGGCTCTGTCTGCAAACAGCGTGTCGTCGGAAGGCTCCTGCTGCTTGAGGTTGTAGCCGTCTTCGCATCTGTACGAAAGCAATGCGATGGTTCTGGCACATTCGAGGCCCTTTTTGCCGCCGTCCAGACTCTCACAGGCCCTGAAAGTAGGGTCAGCCTCCAATGCCATTCTCTGCGACTCCTCAAAGGCTGTAATCCACGGACTGATTCTCGAGCTGGTCGCAATATAGACCGCCTTGGTAAACAGGTCGGGACATTTCACGGACCATTCAAGCGCCTGGAAGCCACCGATGCTCGCTCCCACAAGCAAATCTATGTGCCCGATTCCGATGTGTTCTCTGACCGCGTCCAGGGCGTTCACGATATCGCGCACGGTAACCTTCGGAAAACTGAAATAATAGGGTTTGCCGGTTTCCGGGTCAATGCTTGAAGGCCCGCTGGAGCCATAGCAGGAACCCAACATGTTGCCGCAGACGACGAAATACTTCTCAGTATCGAAAATTTTTCCCGGCCCCACAAGTTCCGGCCACCACTCCTCGGCATCTGAATCGGATGTCAATGCATGGCATATCCATATAGTTTTCATCCCCTTATGGTAATCCATAGGGGATGTATGATAAGCAACCTCCAATGAGGAAACACTTCCTCCTGCCTCAAAATCGAATTTTCCTTCAATGCGGTAAGTATGTCGTTTCATCTTATATGCTTAGTTGTTCCCTCCCGGCATAAGTGCCTGATAATAAGCTTTGAACTCTGTCCATCTATAGAACGAAGGCGCAGCTTCCGGAAGCGGAAGGGAGGCCTCACGGCCATTGTACAGCACCTTGACAAGTATGTCGGCACTTTTCCTGCTGCGGTAGAATATCAACTGCAAATTGGCTGCCATAGGTATAAAATCGGAGCGCCAATAATTCTTCACCTCTTCCGGATCATCCACTACCGCCCCGAAATTGTCAAGTCGCATGAAGCACATCAGCGGAAGCAGGGCCGTGTCGTGGGAGAACCTCAGGCAGAGCTGGCGTTCTCCGGATGCGATGTCCGCATCGGCCTGTTCAATGATGGATTTCAGGATGGATGAATTGTTGATGCAGTTCTTGTTGTCCGAGAGGGGAGTACGGCCCATGTAGATGTATCCGTTGTAATTCCTGACTTCCCAGATTCCGAAAAGTTCCTCAGTGGTGAAGACATCGGAGAAAGTGTCTTCAGGAACGTCCTTCAGGCATCTGACATCGCAGACTATGTTTCTCATGTTCGACTCAAATTTCCACATTCCATAAGTGGCTTCGAGGTAGTCAGTATCATTGAAGAACTTGGAACAGAATGTCTTGGCGTCGATTTTGTCTGCAGCGAATTTCTCGGCAGACTTCACGGCCTCCTCAGGAAGAGGTACTTTTACCTTGATCGGGCTGATGGACTTGTTAGGCTCGAGAATAGGGAAATAGCACCTTCCAGCATCTACGGTGAAAGAGAAATCCTTGTCCAGACCTCTGAGTTCATCCACGAAAGAGAACATCGTGAGCATCGTGCGCGGTATCGGGGTAGAGAGTATGGAAGCTACCGTGCGGCCTTTGAACACTTGCGGGAAATTCCGGTACATTATACCGGCGATACGCCTGAGCTGTTCCTGACCTTTTGGAGTCAGGTCTCCGCCCCTGTGCGCTACGGAAGGGTAGAATTCCTCATATTCTTTCCAAAGCCTCTCGCCTCGGTCATTGAGCTTTCCTGCATTGTGGGCGTCGAGCAGAACCTTGTGGATCTTCTCATATATGTCATCGGAGAGGGCGAACCTGGCACCGTGTCTTCCGAAATAGCTGATATAGAACGGCTTGTATCCGGACGGCGCCGGGCTGATCTCGTGCTCCCCAAAGGAATACATGCAGTAGTCCGAGCAGAGCCCTGCCGGATTTTCCATCAGTTCGGTCCTGGTGTCGTACCGGGTAACCGCCTCTTTTACGCCATATTCCGCCTCGATGGCTTTCCTCCTCTCGAGTCCGGAAACCTCCTGCGCCAGTCCAGTTATCTGGAATGACAGGCACAATGCGGTGATTGTCAATGTTTTCGCAACAGCGTTGCCAGATAGGTTCATACTCCTTTATTTTCCATATAATAGTTCAACGTCCTTTACAATGCCTTCGCTCACGCCTTCAGGCACGAATTTCCACCTTCCGACAAGTTCCTTCTTGCCGGTGACCTCAGGGTCAATGCTTCCGTTCTTCAGGAAGTATTCGTAGAGGATAGTCCTGAATTCCGGGCCTTTGAACAGCGTGCGTGCCTCGACATCTTCCGCAGAGAGGAGTCCTGCTGCCTTAAGCAGTCCGCCTGCACCGCTCGCCCTATATGAGGTGATGCCTACAGTGTACATCTTGTCCATATCGAACGCTCTGCCGTCTGCCATACTCAGGATGTTCACCCTTTCGCCATACGGCCTGGTGACATCCACAGTATAGTCAATGCCTGCAGCACTGTCGAAATTGGCCGGACTCTTGGCGAGTTTCCATGCCATCTGGCCTGTCTTCCAATCCTTTGCCTGTTTGATACGGAGAACGTGGTCCGCATCCGGTCCGCTTACGGTTTCTATCCATAAGTCATAACTCGCCTCAAGGTACTCTTTTATTTCCTTTCCGGCAAGTTTCAGCACAATCAGTTTGTTCCCGTAAGGGTAAATTGTCTTCAAATCATTGAAAGTGACATCTCCGCCGGGCACTTTTCCGTCGATGAGGAGAGTTGCCGTCAATGATATGTCCATCGGACAGTATGTGAGCGCCAGAGCGTGAAGGAAATTCAGATAATCACATTGGCCTGAATAGAATTCCCGTGAGACCATATCCTTCTTCACGGTGCCCAACTTACTGTTGGAGAATGCTTTGACAGCATTGAACTCATCCTCGAATGCCTCTTCCATCGCCGTGTCAATATTGTCGTATTTTATGCCGACGGACTTGGCGTCAAGCTCCCGACTGACTACTTTGCCGCCCTTGACGAGCAGTTTTATCTCGCCGAGGCCCACATATTGGCCCGACTTTCCGCAGCCGACAAGCACGATGCTGTCACGTTTGATTACTTTGCTTGAGTGATCGTGGGCAGTCACGAGGAAATCCACGCCCTTCAGACTGTTGAGAAGGTCCAGACCCTGTTTCTCGGCATTGTTGCCCTCGCCTTTTCCGATGGCGGTGTGCGCTACCACCACGACCACCTGAGGCTTGTGCTTCTTGCGGAAAGCGTCCACGTCTTCCTGCACAAGCGGTATGAGCGACTTGAACTCCAGCCCGCTGTAGGCGCTTTTGTCCATCAGTGCAGCATTGTCAGCATTGGTATAGCCGAGAATCGCCACCCTCACTCCATTTTTCTTTACGATGGTGCCGGTCTGGAGATATCTCTTGCCGTTGTCAGTCCGGACCACATTTCCGGCGAGGAACGGAATGCCCTCTTTACGGAACGTCTCCGCCGCCCTGTCATAGACTCCGTGGCCTGCCTCGAAATCGCAATGTCCTGCTGCCACGGCATCATATTTCATATATGCTGCGAGGCGCGGGTAAAGGTACGGGGACAATGTATCGGCATAATCATAGTAGAACGTGGCGTTGCTCCCGAGGAAATTGTCGCCGGCATCCACGAGGATGACATTGTCCGCCCCCTTTTCTGAGCGCAACTCATTGATATACTGGCTCTGGGCCATCAGAGAACTCCTTGCGGAGCCCTTCTCGGAGAATGGCTTGGAAAACCAGGAGCCGTGGCCGTCTCCGGTAGTGACAAGTGACAGGTTGTACTCTCCGTCTTTCAGAGAGGAGCACCCTGCAAGCATAGTGGCGGCCGCTGCCGCAAGAATCAATCTGATATTCATAGTCAGTGGTTCAATGTGTTGTGGTTCAGTATGTTATTAAAATTTTTCCAATGCTGCGCAGCATCTTGCGTAAATGTATTCGTAATGGGCACGGTCATCTGACGGGGCAGAGGACTTTCTAGCCTGAGCGAGTGATTTCACCTTGTTGAGGAAGGCCACCCGGTAACTGTCAGTCTCATCGATCGGGATAATGCTGACCGAAGCCTGATAAGGTTTGTTGCCCTCTCCGAGGCCATCCTGTTCCCAGCCGCACCAGTCTTCATTGTCAATGCTGCCTTCTTCCTCTGTCAGCGTCTTGGTCATCGCACCCCTCACTTCCTTTGCGTTCAAGATGAGAATGTCACGCTGGAGTGTCTTCTCCTCGGAAGTAAGCCTCTTTCCGGCAATGGATGATGCGAAAAGCTCACGATAGAGATCGTCATAGTAATCCTTGATGGTATAGACGTTCTTCGCACCTGCGACTGCAGCGGCCCTGACCACGTTTTCAGGGACGGTCGAGGCCAATGTCCTTGCAACCGAAGCGCAGACTTTGTTCGACTGCGGAGTCGCGAGCGGGAAGTTGGATGTGACTGAAGGCTCATTCAGCCATGCGGAATTTCTGAGCTGGGAAATCACCCATTTCAGTGACGCTTTCTGTACATCTCTATCTACCGGAACGGCAGGCTTCTGGTTGAAACCTTCCTTGACATAGTTCAGGTAGATGCCGCCGACCTGCGACAGCACGTGGCCGATATATCTGTTGTATTGTGCAACCAGCTGTGTATAAAGGTCTTGTCTGTGAGAGAAGTCAGCATCTTCCGCCCCGATCCATTCGTTCATTTTAGGCAGGATGTATTTGAGGTTGCTGATGCCGTAGCTGCTGGACTTTATAGGATTGTCTCCGAGGTCCTCGGAACGTGAGCTCGGGTCGTAAACACCATATGCGGCATAGCCCGAAACCTGCTGTGCCCCATAGCGGTACATCGGGTCGCCGGCCTTCTCGTCCAGGATTTTCTCTGCCTGATGATACTCGTCCCAGATATCCTTGGCGCCGATTACCGGAGTGTAGAGCCATCTGATGGCATATTTGTCATACACACCCAAACTCGGAGGCACGAGTTTCACGCCCTTGTCGGAAGGCTGGGCGACATAGTTGAACCGCGCATAATCCATAATGGACGGCGTGGTGCCGTATTCTGCGGTGAAAGCCTTGTCCCTCAGTGATTCGGTAGGATAGGCGGAAGAAGCGCCCATATTGTGCATCAGACCCAATGTGTGCCCGATTTCATGGGAGATCACATAAACCAGAGACTCGTCAATGATTTCCTGCGGCATCTTGATGGCTCTGACGCTTTCATCCACCTGTGCGGTCTGGACGAAACGCCAGTTGTTGATGAGCTTGATGACATCATTGTACACCAGGACTGAAGCATTGAGGATTTCACCTGTGACAGGGTCTGTCCAGCTCGGTCCTCTTGCATTCATGGTCGCATCAGGAACATAACGGAGGCAGCAGTAGCGCAGATTGTCCGGGTCGAATTCCGGGTCTTCTTCCTGCGTAGGGAAATCCCTTACCTGCATGACATCCTTCAGCCCGATGGCCTCAAATGCGGCATTCCAGGCGAGTACGCCCTTGCGGATCGGCTCTTTCCAGCTTTCAGGGAAAGTGTCGTCCACGTACCATACGATCGGGTTCTTTACCGTGACCGTCTTCCCGCCGAGCAGCCAGGATGTGGTGTCAGACAGTTCGAGTCTCCATCTGGAGGCCAGGACATAGCCTTTGTAACCATCTTCTGCCGAAGAAACATCATATCTCATGCTGCCCTCGCCCGGACCCACAGGGAATACTCCGACTCTAAGGTCCTGTATTCTCGAAGGCATCGGCTTTTCCGGAAGCATCAGGAATGAAACCGTGTACTCGATGGAGCCTGAGCCGACTTTGCCCTTGAAACCGAGGAAGGATTTGGTGAAGTCCACATTGGCATGAACCTTAATGGAAGCATTGTCCTTGAATGACTTGAGCTCTCCGAACCATGTGGTCTTCTCCTCGGTGGACTTGCTGATGGCGAAGTCGGTGCCTTTCGGTGCGGCGGCATTGACAAGTCCGGTGACGTCGAAGACTACTGAAGAGCTGTCTTTGCCCTGTGCTGAAACGGCGATGCGGCGGAGGATCTTCGGCATGAAGCTGCGGGAAAGCGCCTCCTGCATATGCGGGTCTGACGTCGATGCGTTAGTGCCCGGCAGGCTCAGCACCACGAGGCTGTCCACGAGGTCAATCTGGAAATACTGCGGCTTGTTGTACTTGTATCCCACATTGACATAGGCAGGATTGCTTCCTGCTGTGATGGTGCCGCCGACCATAATGCGTCTGCCCATATATTTCTTGGGCATCTCCATGTAGATTTTGTCCTTGGCGGTACGGTAAAGACTGAATGTCTCGCCTTTTGCTGAAACTTTCACGTCTTTCATCAGTTTGTCATACGGGGACACTTTCTTTTTGGGAGCCGGTTTGCTCTCCTGTGCCACCACTTCTGTCTTGGCCTTTTTCTTCTTCCTGGTCTTTGAAGCAGGCGATGCTGCCGCGCAGGTGACCGGCACCAGCATAACGGCAGCAAGCATTGGAATAATGATGTTTCTTAATCTCATTCGGTAAGTTAATTGATTCTGTATTTGTAGATTACACTTGAGGGGTCATCGCAGATTCCTTCATAGGAAGCAACCAGGGTGTCGTCGGAGTATCTGTAAACATACAGGCTGCCTTTGTGGTCGCCGCTTCTCGAAGGATTGTAGGTGGCCACATAGAGTCTGTCCTCTCCGTCAGACGCCTTTCTGCCCTTGAAGTTCGTGGCAATGTCCCTGATCTGCTCACCGGCAGGGAGCTTGATGGCAGGGTTGTTTCCCGGCGCGGACGTCAGGCTCCACCTGTAAATCGCATTCTCATAAGTATAATAGACGTCTGAAGAAACGCGGTTTCCCAAGATCTTGGAGTGGCTGTCCATCTTCAGGCTTGCAGTGGTGAACGGATATTCGACATCCATCTTCACGCTTTCCCCGTTGATTTCTTCTGTTTTTGTAGCCCATGCTGACAAGGATGAAGAGGCGACTTTTGTCTTATATGATGTCGGGTCTGACTTGCTGCGGAAAAGCACGTGGATATATGCATTCGATGAAACCCGCTGCGCACCGGCATTGACGATTTCCCAACCTTCCTCAGAATTGGTCCGGATGCCGGCAGACGCGCTTTTCCTTATGCCGATGGTGCTGCTGTCATAGAATAGCGGGTATCTTGTTGATTTTGCGGTAGTTGCAGTGCCTTTAGTAGTGCCGTCGAAGATCCGGGTGATCTTGAAAGGAGCATCGGTTATCTCGCTTATGAAACCGCCGTTCATGTCATAGCGGAACAGCCTGCCGTCAGCGGATTTGAAGAAGCATCCGAATGAGGCCTTGTCTTCGGCATATTCACCGCCGAATTCTTCGCAATATGAGCCGAAATCTTTCATCTTGGCAGTCATGTACAGCTCGAATGTCTTGCAGTCCATATGGTAGATGGTGCCGTCCTCGTCATTGGTGCCGATCAGGAAACCGGAGTAGGTGATTTTGCTGTAGGTGTTGTCGCTGATGTAGAGGCTCGTGCCGTTTTTGAGCGTCTTCCCTTCCACGCTGAAGATGTTCGTGAACACCTGCTGCTCGCCTTTGGCCGACTCTTCTGCCGTCAATGTCTTGACGAAGGTGAGTGAGCCGTTGCCGTCTCCGTCATTGGAAAGAATCGCCACGCCCTCATCGTAACCTGAATTGACATTGAGCGTAAAGTATTTGAATTCAATGCTTTCCCCGTTGTCAACTCTCAGCCTCAGAAGGAAGGAACCGACTTTGGAGAATGTATAGTTGATGGTCCTGCTCGTGGAGATTACTTCCATTTTCTCGAACTGGTGCTGCTCCGGCACCGTGCCCGTCTTGACTTGTCCGTAAGCCCACTGGAAGGTGGTTTCCTTGCTGCTGACGATGTCCAGGCCATTGTAAACCAGCTCTGTTCCGAGATTTACGTTTATGGTGTCGGAAGTGGCATTGATAGTTATCGGAGCGAGCTCTTTGTATCCGTGAGGGCTCACTTTGTAGCATCCCTGAAGCATGAAAGCCGTCAGGATGCCCGCCAATGCCGATATGTAATATGTTCGTGTCATACTGTTCTTCATTTTAAAAATGTCAGACGGAATCAGTTTAGGAACCCGTAAGTGCCGCTCATCGGGTTTCCCCAACCCTTGCGGGCATTGATATTCACATTTTCGCTGCCCATGAGTTCGTAATTGGGGTCTTCCGGATGCTCAGCATACCATTTCTCATAGTATTCGTACAGCGGCAGCGCCACGTATTTGGCCCAGGCTGCCATATAGGACTTGCGCCAGAACTTCATCGGGGCGTCCGGATTGTCCAGATTCTTGCCGTAATTCGTGACCGCATATTCATAGAATGCAGGGCAGGACTCCTCCGTAGCTTGGAAATACTGAAGCATTCGGCGATATTTCTCAGGATAGAAATTTCCCCAGTCATAGTCCCATCCCGGAGCGGCCTTGGCATTGGCCTTCCACCAAGGAGGGCAGCTCGGTTCTCCGTCCGACACGTAATAGATGAAGTCAGGAGTGAGAATCTTCTGTGTCGCGGAACTGTCTGCAGCGCAAGGTATGAAATTCTCATTGGCCACCAGACGGAATCTGACTTTCACGAAGGTGTCCTGCATCTCCTTCTGCCTGTGGAAGGTGAGTTTGACATTGCCGCTTACTTTTCCGGCAGGAATGAACAGCGAATCCAGTTCGAAGTCAATGCCTTCCCTCGCGGTTATGACAGGATAGGTGACTGTGCCGGCAGAGAAAGTCTCGCCCTCGGCAGCCGGCACGAATTCTATCGCGAAAGCACGGTCATAAGAGACAGGTCTGCCCATGGTGAACACCTCCTGCGATACGGTGATGTCATTCTCCGGAATCAATGCGAATGAATGGGAATGTGTCTGGATGCCCTCCATGAAATAGACCACCGGAGTCTGCTCCGTGTCATACATCAGCCATGTTCCCTTGCAGGAGAACAGAAGCGGGATAGCCGCAAGTATCGTAATTGCCTTGTATATTCTGTTCATAACCTAAATCTCCATATCTTTTCTTGATTCATCCTCTTCGTCAGGTATCGGGACAATGTAGTTTCCCGGTACACTTCCGCTCAATGTCTGTCCGGCGGCGGTCTTTATGTCTTTTCCGAGTTTCTTCATCTCGAACCAGGTGAAGCCTTCACCGTAGAACTCCTTCCTGCGTTCATTGAAGAGCATGTCATAGGTGAGTTTGCCCTCTGCTACGGGTTCGAGTCCGCGTGTGGATGTCACTGCATTGAAAAACTCGGCGGCAAGTCGCGGATTGGAAGTCATATAGAACTCAGCCATAATGTAATACATCTCCGGAAGTCTCAGGACATTGATTCCGACAATCGATTTCCCGGAATAGCCTGCGCCGTTGGCCACCGACGAGTTCACGGTCTTTTTGAGGCGGTTCTCTGTATTGTCGAACCAGGAATTGATTCTGTAGTCGGCGACATCTCCGGCATTGTCCTCATAGAGATTCTTCCAGTCGGAAGCGAGTGAGAATGTGGCGGATGTGCCCGTGATGCCGTAGCGCTTGCTGTTCGTCGATTGGGAACTTTCGGAATAGAATCCGAAGATGGTTTCGTTCAGGTCCAATGTCCCGCCATCGCTCTGGACGAATGTGCTTAACGGCCTGAAAGAGAACTTCTTGCTGTCGATTACCTTCTGTGCGTAGATGGCAGCATTGCCGAGATCCCCGCGTGTCCAGTAAACCCTTGCGAGAAGCGCCTGCACTGCATACAGGTTCAGATGAGTGATCCTCGCGTCGGTGAATCCGTAAGCCGAATTCGTCCTCACTGCGGGAACCAATGAACTGTCTTCCTCCAAGAGGCTTTCCGCTCTGGTGAGTTCCGCTGTTATCAGATCGTACACTTCGTCAAGAGATGAATAATCTGTGACCGAAAACGCATATCTGCTTACATACGGGATGGCTTTGGCTTTCAGGTCTTCAGATGCCCAGAACGGAGCGCCGAAATATCTCACCAGGTCGAAATGGATCATTGCCCTGAGCGCCAGCGCTTCACCAAGATACAGTTTGGAGTGCTTGAACTCGTTCTCCCCGCCTTTCTCTGCGTGCTGGATGATGTTGTTGAGGTGGTTTATCACCGTGTAGGCATTGCTCCAGACCTTTTTTCTGAGTGAAGTCGGCCCGTTGATTTTCCAGTTCGCGGTCGCCAGGTTGCCGAAAGTGTTGTCTGATAATGCAGTGGTGTTCTGGCTCATCACTTCTGCCATCCACACCAGATTGCCTCCGTAAAGGTCCTCCTTGGCGGACAACTCGCTGTAAATCCCGTACAGAGCATCTTCATAGCCCTCTGTCGAAGTGAACATGTCATTGTCGAATGTCTCACCTTTAGGATTGACATCCAGGAACTTGCTGCATCCGCATACTGACAGGGCGAGCAAGGCCGACATTATATATATTATGCTTCTTTTCATTGCTGTCAATGTTTAGAATGTTGGACGGAAAGTGATGTTTATGCCTCTGCAATAAGGGTAGGAAGTTCCTCTCTCGAAACGGACTGTGGACAGGTATCCGATATCCGAGAATCCGAAGCCGACAGCCAGTTTCCTCAAGCCGAGTTTCGTGATCCGCTTGACCGGCACGTCGTACATCACCTGGATATTGGAGAAATAGATTTCATTCCTCTTCTCCACGAATCTTTCCGAATAGTGGGTGGTCTCGCCGGAAGTGATGCTCAGATACCTCTTGAGGTCTCCCGGATTTTTCCATCTGTCTGTCAGTGCGCGTGCATCCACGTTATGATACTTGTCGATGTTCTCCACCTTGTCCTGGATGGTCGAGTTGTAATAGTCTCCGCCGAATGTGTAAGATGTTGACAATGAGAGCGAAAGCCCTTTCCAACGGACTGTGGTCATCATTGAGCCTCTCAGGATAGGATTCGTGTTTCCGACGGCAACCTTCTCGGAAGAAGAGTAGTTGAAAGTGTATTCCCCGTTCTTCTTGATGAAGATTTCCTTGCCGGTGGCAGGGTCGATGCCCGCTGAGCGCATAGCATAGATATCGTACTGCGAGCCTCCTTCCTGGAACAGAATCTTCGGAAGAGAGGAGTCCATGGCATTGTCCTTCTCCACACCTTTCAGGGAATTCGAGATGTGCCGGATCTGATCCATCACGTGTCCTCCTGTCACAGTCACGCTCCAGAACCAGTCTTTAGTGCGGAAAATCTGGGCGGACAGTGAAAGGTCGATACCCTTGTTGTTCAGTTCTCCGAAATTGACCTTCATCGAAGACGTACCCACTGACGGCGGAAGATTTATGCTCATCAGCATATCGTAGGTGGTGTTCGAATAGAAGTCGAGCGAGAAGTTCAGCCTGCTGTCCAGGAATGCTCCCGTAAGACCGATGTTGTTGTTCAATGTCCTCTGCCACTTCAGGTTAGGGTTGCCCATCTGTTTAGGCAGCGCACCGATACCTGTATAGTATCTGTTGTCGGACTTGTATTCATACACAGTCTTAGCCTGATAATAGTCGAACGAAACGCTTCCGGTATAACCTACCGAATATCTGAGCGACAGGGTGTTGATCCACTTGGCCCTCTTGATGAATGACTCGTTGTGGAGATTCCAGGCTGCACCTGCTGCCCAGAAAGGAGCGAAACTGTTGTTTGCGCCGAACTTGGACGAACCTGAAGTACGATAGGAGAAGTCCACTACATATCTGTTGCGGAAGCCGACATTGGCATTGGCGAAAAATCCCACCTCGGTCGAGATGTTGTCGGAGCCTGAAGGCCTGCCGTTCTTCTGGTAGTTCAGCGCGAATGACAAGTCGGACAGTTCATCCTTCAGGAAACCGATGCCGACACCCGATGCGGAACGGTTGCGGGAATACTGGATGTTCGAACCGCCGCTGACTCTGAACATTGACCCTTTGGAGTCCAGCGACCTTCCGTAGTTGATCACCATCTTTCCGGACATCGTGGTTCCGTTTCTGCTTGAAAATGAATACCTTCCGCGCTCGGTGACAGGCGTCTTCTCATACGTTACCCTGTCCGGGGAATCATAACTGTCAGACGAGCCCCAGCTCATATTGATGCTTCCCTGGCCTGTGACGTATAGGTTCTTGGTGATGTTCCACCTTCCGTCCAGCGAGTTCTTCAATGCCTGCGTTCTGCTTTTCTTGAAACTCGACAAAGTGGCCTCGTAAAGCGGATTGACATCAGCATTGCCGCTCTGGGCGATAGGATTGAAATAATATGTCTTGATATAATTGCCCTCTTCATCGAACATCGGCTCGTAAGGATTCATCTTCGAGTACTGCGAGTATGAACCGTATGGCGAGTCCTTCGAGTCGTTCATCGAAAAACTCGACTTGAAGGTCAATGTCAGTTTGTCCCTGAGATGATATCCTATAGTGAAATTGATGCCCTTGGAACTTCTCTTGTCGCCTCTCATCACGCCGTAGTTGTCGTTCCAGTTGGCGCTGGCCCTGAAACTGAGCTTTTCGCCGCGTGAGGTCAATGAAAGGGAATGGCTGTAGCTGAACGGAAGCCTCAACGGAGCGTGAAGCCAGTCGTCATTGACTCCTTGACGGATTTTCTCCAATTTGTATGCGTAGGCCTCGTCGAGAGAGCCGTCTTCCGTATCATACAGACCTGCAAGCTTTTCCAGTTCAAGTTTCTGGGCCGGCGTACAGAGATTGAACGAACTCAGGTCCGGATAACTCACTTTCGGAACGAAGTTGTAGCTGAGCTTGACCTTTTCGTTGCCGATACGCTTTCTTTCCACGACAATGACTCCGTTGGCGCCCTTTTCGCCGTAGAGAATCGTGGCGGAAGCATCTTTCAGCACATCGATACGTTCAATGTCGAAGATGTCGAGGTCATAGAGTTCCTCCATGGAAATCTCCACACCGTCCAGCACGATGAGCGGATTGTTTACGCCCTCCTCACTCTCATTGGTAATCAATGTGTTGGCTCCGCGGATGAGGATGGAAGGGATGGCGTTAGGGTTGGAGCCTGCTGCATTGTTCTCGACCATCACCATACCTGGAGTCAGGGAGGTGATGCCGGCAATCAGGTTCGTAGGCGACAGCTGTGCCAGTTCCTCTCCGCTGATGGTGGTGGCCGAACCGGTAAACGTTTCCTTGGACTGGGTGTAGAAGCCGTTCACCACGACCGCATCCAGAGATGATACTTTCAGCGTAACGTTCAGTCTTGTGGAACTGCTGACATTGAATTCCTGAGGTTCAGTGCCGATGAATGAGAATACCAGCACGTCAGCTTTCCTGGTGCTCCGCTGGAATGTGAGGGAATAATTACCGTCAATGTCGGCTGAAGTACCGACTGATGTACCTTTCACAAGTACATTTGCCCCGGCGAGAGGCTCTCCGTGGTCATCTGTAATGGTACCCTTGATGGTGATTTTCTGTGTCCCGGGCAATGCTGAGGACGAACTGCTGTTCTGCTTGCTGTTCTGGGCATAAAGCACGCCGTCCGTGACACCTGCAGGGAGAAGAAGACATGTCAGAGCGATGAAGGCAAATTTCCGGCATCCTCTGCATAAAGAGAAACTGTCTGATCCCATAAGTCGTTATTTGTTAATTCGTTTAAGAGGATTTACCCCAGCGACAAATTTATATTTTCTAAAAATTAAATCCTATACTTTCAGGAAAGTTTTTTTCTTGTACAGGAAATAAAGGAAATACCATGCTGCTGCAAAAGCGCCGATTTGCAGCACGAGGCGGGACAACACTTCCGGGCACAAGCCGGCCACGCCGCCGAGGAAGAACTTGGAAATCAGCATGAAACTTATGAAGCACTGGACCATGTAGATGGTTATGGAATTCATGCCGATTACCTGGAAGAAAACCACGCCTTTTCGCCATCCTCTGACGTCTATCAGATAGTAGAATACAGCGAACATTGCCAATGAATAGGCTCCGGCTGCGAGAACGAAAGTGCTTGTCCACAAGCTTTTTATGACCGGGAACCAGATGGACCAGACAAGTGCTGCCACAGCCATGACCGCTGCGGCAGCCAGCAGTTTCAATGTCTTTCGTGTCCCGCTGTCCTTGGAGTCCTTTACATATCTTCCGGTGAACATGCCAAGCAGCGCCGTGGTAATGGCAGGGATGGTGCTCAATAATCCTTCAGGGTCGCCGTAAGGCTTGTAGGCATGCTTGCCGAGAACCATCCTGTCGATGTAATAGGCGATGTTGCCGTCTCTCGAAAATGAGTCGGCTCCGGCCGGGGCGTCAGGTGCCAATGTGAATTTCAGCAGCAGGAAGTAGCCGATGAGGATTACGGCGAAGATGGTCCACTGGGTCTTACGCCCTGTATAACAGTAAATCAGTGCCGCACAGGCCCATGCGATACCGATCCGGGCAAGCACGCTCGGAAATCTCAATGTGGAGAAGTTGAACTGGAAGAGGCCCTGATATACAAGGCCCAGGAACACGAGAACCAGTCCTCTTCTTACGATGTCCAGTGTTATGTTCCCGTTTGAGAGCCCTTTGCTCTGTTTCTTGGCCAATGAGAAAGGGAACGTCATTCCTGAAATGAAGAGGAACAGCGCGAAAATGGTGTCGTGATGATGAAATCCTTCCCAGCTTACGTGTTTCATCTGCTGGGCGAGCCAGCAGTCCGCTCCGTCAGGGAAGAGGGCGCAGAGGCTTATGACGATTCCGCTGAATCCCATGATGAACATCATGTCGAAGCCTCGCAAGGCGTCCAGCGACAGGAGTCTGCCGTTGGATGAAGTCTCGTTTCCAGTCATTGAATTATATACTATTTGTTCAGTTTGCCTTCGGTCTTTGCCATGAACTTGGCTTCATCGATGATGAATCTTTCGTGTTCTCCTTCACCGATAAGGCCGGCTTCGTCTGTGCACTCCACGTGGAAGACGAGTCTTCTCCTGTCAATGTCCACCAACTCGCTCCTGCAGATTACCTTCATTCCTACCGGGGTGGCTGACAGGTGCTTTATGTTTACCAATGTTCCTACTGTGCTCTGTCCTTCTTCGAGGTATGGAGCTACGCTCAGTCTGGCGGTCTTCTCCATCAATGCTATCATTGCCGGCGTAGCAAGCACGGCCAATGAACCGCTTCCCAACGCCTCGGCGGTGTCGTTTGCGGTGACAGTGATTTCACCCTGCCCTTTAATTCCTTTTTCCATATTCTATCTCTATTATTTAGTCTATCTTAAATCTCAGACTTGTCTCTCCGATCAACCTTTCTTGAGGCCCCCGCACATTTTTTTAGTCGCACGTTACCCTCTCCCTAAATCCCTCCCCTCGGGGAAGGGACTTACCATCGCCCAAGGGCTCTAATCTCTAATTGTCTCTCTATTATTATTTAGTCTATCTTAAATCTCAGACTCGTCTTTCCGGTCAATCTTCCTTGAGGACCCGCACGTTTTTTTGTCGCACGTTACCCTCTCCCTAAATCCCTCCCCTCAGGGAAGGGACTTACTATCGCCCAAGGGCTCTACTTTTGCATCGCTTTCTCGATGTCGTCAGGGAGGATCGGAAGCCGTTCCTTGCCGAGCCTGCGGGCGCCGTCAGCGGTGACGAGCACATCGTCCTCCAAGCGGATACCTCCGAAATTGTAGTAGGACTCAAGCCTGTGATAATTGACGAATCCGTGGTCAGTCTTCTCCGATTTCCACTTTTCGATAAGCGCCGGAATGAAATAGATGCCTGGTTCATCAGTGATGACATTGCCCGGAACGAGCTTGCGCGCCATCCTCAGACTGCCGAGCCCGAGCTGAGCCGACCTCTTCTGGTCATCATCATAGCCCACGTAATCCTCGCCGTAGTCCTCCATGTCATGCACATCCAAGCCCATATTGTGTCCCAGTCCATGAGGCATGAACAGACCTGCCACACCTGCCTCCACCATATTGTTCAGGTTTCCCCTCACGATATCCAATGCACGGAGCTCCTCCAGCATCAGATGCATGGTTTTCAGATGCACCTCACGGTACGTGATGCCCGGTCTGGTCAGTTTGAAAGCCAGTTCGTTACAGTCGCACACAATCTGATAGATGTCACGCTGCTTCGTGGTGAACTTTCCATTGACAGGATACGTCCTTGTGAAATCCGAAGCATAGTGCATATTGTTTTCCGCACCGGCGTCTATCACCATCAGCCTTCCTGATTCTATCACCTTGTCGTGCAGATGATTATGAAGCGTCTCGCCATGCTGCGTAAGGATAGTAGGGAACGAGACACCCCAGCCTTTCGCAAGCGTGACCGCCTCCATCCTGCCCACGATTTCCTGCTCGACGCGGCCGAGGACGATATTGTTCCTCGCCACTGTATGCATCTCGTGACCGAGCGCGGAAGCATCATCCAGTTGCTCGATTTCGCAATCCTCCTTCACCAGTCGCATCGAAATTATCGCCTTTGTCAATGCAAGCGAGAACTTGCCTGCCACCTCAGCATCGTTGCACTTGAGGAGAGAAGCGATCTTCATGGTATTGTAATACCTCGAAGGCGTCACGAAATGGACAGGCCTGCCTGCTGCCAATGCCTTGGAAACCACATTGTCCAGAGCCCCATAAGGAGAACTTTTCTCAACACCTGCAAGAGCGGCTTTGGAAGCGACACTCGGCTGAGGACCCATCCAGATGATGTCCCCGATTTCCACATCGTCCGCGAAAACCTCCTCATCACCGTTGTCCAGGTCAATGACAGCCGCGAACAACGGTTCATCTATGCCGAAGAAATACAGCCAGGTGCTGTCCTGACGGAATTTGTAACAGTTGTCTTTATACTGTGCGGGGGCTTCAGCATTGCCTACGAACAGTGCAATACCTCTCTTGCCTTCAGCTGCGCTTTCTGCCATCTTGGCTACCAGCGTCTTACGCCTTCTTACATAAATACTCTTGTCAAACATTGTAATTTCCTCCTTTTTAACCGCTAATAACTGTATTTCTGTGTTTCGGGACAGCTTCAGTGACCTCCGTAAAGGTACTCCTCCTGCTCTGCCGAAAGTTTGTCGATGGCGATGCCCCAGTCCGCCAGTTTCCTGTGGGCTACTTCATTGTCGATAGCCTTCGGGACAGCATTCAGCATCTTGCCGGTCTTCCTGACGATAGTCTTCTCATTGTCAACAAGATACTTGGCGCTGAGGGCCTGGATTGCAAACGACATGTCCATAATCTCGGCCGGGTGACCGTCTCCTGCAGCGAGGTTCACAAGTCTTCCCTCCGCGATTATGTAGATTGTGCGGCCGTTCTCCAGTTTGTATGCTTCGATATTGTTTCTTGCCGGCGCATGGCTGACGGCCATTTCCTTCAATGCCGCCACAGCTACCTCCACGTCGAAATGCCCTGCATTGCAGCAGATGGCTCCGTCTTTCATTTTCTGGAAATGCTCAGATGTGATGACGTCATTGCACCCGGTAACCGTCACGAAGATGTCGCCGACCTGTGCCGCTTCCGACATTGACATGACCTTGAACCCGTCCATAACGGCTTCCATCGCGCGGATAGGGTCGATTTCTGTTACGATTACATCGGCTCCGAGACCTTTGGCGCGCATTGCCACACCCTTTCCGCACCATCCGTAACCGGCTACCACCACATTCTTGCCTGCCACGATAAGGTTCGTGGTGCGGTTGATGCCGTCCCAGACTGACTGGCCGGTGCCGTAGCGGTTGTCGAACAAGTGCTTGCAGTCAGCATCATTGACCAGCATCATAGGGAACTCGAGCTTCTCGGCATTGTTCATGGCCTCCAGCCTGAGGATGCCTGTAGTGGTCTCTTCGCATCCGCCTATGACATTGGGAATCAGATGCCTGTATTCGGTATGGATCATGTTCACCAGGTCGCCGCCGTCATCGATGATGATGTTAGGACCCGCTTCAATGACCTTGCGGATACCGTGCATGTATTCCTCTTCCGTAGCCCCGTGGACAGCAAAGACATTGAGCCCCTCGTGGACGAGTGCGGCCGCGATATCATCCTGGGTGGAAAGAGGGTTGCTTCCGGTGATGAACATCTCCGCACCGCCTTCTGCCAAAATTTCACAAAGATGAGCGGTCTTGGCCTCCAGATGCACTGACAATGCGATTTTCTTGCCTTTGAACGGCTTGGTCTGTTTGAATTCCTTTTCCAGACCTGCCAGCAGCGGCATATGCCTTCTTACCCATTCGATCTTAAGCTCTCCGTCCCGCCAGAGTTCGGGATTACGTATTTCACTTGCCATAATCAATCTTTTTATTTGTTCAGCCACACAATTTACGAAAAAATCATCAAGTTGCTTCACATTTTCGTAAAACTTTTGCATTATCCGCTTGTAACATAACCGAGCGTGGCGCAACTGATCCTGACATTGACATCAAAAAACTTCTGGAGCATGCAGATACAGGCACCCATCGTGGCGCCGGTGGTGAAGACATCGTCCACTATCAGGATATGGCGGCAACCGCTTACCTGCACGGCAGTTTCCCGTCTCAATGCAAAGGCTCCGTGGACATTGTCGCTTTTTGCCAGCACGCCGAGCTTCGTCTGTGTGCGGGTGTAGTGGGAGCGGACCAGAATATCCGTGCGGACAGCCACGCCTCCGAGCGCCTCACTGATTTTGCGGGCGATCACCTCCGCCTGATTGTAGCCTCTGTTCCAGTGTCTGGCCCAATGCAGAGGGACCGGAATGATCAGGTCAATGTCTCTGTACAATGGACTGTCTTTCATGAAGTTACCCAACATTTCGGAATAATGTGCGCCTTCCCCGAAATCTCCCATGTATTTGAGATGCTGGGGAATCCTCTTGTATCCGGCTTCACCGTGATAGAAGAAAAGAGCAGTAGCGTAAGAAAATTTCGCCGTGGGAATGTTCTCGTTTTCCAGGCAGTTGTCTGTCAGGTTTTTCTGGATGATTCCGTTCAGCTTCGATGACATGGGGTTGTTCCGCCTTTCCCAATAGTAGGTGAGAGGCAGGTCGGATTCGCAATAGATGCACAGGTATTTCTCGGACTTGTGCAGTTTCTTGCCGCATACCAGGCACTCCCTCGGGATGAGGATATCCATCATCTGCTTTCCCTCTTCCCGCAGCACTCCGCCCATCTGCTTTATAAATGAATAACCGGATCCCATACGTCTTTTTTTACAAAACTAAGATTCTTTTCTATAACAAGAGCGTCTTTGCAACCTCTGACAGTCAAATTTTTACGATTTTTAAATTCTTTAATTTTTATTTTGTATCTTTGGCGACGTCAGTAAGGAGAAAAATGAGGACAAGGATATCCAAAATAGTTATGTGTTTCGCGGCATTGGCAATGCTGCTGATGTCCGCTGTCCCTCATCATCACCATTGCTTCGGGGCGGATCATTCCGAATATATCTGTTTTGCGAGTCTCGAACAGGAGCAGGATTGCTGTCTTGAAACGGAAGATCATCATTGTCATGAAAATGAACATGCATGCCATCTTCATTCCATCGTGACGCTCATCGGCCATATCCAGAATGCACCGCAATGCTATTCTCCGATGGTGGCAGTAGTGCCTGAAATCATTTCACTTGACAATCATAATATAAGTGGCCGCTCATCAGAATACCGCATCTTGACAGCGGAGCGGTTGCTGCCGTCTTATATCTGCGGATCGACGGGCTTCCGTGCCCCGCCGGTGGTTCTTGGATAATTATTCTTGAAATGTGGAATGCAGGCGTGGCACCCGCCTGTGTCCCGTGAATTGTCAGGTGCTGTATATCAAGAACCACGAATTTATGAGAAAAACATTGTTATATGTCGTCACGGCATTGATTGCCGCAGCGATGACCGTCTCGTGCGGTAACCATGCTTCCGGTCATAAGGAAACTTCGGAGCATAACCATGAAGGCCATGAGGCGCATGACCATGAAAAAGAGCATGGCCACGAGCACGGACACCAGAACGGCGTCATCGAATTTTCAGAAGAGAAAGCTCAGGCGGCCGGTCTTGAAACAGAGAAGATTACGGCAGGAAAGTTCAGTTCCGTCATAAGGACAAGCGGCGAAATTATGCCGGCACAGGGGGATGAGGCCACTGTAGCGGCTACCGTTTCCGGCATCGTTTCATTGGGAAAGGCCGGCATTGTCCCGGGAAAAAGAGTTTCGGCTGGAAATGTCATAGCATCTGTTTCTGCAAGGGAAATGGCTGATGGTGACCCGGTTGCGAAGTCCAAAGCGGCATATGAAGCTGCTGAAAAGGAACTGCATAGGGCAGAAGCCCTGTTGCGTTCCCAGGCCATATCCCAGAAAGCATATGAGCAGGCCAAACGCGATTATGAAGTGGCAAAGGCCGAATATGACGCATATTCCGGAAAAATGACCGAGGCGGGAGTCGCCGTGAAGTCGCCATTGACCGGAAGCGTGAAGGAAGTCTTCGTCAAGGAAGGGGATTATGTCAATGCAGGTCAGCCCCTTGCTTCCGTTACCCAGAACACCCGTCTTTATCTTCAGGCGGACCTTTCGGAAAAATATTGGAAAGAAGCGTCTTCCATTACCGGAGCCAACTTCAGACCATCATATTCGGATGAAACCTATAATCTGAAATCACTCGGCGGAAGACTTGTGTCAGTGGGCAAGTCATCTGCCCAGGGGTCGTTCTATCTCCCGGTCATCTTCGAGTTCCAGAATAGGGGAAACTTCATACCTGGCTCATTCTGTGAGATTTACCTTACCGGAATGGAGCGGGACAATGTCATCTCTGTTCCTGAAACCGCATTGACAGAAGAGCAGGGCGTGTACTACGTCTATCTGAAACTCTGCAAGGAAGATTACAAGAAACAGGAAGTCAAGACCGGCGAAAGCGACGGTATGCGCAGGGAAATCCTGAAAGGCCTGAAAGAGGGTGACGTCGTAGTGACCAAAGGTGCCCTTCAGGTAAAACTCTCAGCTGTTTCCGGAACAATTCCTGGCCACACTCATAATCATTGATGCCTATGCTGGACAAGATTATACGTTTTTCATTGCAGAACCGGGCCTTTGTTCTGATGGCCGCAGTCCTGCTGATGGTGGGAGGTATCTATACCACTTCCCATATAGATGTGGATGTCTTTCCTGACCTGAATGCGCCGACCGTAGTGGTTATGACAGAGGCGACCGGAATGGCTCCTGAAGAGGTGGAGAGACTTGTCACCTTCCCTGTAGAGACCGCCATGAACGGCGCCTCTGACGTGAGGAGAGTGCGTTCTTCATCCACGGCCGGATTTTCCGTAGTTTGGGTGGAATTCGATTGGGGGACAGACATTTACAGAGACAGACAGATAGTGTCCGAGAAACTTGCCGAGGTAGGGGAGAGCCTGCCGCCTGATTGCGGAAAGCCGACATTGGGACCTCAGTCCTCCATCCTGGGAGAGGCCATGATCATCGGGCTGGACTCCGACACTACGTCAATGCAGGACCTCAGGACATTGGCCGACTGGACCTTCCGTCCGCGACTTCTTTCGCTTGGCGGTGTGGCCCAGGTCACGGTCATCGGAGGAGACATAAAAGAGTATCAGATAAAGCTGTCTCCGGAGAAGATGAAGCATTACGATGTCTCTCTCCAGGAGGTCATCTCCGCCACGGAATCCATGAACCGCAACTCTACCGGCGGTGTGCTGTATGAGTATGGTAATGAGTACATTATACGTGGACTTCTCTCTACGGACGACATTGACGGCATAGGCCGTGCAGTGGTCAGGATGCAGGGCGACGTGCCGATTACATTGAACAATATCGCGGAAATCGCCGTTGGACCGAAGGCTCCTGTGCTGGGCGTGGCTTCCCACAGGGGCAAGCCTGCTGTGCTGATGACAGTGACCAAGCAGCCGGATGCGAGTACGGCGCTTCTGACTGAAAAGCTCGACAAGGCCGTGGAAGACCTCAAGTCACAGATTCCGTCCGATGTGAATGTGTCCACCGACATATTCAGGCAGCAGAAATTCATCGACAGTTCCATCGATAATATCAAGAAATCGCTCTATGAGGGTGCGCTGTTCGTGATAATCGTGCTGTTCTTCTTCCTGATGAATGTGCGCACCACGCTCATATCTCTGGTGACAATTCCGCTGTCCCTGCTGGTGTCAGTTCTGACATTGAAGTTTATGGGGCTGACTATCAATACGATGAGTATCGGAGGTATGGCGATTGCCATCGGCTCGCTGGTGGATGACGCCATAGTGGATGTGGAGAACGTGTTCAAGCATCTTCGCCAGAATCGCAAACTGCCTGAGTCAGAGCGGCTTCCTGTGCTGGAGGTGGTGTTCAATGCCTCCCGCGAAGTACGTCTGCCGATATTGAACTCCACATTTATAATAGTGGTCAGCTTCGTGCCGCTCTTCTTCCTTACCGGAATGGAAGGCAGGATGCTCAGACCTCTCGGAATAGCATTCATCACGGCACTTTTCGCCTCGACATTGGTGGCATTGACATTGACCCCGGTGCTCTGCAGCTTCCTTCTGGGCAGCGAGAAGAGTGACAAGGCCGGGAAGGAACCTGCGCTTGTGCGTTGGCTGCAGAAGATCTACAATGTGGCCCTGGAATGGGTCTTGAGCCATAAGAAACTGACATTGGGCAGTGTCGCGGCTCTGTTTGCGGTCGCTCTCGCCCTGTTCTGCAGTTTCGGAAGCAGCTTCCTGCCAGCCTTCAACGAGGGCTCGTTCACTATCAATGTAAGTACACTTCCTGGTGTTTCCCTGGAGGAGTCTGACAATGTAGGGCGACGTGCGGAGATGCTTCTGCTGTCCGTGCCGGAGATAAAGACTGTGGCCCGCAAGACCGGCCGTGCTGAGCTTGATGAGCATGCGCTCGGGGCCAATGTCTCTGAAATAGAAGCCCCATTTGAACTCTCTGACAGGCCGAAAAAGGCTGTTGTTGAGGAGATTCGCCACAAGTTGGGGACTTTGCCGGGTGTCAATGTGGAAATCGGCCAGCCTATTTCGCACCGTATCGACGCGATGCTTTCCGGAACAAGGGCAAACATTGCCATAAAGCTTTTCGGTACCGACCTGAACAAGATGTTCGAAATCGGAAACCAGATAAAAACGAAGATTTCCGCTATCCCGGGAGTCGTGGACCTGAATGTGGAACAGCAGGTGGAAAGGCCTCAGCTTCAGATAGTTCCGAAGCGTGAAATGCTTGCGAAATATGGCGTCACACCATCTGAATTCACTGATATGGTGGAGGTTTATCTGGCAGGCAGGACGGTGTCCCGCGTCTATGAAGGCAACCGGGTTTTCGACCTGACCGTGAAGGCTGACGATGACAGCAGGAGCACGATAGAGGCCATCAGGGATATGCCTGTGGATGTGGTCGGCGGTAAAGTGCCGTTCAGCCAGATTGCGGAAATCCGTTCCGCTGCTGGTCCGAATACCATCAACCGTGAAAATGTCGCGCGCAAAATCGTGATTTCGGCCAATGTCTCTGACGGTGACCTCCAGGGTGCCGTGAACCGTATCCGCAAGACGATAAATGACAATGTGCCGCTTCCGGAAGGCTACCACGTGGAATACGGCGGTCAGTTCGAGAGTGCCCAGTCCGCCACAAGAACATTGCTGGTGACATCATTGATGGCGATTCTCGTGATCTTCCTCCTTCTTTACGGACAGTTCAAGAATGTGCGTCAGGCGTCTGCCGTTCTGCTCAATCTGCCGCTGGCCCTCATCGGAGGCGTGTTCGCGATATTCTTTGCAGACGGCATCATCAGCATTCCTGCGATAATCGGTTTCATTTCCCTGTTCGGAATTGCTACGAGAAACGGTATGTTGCTGATAGACAGGTACAATGAACTCCGACAGAGCGGTCTTTCACTGCATGATGCGGTAATGCGCGGGTCGCTTGACAGGTTGAATCCGATATTAATGACGGCATTGACCTCAGCACTTGCGCTGATACCTCTCGCCTTCGGCGGGGACCTTCCGGGCAATGAAATCCAGAGCCCTATGGCAAAGGTGCTGCTCGGCGGTCTGCTTACATCGACGATGCTCAACGGCTTCATCGTTCCGGTAGTGTATATACTAATTTCAAAGAAGAGAAATGAACAGACTATATAATTTGTCACGCAATGCTGCATTGTCGGCAATTGCCTTTGTGTCAATGACTTTCGTGTCCGAGGCCCAGAATTCGGCGGAAGTGGTGCTCGCTTCTGTTGAGAAAAACAATCCTGAACTCCAAGCATTGCGCAAACGTACCGAATCCGAGAAGCATGGCTTCAAGGCGGAGCGTATGGTGGAGGCTCCTGAGGTCGGCTTCGACTATCTTTGGGGAAGTCCTGCGGATATCGGTACAAGGAAGGATATATCCGTGACCCAGAGCATTGACATCGCCACCATTTCGGGAACGAAAGGAAAGATCGCGAAGTCGGAATCGGAGCTCTCGGATATGCAGTTCAATGTCCGCAGGCAGGAGATACTGCTCCAAGCTAAGCTGCTCTATATCAATATCATATATTGCAATGCGGTCGGCGCTGAACTTGAGCGTCGTCTTGAACGCAGTGAGAAGGTGGAGTCTGTCTATCGGGATATGCAGGTGCGTGGAGAAACCGATATGATAGAGGTCAATAAAGCCCATCTGGCGTATCTGGCGCAGCGCAATGCATTGGCCCGGAACAAGATGGAGGCAGAAGGTTTCAGGCTGGAGCTTCAGCGTCTTAACGGTGGAGAACCATTGGAAATCAATGATTTGTCTTATGTCCGCAGGGATATGCTTCCGGCTGATTTCGATACGTGGTATAAGGAGGTGGCAGACCGTAGTCCGGAAATCAGGGCGGCAAGGCAGAACGTGAAGGTGAATGAGGCTGTGGCCAGGGGTATCAAGATGTCATCCTGTCCGACTATCACTGCCGGCTATATGGCGGAGCTAGTCAAGGGCAGCAATTTCCGTGGACTTACGCTCGGCCTTTCCATCCCGCTCTGGTCCGCCCGCAGTAAAACCAGGCAGGCAAATCTGTCATGTGAAGCGTCCAGGCTTGAGGTCAAGGATGTGGAGGCTTCCGAATATTCGGCTCTCCGTTCTCTGTATGAAAAAGCATCGGGGCTGAAGGATCTTTCCGATGAACTGGCTCTCTCGTTGGCGGTTTCTGACGAAGCTATGTCAATGACGGAGAAGAAGTTCAATGAGGGAGAAATTTCATTGATGGACAGCATAATGGAGCTTTCTCTCTACTATTCCGTAGTGGATGAGTCGCTTGCTGCGTCCAAGGATTATGACTTGGCGCTCGCAGAACTGAATGCTTGGTCTCTATAGACAATGCATTGACCTGTAATTTATTGCACTTGGCAGAGTCGTCCCTGCCAGGTGTTTTTTTCTTTCAGGCGGTCGTCCAGCAGATGCAGAATCTGGAAGTTGCGGATAAGTCCCCACTGAGTTTCATTGACAAAACGTGGCGGAACTTCTCCGGCTACACGCTCGATATACAGGTCGGGCCTCAGCTTCTCCAGTATTTCGATTATAAGATCCAGATAATCAGGCAGGTCCAGACGGAGGAAATCCTCTGGTGCTGCGGCATATTCCTTTTCGATTCTTGTGCCTTTGACAAGCTGCAGCTGGTGGAATTTTACGGAGTGCAGCGGCAGGGAACTGATGAAACTGCATTGGTCCGTAAGCATTGACCTGGACTCTCCCGGCAGGCCTAAGATAAAATGCGCTCCAGGCTCCAGCCCTCGCTCTGCGCTGAGTCTGACTGCGTGTTCGGCGGTCGCGACGTCGTGTCCTCTGCCGACCCGGACCAATGTCTTGTCATAGCAGGACTCAATGCCGTATTCAATCTTGACGACAGGCTTGTCGAAACTGTCTCTGTGCCAGTCTTTTAGAACGCGGCCTTCTTTCAGTTCGCTCAGGAAGTCGAGCTTTTCCTCATCTACGCAGTCGGGTCTTGTGCCTATGACAATGCCGACTATCTGAGGGTGCGACAGGGCTTCGAGATACAGTTCCTTCAGTCGTGGAAGGGGAGCGTAAGTGTTTGAATATGACTGGAAATATGCGAGATAATGCCTTGTGTTCCTGTAGCGTATCTGGTGGAATCCGATGCCTTCATCTATCTGTGAGGCAATGGTTTTGCCGGCGGTGCTGTATGACGGGTGGAAGGCTGCGTTGTCACAGAAGGAGCAGCCGCCGTAGCCGACTTTGCCGTCCCTGTTGGGGCATGTGAATCCTGCGTCAATGACAAGTTTCTGCAGGCGTTCTCCATAGACTCTCTTGTAGTAGCCTACGAATGTGTTGTATCTTTTTCCGTCCGGAAACCAGTCCGGCATGCTGTCATTGACCATAATATAATATTTCCACTTTTGCTCTGCAAATCTATTAAAAAGTAAGTATCTTCGCAATGATGCGTTTCCGGTTTTGGGGGTGCGGTTAAGGATTACTTAATTTACATTTGCTGATGAAAAGAATAATAGTTGCGCTGGTAGTGGCGATGGTCGTCTGCACGAGTCTTTACGGCCAGAAGAAATATGGAGTGGTGAAGTACTCTGTGAATTTTATGCGTACATATCCGGATTATGAGTCCGGGCTTGAGACTCAAGCACTTATGGGTACGCCTGTGGAGATTCTCGGGAGGCAGGGCTATTGGCTTCAGATCCGGACTCCGGAGCCGTATGTGGCCTGGGCTACTGATATGGGCGTGGTGCCGATGGACAGTCTCCAGTTGCAGAACTACCTGGCTGCTCCGAAATATGTCTGCACTTCGCTTTGGACTGAGGTCTATGATTCGCCGGAAAGCGGTGCGCAGCGTATCAGCGACCTTGTTGCCGGTGATATCGTGAGAATAAAATATGATTCGAGGAACAGGCAGCTTAAGCATAAGCTGTATCTCGGTATCGTGCTTCCGGACGGGCGTGATGCTTTCGTGAAGTATCCTGATGTGGTGCGGTTTTCCGACTGGGCTGCTTCCCGCAGGGCGACTCCGGCCAATGTGGTGGCTACTGCCAAGCGTTTTCTCGGTACGCCTTATCTCTGGGGCGGCACTTCGTCCAAAGGTCTGGACTGCAGTGGTCTTACAAGGACTGCATTCTTCCTGAACGGCGTCCTGCTTTACAGAAATGCGTCCCAGCAGGTAAAGGAAGGCGTTGAGGTATCTTTAGATGGCTTTGTGCCTGGCAAGAATGAGGGCGATCTGAAGCCTGGCGACCTTATGTTTTTCGGCAGGAAGGCTACTGAGGATTCGCCAGAGAAGGTCACTCACGTGGCGATGTACATAGGCGGCGGACGTATTATCCATTCTTCTCACGAGGTGAGGATAAATTCGCTCGACCCTTCCGCTCCCGACTTCTACAGCGGTGCCAAGAGGCTGCTCCGTGCCCGCAGGATGTGCGACGAAAACGGCACCCCATACACCTCCACCATCCTCCGCAACAGCCCCGCCTACTTCCCGTCCAAGTGAGATGTGGTGGCCCGATAGTCTTTATTCGATTTCCGGCTATACTCCATGAATAGATGTCGGCTGACGACTGGCAGTGTTGGTTGCTCGGCATTGTCCTACTTGTTTCTATCCATGAGCAGGTCCTGTGGAGTGTACTCCTTTCTTTGACACTTTGGTTTTTAGAAATAACGCCCCTGGACTGCTGTAATGGCGATTTCGGAGCCTTTTCTGTTATGCAAGCATGTAATGCTTCGACAGTGATGTCACGATTTTACGGAATAAAGATGCCTGGGGCAGCCTGCAGTCACGGGGGCAAAAAGGCCTGATTTGCCCCCGTCGCCGTTTAAAAATAGCTTGACGTGTGCAGAAAGGTCGTATTTGCACACGTGAATCAAACGACGTAGGCAAAGGTGGCGATTTTGCCTACGTGCTTTGATGCGTCACGCTTGACACTATTGCCGGCTTCGATGTGCTCTTCAGATTGACACATTGATTTTAAGATATAAAGGCCCCAGAGTGCTGTAATGGCGATTCCGGGGCCTTTTCTGTTATGCATGCATGTAATGCTTCAATGGTGATTATACGCCGACAGGCAGTCCGTCGCGGCGGAACTCACTCCGCTTCGCTCCGTTCGGCCCTCCTACCGTCTCCAGCGTCCTCGCTGTCGCGAGAACTTGTATCCGGCAGGCACCTCCCACTTCCCGAGGCCGTGGGCCGGCCACGTCCGCCGCAGCTGCCCGCCTGTCCGCCTCTTCAATGTGACACACTTGATACCACGTTATCCGCACCCTCGTTATGATCCTAATAGTTGCTACTATGTGCGAGCCCTGAAGACGCTTAAACAATGGCCATGATTCGCGAGGTCAGTACCTATTCCTTAAACATCTCAATAATACCATTGTAGTAGTTACAATATGCCGAATATTCACCGTTCGCCTTCTTATCGTTTATGCGCCAAACGATAATGCAAATTATAGAGATAATCGCGGACAATCCGAATAGAATTATTCCGGTCCACATCCATTGAGTTTGAGCCCATCCTGAACTCATCTCTACAAACCAAGACTTTATCCACCGTACAATTAGGCGAATAAACCAGACTGCCGCCCCTGCCGTGGTGCCAATGCCTAAAATATAACAAGGTATCTTCCAGGATTTTTCTTTATATTCAGCAGCTTTATTCTGATATTTCTCCCAATCTTCTGAATGATGTTCAATCAGACCATTATAATAATTCTCATAGATACCTGCAATAAGATTATTTTTCCCTATAATATTATAATTGGTTTCTAATTTCTGCGCAAGCAAATCAAGGGAGTCATAAAACTCTTTATTTTTTTCTTTTGTCAGGCTACTCTTGAATAGCCAGCGTCCCGCTTTTTCGAACCAACTGTCACCAGACTTGTCCGGAGCAAAAAAGACTTTTCCAAGATTCTGTACAGCCTCTGCCTTTACAACTATAGATGCAGCTCCGCCATAATACATTTTTGCAAGGTTTACGATACTTTCAGACAAATTCCGAGATGCTTCAAGCAATAACTTCTCGCCTTCACTACGATTTACATCAACCTCCCATTTGATTTTGGCTTTCATAAAGAAGATTAGATTGTTAAGCATCAAACAAGCTTGTTCTTTAATATCTATTTCTTCATCTTCGGTTGCTGTTTTAATTGCATTGTGAAGATTCTTGAAGAAAAGGTCAAATGCGCTGCCATATAATTCTGGCGATGAAATGTATTTGACGACCTGAATTTGGGCCTTTAACGCATAAGCGACTGATTTATTTGCTTCTAATGCCATCTGAGATAAAACGGCATTTACATCTTCTGGAGTTTTGCAACTCGTAAGGTCGAATTCAGGATTTATTGTCTCAATGCTATGATTTGTTGCAACCTTGTCTATACTATTCATTGTTTTCATTATTTTTTTGTCTAAAGATTTCTATCGTCTGACCCAGCTGACGCCTTTGTTGGTGGAAGTGTAGAGATTGCCGGCGGTGGTTGCTAGAAGACGCGACCCGTCTGTGGCTATGGTCAAGAAGTCACCGGCCGGAGCGGTGGTGCAGCGCGGAATCCAGGAAATACCTTCGTTGGTGGAATAGTAGATTCCTTTGGATGTGCAGGCTAATAATTCTGTTCCGTAAACCAAGAGGTCACGAAATGTGCCTGCTGATGTTCCGCTATAGCGTGGTGTCCAGGACACGCCTCCGTTAGTCGAGCGTTCAATTGAATTTTTCGTCAAGTTGATGCGAATGAGTTCGCTTCCGCTCGTGATTAGTTGTGGCATAGTTTCAGTTTTTTATAAATTCAATGTAATTTCCAAAATTACCCAATCTATAGAGTTCAATCAAGTTCATTCAGGTTCATTTTGATTGTTTTACAATGACTGTGCTTGCCTGAAGGTTCAACGCCAATTTGTTCACCAGATACTCTTCTTGCATTATGCGAATCGAATTATTATATTTGCAATAAAATTAATGGCGCTATGGCAAGAGAAGTCAATCCGTTTGTGGTTACGGGAAAAATTGAACCGGAATACTTCTGCGACAGGGTATCGGAATCAGCACGAATTGTCAAGTCTGTAACGAATGGGAACAATCTGGTGTTGATATCTCCTCGCAGGATGGGAAAAACAGGACTGATACGGTTCTGTTACGATATGCCTGAAATCAAGAATGAATATTATACCTTCTTTGTGGATATTCTGCATACCTCGAGTCTGAAAGAATTTACGTATGTTCTTGGAAAAGAGATATTTGAGACACTTCAGCCGCTCAGCCGGAAAATGACAGTTTCGTTCATGCAGGCATTGAAATCAATAAGCGGAAAATTCGGTTTCGATGCATTGACAGGACTGCCGACATTCAGCATTGAACTTGGCGATATTGAGCGTCCGGAATTCATGTTGGAGGAAATATTCGGCTATCTGGAAAAGGCAGACAAGCCTTGTGTCGTCGCGATTGACGAGTTTCAGCAGGTGGCTAAGTACCCGGAAAAAAATGTGGAGGCATTGCTGAGAGGCCATATCCAGAAATCTTCCAACTGCAACTTCATATATGCGGGAAGCGAACGGCATATGATGCAAGAGATGTTCCTTTCATCTGCCCGCCCATTTTATCGCAGTGCGGATCTGCTTGAACTTGAGGCTATTCCAAAGGAGATATATGTTCAGTTTGCAACTGGGCATTTCCGTGGTGCAGGGAAAAAAATCTCAGAGGAAAATGTTGCCAAGGTGTATGATTTCTTCAAAGGCCATACGTTCTACATGCAGAAAACGTTCAATGAGGTTTTCGCGGATACTTCCGCAAATGAAGAATGCTCAGGAGAGAAGATAAAGGCAGCCATTTCTGTTTTGGTGGATTCGTATGATACCATATTCCGTGAAATCCTGTCAAATGTGCCGGAAAAACAGAAGGAACTATTATACGCGATAGCTATAGACGGAGAGGCCTCGTCGATAACGTCATCAGCATTTATCCGCAGGCATCGTCTGTCTTCCGCCAGTTCCGTACAGTCAGCTGTCAAAAAGCTTCTCGAGAAAGACCTCGTGACAGTAGGCCATAAGGTATATTCCATCTCAGACCGTTTTTTTGCACTTTGGCTTGCCACGCAGATGGGCCCGGGCGACCCTCTCCAGTCGTTGGTGTGATTTCGGAGACGTAATGACGTTTCTGAATGAAAAAATTATTAACTTTGCGGGGTAATTAATTTTTTGATACTATGAATCTTAGAGATTTCAAGAAAGACGTTGAGTATTTCGTAGGTGAATTTGTCGATGATTGCTCACTCTTCATCGCACTTAACCCTCACAAGGATCAGGACAAGGTTGCTGATGTCATCAGTGAAGCAGTGGACCTTTACAATGATTTGAAGGACAAGGCCAATGCGAAAGTTGAACCGAAGCAGAGAAAGGCTTGGTTCGCAGGACTTCGTAAAGAGATGTACGAGAAAACGGATGCTCTTTATGAGAAACTTAGCGCAATAGTTGCTGCGAAATAATAACTAAGTAAGCGTTAAGGATTACTTAGCGTCGCATTGCTCAGCAAGAATAACCAGCAGTCTGTCGATAAACCGGCGGACTGCTGATTCGTTTTCTGGCATATTGTTCGTCATGATGGAGAATACGATAGTGTTCTTCGGCAGGAATGACCCTTCAGCAGGCTCTGCGCGGTTCTTGGCAGTCGGCAGGATGTAGCCCGAGAAGCACACCACACCGTTCATTGACCCGCTCTTCATCTTGATTCTCTGGCGCAGGTCACCCGCCTGGTTTTTCATGCTGTAGCGCATTGTCCCCGTACCCGGTCCCGCCAAGGTATTGAAATAGGATTTTCCGGCAGGCGACATCGACATAGCCCTCAGGAATCTGCAGAAAAAGTCCGGGGCAATGTAGTTGTGACGGGCAAGTCCGCTGCCGTCCACCATCTGGATACCATAGCCCGAATCCACACCCAGCGAGTCCAGTTCCCGTTTTATGACTACCCGGCAGGAATCGTATGACGCGGAACCGGTACGCTCTTTTGAGAGGATTCGGATCAATGTCTCCGCATAAAAATTGTCGCTTCGGTCATTGGTCACGGCCGCGATTTCCTTGATGGTAGGTGAGAGGAACTTGCCGATGACGGTGATTTTCTCCTGTGCCGGCGCGAGACCCTCTACGACAAGCCCTTTCTGTGACGGCTTCCTCCAGGAAGGCGCTGTCCTGATTCTCCCCGCATTGTCGATGTCGGCCACCCTTTCGGCGTGTATGTCATTGACCTTCAAATATTCAGCAAACTGCCACGCACAAGTGAACGCACCGTATTTGTTGCTGCAGGATTCTTTCCGTTCGCCCTTGTCTATGGCAAGAGAGCCGCGCATTTCTGCCGTTGTGGACAAGTCTGTGGTGAAGAGAAACAGGTTGTCTCCGCTACCTGCGGCGGATGTCACAGAACGGTTGCGGAACTCCATCCACGGCATCTGCGGATACGTCACGCTGACAGAAGCAAGACTGCCTATGGAAGTAGGCAACGCCTTGTATGTCTGTATGTTACGGTTGAAACATAGGCCGTTGCAGCCGGCACCGTAGTCCGTGCCCAAGTCATTGTACGACCAGTTGTCGTTCTCTATCGGCCCGTCGAAAAACCTTCCGTCACCGATGATGCGGCCGTTTATTCGTCTGATGCCTTTTCGGGTCAATGCAGTTTTCCACATTGAAAAGAGCGAGTCCCTTTCCGGAGCCATCTTGTCGCCCGAGGCCAGTGTCGGGTCTCCGCCGCCGATGATGTAGAGGTCTCCGTGGAGCGTGCCGTCCGAGATGTGTCCGGTGTAGCCGATCCTGGTCGTAAACCGGTAGCCCGCCCCCAGACCGTGTATTGTCAGGCCCGTTGAAATGAGCTTGGTGTTCGATGCCGGAATCATTTTTCCGAGACGGTTGCGCGAAATCAGCGTGTCCCCGTCCAGCGTCACTGCCAAAACTCCCGTAAGTCCTGACTTGAAAGGCTCTTCCTTCATTTTCAGGTCAATGTATCTGCACGCGAGGTCCGACCTTCCCTTTTCTTCCAAGTTCTGCGCGAAAGCATTTGGAAATGAAAAAGATAACAGTGCGGCCGAAAATATGAGAGATTTGACAAAGTTCATAGTATTTATGCTTTTTCGCGTACAAAGTTAGTTAGTTTTCACTATATTTGTTGGCTCATAAACGAATTGATTTTTAACAACTGAACTAGTATGAGCAAAAGAGTTCTTGTGTCCGGTGGTGCCGGTTTCATTGGCAGCCACGTGACGGTCGAGCTTATTCAGGCAGGGTATGAAGTTGTAGTGGCTGACGATATGTCAAACTGCGATATGACCTGCTTCGAAGGCGTAAAGAAAATTACCGGAAGGGAAGACATTCCATTTATCAAGATGAATTTCTGTGACCTTGAGGCAGTAAACAAGCTGTTCTCCGAGTTCCAGATTGACGCGGTTATCCATTTCGCGGCGTTCAAGGCAGTAGGCGAGTCAGTGGCCGAGCCGGTGAAGTATTACCAGAACAATCTTCTGTCTTTCCTCAATGTAATCGAAGCTGCCCGCACCCACGGCGGATGCAATGTGCTGTTCTCATCATCAGCTACAGTTTACGGTGAGCCGGATGAACTTCCTGTTACAGAGAAGTCTCCAAGACAGCCGGCGACTTCCCCTTACGGAAACACAAAACAGATCTGCGAAGACATCCTCCGCGACTCCGTAAAGGCTTATGCAAGATATGGCAGCGAAGTTACCCCTGGCGTTCATAAAGAGGGCTGTATCAAGGGAATAGCACTCAGATACTTCAACCCTATCGGAGCGCATCCATCTGCATTGATCGGAGAACTTCCGAGAGGCGTGCCTAACAACCTTGTTCCTTATATCACACAGACGGCTATCGGAAAACGCGAGTGCCTGAGCATCTTCGGAAACGACTATCCGACACCTGACGGCACATGCCAGCGTGACTATATCGACATCGTGGACCTCGCAAAAGCCCACGTATATGCAGTGGCAAGAATGCTCGACGGCAAGATGGAGGAAGACTATGAAATCTTCAATGTAGGAACCGGCCGCCCTGTATCAGTGCTTGAACTTGTCAATGCTTTTGAGAAGGTCAATGGAGTGAAGGTAAATCACAAATTCGCTCCTCGTCGTGCCGGTGACGTCACTGCCATCTGGGCAGACCCGTCATTGGCCAACAAGAAGCTCGGATGGAAAGCTGAGCGCACAGTCGAGCAGACTTTGGCAGCCGCTTGGGCTTGGGAAAAGCACCTCGCAGGAAAATAACCGGAGGCGCTGTCAGATTATTCAGCCAATACGGACAATGAATCTGCAAGTGGCTGAACAGCAGTTGAATCAGCAGGAGTTGCGATGGTCGAATCAGCCTCGAATGTGAGGCTTGCGGCCTCCTCCTGCTGATTGTCATTTTCTCTCTCCATCCTGCTTGTCAGGGACATTACGCTTATTGTCAATGCAGAGACTACAATGGCTATAAGAATGGAAAATCTATCCAGATGTTTGGTTTTCATACTATTGATTCTTTTGTTCTATTCGTTTTTGAAGAGTTTGCGTACAAGTGCAGGGATGTCGGCTACCTTCACGATTTCAATGCCTTTTGCGGCAGCACCCTCAGTCTGGCTGAAAGCGGAAATGTAGATCTTCCTGAATCCTAACCGTGCAGCCTCGGTGATACGCCTGTCCGTCTGGTTCACCGGCCTGATTTCTCCGCTCAGTCCCACCTCTCCGGCAAAACATACGTTGGCCGGTATGGCGAAATCGAAGTTTGAGGACAGCACGGCGCATACCACGGCAAGGTCGCATGCCGGGTCGGTGACTCTAAGTCCTCCGGCCATATTCAGGAACACGTCTTTCATGTTGAGCTTGAACCCGGCCCTCTTTTCAAGTACCGCAAGCAGCATATTCAGACGCCTTACGTCGAAACCTGTAGCAGACCGCTGAGCCGTGCCGTAAGCGGCAGTGCTGACAAGAGCCTGTACCTCGAAAAGGAACGGTCTGAGGCCGTCCAGCATTGCGCAGATGGCTGTTCCGCTCAGGCCTTCCTCGTGCATCGGAATAAGCATTTCAGAAGGATTGGTGACTTCCCGCAGCCCCTTGCCGGTCATTTCGAAGACGGCCAGTCCCGAGGTGGAGCCGAATCTGTTCTTGATGCTTCTGAGCAGGCGGTATGAGCCTTTGTTGTCACCCTCGAACTGGAGAACCACGTCCACGATATGTTCCAGAATCTTAGGCCCTGCGATGTAGCCGTCTTTGGTGATGTGGCCGATCAGTATGACAGGAATGCCGGACATCTTGGCGAAATGCAGAAGGATGGCCGTCACTTCCTTGATCTGGGTGACCGAACCGGCAGATGAATCCACATTGGGCGAAAACATCGTCTGCACCGAGTCCACAACCATCAGGTCAGGCTTCAGCGCATCAGCCTGGGCAATGATGTTGTTTATATCCGTCTCACTGAAAATGAAGCAGTTGGAGTTGTCTCCTCCAAGTCTGTCCGCACGCATCTTGACCTGTCTCGCGCTTTCCTCGCCCGAGACGTAAAGCGTCTTGAGACCGGGAGAGCCAAGAGGAATCTGAAGGGACAATGTGGATTTTCCGATGCCTGGTTCGCCTCCGATCAGCACCAGTGAGCCTTTCACGATGCCTCCGCCCAGGAGTCTGTCCACTTCGGTCAATCCAAGTGACAGCCTGTTCTCGGCAGATGCGTCAATGTCTTTCAGATGCAGCGGCCTGTTGCCGGAAGCCGGTGCGGAAGATGAGATGCTGCTGTTTCTGGACGGCTTTCCTGTAACAACGGTCTGTTCCGCCATCGTGTTCCATTCTCCGCAGGCAGGGCAACGCCCCATCCATTTGGGGCTTTCATTTCCGCAATTGGTGCAGAACCATACTGTCTTCTCCTTTGTTCCCATATCAGACTACTTTTTTCGCTCCGTAAATTTCGCTCCGTAAAGATAGTAATCCTTACGACAAGGCACAAAAAAAGCAGCATCCTGAGTTACCTCAAGGTACCGCAATTCTTGTTGCGCCCGTTTGGACGCACGGGGTACAAGCTGAATTACTCAGCTACAACAGCGTTGCTGTCAGCGCAGCAGCATGTTGTGTCAGCTGCAGCAGCAGCGGCAGCGAGGCTGTCAGCTACTCTTACGCTGTCAGCTTTTGCCTGAGCAGCTTCCTCAGCTTTCTTAGCAGCGTTGTTACCGCAAGATGCAGCTGCAACTACCATAGCAACAACTGCCAAAGACATAAATACCTTTTTCATGGCTCTAAACCTTTAACTAGTTAAACATAACTTTTATTGGCGCGAAAGTACGTACATTTTTAATAATTGCAAAGAAAAATCGTATTTTTTTTGTCAGAAGGGCGTAATTCTTTCGCTATTAGGCTTTTTGTAACGTTACAATCCGTAAGTTCACCCGTTTCTCGGCACCCGAAAAAGCTCCATGTCGTGGATTTTTCCCTCGTCAATGTGGACTCTCAATGCCGTCCGCTCCACCTGCCATCCCTGAAGTCCGCAAGCTCCCGGATTTATGTAGAGAAGCCCTGCCTTCGGGTCGTTCTTGACCATGAGGATATGGGAATGTCCGCAGACGAATATGTCAGGGGAGTATCTTCCGATCAGTTCCCTTGCCTTGAAATCATATTTGCCAGGACGTCCTCCGATATGCATCATCAGAACCCTTGTCCCCTCACATTCAAAACATTGATATTCAGGATAAACTAGCCTGATGTCCTGCCCGTCACAATTTCCGTAAACTCCCTTGAGCGGCTTGAATGCGGCTATCGAGTCTGCGAAGTTTATGCTGCCGCCGAAATCTCCGGCATGCCATATTTCATCCACTGGGCTCAGGAACTCCTTGAATTCGTCGCTGAAGACCCCGTGAGTGTCTGAAATTATGCCTATGAACATTGACCTATAACTTTATGATTATGTTCTTCTTGTACATCAGCCACTGGCACAGGAAAATCGTGGTTGCGAAGATGAGCGCCCAGCAGAGCGAGAGATACTCATTGGCCCCGAACCAGGCAGATGGTCTGAAACCGAACATCGAATATGTCTTGACTATCACTGCCGAAAGCACGAATGCGGCCAATGCGTTGGTGCCCATGATGCTGAACGGCTTGAAGACCTTGCCGTAGCCCCGGATGTCCACGACGAAGATGAGGAATGCGAGAGATAGCATTGCCCAGCCGCCGGCATAGAACACGTAGGAAGCGGTCCAGAGAGGCTTGTTCACAGGAATCCAGATGCTGAGGACCTGTGACAGGGCAAGGGCTGCCGCGCCATAGACGAAGATTCTGCTGACCGTGAATGACGGGGCGCAGGTGGTGTCTGACGGGTTTTCAGCATGCCGCTTGTCGGCTGTGCAGATGAGGAATCCCACGAGATAGCCCAGCAATGCGGAGCAGGCTGCCGTAAGACTTCCGAGAAGACCTTCCGGGTCGAAATCGGCACGCGCTCCGGAATCCAGCCGGTAGCCGTGATATACATGCTGTGAGCCCACCAGTGCGGTATCTATCTTTCCTGAAATGTTGCCTTCGAGTGAGAATGGACTTCCTGCATCTCCAAATGCTACGAGAACGGCAGTGTGGATGGTCATCAGAATGACTATGGCGACCATTATCTTTCCCGGTTTCCTCAGCCACAGGGCGAGAAGTCCGGCTATCAGATATGCCATTCCGATACGCTGCAGCACGCCGAAGATTCTGCGGTGCCCTATCCAGTACAGCCAGTTCTCTCCAAAGGACGCTGCCGGATCGTGCGGCGATGTAGGGAAGAATGGGTAAGCGCCTATGAGAAAGCCGATTCCAAATAAGGCCAATCCTCTGTATATCACCTTTTTGACTCCGTCTTTGTGCAGTCCGTCGTATTTGCGGAAAGAGAAAGCCATCGCCACTCCCATACAGAAAATGAAGAATGGATATACGAGGTCAGTAGGCGTGCATCCGCTCCACGGAGCATGTCGCAGCGGTGCGAAGATCTTGCCCCACGAGCCGGGGTTGTTCACCACGCACATAAAGGCTACCGTTATGCCTCTGAGGATGTCGAGCGAGAGGTATCGTTTCATAAGCTACAGGTATTTATAATAAGTCATTGACACAGCCGCAAGTGCTGCCGTCTCTGTTCTGAGTCTGGAATCCCCGATTTGTACGGGTATGTATCCTGCTTTTACGGCAGCCTCGGCTTCTTCTTTCGAGAAGTCGCCTTCCGGTCCGATGAGCACTATCACATCTCTGCCCTGATAGCCCTCCAGGGCCGTCCTGATCGAGCATCTTTTTTCAATGTCCTCGAAACACCAGCCGATAAGTTTCAGTGCATCCGTCTCGGCCGTACTCTCTATGAATTCTTTAACCGACTGAGTTTCTGAGAGTTCCGGTATCGAAGCCTTGAGCGACTGTTTCGTGGCCGAGAGCAGGATTCTGCCCAGGCGCTCGCTTTTCACGATCCGTCTCTCTGAATGTTCCCCTATGACGGGAACTATCCGGTCAATGCCGAATTCGGTCGCCTTTTCGGCGAACCACTCATACCTGTCAATGTTCTTGGTCGGGCAGACTGCCATCGTGAGGTTGTACGGATGCCCTCCCCAGTTCGCGGTGGTGCTGTCAATCTTGGCGACTGCGCCTTTCGGGGAATCGGATATGAGGGAGCAGTCGTACATTGTCCCTCTTCCGTCTATTATGCAGAGGTGGTCTCCGATTCTGTGTCTGAGTACCCTTACGCAGTGCCCGGATTCTTCTTCGGACAGTCTGCAGAGGCCGTCGGATATGTCACCGGTCCAGAAGATTTCCATGTTATTCTCTGATTATCAGGATTTCTCCGTCAAGTCCCACTTTCAATATCTGTGATGCCTGGCCGGTGGCGCCTTTTTCCAGCTTAGGTTCCACGATGTAGTCCACTGCGGATTTTATTTCCTCCGGTATGTCTGCGAATTTGTGCGGAGAAGGTTCTCCGGAAATGTTCGCGGAAGTGGATACGATCGGTCGTCCGAGCTTGTATATCAGGTTCTTGCAGAAGTCCATGTCAGGGATGCGGATGCCGACCGTATCATCCTCAGCCACAGCGTTGTAGGCGAGGAAATGCCAGTTCGCCTCAGCCTTCTGCCCTTCAGCCGGGGCGTTTCCGTGGATGGCTCCAGGATAGATTATGGTCATAGGCCTGTCATTGACCTCCACGAGCTGAACTGCGATATCCGGAATCTCTTTTACGAATCTGCAGATCATATCCATATCCGAAGCCAGAAGCACCAGGGCCTTGCTGTCGGAGCGGTGTTTGATTTCGTATATTTTAGCTACTGCTTCCGGGTTGGTGGCATCGCAGCCGAGTCCCCAGACGGTATCTGTAGGATAGAGTATCACTCCTCCCTTCTTGAGCACGTCGAGTGTTTCAGAAATGATTTCTTTAATGTCTTTCATTGTCTGTATTGTTTATGCTGATTACGGATTCTATCGGATAGTGATCTGAGAACCGCTTATGTATGATATTGTGACTTAGTACTTTGCATTTTTCGGGAACGAGGATGTAGTCGATTCTTAGCAGTGGTCTGAGCCTGGAGAATGTGGCCCCGAATCCTGTTCCGGCTTCCTTGAACGTGTCCTTGCGCTTACGGCTGAGACGCCAGTATGTGTATGACATAGGTGTGTCGTTGAAGTCGCCGGTCACGATGGTTTGTTCCGGGCAGTTCTCGATGTCTTTCAGAACCTGGTCCACTTGTCGCGGTCTCCGGGCAATGGACTTCTTCATTTTCGCCTCCGTGTCCTTGACTGTCTGTCTGTAGTCTTTTTCCAGAGACGAGGCGAGTCGGGACAATGATATGTTGTAGCTCTCGAAATGGCAGTTGTATATCCTGAAAGGTTCTCCATTCAGCATGTAGTCAGAGTACAATGCGAGGTTTGAACTGTGCTCGAAGTCGATTTTTCCCTTGTCAAAGGCCGGGAACCGGCTGAGAGTCACGTTTCCGTAACATCCGTTGTCAGTGACATTGACATAATACTTTATGTCGTAGCCTTTCATTTTGTCGGAAAGGTAGGCCATAATCTTCTGTGGGTCTCTCGTGTAGAATTCCTGCAGGCAGATGATGTCCGCGTCTTCGTTCTTCAGAAAAGCAATTACCGAGTCGGCGCATTCTTTTCTGGAGAGTTTTTCACCGGGTTGCGGCAGGCTGAAGCGCCCTACATTGTACGATATGATTCTGATGCCGTCTGTCGCATTGACCTGGGCGTCTTCTTTTTTCGGGAACTGGTAGAAGTTGCCGGCCATGATGAATGTAGGCAGCAGGGCGGCGATCGGAATGAAGGCTGCATTGGACCATCTGAAGAGTGCCCAGCACAGCAGAAGTACGTTTCCGACCAGCAGAAGTGGGTACAGCAGGCCGAATATGGTCATGAACCAGGCGCTTGCCGGATTTATGAAATAAGAGAATGAACTGACAAGAAGAAGGACTGCGGATATTGTCATCAATGTCCGCGACGTTATTCCGAAGAACAAATTGCGTCTTTTCTTCTTTCTTGTCATCGTAAGTCGTTCCTAATAGTAAAATTCGCCTTTCTTTCTCCACCATCTGATCAGCAGCCAGCCGAAGAGCATTCCGCCGAGGTGGGCGAAATGGGCTACTCCGTCCTGGAATCCGCTTATGCCGGTGAACAGTTCAATGCCTGCGAAAATGATTACGAACCATTTGGCTGTCAATGTTATAGGCGGGAACAGAAGTGTCAGTCTGGAGTCAGGGTAGCACATGGCGTAGCCGATAAGTACTCCGTAGATGGCTCCGGATGCACCTAAAGTAGGTGTCATCAGAAGGTTGTGGTAGTTCACGGCAGCGCCTGCCGAAAGAAAATACTGGGCCTGTATCCACTCCACTCCGGTATGCAGAGCAGCCGCTCCCAGTCCTGTCACGAAGTAGAAAATCAGGAACTTCTTGGAGCCCAATGCCCTTTCCAGGATGATGCCGAACATCAGCAGCGTGTACATATTGAAGAATATGTGCCAGAATCCGCCGTGCATGAACATGTGCGTCAGGATTTGCCACGGCTTGAAGAACGGCGAAGCCGGATAGAACATGGCGAAGTTCACCACCATGAAATTCTCATTGATGAGAGTGGCGATGAAAACAAGTATGTTGATTGCGACGATATTCTTCGTTACAGGCGGAATTGAGGAGAGAAAGCCTCCTCTACCGCTGTTGTATTCATTGTATTCGTAACCCATTGTCTTTAAAACAGTTTCTCTAATTCATCCGTGGATATTATCGACATGGTCTTGTGACCGTTGTTCGTGTATTCCGAATTCGAGCAGGCGAACAGCGCATCCATCAGGCTCCGCGCTTCCGAAGGGGACTCCACAGGCCGTCCTTCCGCCGCTCCGAATCTTGCAAATTTCTCAGCCATAGTGGATTCCATCATTCCGGCGAGCGTCGTATGGTTCTCTGTCAATGCTATGAGTATGTCCGCCATTGCGGATTCTACGCTGCTCTGGTCCACTTGGAAGCCCTCCGGCATGCCGTTTACCACGATGCTGTCGGCCCCGAACGGGGTTATGTCGAAGCCGAGTGTGCGCAGAAGCTCAGCATGCTCGTCGAAGATCAGCCTGTTGTCCACGCCCACAGTGACCTGTACAGGGAACAATGCGCATTGGCTCACGTGTTCTCCTCCGCTCAGGGCTCTGAGGAACTTCTCGAAAAGTATCCTCTCTTTCGCTCGTCTGATATTGATTACCAGAAGACCTGACTTGACGGGCGAAACTATGTATTTGTGCTGGATTATCAATATGTTAGGCTGGGCGATGCACCTTTCGTCGAAGAGTTTTCCGTAATCGTCACGTCTGTCCACTGCGCTTGAAGGACTTCCTGCTCCGGTATAGTCCGGAAGGGGGAAATCCAGTCCCGCAGCCTTCGATTTTGGACTCGGGACGTAATCTTTCATTGACCCGGACATTGATGATCCCGGCATTGATCCTGACATCGGTCCGGAAAAGTCTTGTGCGGCAGCCGGTGCGTCGTAGGATCCGGCAGGGGAGAGGTCGAACGGGTTGTAGCCCGGATCGGTTCCGGCCTCAGGTGTGCTGACTTCAGGGCGGTATTTGTCGAAGTCGTTGCTGAATACGGGCATTTCCGGCATTCCTGCGGTGTCGAAGTCGATGCTTGCCCCGAAGGAGTTGCGGCCCAATGCTTCTTTTACGCAGGCGTACAATGTCTGGAATATGACGCTGTCGTCGGCGAATTTCACCTCAGTCTTGGTCGGGCTGATGTTTACGTCTATGTCGTGCGGGTCGGTTTCCAGATATATGAAATATGACGGGGTAGTGCCCTGCGGCAGCATGTTCTCGTATGCGTTCATCACCGCCTTGTGCAGGTACGGGCTCCGGAAATATCGTCCGTTTATGAAGAAGAACTGGTTCCCGAGTGCCTTCTTGGCGAGGTCCGGTCTTCCGACGTATCCGCGGATATTGACTATGGACGTGTCGGCGCTCAGGTCCACGACTTGGCTGACGATATGGTTGCCCAACAGGTCCTGTATCCTGAATTTCAATGACTTGGCCGGCTTGAGTACGTAGAGGTCCTTGCCGTTGTTCATCAGACGGAAGCCTATTCCGGACCGGGTGAGCGCCACGCGGATGAATTCTTCCGTGATATGTTTAAGTTCCACGTTGTCCGATTTGAGGAATTTTCTCCGTGCCGGCACATTGTAGAATAGATTTCTTACGGCAATGCTGGTTCCCGCAGGTGTGGAGACTTCTGTGGTGGAGATATGTCTGGAGTCTGCGAATTCGACCTGGCAGCCGACCTCGTCTTCCGCCCGCCTGGTCTTTAGCGTGACTTCCGAAACGGCTGCGATGGAGGCCAATGCCTCGCCCCTGAAGCCGAAAGTGGTGATGTCCATCAGGTCTTCCGCAGTGGAAATCTTGGATGTGGCGTGCCTCTCGAAGCACAGCACAGCCTCGTCAGGAGTCATTCCGCAGCCATTGTCAATGACTTGTATCAATGTCCTTCCGGCATCGGTCAATATCACCGTTATCTGGTCCGCTCCTGCATCCACTGCATTCTCCATCAGTTCCTTGACTGCTGAAGACGGACGCTGAACGACCTCACCGGCCGCTATCATGTTAGCGATATTGCTTGGTAATATCTTGATATCCATAAAATTACACTATCATTGTTTCCGGAGCGACATGTTCGGAAAAATCGTGGTGATTATAGCAATGAATAGAATTTGGTTATGTAGATCATCACGATGGCGAAGAGCAGCAGTCCTATGAGCGTGATGATTTTCTGGGCCTTGTTCGATGACCTCTTCTTGGGACCGTCACGGAAGGAGCCCCGGAGATATGTTCCCGGGACGTATTCTCCATTTTCCTTTTCCATGGAGCCGTCCACCTTTCCGAACTTCTGCTTGAGTTCGTCCTTTTCCTTGTTGTAATATATTGGTTTATAGTCGAAAACCCTATGCTCGCTGTCACCGAACCAACCGAAATTTGCCATAATCAATAAGTTTATACAGTTCCCGAAGTCGGATCGGAAAACTACTTGTAAGCAAATTTAATATAAATTCTTTACTTTTGTCTATAATATTGACTTGACTCATTATGACTGATATGGTTTTCCCTTTCAAGGTCGGCAACGGATACGACGTCCATCAGATTGCCCAGGGCCTGCCGATGTGGCTCGGCGGCGTGAAAATAGATTCTGACTGCGGTTTTGTGGCACATTCGGACGGCGATGTGGCTATCCACGCATTGTGCGATGCTCTTTTGGGATGTCTTGCGCTCGGCGACATAGGACATCATTTCCCGGACACTTCAGAGGAATGGAAGGGCGCGGACAGCAAGATGTTGCTCGCCAAGGTCGTGTCACTGGTGAAGGGACAGGGCTATGTCATTGGCAATGTGGATGTTACCATTGCATTGCAACGGCCTAAAATCGGCAAATATGTTCTTCAGATGCGGGAGACATTGGCCCCTGTTCTGGATGTGCCGACGGACTGCGTTTCCGTGAAGGCGACGACTACGGAACGGCTCGGGTTCGTAGGCAGGGGAGAGGGGTGCGCGGTATGGGCTACCGCATTGATTTACAGGAAGTAAAGGCAGGATTCGTCATTGACCTAAACTGCGGTCTGGTCGTCTCCGATGCGGATTTTCATGCGGTTCCATCCGAGGACCGGCAAGATGAATGACAGCAGGCAGGCTCCCAGCCAGAATATGGCTGCCGGGGTGAAGTTGTACACGTCTGAAGCTGTCTGGCAGCCCTCGATGAGGTAGCCGCTGACGATATCCTGCAGTCCTGCCGCTACATAGCTTGATATTCCCACGATGCCGAGAGCCGCGCCTGTGGCTTTTCTCGGGACAATGTCCACTGCCATCAGGCCTGCCACGATGCAGTAAAGCACGCCGATGAACAGGCTGAAGAACGAGACGTAGATGATGTTCATCACGTAGCCGCCCTTAGTGAAGAGGAACAATGCCAATGAAACAAGGCAGAGGATGCCTGACAGCACCACCGGCTTGACCCTGTTTCCTTTGAATACTTTATCTGAGAGCCAGCCTGCGAAAACAGTTCCGGCCACGCCGAATGCTTCGGAGAATGCGATGATCTGTGTGGCGGACGGGAGAGAGAATCCTCTGGCTTTCTGCAGGAACAGCACGCCCCATCCGCTTATGGCGTATTGGGTGATATATACGAATGCGCTGGATATGGCGATAATCCATATTCCGGGATGTCTCAGCACGATTTTCTGCAGGGTTCGGGTAGGCATTGAATCTTCCTTTCTCGGCTTCTCTCCGGAGAGTTGCTGCACAGACGGAAGTCCCTTGCTTTCAGTGGTATCCGACACGAAGAACAGCACTATCAGGCCTCCTGCCACACCTGCTGCAGCGGCGAAGATGAAGCCCCATTTCCAGCCCCACAGGCCGACGATGACTCCTGTCAATATGAAGGTCAGGAATTTGCCGAGGTATGGACTGGCGCTGAAGATGCTGTAATAGGTTCCTCTTTTTGCGAGGGGAAACCATCTGGAGAGGGTGATGATGCCCGGAGGCGCCCCCATCGACTGAGCCCATCCGTTGAAGCCCCACAGTATGAAGAATGCGACGAAAGTCACCGCGCCGAGGGTTCCTGTCAATGTCTGTGTGAATCCGAAGATGCCCATAAGCAGGTTGGCGACTGCGGACACGAAAAGTCCGGTGGCCATGAAACGGCGGATGTTGCAGTAGTCGGCGATGAATCCGTTGGTGAATTTGCCTACGGCATAGACAAGCAGAAGGGCTGAGCCTACAAGGCCGAGCTGCCCGGCTGTCAGAACTCCTTCGTCTATGAGTGGCTGTTTGACTACGCTGAGCGTCATTCTGCACACATAGTACAAGCTATATGCAACAGTGGCACCCCAGAACGTCTGATTTCTAAGTTTTATATAGACGCTGTCCGCATCTTTATCCGCAACCTTTTCTTTGGACGGCTTGCTGATCCTGAAATAAGAATATAGGCTCATCAGAAGCTTGCATTCCTGCACGGCACATTGACCCTGCATTTGCCCAGCAAAATTACAAAAACTCAGTGAATTCAGCAAAATGGTGCTTTGGAGCTCGTTTATAACGGAGCATTGAAAACAATTGAAATGATGATGCTGTCCTTGACGAAGACGATCAGTTTGTAGTCCGAGATTTTCTCAAAAAGGACGTATTGGGCCGAACCGTCATCGTATTTTCTTACAAGGTCCGGTTTCAGAAAATCCAGTTTGCTGAAAGGGTCTCCTACCCGGACGCCACCATCCATGTATGTTGTCAATGCGCGGAATCTGTTGTCGTGCAGGCGAAAGTTGTAGAGAATTCCATTTTCTTCACAGGAAAACTTGTTTTTTCCTACAATATATCTCTCTGAAAGCCCAAATTCCGATTCGTATTTTTTATAACTGTCCGGTTTTCCGAATCTGGACACGAACTCAGAATAAGTGATTTTTGTGCCAGGTTCAATCCCCTCCACGTCGATATGCACTGCCTTCTCAGGTCCTTGCCCGTAAATCATTGCCGGCAGAACCAGTATTAGGACAATGCTAAGGAATATTTTTGTCAGGTTTTTCATAATAGACTCTGTCTTAGAGGGTTACTTGTGGAAGAGTGGATGTAAAGATATGTTTTTTGCACAGAAATACAATAAGTTTTCTTGCGGAAAAGGCTAAAATCCCTAATTTTGTGGTTGCTTTCATGTCGGCGGGGCCGGTCAATGAAAGTTGCGAAAGCGGACATAAACTAATTAGTATAATGAAAAACCACGTTCTTTCTGCGGCATTGGTCGCAACACTATTGGGTATTGCCACATTGGCTCAGGCCCAGACACCAAAAAAGGTAAAGTACACATTTACAGAGGCTTCTGATCTTACATTGATCGGTAAACTTTTCCCTGACACTCCGAATCCATATCACCGTATCGATACGGTAAAGCATAAGGGATTTACCAAATATGAAAATCTTCAGGTCCGCCAGTCTTCAGGTATCGCTGTTGTGTTCAACACGAACTCCACTACCATTTCTGTAAAGACTGAATTCGGTTATCTGGACAATAAGACCAACACCGGCGACTATTCTTCACACGGATATGATCTCTATATAAAGAAAGACGGCAAGTGGCTTTGGGCAGCGGCAGGTTGTGCGCCTATCGGAAAGGAAGAGGGCTACAACCACGTTCTTATCAAGAATATGAATGCCGACGAGAAGGAATGTCTGCTGTATATTCCGCTCTTCAGTGAGGAGAATTCCATAAAGATCGGTGTGCAGGAAGGCGCTACAATAACTAAGGGCGAGGCTCCGTTCCGTCACCGTGTGGGTATCTTCGGCTCAAGCTATACTCACGGAACCAGCACTTCCAGACCGGGCATGACCTATCCGGCTCAGTTTACAAGAATGACCGGTATCCAGCTTCTCAGCATCGCCTGCTCAGGAAACTGCAAGCTTCAGTCATATTTTGCTGATGCTCTCGTGGATGCTGATGCTGAAGCATTCATCTTCGACGCATTCTCGAATCCGACACCGGAAATGATAAAGGAAAGACTGTTCCCGTTCATTGAGAAACTCAATGCTGCACACCCTGGCAAACCGCTCATTTTCCAGCACACCATCTACAGGGAGAAGAGGAATTTCGATCTTTCCAATGACAAGGCGGAGCAGGCAAAGATGGATATGGCTGACAGCCTGATGAAAATCGCTGTCAAGAAATATCCTGACGTGTATTATGTGACGACTACAAATGCCACAGATCCTGCTCACGACAGCAGCGTAGATGGCGTTCACCCTGGAGATCACGGCTACACCCTCTGGGCTGAATCCATCAGAAAACCGATCCTCAAAATCCTCAAGAAATACGGAATCAAGTAACCGTTACGGTATCATTGCAAGATTGGAGGGGAGAAAGCTATGAAGTTTGCCACAACCATCGAGGAGCAGATACAGAAATTGAAAGACAGAGGTTTAATAATCTCGGATGAGGCGAAAGCAAAGGAGGTGTTGCTGGATGTTGGCTACTATCGCTTTGGTTCGTATCTGTTTCCGTTCGAGTTGACTTATCCCAGCAAAAAAGACAGAACTCATAAACTCAAGGCTTCAACTCGTTTTGAGGATGCATTGGACTTGTACTACTTTGACTCGGATTTAAGGATGTTGCTCTTAAGATATCTTACTCGTATAGAGATAAACTTGAGAACATATATCACTTACTATGTGTCAAATGTTTACAAGGATAATCCCTATTGGTTTGTCAATGAGGGGATAATGGATGCTGAGTTTGTTGATTCTTTCGACATCAGCATTTATACTGAGCAGTTCAAAAAGCATCCTGTCATTGCGGATCATCATAAAAAGTATCCTGGAGAAAAATATGCACCAGCTTGGAAAACTGTTGAACATATGACGTTTGGCGCAGTGTATCAGTTGTTTTTGAGCATAACGGACAAAGATGTTCAATCTGCCATATCAAAGCACTATAATGTTGATAAACTGACTATCTTCACGAGTTATTTCAACGCTATACGATATTTGAGAAATCAGTGTGCTCATGGAGATGTCTTGTTTGATATGAAATTGGCTATTCCTTTGAAATCAGGCCCTGCAGGGCGGCTCAATTCGTTTACTAACAGCAATATTATCGGTTCCATCAAGATTGTTGAGTTTTTCTTGAAGCAGATTTCTCAGCACAGGTGCAACGAATTTTGCCAAAGGCTTTCTGAACTTTTGGATGGAGTGGAGAATGATACGGTAGCAGAAGTCCTTAATGACATATCTGGATTTGACATGAATTTCGTATAAAATTTGTGCGGGATTAAAATAAGTCTTATATTTGCAAAGAAGTGCGCGCATTGTCTACTATCGCTGTGCGTGGCACTATAAAAAAGGAAATTGACCTCCGAAGAGATTCGGAGGTTTTTCTATGTTTGGTAATCCCTGATGTTTCTTACTGGATTGAATTCAAGATGCTGCGTCTGTAGAGGACTGTCTCGTAGATCATCCTGATGACCAGGTGGACGAGGAATGCAGCCATCAGAATATGAACCGCTATGGCCTGATTGCCGGCTATGGCGGTTTTCATTATGAATGCGCTGGCAAACCAGACGGCAAAGAAACCGATGACAGCCCAGATGCTGGAGTTCCTGATAGGCTTGGATGCCGTGGCGCCCACGTAGATTCCGTCCCAAGTGAATGCTGCACAACCGATTATCGGCATAGGAATCAGCCATGGGATGAACTCCATAGATGACGAGATGACGGAATTGTCAGATGTCAGTATCCGTAGCATCGGCTCAGAACAGAACGCATACAGGAGCATAAACATAGAGGCGACACCTAAGCTCCATATGAATACATAACGTACAGTGAGCCTTACTGATGCAACGTCCTTTCTACCCGTGAACTTGCCGATAAGTGCCTCTCCTGCATATGCGAATCCGTCAGTAAAGTAAGAGAACAGCATCATTATCTGCACGAGAATCGAACTTACCGCAAGCATCATGTCGCCATATCTTGCTGAAATGACAGTGATTCCGGCATATACGGCCATAATGCAGAGTGAGCGCACGAACAAGTCGGCATTCAGGTGGAAGAAACGCTTCATGTGGCTGTCCCTGAATGCATTGACAATATCCGCCGCCTTGAAGCCGCTGAATACTCTTTTCCGGTATTTTACGAAAATGATAGAAGCCGATGAAATCAGTCCGGCATACTGCGCGAGAACGGTGCCGGCCGCGATTCCGTTGAATCCGATACCTTTGTATCCCAATGCCGGAATGCCCATGGCCAATGCGATGCTGCACACGATGTTCATTCCATTGACGATCAAATCGGCAACCATCGCGCTTACGCTGTCCTGCATGCCGATGAACCAGCCCTTCAGGGCCATCAGTGTCAATGTCGCAGGCGCGGCCCAGATGCGGATGTAGAAATAACTCTCTGCCAGTTCACGCACATAAGGCGTACATTTTATGAACATGAACGAGATATCGACAAATATCCACTGGAGCAGGATACAGGCAAATGCTATCATTATTGACACTCCGGTGGAACGGACAAGAGTGGCGGCTGCGGAATGCATGTCATCTCTTCCATAGGCCTGTGCCGTAAGTCCTCCGGTGCCGACACGCAGGAAACTGAAGTTCCAGTACAGCAAGTCGAACAGCAGCGTTCCGATGGAAATGCCGCCTATGAGTGCGGCTGCCTCCCCGTTCAGGTGTCCTGCAATGGCGATGTCCACCATTCCCACGAGAGGAACGGTGATATTGGCAAGTATGCTCGGAAGAGCAAGCTTCAGTATGTCTCGATTCAATATATTCATATCTGAAATTTCTTCAATATACAAAAAAAGCGTGACTAATCGGCCTTCTCAGACGTCTTCAGTCACACTCTAAATCATTGGTAGCGGGTCGCAGGATTGAACTGCGGACCTCATGATTATGAATCATGCGCTCTAACCAGCTGAGCTAACCCGCCGTAACTGGTCAGGGACCAGATTTGTTGAGATAGAAGGATTCGAACCCTCACTGACAGAGCCAGAATCTGTAGTGCTACCATTACACCATATCTCAATTTCCGCATTGTTTTCACAACGGGACTGCAAATTTACAACTCTTTTCCGGTTCTGCAAATTTTTTCTTACAAAATTTCAAGAAGTTATAAAACCCGCGACATGGTAGGCAGAGGTTTGGCCTCGTTTGAAGGGTCGCCTGCGATGCGAGAAACGCACTTCACGTTAGGTTTGCCGAACCATTTGTCATTTACCTGGTACGCTGAGCAGCACCTCTGGCGTACGACGAACTCGTCAGTAGGATTCTCCAACGTGACAGTGAATTCCACAATCTTCTGGTCTGCTGTGAAAGCCATATTGTAGGTAATGTTTTCTGAACTCAGCTTCAGCGTTTCGGTCTTTTGCTCGAAAGCAGGAACCGGCTTGAATTCCTTGCCGTCCTTATACTCTATCATCCAATACTTTGCGCCAAACTTCCCCGGATTATAGGTATAGACCATGTGCAGCTGTGTGCCCTCAGGGAAATCATTCTTTCCGGTAGTCTCGAATTGCCAGCAGTCTCCCGGCATAGGTCCGCTCATCACAGGCTGACCTCCATTGCTTACATCCAAAATACTCAGTCCTGCAGCATCCCCAGGCCACGCTGTCTTGTCTATCTGGATGTAGCTGAGTTTGCCTTTGCCTTTTCCGTTGGCATTGTAAAAACCACGCTCACCAGGTTCATTGCTGTATCTGTACACTCCCGGCAACTCCTGTCCGGTCCAGGTCTTGATACATCCGTCACTGGCAGCCCTTTCAGGGGAGAAATACCATTGTGCGAGGATTTCACGTTTAGCATCTTCTTTGTTTTCGTCTGCAGGCTTTTCGAAATATGAAAGGTCTGTAATGGCGTAAGGGTGTTCACATGCCTCATGAGCCGCTGTCTGACAAACCTTGGCCGTAGTTTCTGACATTCCGGCCGGGCGATAGCTGTTGCCGACCACGCTCTTTCCCATAATTTTTTCATACCAGAGGCATCCGACCGTGTATCTTCCTGTAGTGTAGTTGAGGTGCCATCCGTCCCTGGTCATATTGTCGCCAATGTATGAGGTCCTTGCGTTTTGTACGGCATCCATACTGTTCATGAACAGGCTGAATTCAGGATGAGCCTTCAGAACCTCCTGGGTGGCGGTGCAGATCATATTGTACATCACGCTCTGGTCGAAGTCGTAGAAACTGAATTTTTTCCCCGTATAGCCGGCCTTCGCCGCCCACGGCGCATGGTAAACCAGTTTTGCATTCTTGCATTTGGACCGTATCACCTTGAGAAGACTTGTCAATGCCGGCTCCATCGAATGCGTCGTGTTCTTGTAGGTGGTGTTGTAATATCCGTGGTATCCCGCACCCTCCTGTACGCTGATGAATGTCCAGTCCTCATCAGCCAATGCCTGCGACATCTTCGTGTCAGGCGTCTTGGTCATGGTGCCGCCGGAAATCTTGCGGTAACTGTATGCAGCTGCGTCTGAAGCCGCATTCGCTGCATGCTTCTCCAACGGACATCCGCCTATGTAAAGGTTGCCAATGATAACTTTCTGTCCTGCTGCTTCAAATAATCCGTACAGTTCCTGCTCCACTGCATCCGCGGAAAAACTGTTTCCGATAGCGAGAATCTTGATGGTCTCCGGCAGAGTCTGTCCGGGTCTTTCCTCAGGATCAGGATTTGTCTGCTCTCCGTTGCCGGGCTTTTTGTCGTTTTCGGCAGCTGATGGAGTACAGGTACACAATACCGCAATGGCGGTGAATGCAGCGAAAAGGGAATTCAGTCTCATAAGAATGACTTGGTTATAAAGGAATATCTGTGTTGTCAATGTGATTTCACGCCCGCAAAGATACAATCTTTATGGAAAGTCAATGCAGATTTCTCAAAAAAATGCGAAACGTTTTTAGCATATCGCGCCGAACAGTTGTCATACTTGTATCTAAACATTTTTATATACACTATGAAACTAAATTTCTTGAAAGCGATTTCATTGATTTCTGCCGTTCTGCTCGGGGCTGCAGCCTGTCAGAAGCAGAATGAATCTGAAATTCACGATACAGTCGTCATCAAGACTGTATTGAAAGCCACGACACCGGCTACCCTTGTCGGAGGCGGAACGGATGCGATTACGATTTTCGCAACCTGTGACTGGTCTGTTGAATGTGAAGACTGGTTTACAGTCGAGCCTGCAACAGGCGGACAAGGTATCAGCGAGTCTGTAATTACGACACAGCCGAATACTACAGGGGCGGACAGAACCGGTACCATCACTCTCAAAGCAGGAACTTATTCAGGGACCTACACATTCGTTCAAGCAGGTAAATGATGATGAGCGAGGACTATAGACGCATTCTTGACTTTTTCTTCAGCGGTACTGAAGTTTCACCGGAATTGAAATCGAGATTCCGTGAATGGCTCAGTGTACACGGAGAAGAACCTCAGACACGTATGCTGCTGGAGGAATACTGGAATTCAGAGTCATCGGTTCCCGGGGAGTTTGACTTGAACGCAGGCCTGGAGAATCTGATGTCCGCAGTTTCCGCAAAGGATAAGGCCACTTCTGCTCCGAAACCGTTCAGTCTCAGGAAGATGACCAAATGGTTCGCAGTTGCAGCCGCAGCAGCCGTCCTCTTCGTTTCAGGGTATTCTGTTTCTGAGATTTCCACCAGAAACCAGAAAGAAACTGTCCTTATGGCGTCCTCCGAAAATGTAAGCTCGTATATCCTTCCTGACGGCACGAAAATCTGGCTGAACAAAGACAGTTGGCTCAGTTATGACGAATCGTTCGGAAGAAAAGACAGACGGGTAGCATTGACAGGAGAAGCATATTTTGAGGTTACAAGAAATGAGGCTTGTCCGTTTATCGTCAAAATGAAAGACGACCTGCAGGTAAAAGTGCTCGGAACCACGTTCAACGTCTGCACTTATCCGGAAGATGAATTATCCGAAGTGATATTGAGATCCGGTTCCGTGCAAGTGTCTGATGAACAGAGTCATGAACTTGTGATTCTCAAGCCTGACCAGAAATTCTCCCGGACAGGAGGAACCACTGAAGTATCCCAGGTCAATGCAAAGAACTGCTGCAGGTGGTATGAGCATACTCTTACCTTCGACAATGTAATGTTCAAGGATGTTCTTGAGAATCTTTCCCATAAATATCAGCAGAAGATTACATGCGACACTGAAACCCGTCTTTCAGAAAAACGTATATCATTGACTGTCAGAGACGAATCTTTGACGGATATTCTTGAAATTCTTTCCTCTATGATGCCGGTAAGATGGTCTGTGCAGGGGGAAGAAGTACTGATTGAAAACAAACATAAAAAACACTAAATAAATGAAAGGAATCACTAACAATCATCTTTCATTTGCCAGAATCTGTCTTTGTATCCTGTGTGCGGCCTGCATTTCGTTCAGCGCATCGGCACAGAACAAGTCAGTCAAGGTAAATGTGAAGGACGTGACAGTCAAGGAACTTCTTAAAGCCATCGAGGCAGGAAGTACCTACAAGTTCGCATATGTCGATACTGACATCGACCTTTCCGGAAAAGTTACTGTCAATGCAGAGAATGAGGATATCGTGTCCATTCTCAAGAAGGTCCTTCCTGATGTCAATGTCACATTCAGGGACCAGACCATCATTTTGAACAAGAAAGCACCTTCACAGGCACCTGCACAGAAGGTGGTCAAACAGGGTCCGCGGGTCGTAACCGGTAAAGTCGTGGACAAGGAAGGACAGCCGGTCATCGGAGCAATGATTATCGAACGCGGCACTCAGAATGGCGCGGGCACTGATATCAACGGAAATTATGAGCTCAAGCTGAAGGGTGAGAGTCCTGTTCTGGAGGTGTCCCTTATCGGCTATAACACAGCAACTGCTGCATTGACCTCAAATCAGACAAAAGCTGACTTCGTCCTCGAAGAAGAAGCCATCAGACTTGATGACGTAGTGGTCATCGGTTACGGTGTTCAGAACAAGAGGGACGTGACCACAGCGGTTTCATCCATCAAGGCAGAAGATTTCGCCAATACTCCTGCGACCGACTTTCGTGAGTCGATGGCGGCCAAAATGCCTGGTGTCCAGGTTCTTAACCTCGGAGGCCAGCCTGACGGAAATGTGACAGTGCGTGTCAGAGGTATCCAGTCTGCGACATCCGGAAACGATCCGCTCTATGTCATTGACGGTATCCCTTGTGACTCGAGGGCATTTGCAAATCTTGACGGAAACGATATCGAGAGCCTTGAAGTGCTCAAAGATGCCTCAGCAGCAGCTATTTACGGTTCAAGAGGTTCTTGCGGTGTCATCATCGTGACCACAAAACGTGGCGGCGGAGAGAAACCTGTAATCTCATATGACGGACAGTTCAGCCTTTCCAATGTGTCCAAGAAAATCGATATGCTCGATGCTTACGAGTTCGCTACCATGTTCAGGGAATCACGTAACGGCTCGTATCTCTTCAGTGAACCTACAGGTTCCATCTCAGATCCGTCTGCCGGCCGTCCTGAGGTTTACCACAGAATCGACCCGCTTATCAATGCCTATCTCGAAGACAAGACAGGAACATTGACAAATACTGACTGGCAGGACGAAATCTTCCGCACTGCGCTTTCTCACAAGCATTCGCTCAGCGTTTCTGCAAGGACCAAGAACTACAATTACTATATAGGAGCCAATTATCTCTATCGTGAAGGTACCGTAATAGGCTCAGACTTCGAAAGATACGGCATCCGCGCAAACTTGGACGGAAAGAAAGGCAACCTCAAATACGGCGTAAGCTTCTCCCCTTCCTATTCCAAGACAAACTATGTGGATACTGACTCACAGTATGGCGGAGACGGTATCATCGCATCCGCATTGATGGCGCCACCTATCTTCCCTGCCTACAATTCTGACGGTTCCTACAACTGGGACATGAACGGTTTCCTGAAGAAGAATTCATGGAACACACAGACGAACGAGGTGCTCAACCCTGTTGCACTTGCACTCGAAGTCGATGACGTAAGAGAGAAACTGAACATGGTCGGCAACGTCTATGCTTCCTATGAGTTCATCAAAGGCCTTGAGTACAAGCTCACTATGGGAGGCGACTACTACTCATATATCAGGAACTACTACAGACCTTCATACATTCCGCTGAAGGGCGTGAAATACTATGACGCGCCTTCTGCTCCTACAGCAGCAAACTATGCGAACTCTTATTTCCACTGGACAATCTCCAACCAGCTTTCATTCAACAGGAAGTTCGGAGACCACTCCATCAATGCAGTAGCTGTCTATGAGGCTGAAAAACAGACTATCCAGACATCAGCGATAAAGGGCACAGGCGTGGTAGGTGATGACAAAGTCAGGACAACCAAAGGCAAGACACTTTCTGTCGATGACACTTACAATAACAAGTACGCTTATACCTTCGCTTCATGGCTCGTCAGGGCACAGTATTCATACAAAGGACGTTACATGCTTTCAGCTTCCATCAGAGGTGACGGTTCCTCAAGATTCGCCCCTGATACCAGATGGGGATATTTCCCGGCAGCATCTCTCGGCTGGCGTATCAGCGACGAGAACTTCATGAGAAACGCCAAGTGGCTGAATGACATGAAACTGCGCGTCAGTGTAGGTCAGACAGGTAATGCACAGATCGGAAACTCCGAATATCTCGCGCTCTACGGAACCACCACCAACGACATGGGCAATGGTGTCATCAACTCCGTCTATCCTAGCCAGATCGCGAACAGCAAGCTCGGATGGGAGAAAAACACCCAGGTCAATGCCGGTTTCGACGCCAACCTCTGGAATGGCCTTCTCGGAATCAATGCTGATTTCTACTATTCCAAGACTACTGATATGCTTTTCGATGTTCCGGTATCTTCAGTTTCAGGTCTCACGACTTCCAACATGAACATCGGATCAATGCAGAACAAGGGTGTCGAAATAACATTGACCTCACACAAGACCTTTGGTGACTTCTCCCTCGGCCTCAACGCCAACTGGTCACTGAACCGCAACAAGGTCCTCCATCTCGGCGATGAAGACGCGCCTATCATCAAGGAGTCTTCATATGCCGGCGGCTATTACATCACCAAAGTCGGCCAGCCTGTAGGATGCTACTATCTTCTCGTACAGGACGGCATCTTCCACAATCAGGAAGAACTCGATTCATATCCTCATTTCGAAACGACTACCGTCGGTGACTTCCGTTTCGTGGATGCAGACGGCGATGGTATCCTGGACAAGAACAAAGACCGCGTCATCGTGGGCAACTACATGCCTGACTTCTATTACGGATTCGGTATCCAGCTCGGCTGGAGAGGCATTGACTTCGCCGCGAATTTCCAGGGAGTTTACGGCAATGAAATCCTGAACCTCGAAAGACGTTATCTCCTCAACATGGAGGCATCTTCCAACATGATGAAGGAGTCTCTCAAGAGATTCCCTTACGGCAACCTCAACAGGGCTACCCGCAAGTCTTCCGGAAACAACGGAGCATGTACCTCCACCTTCCATCTGGAAGACGGTTCTTACCTGAGGCTCCAGAACATCTCTCTCGGCTACACCATGCCGGACAAGTGGTTCCACAGGACAAGCATCTCCAAGATGAGACTTTACATCCAGGCCAACAACCTGTTCACATTGACCCACTACACAGGATACAACCCTGAGGTCAACAAGAGGTCTTCTGATGCTCTCAGACCGGGCGAGGACTACTGTTCTTACCCTCTTTCAAGGACATTCAGCATAGGTATCAACTTTAACCTGTAATCGGATATGAAGAACAAAATCATAAAAATAGCATTGACAGGAACCTTGCTCCTGAGTCTCGCATCTTGCAGCGACAGCTTCTTCGAGCAGTATCCGTCAAACAGCATAACTGAAGGAAACTTCTACAAGACAGACGACGACTTCAACCAGGGCATCTATTCCTGTTACCATAAGATGAAGACCCAGATGGGTTTCTTCCTCAATGAACTCGCATACCGCAGCGACGAGTGCTATCTCGAGTCAATGGCAGTGTCCACCCAGGACAGGTATGACATTGACCATTTCCAGGAGAAGTCCAACAACGGTATCATGAAAAACATCTGGAACGCCTGGTACAACGGCATTTACAGATGCAACGACGTGCTTGTCCACATGGACGGCAAGAAACTCACCAACGGTGACAAATACCGTGGAGAGGCATTGTTCCTCAGGTCATGGTGGTATTTCAGCCTCTACCGCGTATTCGGCGGCGTGCCTGTGACTACCACTGTCGTTTCTCCTTCTGATGCCAAGACCATCGCAAGATGCAGTGACGAGGACATGTACAACAGACTTACCCAGGACCTTAGCGAGGCCATCAGCCTTCTTCCAGCAAAAAGGTCAGCCGAGACTGCCAGGGTCACCAAGATTGCAGCACAGACACTGCTTGCCAAGGTTTATCTCACTTTCGGCAAATATCCTGAGGCACAGAAAGTTCTGGAAGACGCATTGGCAGATGCCTCATATGGTCTGATGCCAAGCACCGCCCAGGTATTCGACATTTCCAACAAGATGAACAAGGAAATCATCTTCGCACTGTACTACAACAAGACCAATGACAACGGACATGGCTACTGGTACAGCACCAACACCGGCGTACTTGCCGACATCACGAATCCTACCAAGCAGTTCAAGTCCCTCTACAGTGCAGAGGACAACCGCTTCAACCTTATCAACACATACACGAAGATAAGCAACTCCCTGTATGCCATGACAAAGTGGATGGATACTTACGACGCACAGTTCACCACCCAGGTCGGCAATGATTTCCCTATGCTGAGATACGCTGACGTTGTCCTCATGTACGCGGAGGCACTCGGACAGCAGGGCAACATCTCCGAGGCCCTCACATATCTGAACAAGACACGCAAACGTGCAGGCCTTACAGAACTTACTGAAGCGGAAGTAGCTGACAAAAAGGCGTTTATACAGGAACTTGCAAGTGAGAGAGGCCGTGAATTCGCGCTCGAAGGACAGAGATGGTTCGATCTCGTGCGTCTCGGGCTCGTAGTCGATTATTTCAAGGGACTCGGATATTCTCTGGACGACCACAATCTCCTGTTCCCTATACCTCAGGACCAGATCGAAATTGTCAATGACAAGTCCATCCTTTGGCAGAACCCTGGTTTTTAATCTTCTTTAACATTGAAAACAATGAAAAAGTTATTGTTCAGCATATTGGCGGTCGCAGGCATCAGCCTGTCAGCAACATCCTGCTGGGATGAGAATATCCCTGAGGCAGGAGCCGCACGTCATCAGGTAACTGACTTGAAAGCCGTTCCTGGTGACGAAGAAGCACAGCTTTCCTGGTCAATGCCGGAAGGCTGGAATCCTACAGAGTACCTCATCACATACACTGACGGAGACAAGATTTCTCTCAGGACATCCGAAAAGAGTTACTTGATCACCGGACTTACCAATGGTGAAACCTACACATTTGAAGTCCAGGCCGTATATGGCGACCTCATTTCAGGCGCGGTAAGTGCAGCGGCAAAGCCGACCACATCGAGATTTGCCGTTTCTGACCTCGTCGCAGAAGGAAGCGCAAACATGGTGATCCTTACATGGACAAAGCCGTCCACAAACGTCACCTCATATACATTGACCTACTCCAGCGACAATACCGCGGCACAGGAAATCAGCATCGAAGCCGACAAGGAGAGTTACACTATAGATGAACTCGAAAATGACGTGATCTACACATTCTCTCTTGTGGCCAATTATGCTAAAGGCCCATCGGAGCCGGCAGTTGCGAAAGCGATGCCTGCACTCGCTGTCCCTTACTTCCTCGACAGGACAAGCACTGCCGTGAACCAGCCTGTCAAGTTCACGTTCAATACAGAAGGATACCCGTCCGCTACAAATATCAGATGGACATTCCCTGACGGAAAGATATTGACAGGAACCGAAGTTTCATATGGTATCCCTTCATCAGGCACCCAGCAGGTGATCCTCACCATCCATCTCGGAGACAAGGACAAGAGCTGGACTATCGAGCTCCAGATCCGTGACTATGTCGTAAATTACATTGACTGGGAATGTGTCGGAGCCAACTATAACGGATTCAAAGGCTCTTGCCCTGTATTCTCGCCTGATGGAAAGACGGTCTATAACATAACCTTCAACAAGACGACCTGCCTGTATGCATTTAATGTAGAGACAGGAGAACTTGCCTGGGTATATAAGCCGTCATCCGTAGCTGGAAGTTATAACATGCTGACTGTCAATCCTGTAACAGGCGATATCTATTTCGGAACCACAGCCAACGGCCAGTTCTACTGCGTGAATGCAAAGGGTGATCTCAAATGGAAATTTGACGGAGCAGGTTCAATGAAGAGCGCAGCTCCTGCCGTAAACAAAGACGGCAGCGTGGTGTTCATTGGTGATGGGGCAGGCAACATCTTCGCCCTCGATGCGGCAAGCGGCGCAAAAAAATGGTCAGCCGCTCTCGGATCTGCTGCCGCTGGTCTTCTTGTCAATGGCAATGAACTCATTGCCGGAGCAGTAAACGGAACGGTAACATTCTACAACACCGCAGACGGCACAGTCATTACGTCTCTCAAATTCCCATGCATGACCGACATCACTGGTTTCGCGGTCGGAAATGACAAGAGGACAGTCTATCTCCCTGCAAAAACAGCGATGTGCTCATTCGATCTGGAGACCAGGGCCATATTGGTAGAATCGCTGTCTGTTGCAGACAACAACCTCTATGAGCCTGTAGTTGCACCTAATGGAAATGTCTATGTGGCAGGAAAAGACAACTGTGTCTATTGCCTCGACAAAGGCCTTACCAGGGTTGTATGGAAATACCAGCACACAGATGCTGCCGGCAAGGTTGTCAATGCGTTCAACTACTCTCACCCTTGCGTGGATACAGAGAACCATCTCTACATCACCTCAGGTCAGACAGGAAATGTGTCGTACATCTTCAATGCTGACGGAACAGTCAAGGAATCATGGACTTACGGTTCATCCAACCAGCAGAAGCAGATGGGCGGAAACAACTATCTGAACGGCGTCTTCTATTCTGCATTCGTAGGAAATACCGGGGACAACGGAGCATTCTACGGCAAATATGTAGGCGGTGAAAGAGCCAATACTTGGAGCACCCACGGCGGTGACATCTGCGGCTCATGCTGCCTGAAATAAATGACAATAAAAATCATTGAAAATGAAAAACTTAAGAATATTTTCAATCATAGCCGCAGCATTGGCCTTGCCCGCATTTGTCGCCTGCACGGACGACGACAGTGCTAAGGTTCAGAACCTGGCTGCAAAAGCAACCATCACACAAGGTGGCTACTATTCTGCTGACGGAAGTCTGAAGACTCCGACCTGGGGCAAAGAGGACAAAGCCGCCATTATGCTCTATGCTGACGGAAAACTCAGCAAGGCGACGGCGACCCCGCTTCTCAGCGGAAGCACAACTGCACAGTTCCTGTTCAATATTCTCGCAAACCGGGAGGAGACGGACGTGTTGAGCTGGTACCCTGCCGATGCCGAAATCTCATTCAGCGGACATGATGTGACTGTAGATATCCCTACTGAGCAGACAGGCAACGAAATTCCTGTGATGTTCGGAATGGACAGGCAGAACGTGAACCGCTACGAAGGATGCAAGTTCACGCTGAAGCCTGCCGGCTGCATGGTCTATGTCAATGTCGCTATGGGTGACTATGATGTCAAGTCGCTGGAACTCACTGCGAAAGGAGGCGAGAATATCGCGGGAACAGTCACTGTCAATACAGACAGCGGTACTGCTGTGGCAACTGCTGCTTCTGTCAAGGTTACTCCGGCCGCACCGGTCGATTGCAGGACTGCATCCGTATCGATTCCTGTCTATTGCGCTCCTGTGACATTGACTAAAGGCATTTCCGTAAAGATTACCACATCTGCTGGGCAGACCATCACATCTTCCGTAAATGATGAAATGGTACTTACGTCCGGCGGAAAGTACAATACCGCGAAAGTGGCTGAAGGCGAGTCCACTGAACTCGTTTTCTGCGGGGACAATCATGTTTATGTCATCAATGCCAGCACGGCAAAAGATACTTACAAGGAGGGTATCCTCTGGAGCCTTGACGTGAAGACTCTTGCTCCTGTACTCGGTCTGGCCGAAAACAGATGCGACCATCTGGACGAGTGCAAGTTCGTGGATAACGGAACCAAGCTTCTGCTTACAAGCTCCTACGGCTGGTGCGCGCTTCTGGACTATGCGACGGGAAAAGTCCTCTTCCATACCACTCAGACACCGAATGCCCACTCGGCGGAGTTCATTCCGGGCGGATATGTTGCAGTGGCCACTTCTGTCGGTTCGACTACATTGCATAATAGTGTGCAGCTCTACAGCATCGACAAGAGCGAGAAGATTCTTGCCAGCGCAGAGTTATATTCCGGTCACGGTGTAGTCTGGGATTACAGCAGAAACGTGCTCTACGGTGCAGGTGGAGATCTTGTCAAAATTTTCAATCTTACACTTGGAGCGACCCCTTCAATAACATTGAAAAAGACCATCAAGGTGCCTAAGAACGCTATCCACGACCTGATGCGAGTGGACAATAACACGCTCACCGTCGCAGGTGACCACGCTTATCTTTTCAATGTCGAGACAGAATTGTTTACGGAAATGACTCTTTTCAGCGGTTCTGCATCCATCAAGTCATTGAACTATAACGGTGAGACCGGTGAAATCTGGTACACTGACGCCACCATTCCTGAAGGCAGTCAGAGCTGGTCGTCCCAGAAGATCAGATACAGCACCAACAAAGACGGCTCCAGTGCCGATCGTATCATCAAGGTTCCGGATATGGATATGTACAAGGTGAGGGTCAAGAACTGGTAATTATGTAAAAAATGCCTATTTTTGTAAGTTAAATGCTTAACGACGACAGGCAACTATTGAACAAGATAGCAGATGGGGATGTCAAAGCACTTGGCATCCTCTATGTGCTATATGCTTCAAGGGTGCGTAATTTTGCATTCAGCTTGCTGAAGAACTCATCGGAAGCGGAAGATTTGACTCAGGACCTGTTCTTGAAAATCTGGAACACGAGAGAGAATCTGAGAAGCGTGGATTCATTGCAGTCCTACCTTTTCAGCATGACTCACAATTCGGTGCTCAACTTGATCAAGCACAAAAACGTAAAGGACAGGTATCGTGACCACGCCGCTGATACGCACACTGAAGAATATGAGCCGTTGTCGCAAATAGATACCGCCCAGTTGCTGCAGAATATCGATGAGGCGCTGGAGCGGATGTCGGTATTGCGTAAGACCATCTTCAAGATGCACAGATATGAACATAAGACATATCAGGAAATAGCTGATGCTCTGATGATCAGTCCGAAGACAGTACAGTACCACATATCTTGCGCATTGTCCGAGTTGCGGAAATTATTATAAAACACATAATTTATATGAAACGTAATTTACTGATTTTAGCTGTTGCTGCATTGGGCATTGTCTCTTGCGGAAACAATGAGCCGCAGTATGCGAACAGGGCGGAGAAAATCGTCGCAGAGATTCACAACCCCGCTTCCAAGTATGTCGTAGTTGCTTGTCACAGAGGTGATTGGAGGAACTACCCGGAAAACTCCATTCCTGCCATCGAGTCCATTATCCGTATGGGTGCGGACATCATGGAGCTCGACCTCAAGCTCACCAAGGACAGCGTTCTGGTCCTGTCTCATGACGCCACTCTGAACCGCTGCACCACAGGAAAAGGTCTCGTAAGCGATTATACATTGGCTGAAATCAAAAAGTTGAGACTTAAGAGAGCACACGGTGTGGCTACGGATTCACTCCGCATGCCTACCCTCCGCGAAGCACTCGAATGCTGCAAAGACAGGATTTGTGTCAATGTGGACCAGGGATATGAGTACTACGATATGGTACTGGCCATCACTGAGGAACTCGGTGTGACCGACCAGATTCTCATAAAGGGCCACAAACCGGTAGCGGAGGTTGCTGCCAAAATGGCTGAGCATGAGCACAATATGATGTACATGCCTATCATTGACATCCAGAAGGAATATGGTCAGGCTATCTTCAACGAATACATGGAGACAGGTACAGTCCCTCTTGCTTATGAGGTATGCTGGAAGAAGACGACTCCTGAGGTAGAAGACTGCTTTAAGAAGATAATCGCTTCAGGCTCAAAGCTTTGGATTAACACTATCTGGGGAAGCCTCTGCGGCTATCTCGATGATGACAAGGCTCTCGACTGCGGCAATCCTGCTGAGGTTTATGACAAGGTAATCGCATATGGCGCGTCAATGATTCAGACAGACCGTCCTGAGCAGCTGATCAGCTATCTCCGTAAGAAAGGACTTCACGACTAAGGAGAGGGAAACGGAGATGTTTGACTTCTTCAATATGAGCGCACCGTCAGCAGTCAAAGTTGCGCCTGAAAATGCTGACAAAGTCTGGAAGCGTAAGCGTTTCCAGACCTTTTTGACTATCACTTTCGGCTATGCCCTCTACTATGTGTGCCGAATGTCGATGGGCGTAATGAAGCAGCCGCTTATAGATGCCGGCCTGCTCAATGCCACCCAGCTCGGTATCATCGGCGCCTGCCTCTACTGGTGCTATGCCGTGGGCAAATTCGTGAACGGCTTCCTTGTGGACACTGCCAATGTCAAGAGATTCATGGCCGCAGGCCTGATCGCTTCCGTTGCCGCCAACTTCATAATGGGAGTGCTGGGCGTTTCCGCAGCCAAGGCAGGACTCAGCAGTTCATTGATATTCATCCTCTTCGCGATAATGTGGGGAATCAACGGCTGGGCTCAGTCAATGGGTGCTCCGGCCGCTATCGTGGCATTGTCCAGATGGTTCCCGCTCAAGATACGCGGAACTTATTACGGATTCTTCAGCGCGTCCCACAACATTGGCGAAGGACTTTCATTCATATTCGTCGGCTCCATCGTGGCTGCGTTCGGATGGAAATGGGGTTTCTTTGGTGCGGCCTGTGCCGGCATATTGGGAGTCATCCTGATACTGCTCTGGCTTCACGACACACCTGAAAGCAACGGTCTGCCTCCGGTTGAGGTCCTCTCTGGTGAGAAGACACAGCAGGAGTATGACGCGGACAAGACCGCAGCTGGAATGTCCGCAGGCAAGGACAATTCAGAGGCTCAGACTCAGGAAACCAGAAGAATACAGAGAGCTGTGCTCAGGAATCCTGGCGTGTGGATATTGGCATTGTCCAGCGCATTCATGTATATGAGCCGCTATGCCATCAATGAATGGGGAACTATTTTCCTGCAGGAGACATACGACTACGAATTGACAGCAGCGGCAGCCATCATTGGCATCAACCCTATCTTCGGAGTCCTCGGAACCGTATTCTCAGGCTGGTTCTCCGACAAGGTGTTCAAGGGTGACAGAAAATATCCTGCATTCGTCTCAGGAATTCTCGAGGCGATTGCGCTGTTCCTGTTCCTCTTCGGCGGCGGAAGCAAGTTCGTGCTTGTCCTGTCAATGGTTCTCTTCGGTGTCGCTATCGGAGTGCTCATCAGCTTCATAGGCGGACTGATGGCCATTGACCTTGTGCCGAGAAAAGCCACTGGTGCTGCTCTCGGAATTGTCGGCATGGCATCATATGCTGCAGCAGGTATCCAGAATATCGTTTCCGGACTCTTGCTGGACGGCAACACTTTCGAGACAGTGAACAAACTTGGTGAAACTGTTGTAAGACACGACTTTACCTATGTCAGCTGGTTCTGGTTCGGAGCAGCTGTCATATCATTCCTGCTCCCGGTCCTGAACTGGAGACGCAAACAGCAGGAAATCTGATAATACAGGACTTCTACAGATCCGTTCCCCGCAGTTCTATTCCGTCGGCATCCCAGTCTATCTGGTCGGTATCCGGTTCGTTGAATGGCTGCAGGAACGGATTGTGCGTTCTTTCATCCGCAATACTGCTGGTTCCTCCGTGTCCCGGGAACACCGTGACATCCGCAGGCAGGACCAGCAGTTTTTCCATAATGCCTACGATCAGCTGGTCGTAATCTCCGCCTGGCAGGTCGGTCCTTCCGATGCAGCCGGCGAAAAGCGTATCTCCCGTGAACAATGCCTTGTCAGCGGCATCGTACAGGCAGACGCCTCCAGGAGTGTGTCCAGGGGTGGAAATGACAGTGAACTCGGTCTTGCCGAAACTCAATGTCTGATTCTCTGTGAGAGGCAATGTGCAGAAAGAAGTATCGACACTCTTCAGGCCGAAACGCCTGCCGTAATCGTCCTTGAGCAGGTAATCATCCTCCGGGCTCATATAGACCGGAATATCATATTTTTCGGCACATTCTTTCACGCCGTAGATATGGTCAGGATGCCCGTGGGTGAGCGCTATCATCTTGGGAGTCAGGCCTTTCTCCTCGATTTTGGAATACAGGGCTTCCGCCTCTCCGGCAGTGTAGAAACCCGGGTCAATGATGGCGCACTCACCGGTTTCGTCACCGGCGACATAGCAGTTTACCTCGAAGGGATTGAAGTGGAATGTCAGTACTTTGAGCATAGTGATTGTCGTTTTGAACAGCACATTTTGGCAAAATTAAGAAAAACCACTTTGTTTTCCTTGTGAAAGTATCGTATTTTTGCACTACAACACGTTCACAAGAAAACTATGCATATCGGAATAGCAGGCAACATAGGTTGCGGGAAAACTACATTGACCCGTATGCTCTCGGAGCATTATGGGTGGACTCCCAAGTACGAGGCGGTCACCTATAACCCTTATCTGGAGGATTACTACAAGGATATCAAGCGCTGGTCTTTCAATCTCGAGGTGTATTTCCTGACCCAGAGGTTCAAGGACTTGCTCGAGATCGCCCATTCCGATGATGTCATCATCCAGGACAGGACCATTTTCGAAGGAGTATATATCTTCGTGGCCAACAACAAGGCCATGGGAAATCTCACGGACCGCGACTACGAGACCTATATGGACCTTTTCCGTCTGATGATGTCGCTTGTGAAGGCCCCTGATCTTCTCATCTACCTGAAATCTTCAGTTCCGCATCTGGTGGCCCAGATACAGAAACGCGGAAGAGAATATGAGAAAAGCATTGAACTTGAGTATCTTGAGGGACTCAACGAGCGCTACGAAAAGTGGATCGCCGAGTACCCGGGCAGGGTGCTGACCATCGACGCTGACGGCCTCGATTTCCAGAACCGTCCGGAAGACTTCGCGTCCATCACCGACAAGATAGATTCAGAACTGTACGGCTTGTTCTAGCAGTACTTTTCCTTCCGTTCAGAAAAGCATTGCAAGGTGATAGGCGAAGAACGCCATCAGCCAGGCTACAATCATCGTATAGACGCAGCAGGCTATCGCCCAACGCCATTTTCCGGTCTCATTCTTTATCGCCACGAATGTCGCGATGCACGGGAAATACAGCAGGATGAATACCATGTAGGACAATGCCGCGGCCGGCGAAATGTCCTTCAGCAGCGCACTCTGAAGCTGGGTGTCCTCGCTAAGGTCCTGTCCTTCCGATACCTTCGCCCCGTCTGCATACATCACGCCCAACGTGCTGACTACAAGCTCTTTGGCGGCGATGCCCGTAAGCAGTCCCACATCCATTTTCCAGTTGAAGCCGAGCGGCTCCATGGCAGGTGACACCAGCCTTCCGAGCTGGCCGATATATGAGTTTTCCTGTTGTGCGGCATAGAGTGAGTCGATCTGCCCGGCGAGAACTGACACCTCCGGGGTAGCCTCTGCATTGACCTTGTCAGAAACTGCGGCGGTGTAGGCTTCCTGGGCGACGGACAGTTCCTTGCTCTTAGGGAAATAGCCTAAGAACCAGATGATTATGGAGCATACAAGGATGGTGGTGGCCATTTTCTGCAGATATTGCTGGCCCTTTTCCCAGGTATGACGCCAGATGGCTTTTCCTGTAGGAACCCTGTATGGCGGAAGTTCCATAACGAACGGCAGATCGTCGTCTTTCACGAATTTGCTCATCAGGATGGCGGAGAATATCGCGAGCACGATACCCAGCATATAGATGCCGAGCAGGGCAAGCGCCGCATTGTGCGGGAAAAATGCTCCGGCAATCAGCACGAATATCGGCAGCCTTCCGGCACAGGACATGAACGGAATGATGGCTATGGTTATCATCCGGCTCTTTCTGCTCTCGATTGCACGTGTCGCCATAATCGCAGGCACATTGCAGCCGAAGCCCATCACCATAGGGATGAATGACTTGCCGTGCAGGCCGATCTTGTGCATCAGCTTGTCCACGATGAATGCGGCTCTGGACATATATCCGGAGTCCTCCATCAGGGAGATGAAGAAGTAGAGTATCAATATGTTAGGCAGGAACACCAGCACGCTTCCCACACCGGAAATCACGCCGTCCACTACCAGGTCCTTCACCCATCCGTCCGGCATTATGGATGCTACGAATGCCCCGAATTTGCCGACCAGCCAGTCGATCCACTGCATCGGATAGTCGCCCAATGAGAATGTCGCCTGGAAAATGAGATAGAGTATCGCGATAAATATCGGGAACGCCATCCACCTGTTCGTCACGACAGCATCTATCTTGTCCGTCAATGTCTTTTTGGGCATTATGTCCAGGTGCGGCTTGTATGTCTCGGCGAGCGCGCCTTGGATGAAAGCGTACTTGGCGTCCACGATGGCCGATTCGGTGTTCGTATGCAGCAGGTCTTCAATCCTCTTCTCCTCCTCAGTCCGCGCAGTTATGATTTCATCCCTGTTCGGAAGGGTCTCTATGACCTTCTCTATATCCTTGTCGTCTTCCAAGTACTTGATTGCCAGATACCTTGTGGAGTACTTGTCCCTCAGCGAGTTGTTCTTCTGCAGAAGAAGCTTTATCCGGTCAATGCTCTTTTCGAGTTCGGCTCCATGGTTGATGTGGATATGTCTTGCGAGTTTCGCGTCGCTCTGAGTATATATCTGGATGACAGTGTCGAAAAGCTCCGGAATACCCGTTCCGTCCCGGCTTATCGTAGGGCAGACAGGCATACCCAGGAGATAGCCCAACTGCTTGATGTCCAGCTTGTCTCCTTTCGCCTTCAGCTCATCGTACATATTCAGGGCCATCACCACTCTGAGGTTCATGTCGATGACCTGGGTGGTGAGGTACAGATTCCTTTCAATGTTGGATGCGTCCACCACATTGATGACGACATCAGGCACATTGTTAATCAGATTCTTGCGTACATAGAGCTCCTCGGGGCTGTAGGCGGAAAGCGAGTACGTTCCCGGCAAGTCCACAAGCACGAACTTGTAGCCCTTATATTCGAAAGAGCCCTCTTTGGCATCCACGGTCACTCCGCTGTAATTGCCCACGTGCTCGTGCGAGCCTGAAGCTATGTTGAACAGGGAAGTCTTTCCGCAGTTGGGATTTCCCACAAGCGCTACCCTGATGACGTGGCCCCGCTCCTCGGCGAGGTTGCTCATCATCTTGTTCAGCGACCACTCCTCATCACAGTCGTCAGCAAAAATGGTGTCGAATGCGTGGTCCTGCTGCATGGCTTTCTTGGCCTCGCTTTCACCGATGACCTCTATCTGGTCGGCCTCGCTCCGTCTCAATGACAGTTTGTAGCCAAGTATCTCATATTCAATAGGATCTCTCAGCGGAGCATTGAGAACCACCGTCACTTTCTTTCCGGCGATGAAACCCATCTCAATCAGACGTTTCCGGAAGCTCCCGTGGCCGTTCACCTTTACGATGACGCCCTGCTCTCCGGTGTTCAAATCAGATAATTTCATACTATCAAAAATTTTAAATTCTTCCTTGTCCGCCGTTGCCGCCTACTCCATTGAATTCATGTCAATGAGGTTGTTCAGCAGTGCGTACACGGTCAGGCCGGCCACAGTCTTGATGCCGGTTTTTCTCGTTATGTTCTTCCTGTGAGTTATCACAGTATATATGGAAATGCAGAAATGGTCCGCTATCTCCTTGTTCTGCATGCCTTTGGCCACACATACCAGTATCTCCTTCTCCCTCGCGGACAGCTCTTCCCCTTCTGCCTTCGCCTCATTGGGGACTGATTTCAATGTAGAAGTCAGCTTCTGCTCTATCTCATCGGATCTGTCTGACAGATAGATGGTCGCATCATAGCCTGCCGCAATACCGGCATCCATAGCAGATGAAAGCAGCGCTACCACAGGCACATCCAGAATGTTTTTTATCGTATCCCGTCCTGCAGAGCGGCCCGACCTGTCAAAAGCCGCCATATCCACGATGACAATGTCGGCATCATATTCTCCCAGCTGCTTCTCCGGCTCCTCAGACACATACTGAAGCATACCGCAGACATCGAAGCCGGAAAAATTGTCAATGACGTGCCTGATGCCCTCAGCAATGATTACTGACGGCTCGATTATGAGAATTTTTCTTACTGGCTCTCTCATTTTTCCGTTACTCCCAATGCCTTTTCCCTTGCCGCAGCCATAGGGACAAGAATTTCATCTTCAATATAAGTGTGTTTTCCCAGATCATCCTCCAATCTGTACAGACAATCCAGCACATCCTGTATGAGATTGCTGTCGCAGCTCTGAGGCAAGTACTTCATTACTATATTCTTGAGGTCGTTCAGCTTCTCTTCCACATTCGAATGGCTTTCCTCATACTGCCCGATTCTGTAGCCTGTCCCTGTGACAGCCCCTTCAGAAAGCTCCTTGATATACGGGAACACTGTCGCCTCCTCATATTCGAAATGCTTCAGAATCTCGCTCTTGTACCCTTTATAGAATCGCGTAAGAATCTGGCAATGCTTCTCGTCGCAATCCTTGATCATCTTATTGACAGCCTTTTCCAATGTCTCCAAAGCCTTTCCCATATAATAATGGTGCGAATAGTGAAGATACGTCACTATATCCTTCATGCTGCTTCTCGAAATCTCCTCTTTGGAAGGGACATAATTGTCAATGATATATATCTTGCTGATCAGCAGAAGCGTATGAGGATTGACATTGCTTTCGGCGCAAACCTCTTCTATCGTCTTTTCTCCGAATCCGAAGTTTATGCCGAGTCGGCGTATAACCCCTAAAAGTCTATGGTCTGCGTCAGGCAAATCTGCCATTTTCATCCCCGTAGAGAGCAGTTTCCCATTATGTTTATCTGTCAATGTCATAATTCCATGAGTTAAACAAAGCAAAGTTAATAATCTTAACCGAAAGTAAAAGCGGTGCTCCTTCACAGGAAACCGCTTTTAACAACAATCAAAAGGATTCACTTTAACGTATGTAATCTTTTCCAGCTAACTTTGTAATCTTTGTGTGTCTTTCCGGTATATATTCCTTCCTTTTCTCATCGGTCGTGTGCCTCCAGCACACTCATTCTTCAAAAAGTAATCTATCCTCGAAAAACCATCACAAATCTTTACCAAGTTATTTTTAAAAGATTACATTATGGCTTATAATCTCAATCCAACGACTGCAAAGTTACATTCAAGGGAAATACTGCACAATCCCCAATAATGGTTAAATTTGCAGAGAAAAACCATAAGGAAAAATGAGTAAGAACACACGGAAGAAACTGGAACTTCATATGCCCGGCAAGCGTCTGCTTCTGCACGCCTGCTGTGCCCCTTGCTCTTCTGCAATAGTAGAATGCCTTGTAAATCAGGGTATTAGGCCAGTGATATTCTATTCCAATTCGAACATTTTTCCGGAAGAAGAATACCTCAAGCGCCGTAACGAATGCATCCGCTATGCTGAAGAGACAGGATTGGATATAGTCAATGATGACTACTGCCACGAAGACTGGCGATGCATAGCCAGGGGCCTGGAACACGAGGGGGAAAGAGGCGCAAGATGCTCAGAATGTTTCAGATACCGCTTGGAGAGAGCAGCCTCCTATGCGCACCGTAACGGCTTCGACGTGCTCGCCACCACCCTCGCTTCTTCCAGATGGAAGGATCTTGCTCAGGTCAATGCAGCCGGAGCCTATGCCTGCGGCCTTTTCCCGGGCGTCACCTGGTGGGATATGAACTGGCGGAAGGGCGGACTCCAGGAAAGGCGCAACGAAATCATCCGCGAGCACGGATTCTATAACCAGTTGTACTGCGGATGTGAATTCAGCCTCGACACATCTGAGGCCGTCAAGAAGGAACGTTAGTACAGAAGATCCGGATTGTCCTTATGGTCGCTTGAAAGGAAATCGAAGTGGCTTGAATGCCAAGTCCACGTGAAAAGCACACCGGAAGCGGCATCTTTCATCGTAACCGTCTGGCGGAACACCTTGCTGAACCGGATTTCCCGACCGGAAGAGACCATCTCGCCCAGGCATTTCCATCCGCCTGCAGTGAGTCCGAATACATAAATCGCTGTCCCGTTTCCGGAAGCGGAACGCACGCCGACCACAAGTTCCATCTCCCCGTCATCGGTAAAGTCGTGAGGTCCGACTGCGTACTCATTGGTTTTCAGCTCATTGCCTCCGTTGAACCCTATTTTCGGATAAGTCTTTCCGGAAGAAGTCGCCATGTTCGGCTTGCCGTCAATGAACAGGACAGTCCTTTTCCCCGATGCGTCTTCTACAGCCGTGACAGCGCTGTTCCCATAGTAGAAAGTGAGAACTTTGAACGCTTTTCCATAAGAGGAGAAGGTCAATGTCTTGCCCGCAGAACCGCATTGGGCTGCAGTAAAAGCAAATCCGCCCTCCAATCCAGAGATGAAGGGCGTTTGTGCTATAGCATCGAAAGCCAATGCTTCAAGTATCATGACTGCCACGCAGGCAGCAAATGTCTTCAGTGTTCTCATCAGAATGCAAAGTTAGAAAAAAATCGCATTCCTTCAGAAGATGGTCCGTCAGATTTTAGTGAGAAGTCCCTCTTCAAGGTCCTGTGCGGCGGTCTGCTTGATTCTGTAGTGGAGCTTCTTGCCTGTAGCATTGAGCGGGATTTCTTCCACGAACCTGTAGTAGCGAGGACGTTTGAAATTGGCTATGAACGGGCTTTCCTTGCAGAACGCATCCAGCTCTTCTACTGTCAATGAGTCATCACCTTTGATGACATAGGCTGTGACAAGCTGGCCTCTTACTCTGTCCGGGACGGCAGTGACGATGCAGTCCTTGACCTTAGGGTTCATGTTGAGGACTTCTTCCACCTGAGTAGGATAGATATTCTCGCCTGAAGATATGATCATGTCGTCCTTTCTGCCCACGATGGTCACGAAATGGTTCTTGTCCCATGTGGCCAAGTCATTGGTATAGATGAAATCCTTGTAGTATTTTTTGCTCGTCTCTTCAGGGTTGTTGTAATAGCAATAAGGGGATTTTGCCGGGCTGCTGATGATTACTTCGCCCACTTCCACACCGTCGGTGGCAGCCAGTTCCTCAGGCTCGGCCTTGCGGTCTTCGAATACTTTCACCACTCTTACGTCGTCGTCGATGCAGGATGCCCCTGCCGTACCTGCGTATTCAGGAAGGTCAAACGGACGCAGGAAAGTGTTCCAGAAAGTCTCGGTGGTTCCGTATCCGTTGAATATGTTGTGTGTCAGCACTTTCTGGTATCTTATGCAGGATGCTTTCTCCAGCGGACTGCCCATGGTCACAATGCCTCTGAGCGAACTTATGTCCTTCGGGTTGCTTTCCTGTGCGTCGGCGAGGTCTTCCAGCACGGTAGGGACTCCGATCAGGAAGGAAATGTGGTATTTCCCGACATATTCCAATGTTTTCTCCGCATTGAACTTGCCCATGATTACCATGCAGCCGCCGGCGTACAGTGTCGGGCAAGGTCCTGCGCAGTGGAGTCCTCCTCTGTGGAACCAAGGCGTGGTGTTCATCGTGATGTCCCTGTAGCTCATCGGGAAATGAATCATCACGTCGTGGCTGGAGAGAACTTCATTGATGCTGGTGAGCGGAACTGCTTTCTGGCGGCCGGTCGTTCCAGAGGTGTATAGTCTGGTGGTCTCGTCATATATGTTGAGTTCATATGGCGGGACAGGGTCCTCTGTGGTAGAGTTGCCTACATAGTCATTGTATGAGAGGATGTCGCCGTGGCTTGTCGCGTCCGTGACGATAAGCCTTTCCGGCTTGAATGTGGCAAGACTTACGGCTTCAAGTATCTCGGCTTCCCTCTTGGAGTCGAAAAGCAGGATGCGCGGCTTGGAGTCATCTATGTTCTGTGCGATTTCACCAGGGCTGAGGCGGTAGCTTACCGGACAGTTCACAGTGTGAAGTTTGTGGCAGGCCACATATACGAATACGAATTCCGGGCAGTTGAGGAGCTGGTACATTATCACGTCTCCTTTCTTCATTCCGTCCCTGAGCATGGCTGCGGCGAACTTGTTGCTTTCGCGGTTCAGTTCATCGTAGGACCATCTCCTGTCTGTGTCAGGATATATCAGTGCGCCCCTGTTTCCATATCTCCTGACATTGCGCATAAAGCCGGCAATCCAAGTGTATTCTCTTTCGAAAATCTGTCTGAATTCTGTGTTCATGTCGTTTCGTGTTTTCTTGTTTGTAAATTGTTACGGCTGCAAAATTATAAAGGAGGGAAGAATGGACTAAATTTTTGTGATTAGATGCCTCCATATTTGATGAAATCCGGTAAAGAGTGGTGAAAAGCCGCATTTTGTGGCAAAACAATGACTGTTTTTACCCGGCAGATGCAACAAAAAGGAGATTTTCCGCATCTAAAAAAAGGTTATTGACACAGATTTTATGAGAAAATTGAGAAATATATTGCTTTTGGCATTGACCTGTCTGCCGGTGCTGTCGTGCTCTGTGCTGAGCAGTGACATGCTCTATGACATCGCCGGGATAACGCTGCGGATTTATCGTAGTGACGCGGACGGAAATGATTCGCTGAACCCGGATGTGAATGCTGAAGGGTTTGACCCGGGCAAGGTTACTGTCGTGTGGGAAGGAAAGACGTATCGCGTGGAGGAGTCTGAGGATTCCGGCGTTTCCCCAATGACCTACCTTCCGGTATTTTACGGGCTCAGGCTGAGTACCGACAACTTCGGAAAATGGTATTTCTGGTTCGGGGAACTGAGCGGTGAAGATGACATTGACAATAAGGACCTCGTCATCGACTGGGGCGACGGAACATCCGATACCATAACTGTATATAACAGGTTGAAGTGGAAGGTCAATGGAGAGCCGTCGATTACAAGGCGTTTCTACATCAATGGGGTGAAGCAGAATTCTGACATTCCGGTCTTCAAATTTGTCAAATGAAGACTTCTGTTGTTCAATAGAAGCCATACTTTTTGACGCGAATGATAAATTTCTTACTTTTGTACCGTCACTGTTCTGGCAGGTGTCAGAAAAGTGGCGGCATTGTTTTGTATGTAACTTTTAAAAAAAGAAAAGTTACCAACGCGTTTAAACTAAAGAATTATGCATATAGCTATCGCTGGTAATATCGGCAGCGGCAAGACCACATTGACAAGGATGCTGGCTGCGAGATATGGTTGGACTCCGAAGTACGAGTCTGTGGATTTTAACCCGTATCTGTCTGATTTCTATGATGATATGAGCAGATGGTCGTTCAATCTCCAGATTTACTTCCTGAACAAGAGGTTCAAGGACGTGGTGGATATCTCCAAGAACAGCGAAACTATCATCCAGGACCGGACCATCTATGAGGACGCCAAGATTTTCGCGCCTAACCTGCACGATATGGGCCTCATGAGTTCCAGGGATTTCGATACATATTCAGACCTGTTCGATCTGATGATGTCTCTGGTGAAGATGCCTGACCTGCTCATCTATCTCAAGTCTTCCATTCCTAATCTTGTGTCCCAGATCCAGAAAAGGGGCAGGGAATATGAGAAGACTATCCGTATCGACTATCTTACCGGACTGAACGAGCGTTATGACAAGTGGATAGACTCTTACAAGGGACATCTTCTCGTCATTGACGCGGACAAATACAAGTTCGGAAACAAGGAAGAGGATTTCGAGGCAGTGACCGATATGATTGACTCAGAGCTGTTTGGCCTTTTTCCGTCACAGGAAACTAAGTAAAGTTTATTTATATGACAACAAGACCGACAATTATCGATTTCGTTGAGAAATACACTCGCGAGTTCGCGTCTCACGTTTTCTTGCGTGAGAAACCGGCTGACCATTGGACCGAAACGACATTTGAACAGACCCGCCTTGAGGCTTACAGAGTGGCTGCAGGACTTATGGCTCTCGGCCTGAACAAGGGAGACAAAGTATCGCTGCTTTCTGAAGGCCGCAACATGTGGGTTATCGGAGAGCTCGGTATTCTGTATGCCGGAGCTGTCAATGTCCCTCTTTCCATCAAACTGGAAGAAGGCAGTGACCTGGTTTTCCGAATCAAGCATTCCGATTCCCGTTTCGTGATGGTTTCAGGAACGCAGCTTCCTAAGGTAAGACGTATTATGGCTGAAATTCCGGGCGTGGAGAAAGTCATTGTACTGGACGACCTTGCGGAATATAAGGAGAATGAGATACCGATGTCCGAGGTTCTGAAACTCGGCGACAAGTTCATCAAGGAGAATCCGGGAGCGCTCGAGGAGAGATACAAGTCCATCGGACCGGATGATTATGCCAACATCAGCTATACCTCCGGCACCACTGCTGACCCTAAGGGTATCCTCCTGACTCACAGGAACTACACTGCCAATGTGGAGCAGGCCCATTCTGTGGTTGCGATTCCAGAGGAAGCCGTGATGCTTATCATTCTGCCTCTCGACCATTGCTTCGCCCATGTTGCTGGTTTCTATACGATGATGTCCTATGGCGGAAGTATCGCCACCGTTCCGGTCGGAAAGACTCCTATGGCATCACTTAAGAATATCCCGATGGCCATCAAGGAGGTAAGACCTCACGTGATGCTTTCTGTTCCTGCACTCGCGCGTAACTTCAAGAAGAATGTCGAGTCGGGAATCAAGGCCAAGGGCCCTAAGGTGGAGAAACTCTACAACTTCGCATTGAACCTGGCCATTTCCTATAATAAGGAGTATTACAATAGAGGCGGATTCTTCCAGCTCTGGAAAAAACCTCTTATGGCTCTGTTCGACAAGATCATCTTCAAGAATGTACGTCAGGGATTCGGCGGCAGGATGATGTTCTTCGTGGGCGGCGGTGCGCTTCTGGATATCGAGCTCCAGAGATACTACTGCGCCATCGGCATTCCGATGTTCCAGGGTTACGGCCTTTCCGAGGCGACGCCGATCATTTCCGCAAACTCTTTCGACGCCTGCATCTTCGGTTCGTCCGGCCGTGTAGTGAAGCCGATGGAAATCAAGATCTGTGACGGGGACGGCAAGTCTCTCGGCTATGGCGAGAAAGGTGAAATCGTCATCAAGGGCGAGAATGTGATGGCAGGTTACTGGAAGAATCCTACCGCAACTGCTGAAACAGTTGTTGACGGCTGGCTCCATACCGGAGATATGGGTTATATGAGGGACGAGACCTTCCTTTATGTGGTAGGCCGTTTCAAGTCATTGCTCATTTCCGCTGACGGCGAGAAATATAGCCCGGAAGGATTTGAGGATTCGCTTACTGACAGCTCGAAATACATTGACCAGGTGGTTCTTCACAACAATCAGGACCCTTATACGACAGTGATCATCGTTCCTAACAAGGAGGCTCTGAAGGACTTCGTGAAGACGGAGAATCCTGGTATCGACCTTGCTTCCCGTGAGGCTAAGGAGCTGATGCTGAAGAAGATTCAGGATGAGGTCAATTCCTACAGGAAGGGCGGTTCACGTGCCGGCATGTTCCCTGAAAGATGGCTTCCTGCTGCGATCATCGTGGCAGACGAGCCGTTCACGGAGCAGAACCACATGGTGAACAGTACCATGAAGATTGTCCGCGGAAAGGTGGAGAAGCACTATGCTGACCGCATTGAATATGCATTGACGGCAGAAGGCAAGAACCTCCTTAACGAGAAAAACATTGCATCGCTGTAGAGCGGTACAATGTTTTTTCGTGCTTCGGACGGGACTTGAACCCGTACAGGCATTGCTGCCCAAGGGATTTTAAGTCCCTCGTGTCTACCAATTCCACCACCAAAGCGAATTGGAATGACAAAGTTAGATAAAAATGTTTAAAAACAAAATATAGACAAAATGGGATTACTCGATGGAAAAGTCGCCCTTATAACGGGCGCTGCTAAAGGAATCGGAAAGGCTATTGCTCTGAAGTTCGCTTCAGAAGGTGCTGATGTCGCTTTCACTGACCTCGTAATCAATGAAGCTGCTGAAGAGACGATAAAGGAACTTGAGGCGTTTGGACATAAGGTGAAAGGTTACGCTTCCAATGCTGCTGATTTTGCTCAGACTCAGGAAGTTGTGGACCAGATTATGGCAGAGTTCGGCCATATAGATATTCTTGTGAACAATGCCGGTATCACCAAGGACGGCCTGATGCTCAGAATGAGTGAGGCTCAGTGGGATGCCGTCATCAATGTAAACCTCAAGTCCGCATTCAATTTCATCCACGCATTGACTCCGATCATGGCTCGCCAGAGAGGCGGCAGCATCATCAACATGTCATCTGTGGTAGGTGTTTCCGGCAATGCGGGCCAGTGCAACTATTCTGCTTCCAAGGCAGGTCTTATCGGTCTTGCCAAGTCTATCGCCAAGGAAATGGGTCCTCGCGGCATCCGTGCAAACTGCATTGCCCCGGGCTTCATCATCTCCGATATGACCAGTGCGCTTTCAGAAGAGGTGCGTGAGCAGTGGGTGAAGACCATTCCGCTCCGTCGCGGCGGCACTCCTGAAGATGTGGCCAAGGTGGCCCTCTTCCTCGCCAGCGACCTCTCCTCTTACGTCAGCGGCCAGGTCATCCACGTCTGCGGCGCCATGAACTGCTAAATATCTACGGCCTCGTGTGCAAAACAAGCCTTTCTGCACACGTCAATACCTGATTTATATTGTCCCGTGTGCAAAATGAACGTATTTGCACACGGGATTTTACGGAATTACATATCTTCTATAGATAATCCTCTATAAATAACCTCGTACCCCTTGAATGAGCCGACGGCTTTACGGAACAATTCTGATTTGGCCTTCAGTATATTTTCATCAAAGTTTTTCGCTTGTCGCTTAACCTCGATAAATTCAATCTTGTTATCCAACTCGTCCTCGGCAATAATATCAATCTCGTTTTCGCCTTTTCGGTCATGCCAATATCCAAGGCGAGTGTATGCTCCAGATTCTTTCAGCACTTCATTAAAGTAGCTTTCGAGAGACTTGCCGCTGAATGTTGCAAAATCGCGCTCTGCTATCGCTTTCAATTTGTCATTACCGCCAGCCTCAATGATGTGCGTATATTTGTATATGAAACGGAACCAGAATTTCAGGAACTGGTCGTTGATGGCATAATGCACATTCTTGTTGCTTGACTTCTCATAAACAGGTTGCATCTTACTTATCAAACCATATTCTTCACTAAGATTTCTCAAGTATCCTGACAACTCTTTTATATTGAGAGCGTTTTCTATCTCAGAACGTGTGTTTTTGCCTTGAGCTATAAGTGTCAGTATTGAGAAATAGATGCCATAATCTTTTCCAAACTCCTCTACAAGTATATTCTTGCCTTCTGGCAGAAAATAGGAATCTCGTTCAAAGAACATATCCATCATTTTCTTTTCGGTGAACTTTTTTCTGTCGATAAGCAGCTCAACATACTTGGCAACACCGCCTGTCAGAGTATAAAGAGCCAATAAATCTGATTTCTTATAATCAGGACAATATTCAGACATGATTTCTTTTAGGACAGAGGGCTTAAAAGGTCTGACATGCATTGTTTCAGTATGTCTGCCAAAAAGAGGTTGTTTCTTATCCTTGAATATATTATTCATCAATGTGTTCACCGAGCCTGCCACAATCAGGTTGATGTGAGCTTTATTTTTATAAGTGTCCCATATGTTCTGCATATCTGAATAGATGGATGGATTTACTCTATAGAAATCCTGAAACTCATCAATGAACAGGTTGATATGCTGAGTCTGAGACAATTCCATGATGAATTTGAATACTGCAGCAAAAGACATCCCCTTGCTGTCAAGCATTGGTATATTGAGTTTTGAGCGAATCTCATCAACGAATATATTGCATAGGTCAGCCTCAGCTTTACGGGCAACAAAAAAGTATAGCATTGGCTTGTTCTCATAACACTTCTTGACCATCTCCGTCTTACCAATACGACGTCTTCCTGTAATAATGGTAAATTGAGCTGCCTCATGAGACAATTCCTCAATTTCTCTAAGCTTTTCAAACTCTTGTTCTCTACCAAAAAATCTCATAGCTAAAAGTTTTTTATCGTAATATTTATTACCGTAACAGCGATTACGATAATACAAATGTACAAATAAAATTATCATTCGTGCAATAAATCCATACTTAATTTATTTTGCACACGGGATTCTATTCTTGTTTGTTGCGGATAAATTCGTATATTCGCAAAAACGGAGCCCTATCGGAGCTGCCGACGTGGATTGTTGTATCTCCTTGTCGTTCAATGACTAGAAAAAATGTATGAAGATATGAAAAAACTTGTTTGGACCTTAGCTCTTGCTCTTTTGTGTCTGTCGTCATGTCGAGACTACAGATATCGTGTTGAGGATAGCATTTACGTGCCGGTAGTAACTGACATTTCAATACTTGATATTCAAGAAAATTGTGCAACGCTGAGTTTTGAGGTGAGGGAAACTTCGGAACTTGGTGTCGGACAATGTGGTATCCTATTTTCTCTTTCTGATTTTGATAATCCAAAAGAAGCAGGGAATAATATTATATATATAGATTGTGGACGGGGGCCCGGAATTCACGAATACAAACTGCAGAATCTTTCTCCTTCCAAAATGTATTGGATTTGTGCATACGCCAAAAATGACCGGCAGATTGCCTATACGAGTGTGACATCGTTCACAACAACAAAACCACAGGCCTCTGTTGCGGTCAATAGGGCAGTGATTGCCAGCCCGATTTATACTTTTGACAGCGATGAGTATTTATATGGAATTGATATTACATTTGATTTAGGCGGTTCATCGTTTTCCAAGGTCGGGGTTAAAGTTCCTGACGGAACAATTCTTTGGAGTTCCGAAACTCCTGTCTCTACAGGCCTGTTTCAAACACGTGTCTTGTATTCCACAAGTCAGTCATTGTCATCTTTGAATCTGACCCCTGTTGTTCAGACATCTGATGGAAGGGAATATATGGGCAATTCATATTATTTGTCGGTTCCCGGCTCCGGAATCAAAGGGAAGGCTTCGCTTCAGCTAACCTATGCTGACTATTATAGCGAGCCCGGACGCCAGTATTATTACTATGGATTCCGAGCTTCCGTTTATCTCAAGTCAGGAGCTTCCTTAATGAAAAAGTTCGCGGCTTCAGTGATTTATGATGACAAGTATAATGAAACCGAAATAGAAAATTTTCAGGACGGCCACTCCTACTATTATGATTTTTCGGTCTCCTCAAAAGACCTGAAACTGCCACAAATGATGTTCTCGGCCAGGGCTTACTATGGAAATAATAGCAGTGACTATGTGTTTTTCCCCGGACCTGTAATGGAGCCATCCTATGAAATGGCACCAAACAATGCGGATATTTTCTATGTTGAGGAGTTCAATTCCGCCACGAACCGCTTTACTGTCAAAGAAGTATTGCTTCCGGAAGGCTTCCCAAGCGGTTGGTTTTGGGACAGCAAATCAAAACTGATGAAAGCGAATGCATACAAAGATGGAGTGAACTATAACAGTGAATCTTGGCTCATCAGCGATGAAATCGACCTTTCCGGAAGAAAGTCAGCTGTTTTGCAGATTGGCTATGCTGTCAGGTATATGAGTAATATCAATGAACAGGCACGTCTTAAAGTCAGTTTGGATGGTGGCAATTCTTGGGAAAATTTGACTATCCCTGATTTCGCAAATCTGAATGATAATAATATTGTTTATAGAACAATAGATGTTTCGCAGTATTGCGGTAAGAAAATACGTCTTGCCTTTGTATATAAAGGCAAGACGGAAGGGGCAGGATATTGGTGGATAAAATCAGTCTTGTTTTATGAGAACATCAAAATATCGTCGAGCTCACAAACCTTAAATGTCAAATCCGATTTGCAGACCATACATCGCCGTCAAATCGTAGGATATGGAAGTGATGAATTGCAAATTGAACCCTCCTTTTTTGTTCGCGAAAGCGAAGCGCGCTCCTACACCTCCGGAAGCATATAATGAACTGTCACCCACATGAATGTATCCGAGTTGGGCTGAAACCATCGGTGCTATTCGTGTCGGCATAAAATATGCCTTCATATCCAGCGCCACGAGGTATTTCATAACTCTCTTCTTGTCGAAGATATATTCATAAGTCCAATTGTCAATATATATAGCTTGTGATGTTTCAACTGTGGCAAAGCCGCTGCCGCCGACAATGCCAAGGTAGAAAAATGGATTTAACTGATAGCCACAACCTACCGTTCCGGTCAGTTCGTAGAAAGGCTTGTGTGGATTGTCTCCTAAGTCAGGCTGATATTCGTCGTTTGGAAATGCGAGACCATTGTCAATGTCAATGGTGAATTGAATCCTGGTTTGGCAAAACTTGGTCTGTCCGCCAAGTTTTTCGTGCGGCTTATACGAGCCTTGGTCGCACCTACACCTTTCCCATATTGAGCGTAGGAAACCGCTGTGGATGCGATTAGTGCCCACAAGAAGATAATGGCAAATATAAGTTTTCGTTTCATTGCATTGCTCTGTCTAAAGTTCAAACCTCATTTTCCAAATATTGAAAAGCCCCTCATTGTTGGCTCTTCTGGAAAGGAAGTAGATTTCTTTTCCGTCAGGAGACCAGACAGGGCAGCAATCATCTGCCGGGTGGAATGTCAGCTGCATAAAGTCTGAGCCGTCGATTCTGACGACAAAGATGTCCAAATTGTTTTTGTTGGAGATTGAGGACCTGTTGTTTCCCTGGCATACAATCCATTGTCCGTCAGGAGAAACGACCGGATTGGTAAAGCCTCTTTTTTTGTCGGATAAAATGAGAGTTTCAATTCCTTTTTCGTAATTTACTCTCCAAGTTCACTGTTGCCGAAGGTGGAATTTCTTACGCAAATAAATTCATCGGAACCTTCACCCAACGGATAGGCATTGTAGCCGCGGCAGCAGGACGTGAGGGAGCCGTCTCCCAAATCATAAGACCAAATGAATGCCCCGGAGTCATCAATCCGTGTGAAAAAGAGTTTCTTTCTGTCATTTGAGAGAATCGGATTGTAATCGACATTGTTCGATGTGATCTGACGCATAAGACTTCCCTTGTGCGCATCGGTGACACATATCTGGATTCTGTTTCCGCTGACGATGTCGCCGAAATATAATTTGCCGTCTTCTCCCCACGTGAAATCTCCTACACTACGGAATGTTCTTTGAGTTGCCGCTGATTGTGCGCTACTCTTGCGAACCATTATGTTCCATCTTCCGTCAACGAGGGACTGATAGGCGATTTCTGTTCCGTCAGGGGAGACCGCGAGCAGTCTTTCCGTATTCCACCCGAAACCTTCAGACGTGCAGATTCCTTGATTTGGCGCTTTAAGGGAGCCCTTTGCTGAAGATCCGTTGCCGACAATTCTTGAATTGGCTTCATCAGTAATCTTGACTAAGGTCAGAACGCTTTCTTCTGGACAGGTTGTTGCCAAATAAGTAGGGCCGCAGGACAAGGTCAAAAAAACAATGGCTGCCAGGCTGGACAAAGTGATTATTTTCATAGTTTTGAAGAAAGTATTAAGTAATCGAAGAAACAACGTTTCGTATGATTACTGCGTTAATAATTTGTGTCAATTCGTGTGTTTTCAATAGGTTACATACGCCTTTCCTCAAATATAAGCATTTTTTGCTTATGTCCGACAGATGCCCATATGACTCCTAGAAATATTTCTTTTCCTGGTGGTCGAGGGCGATGAAGATGGCAAGCATCGCGGTGAAGGCCCAGAGGGAGGAGCCTCCGTAGCTCATGAATGGTAGAGGGATGCCTATGACAGGCATTAGGCCGATGGTCATGCCTATATTTATGAACAGGTGCATGAACAGGCAGCTGGCCAGGCAGTAGCCGTAGATTCTGGTGAAGTTCTCCCGGCTGTGCTCGGCATCTTTCAGGATTTGCAGAATCAGCAGCACATACAGGCCGATGACTATAAGGCATCCGAAAAAGCCCCATTCCTCACCTACGGTACAAAAGATGAAGTCCGTGCTCTGCTCCGGCACGAATCCGTAAGTGGTCTGAGTGCCGTTCATGTAACCCTTGCCGAAAAGACCGCCCGAGCCGATGGCAATCATTGACTGGTTCACATTGTACCCGACACCCGCCGGGTCATCTTTCATGCCCAGCAGCACCTCGATTCTCTTCTTCTGGTGGTCCTGGAGAATGTCATTGAAAATAATGTCGGCGGAAAACACCAGACACACTCCTACGACGAAGACCAATGTCGAGGCCAGCGCGAAGTTGTTCTTCTTTTTGTAGGAACGCCAGAGTATGAACGGAAGAGTGAGAGCGGAAATGCCTACCAGAATGTATTCCGGATGGATTTCCATCAGAGCGGGGATTTCCCCGCCTTTGGCTGTCTGTAGTGCAGTCCAAGCATCCCGCAGAAAATAAAGGGCGGTGATGCAGACGGCAGAAATCGCAATCCATTGCACCGTCTTTCTGGTGTTCAGTGCGCTGCAGACCGAAATGATGCCCATCAGGACAAGAATTGCGGTATAAGGAGAGGCGACAAGAGTCAGGATAAAGGTCAATATGGCAAGTCCCAGCATTGCCAGCAGCCATCCCGACAGTCCTTCACGGTACAGCATGAATATAAGTCCCACATAGACGAGCGCGGAACCGGTCTCACTCTCTGCCAGAATTATCAGCATCGGCAGGATTATGATGCAGGCGACTGTGATGAAATTCTTGCTCTTTGTCAGTCGGAATCCCGTGCGGCTCATAGTGTAAGCCAATAGTAATGAGGTAGTTATCTTCGATATTTCGGCGGGCTGAAACCGGACAGGGCCGAATTCAAACCAGGACTTGGAGCCCTTTACCTCCACACCGAGGAAGATGACCGCTACCAGCAGCACTATGACCAGAAAATAGAACAGTATCGCCCCGCTTTCCCATAGGGAAGGATTGATGACGAAGATTATCAATGCCCCGAGCCCGAAAGCCGTAAGCATCCAGATGAACTGCTTGCCGCTGTTCGCCGTGAAATCGAAAAGTCCGCTGATATCGGAACCGTGCACTGCCGCGTAGATGTTCGCCCAGCCGATGAAGACCAGAGCCAGATATATGAATATCAGCTTCCAGTCGTATGCCTGTCCAATGCTTCTGCTGCTGTAATTTCCCATATCAGTATGTTTTTACACGTGACATAAGGTTTCCTTGAAGCACTCTGTCCTCCAAAGGCCGCCGCTCTGCGCTGATCTCGCCTTTCAAGTATTTCTCCACAAGCAGTGACGCTATAGGGCATGCCCACGTAGCACCGAAACCGCCATTTTCAATGTAGGCCGCAACTGCAATCTTTGGATTGTCCTTGGGAGCGAAGCAGATGAACACGGAGTTGTCCGCTCCACGTGGATTCTGGGCGGTGCCGGTCTTTCCGCAGATGTCCAGGCCTTCCACGGCCGCGATACTTGCAGTACCTCCCGAGCCGAATCCGCTGTTCACAGCCCTCCACATACCCTGGGTCACTTTCTTGAACTGGGACGTATCCACCATCGTGTATTGGCGTTCCTTGTATTTCTTGTCTATCTTCAGGGAGTCCGAATCCTTGATGATATGCGGAATGTAATAGTATCCCCTGTTGGCCACGATCGCGCACATATTGGCAATCTGAAGTGGTGTCACGCCGATTTCGCCCTGCCCGATGGACAGAGATATGACTGTGGTGAACTTCCAGCCGTTCTTGCCGTAGATGCGGTTGTAATAGGATGAAGTAGGAATCGTTCCGCCGAGCTCTGCAGGGAAGTCACTGCCCAGTTTGCGGCCGAGTCCGAAACTCTGCACATAGTCGTGCCATTTGTCCAGTGCCTCGCCCGGTCCGCTGTACTTCTTGTTCTCCAGCATATTCTTCATGACGTAGCAGAAATATCCGTTGCAGGACATCATGATGGCCTCTTCGAGGTTCAACGGGGAACGGTGGTTGTGGCAGCCGAGCTTATGCTTTCCGTACGGATAACCCTTGTAGCAGGGATAAGTGTATTCCGGTTTGAGAACGCCCTCCTGAAGGCCTATAAGACCGTTTACGAGTTTGAAAACGGAGCCTGGAGGATATGGTGCCTGCACGGCCCTGTTGAACATCGGCTTGTGCGGATCGCTTACGATTTCGCTGTAGTGTTTTCCTATGTCGGCGAGCATTTCCACGTCGATGCCCGGGCTGGACACCATTGTCAGAATCTCTCCTGTGGACGGTTCGATGGCCACGAGACTGCCCACCTTGTTCTGCATAAGCATCTGACCGTATTGCTGGAGGTCTGCATCGATGGTGGTGACCACGTCTTTCCCCGGTATGGCTTCCTTGTCGAGCTCCCCGTCCTTGTAACGTGACTGGATCTGGTTCCTCGAGTTCCTCAGATATATCTGATATCCCTTTTCTCCGCGCAATTCCTTCTCCCTGGCCGCTTCAATGCCGGTTTTCCCTGCATAGTCTCCCGGCCTGTACTCGCCAGGGTGCTTCTTGATGTAGGACTGGTCCACCTCGGAGACGTAGCCGAGAAGGTTTCCTCCTGCATTGACAGGATAGTCACGGATGCTTCGGACCTGGCCCTTGAATCCTGGAAACTTATATTGGACTTCCGCGAATTTCATATAGGTCGTGGCCGGAATCTGCTTGAGCATGACAGTTGACTGGTAGCCGATCCGCTTGCGGTCCCTCCGGTAGTTCTTCATCTTGTCGCGGATGAAGTCGCTGCTTACTCCGAGCACGTCGGACAGGAGCAGCGTATCGAAAGGCTGCACTTCCTTAGGGGTCACAAGGATATCGTACGCCACCTTGTTCCCGACAATGATCTTTCCGTTACGGTCATAGATGATGCCTCGTGTAGGATAGACGATGTCATAGACCATCGAGTTGTTGGAGGCATTGATCTTATACTTGTCGTCAATGATCTGGATGACGAAAAGCCTTATGAGCAGGATGCCGGCTACGATGAACAGGCCGGCCTTAAGCCGATTGACCCTTGAAGAATACATCACTTTCTCTCGTTAGGGTCCAACAAATTCGCGAGGAACAGTGACGCGACAACGCCTGTGAGCCAGGACAATGCGAATCTCAGCAGAATGAACGGCCAGTCCCTCACCGACGAGCCGTCAGCCCAGATGTAGATGAAAAGGAAGATGAATTGACCTATGGCAAGGGCCGAGAAAAGCTTTGTGGCTCCGAACTTCATCATTGACACGTCTTCTCCTGTAGATACGAGCTCATTTCCGAAAACGATGTTGCAGATGAAACGTCTGGAGGCGGCCACCGGAACGAGTGCAAGGGCATTGAGTCCGACGACTCCTTCAGCAAGGAAATCCACGGCGAGTCCGGACGCGAATGCTATCAGCATTGCCGGCAACGTACCGATTCTGGTAGGAAGCAGAAGAATGATGCACGGAAGCAGGCTCAGAGTTATGTAAGGACTGATATAGAAATAGTTACATATCAGCAGCTGGACTCCGAGTATGATGAAGAACATAAGAAAGTAATTCTGCTTCATTTTTTACCTCCTATGATTTTTTTGCCTTCTTCCAGTGATTCTATCTCAGCCAACTCCTTGTTTGTGACAAGTGTGACATACCTCAGCGCGGAGAAATCCACAAACAGTTCCACTGACACTTCGTATGTGGCTCCGTTCACGATTTTTCTTTCGCCTGTGACTCCAAGAGGAATGTCCGGCGGGAATATGGATGAATAGCCGCTTGTGTAAACAGTGTCTCCAGGCTCGAATTTGTATTGGAGCGGTATCTCCTTGAGAACTGCGCTGTCGTTATGCCTTCCGTCCCAGCACATCGGTCCGGCAGCTCCGTCATTGCCGATTCTCGCACTTACGCTGAACTCAGCATTGAGGAAAGAAATGGCATATGAATAATGTCTGCTGACCGCATCCACGATTCCGATCACGCCGTTGTTCGTAATCACGCCTGTCTGCGGCTTCACGCCATCATCGGAGCCCTTGCCGAGAATAAGGTAGTTGTGCTGCTTGTTCAGGCTGTTCTTCACGACAGGAGCCGGCATGAAACCGAACTTGTCGGAAATCATTGACAGCCTCTTTCGGGACAATGAATCAAGCTTGGCACTTTCCAACTGCCTTTCCAACAGGGAAATCCTGCGGTTCAGTTCGAAGATGTCCTCCGTGAGTTTCTTGTTTTCCTTGGAAAGCGAGAAATATCTCGAAATGGATTCAGTGCATCCCCAGACCTTTCCGGTCACGCCCTGCAGTGCCTTGGTCACGAAGAAATTCTGGACTGTGCTGCTGTTGCGCAGCATACTAAGTGCGGCAATCTCCAATGAAATGAAGACTGCCGTATTCAATATTATCAGAAATATGTTTCCCCTCTTCCGCATCAGCGCTTAAGGAAAGAGCAGTTTCCGATGTGCTTCAATGCAATGCAGGTTCCTCTTGCCACCGCGTGGAGCGGATCCTCAGCCACGTGGAAAGGAATATTGACCTTCTCTGTCAGACGTTTGTCAAGTCCTCGGAGCAATGCACCGCCACCAGAGAGGAAAATACCGTTTTCTACAATGTCGGAATACAGCTCCGGCGGTGTCTGTTCCAATACGTGGAGGATGGAAGCCTCGATTCGCATGATGGACTTGTCCAGACAGCTTGCCATCTCCTGATAAGTGATGGTGGCCTCTACCGGGTGAGCTGTCATCAGGTTAGGTCCGTGTACCGTAAACGGTTCCGGAGCCTCTTCGAGATTTGTCAACACTGAGCCCACGGCCCATTTGATGGCCTCTGCTGAAGGCTCGCCAACACGGATGTTGTGCTGCTGCCTCAAGTATGTCTGGATATCGCTCGTGAAAACGTCACCTGCTGTACGGATACTGTCCTGTACAACAATGCCTCCGAGAGAAATCACGGCAATCTCAGTGGTACCGCCACCTATATCGACTACCATGCTGCCCTTAGGGGCTTCCACCTCCAGTCCGATACCGAGAGCTGCGGCCATAGGCTCGGAAATAAGATAGACATCACGTCCTCCGGCATGCTCCGCCGAATCCCTTACGGCCCTGAGCTCCACTTCGGTACTTCCGGAAGGAATGCCGACTACGAGTCTCAAGTTAGGGGAGAGGAATGAATGTCTCGTGCTGTTCACTTGTTTGATGAAACCTCTGATCATCATTTCGGCAGCTTGGAAATCGGCAATTACACCGTCCCTCAGAGGTCTGATGGTGCGGATGCCCGGTTGCTCTTTTCCGTGCATGAGTTTGGCCTTGTGGCCGAGAGCGATACATTTGCCGCTTGTGCTGTCTATGGCGACAATGCTCGGTTCGTCCAATACGATTTTGTCATTCTGGAAAATGACCGTGTTGGCAGTTCCCAAGTCCATTGCCAATTCTTGAGTCAAGAATGAAAATCCCATATCTTTTTGTCCGGAATTATCTTGTTAATAATACAAATTCATATTTTCCGTAAAATTACAAAATAATCTTAAATTTGCCCAATAGAGTTATCATTAAAATGAACTGATATGAGCAGAAAAAAATATCTTATAGTGATGGCGGCAGGACACGGGACCAGAATGCACTCCGAACTGCCGAAACAGTTTCTCGATCTCGCTGGGATTCCGGTGCTGCGGCGGACCATCACCAAGTTCATTGACGCATACCCCGACATCACCGTGATAACTGTGCTGCCGGTGGACGGTGATTACGAGCAGTGGTGGCGAGATTACTGCGCGCAGTCTGACTTCATGTGCCCACAGATGATAATCAGGGGCGGAATAACCCGCTTTCACTCTGTAAGGGCCGCGCTCGAAAAAGTGCCTGACGGAGCACTTGTAGCCATCCATGACGGAGTCCGTCCGATGCTGTCGGAAGGAATGATAAAGTCAATGTTTTCAGTCATTTCGGAGGACGAGGACATTCGCGGACTGATACCTGTCATCCCTATGGTGGACACGCTTAAAATTCTTAAGCCGTCTGCCGTGCAGTCCGAATCCGGACACAAACTTTATAGCGAACAGGAGGAGAAACATGTTGACAGGTCCGAGATCTTCGGAGCCCAGACGCCTCAGATTTTCCGTTCTGAGGACATAAAGAAAGCGTACTCCCAGGCTTACGACACGTCATTCACTGATGACGCGTCAGTCGCGTCCAGATACAAAATACCTCTCGTCTATATTGAAGGCGAGAGGCTGAATTTCAAAATCACGACGCCGGAAGACCTGGCGATGGCAAAGGCCATGCTGAATCCCGACATGTGAGACCGATATCGGAAGGTAGGCTCAACTGCCTAGTCGTCAGCCATTTCCGATGGTGATGACTTCTTGGTGACGTCAGAATAACTGATCCTTCTGTAGTCCTTTACCCAGACCTGTCTGTCGATGGCCTCATCCAGAGCGATCATTGTCTCTGTGGCGAGGATATAAGGAATCTTCTGGACTGTATTGAGCAGAATCTCCATGAGGTGGTCATTGTCGAAACAATAAATCTTCACCAGCAGCGCGTACTTTCCGGTGACGAAATGGCACTCCACCACTTCAGGGATTTTCTTCAAGTGAGCCACTACTACATTGTACTTGTCCGCTTCGGACAATGAGATGCTGATGAAAGCGCAGATATTCAATCCGATGGCCTGAGGCTTTACCAAGAGGCGGGAGCCGGTGATGACGCCGTTTGCTTCCAGTCTCTTGACCCTCTGGTGAATAGCTGCACCTGAGACTCCGCATTCGCGAGCTATTTCCAAAAACGGCATTCTCGCATTTTTAACGAGAAAAGACAGAATTTTCTGGTCCGTCTGGTCAATGTGATATTTTATCATACTACTTACGATTTATTACTTCCGTTCTGCAAAAGTAATGATAATAATTTAAAATAAGTCATAAAAATACAGAAGAATCTATACTTTTATAACTTATTTTGATAGTTTACGATAAAACAATCACTAAAACCTCGCTAAGATTTCTTGACGAATTTTCTGCGGGAACCTTTCTTGGTAGGCTCGGAAGCCGCAATTATCTCTTTGCAGGCCTCTTCTGTCAATGACTGTGCATCAGTATCTTTAGGAATCTTGTAATTCTTGCCGTCCTGTTTGAGATAAGGACCATAGCGTCCGTTGATGACCTGGATGCCGCTTCCGGTGAAGTCGGAAATCACGGTATTTGCCGCAGTCTTTTCAGAATTGGCATTGATGGCATCGATACATTCTTCCAATGTCACGGTCAGCGGGTCTTTGCCGCGTGGCAGAGAGACGTTCTTGTCCCCGTATTTGAGATACGGACCGAAACGGCCTTTGGTGGCGATGATGTCTATGTCATTGAACTTGCCTACGTTTCTCGGCAGCATGAAGAGCTTGACTGCATCCTCGAGAGTGATGCTCTCTATCAGCTGACCTGGAGCAAGATGCGCATACTGCCTGTTCTCGCCTTCACCCTTCTGGATATACGGGCCATATTGACCGAACTTGGCGACAATAGGCTCTCCGTCTGCAGGGTCATTGCCGAGCTCGCGGCTCACGCGGCTGTACTCCTTGTCATTGAGCACCTCCTCCACTTTCTTGTGGAACGGAGTGTAGAACTCGCCGATGACCTTGTTCCAGACAAGCTCGCCCTGGGCGATTTCATCGAAGTCCTTCTCGACATTGGCAGTGAAATCATATCCGAGAATGCTGTGGAAATTCTTTACAAGGTAGTCTGTGACGATCATACCTATCTCTTGAGGCAGCAGTTTGCCCTTTTCTGCGCCGACGGTCTCGATCTTCTCAACTTCGCAGATGACGTCGTCCTTCATGGTCAGGCAGATGACCGGAATCTTCTCGCCCTCCTTGTCTCCCTTGGTGATATAACCGCGTCCCGTAGTAAGAGTCGTGATGGTAGGGGAATATGTAGAAGGACGGCCAATGCCGATTTCCTCCATCTTCTTGACGAGAGTGGCTTCTGAGTATCTTGAAGGAGGTGCAGTGAATTTGCAGTCGGACTTGAACCCGAGAGGGAACATCTTGTCGCCCGTATGCATCTCCGGGAGCACGATTTCCTCATCATCGGTCTGGTCGTCGCTGCCTTCCATATAGACTTTCAGGAAGCCGTCGAAAATAACCTGGGAAGCCTGCAGTGCAAATTTCTCGATTCTCTTGTCCGAAGATATCTTGATGTCGGTACGCTCGACCTTGGCATCAGCCATCTGAGAGGCGATAGTGCGCTTCCATATAAGATTGTAGAGTTTCTGCTCCTGGGCAGTGCCTTCGATGGACGTATTTTCTATATAGGTAGGACGTATGGCCTCGTGCGCCTCCTGAGCACCTTTGGAATGCGTCTTGTACTGTCTGGTCTTGGAGTATTCCTCACCGAAATTGTCCAGAATGAATGTCTTGGCAGTGTTTATCGCAAGACCTGAAAGATTGGTGGAGTCAGTTCTCATATAAGTTATGAGACCGCGCTCGTACAGGCTCTGGGCCACGCGCATCGTCACGTTTACTGGGAATCTGAGCTTGCGGGAAGCCTCCTGCTGGAGAGTCGAAGTCGTAAAAGGAGCCGCCGGAGTCTTCGTCCCTTCTTTCTTGTCAATGCTGCTGATCACGAAGTTTGCGCCTTTGCTGTCCTCGAGGAATTTACGGGCTTCGTCAATGCCCTTGAACTTGGTGTCCAGCACTGCATTGACCTTGACATTGGCCTTGGTCCCGTCAGGATGGAAAACGGCCTCTGTGCGGTAGTACTGCTCTTTCTTGAAGCCCATGATTTCACGCTCACGGTCCACGACGAGTCGAAGTGTGACGCTCTGCACACGTCCTGCAGACAGCTTCGGCTGGATCTTGCGCCAGAGAATAGGGGAGAGTTCGAAACCGACGAGCCTGTCCAGTACACGCCTTGCCTGCTGCGCGTCCACGAGGTTCATGTCAATGTCCCTCGGTGTCTTGATCGCATTTTGGATGGCAGTCTTTGTGATTTCGTGAAAAACGATTCTCTTGGTATTCTCTTTCTTGAGTCCGAGAGTCTCGAAAAGGTGCCATGAGATGGCCTCTCCCTCGCGGTCGGCATCGGATGCGAGCCAGACCGTGTCTGCCTTTTCTGCAAGTTTCTTGAGCTCCGTGACCACCTTCTTCTTGTCGGAAGGGACCACATATTCCGGAGAGAATCCGTGCTCAATATCCACGCTCAGTTTCTTGTCCTGCAAGTCCCTGATGTGTCCGTAACTCGATTTGACTATGTAATCTTTTCCTAAAAAGCTCTGAATTCTGCCGGCTTTTGCCGGTGACTCAACAATAACGAGATTCCCCTCCATCGTTTCGATATTTTTTGTTAACGGACTGCAAAGTAAGGAACAAATCAGGATATTTTCCAAATTTTCTGTGTATTTTTGCTTTTTTGAAGATTGTTTTGCCCTCGACGGGCAATACCGTCAATACTTGAATATTAGAGAAACTGATGACTGAGAATACCAGAAAAAAGTGCGTGAAATGGTTTTGGATAATCGTTTCGGCCCCGATAGCATTGATTTTCACATTGCTTCTGCTCGTATGGGCATTTGCTGACATCCCTTCCTTCGAGGAACTCGAGAATCCTGACAGCAAGCTGGCGACAGAAGTGATAGCCGATGACGGTCAGGTACTTACGACATTCCATATAGAGAACAGGTCCTATGTTGCATACGAGGACCTTTCACCGTATCTGGTGCAGGCGGCAGTCGCTACCGAGGACCAGAGGTTCTACAAGCATTCCGGCATTGACTTTCCGAGTCTGGGTCGAGTGCTCGTGAAGACATTGCTCCTGAGCGATTCCAGTCAGGGAGGAGGAAGTACCATCACCCAGCAGCTTGCCAAGACGCTCTATCCGAGAGCTGACGTCTCCAGCCGCATTCCTGGATTTTCCAAGGTGAAGATGGTATGGATAAAGCTGAAGGAATGGATAACGGCCGTAAAGCTGGAGCGCGACTATACAAAGGAAGAGATTCTGGACATGTATCTGAACGCGGTCTTCTTCGGAAGCAGCGCCTACGGTGTAAGGGCGGCATCCCAGACGTTCTTTGCCAAGGAACCGGCAGAGCTGACCGTCGAGGAGAGCGCGACATTGGTCGGAATGGTGAACAAGCCGACAAGATATAATCCGGCATTGCACCCGGACAAGGCCCTGGTCAGGAGGAATTTCGTGATCGGCCAGATGGAGAAGGCCGGGTATCTGACTGAGGCTCAGAGAGATTCGATACGAGAAGTGCCTATAACATTGTCCTATCAGGTTCAGGACCATAATGCAGGTCTGGCTCCGTATTTCCGCGACATGCTCCGCCGTGTGATGAATGCCGACAAGCCGGTGCGTTCCAAATATACATATAGGGAAGACTACGCTGTGGATTCGCTTTTGTGGGCGGACGACCCTCTCTACGGCTGGCTTAACAAGAACATAAAGCCGGACGGTTCCAAATACAATCTGGACAAGGACGGCCTTAGAATCTATACCACGTTGAACTACAAGATGCAGAAATATGCGGAAGAAGCTGTCTCTGAGCATCTTGGCAGGACTCTCCAGAAGAGTTTCGACAGGGATCTGCGTTCCAAGAGGAACAAGCCGTTCTCCAATGATGTGGACAAGGAAACACGTGACCGCGTGATGAAACAGGCCCGCAGATGGAGCGACAGATACCGTCTCATGAAGAAGGAAGGCGCATCCGAGTCGGAGATATTGAAGAGTTTTTCTGTGCCGACGCAGATGAGGCTGTTCTCATGGAAAAAGAAAGGATATATCGACACGACGATGACTCCGGACGACTCCATCCGCTACTACAAGTCGATTCTCCGTGCAGGCTTTATGGCGATGGAGCCTTCCACCGGACATATCAAAGCCTACGTTGGCGGACCTAACTACCGCTATTTCAAGTATGACAATGTCCGTCAGGGCAAGCGTCAGATAGGTTCCACGGTAAAACCTTTCCTCTATACATTGGCGATGCAGTCGGGCATGACGCCGTGTACGAAGGTGGTCAATGTTCCTCAGACGTTCATTGTAGGGGAAAACGAATGGACACCGAGAAGTACGGACAAGGACATATGGATAGGAAAGACAGTGACGCTGAAATGGGGATTGACCCACAGCTCCAACAATATATCAGCCTACCTGATGAAGCAGCTCGGACCTGAGCCGATGGCCAATATGATGAAGGCGATGGGCATCCAGAGCCACATTGACGCGGTTCCGTCCCTTTGCGTGGGTCCTGCCGACTTGTCATTGTACGAGATGGTAGCCGCCTACAATACCTTCCCGTCGAGGGGAGTCTATATTGCCCCTCAGTTCGTGACCAGGATTGAGGACAATCAGGGCAATGTGCTGGGCGAATTCACCAACCGCAAACGCGAGGCCATCAGTGAGCAGACCGCATATCTGATGGAGAACCTAATGCAGGGCGTCATCAACAACGGAACCGGCGCGCGTCTCCGTTCCGTATATCAGCTGAAAGGTGAAATTGCCGGCAAGACCGGTACGACCAATGACAATGCGGACGGATGGTTCATCGGCTACACTCCTTCCATTACGGCAGGCATCTGGGTCGGCGCAGAGGACAGACAGGTTCATTTCCAGAGTCTTGCACTCGGAAGCGGTTCGAATATGGCATTGCCGATCTGGGGCATTTTCATGAAGAAGGTGTTGAAGGACGGTACGTTGGGCATTTCCGAGACCGACAGGTTCATAGCTCCGGCCGGAATGAACATTGACCTGAGCTGCAGCGGCGGTGACGAAGATGCGGACCGCAAGGCAAGCAGTGAGGCGGATTATTATTTTGATTAGAAGTAAACTAAACAGATATGGGAAAGTATAACACTATCGCAGTGATTTATGGCAGTGACTCCTCTGAATGGGAGGTCGCCTGCAGAAGCGGAGAATACACGGCATCCAGGATTGACGATACCAAGTATGATGTATATGAGATCTTTGCGCGTTTCGGCAAATGGTCTCTCGTGGCGTACCGCAAGAAGAATTCGATGAGAGTTCCGTTCCCTGAAGAAGCGAGGCCGGAAGTGGACAAGAATGACTTTTCGGTTTCCGTTTACGGAGAGAAAGTCAAGTTCGACTACGTATATATAATGCAGCACGGCACGCCGGGTGAAAACGGTCTTCTCCAGGGCTATTTCGAGATGCTCGGAATTCCTCACAGCGGCTGCAGCGCATTCGTGTCTGCTGTCGCTTTCGACAAGTATTCCTGCAAGAGCTATCTGAGGGACATCGACTACGTCCGTCTGGCTCCGGATGCCTTCGTGCGTAAAGGTATGGATGTCAATGCTTTTGCTCAAAAAGCCGTTTCACGTCTCGGCCTGCCTCTGTTCGTCAAACCTACTGACGGAGGCTCCAGCTTCGGCATTACCAAGGTCAAGGAAGCTGATGCTCTGCCTTCTGCAGTGAATTTCGCATTTTCAGAAGGCCCGGCGGTGGTAGTGGAAAAATCCATAAAGGGACGCGAGTTCACATGTGCGGCCTATACGGATGACAATGGCCTGGTGAAGGCGCTTCCTGTCATTGAAATCATAACCGAGAATGAGTATTTCGACTATGATGCCAAGTACAATGGCCACAGCAGGGAAGTATGCCCGGCTGAGATATCGGAAGAGATGTCCTCTGAAATCCAGAAGGTGACAGAGAAAATCTATGCGCACCTCGGCTGCAACGGCATTGTCAGAATGGATTACATCTCTGCGGAGGATGGTCTTTACTTCCTGGAAGTCAATACGATACCTGGCATGACGAGTGCGTCGCTTGTGCCTAAGATGGTTCGCGCTGCGGGACTTGACATGACTTCATTCCTGACATCAGTCATTGAAAATTCATAATAAGGGGAGAGGTCGTCATGCTTCTTTCTGAATTTGTAAAATCCGGCACCAAGGTGCTGGAGTCGTTGTATCCATCCAAGGAGGCCCGCTCGATAGTCCTGATGCTGTGCGAGGAACTGCTTGGTACTGAGAGCTATACCTATATCGTAGAGCCTGCCTTCGAGGTGGACGGGAAAAAAATGCCGGCATTGACAGCGGCAATGGAGAGGCTGGAGAAGGGAGAACCTGTCCAGTACGTGTTGGGCAAGGCGACTTTCGCAGGGCGCGAGTTCAATGTGAATCCGTCAGTCCTTATTCCCCGTCCGGAAACTGAACTTTTGTGTCGGGATGCCGTGAAGATGGCGACCAGAGTGTACAGGATGCGGACTTCCTATGGCAAGAATGCCATTCCTGTCAGGATCTTGGACTTGTGTACCGGCTCGGGCTGCATCGCATGGACTTTGGCATTGTCAGTACCCGGCGTCAAGGTTACAGGCGTCGATATCTCCGAAGATGCCCTTGCAGTGGCGTCTAACCAGGATTTTGCAGCGGATATAAAGGCGACCGGAGCATTGAAACCGGATTTCCTGAAGGTGGACATCCTGGATTGTGAGCAGGAATTCAACCAAGGGGAATTCGACATGATACTCAGCAATCCTCCTTATATTACCCAGGCGGAAAAGGCTCAGATGAGGACAAATGTTCTCGATTACGAGCCGGAACTGGCTCTATTCGTGCCGGATGATGACCCGCTTCTGTTCTACAGGGCGGTTGCAAGGTGGAGTCAGAGGTTCTTGGAGCCTGACGGCGTAGGACTGACCGAGGTCAATGAAGTTCTCGCGCGTCAGACGGAGACGATTTTCCGGATGTCCGGCTTCTCTCATACCGAGATTGTAAGGGATTTCAATGACAAGCAGCGTTATATCATCTACCACAAGTGACATTTGCCGGCGCATTTGCTGCAAACATTTTTGTTAGGCGTGTTGGAAAACGGCCTTGCACGTGCGTGGGATGGGGAGTTTTAAGAAAAACCGTGTTCATTTTCTGAACACGGTTTATTTTTCGTCACTTTGCATAATCAAAAACAAACAGAAACAGTATGAAAAAGTTATTGATTATGACTGCGTTCTTGTCCGCAATGTTGACAGGGTGTGAGAGGGTGGACCACACGGGCGAAATCCATTCCAAACCAAGTCCTCATCTGCCGCTTGACGAGGTAGCGCGGATGTTGTCCGCCCTGCCGATAGAAAAGGTGCAGATGCAAGAAGTGCACAACGCTGTATCTTCATCATCTTCAAATGGATATGATGAGGAATATATGATGCGCGACATATTCGCTTCTCCGGGAAACGGGGTAGGTGACAGTCCTGCTGAAACCAAAGCCTACACCAGGCCACTGCGCGACTTGATTTCCGAACATCTGTCCAAGATGGAAAAGACCAAGTCTTCCGGCGGGGGAATGTCGGCGGACCAGTACATGGAAGCATTGGAAAACTCTGACATTCAGATATATTGGCCTGAATGCAACACTTGGGACGGAGAAAAGCTGCCGATTCTTACCTTCGACCCGGGAAACGGTGCAGAGGTCAATGTGGGGTATCGTATGATACTGAAAGAGAACGGAGAACGTGTTCTGGAAGAGGTTGTAGTAGATGAGGCTATGGCATCGGAAGAACCGGTCTGGGTGGTGAACCGGAATGATGACAGCGGATTCCTTTCATTGGAAAAGCTAAGGGAACAGGACCCTGAATGGGGAAACGGAGGCGGCAGTCTTGTCGTGAAGCCAAAGTCTTGGGTGGTCGAAACCCCAGGCGTAGTCAAGTCGCTGGTTCTCAAGGATTTCAAGATTCTCAGGAACTATGACTGCTGGTTTGCCGGGGCTTCGGAGTTCTTCATCAAATGCGGAAGCGTGGAGGACTTTACGGCCAGCACGGAAGCGGAACTGAAGCTGTATTCTCCGCGTATTACGGACTTTATGCTTGTGGTGCGCCGCTCTCAGGTGGGGCAGACCATCCCGCTCAATGTGATGCTTGTCTCCAGGTGGACAGAGCAGCTGGACGATATCGCATTCATGATGACGGAGGATGACGGAGGAACCAGAACGGAGTGGAAGTGTTCGGCTGTGGTGAAAGTGAAGTCCAGAAGCTATGGTTTCGACTTGGCCCTGCCGTTCAATTCGCGGGACGATATCGTCTGGCGGGGACAGCTCTCTTCCAAATATCTGGAGAAGTACGACGGAATTACCAGCCGTTTAGGAGATGTGGAGGTTACTTTTTCGCTTCTTCAGCGCTGACGGTCATTTCGCACCTGCTGCAGTCGAATGAAAGTCTGAATGACCTGCCGTTGTTGTGGAGATGGAGCGGGCCGCCTAAGCCTTTGGTACCGCAATACTTGGGACAGATGCCCAACTCGTATTTTATACAGTACTTGGTCCGCATAAGTTCTGCGTCTTTTCTGTGGCTGAGTTCGTAAGCCTCTTCTATGGTTTTCCCGCCGGCATGCCCGTATGCGCTTCTGCTCAGATGGTTGGATACGTTGAACTTGTAGTCTATGTCCTGATTCGCCGGGAAATGCCCTTCTGTCTTGTCCGAGGCTGAGCCGGAGCGTCGATTATGGTCCGAAGTCCGCAGATCAAGCATCGGCTTGGGGGTGAGCGGCGTCTGATCGAGCTTTTCTGCAATAGTCCGTCTTATTTCATTGAGAAAGGCGCTGCTGCAGAATGGCATTGAACCGGTTTCCGTATGGACAGATGACAGGCGGAATGAATAGATACCTGCCTCCTTGCCTATCTGGCTTTCAAACATTGACCTTGCACGCTCTTCATTCTGGGCGGATTCTGTTCCGGCATCGAAACCGACGTCCATACAGCGTCCGTCTTCGGTGACGGCAGAGGCAAGTACAAGATAATGACTGTCAGCGGTTTCAGAAATGTTTATGGAGACAGTGGCGCCGATGGTTCGTTTGCATTGTCTGGCAGACAGTTCTTTTTCAAATGCGGAACTTATGTTTCTGAACAGGTTTATGCCCGGTCTTATATTGGGCACATTCTTGCAGCGGATAGTGCTTCCGGAACATACGTCCCCGCGGAATCCGATGATTTCACCGTTTCTGTCCGTGAAGGCGAATCCGTCACCGTTGTTCAGAACGGGGACTTCGGAACTGCCTCCGCCGGATGAGCGTCTGAGATTCAGGCCGATCAGTATCTCATTGTTTTTCAATGGCTTGACTGATATGACTTTGCCGATAGCCTCGCCCATTCCTTTCGGGGTGTCCATGCTGGCCCAGTGGCCGCGCTTTCCATCGAGGAACAGCTCGGTGTAACCCCTGTTGAATGTTTTGTTGAGGTCCGGAGTGAATCCGCCTGACACTTTGCCGAATGATCCTCTGCAGTATTTGTCCGGATGCTTTCTTATAATTTCGTCGAGGGCTTGGGAATATGCTCTTACGGTGTTCTTTACGTATGAAATGTTCTTGAGCCGGCCCTCGATCTTGAAAGAGTCCACACCTGCATCGGCGAGGTCTTCGAGGCGGTGCAGCAGGTTGTAGTCCTTGAGGGACAGCAGGGCCTTGTTGCGGACGAGCACCTTCCCGCTGTCGTCAGTAAGGTCATAAAGTGACCTGCAGGCCTGGATGCATTCGCCCCTGTTTGCGCTTCTTCCGGAAATATATTCGGACATATAGCATTGTCCGCTGTAACATACGCAGAGTGCACCGTGTACGAAAAACTCGATTTCGCATCCGGTGTTTTCGCTGATTTTCCTGACTGTTTCTAGCGGAAGTTCCCTTTCGAGAACCAGTCTTGAGAAGCCTGACTTTCTGTAGAACATTGCCTTGTCCACGTCGCGGATGGCGCACTGTGTCGATGCGTGAAGCGGTATTCCGAGCATTTTTCCGTCCGTGCCTCCGTCAGCCATTTTCATTATGGCCAGGTCCTGGACAATGATGGCATCCACTCCGGCCTGCTCCGCTTTCAGCATCAGATCTTCAGCTTCCCGCAACTCTTCGTCGTACAGGATGGTGTTGAGCGTAAGGAAAATCCTTGCGCCGAACTTGTGAGCATAATCGCATAGTCTGGAAATGTCTTCAATGCTGTTTCCGGCCGCCTGTCTGGCTCCGAACGCCGGACCTGCAATATAAACGGCATCGGCACCGCAGTCGATTGCCGCGATGCCGATTTCTATGTTCCTTGCCGGTGCAAGAAGTTCCAATGTTCTCATTTCCAGTGATTTGAGTTTATCGGTAGCTGCTCTCCCGGGAAACGTCTTATTTGCTGAGTGAAGCGATAAGAGTCTTTGCCTGAGAACCGAACTGAGGATCGTTCTCCACCTGTTTGTAGAACTCTACAGCCTTGGCCTTGTTGCCTGCCTGCTGATAGAGAGCACCTACTGTGAAAGCGATAGCGCCTGCATTCTTTGCTGTCGGAGCAGCCTCGAGATATTTCTCGAAGTAGGTGATGGCGTCAGCATTCTTGTTGGCTTTCTGTGATGCCTGACCTGCGATAAGGTATGCCTGAGCATTTTCCTTGTAGCTGATGGCTGTCTCGGCGAGTTTCACTGCATCTGCATATTTGCCGGCCTTGAGCTGAGCGGCAGCGTTCTTGAGGAAAGTGGTGGAAAGAACTGACTTTGCATTGCCTTCCTGACCGTGGCGGGCTGCGAGTTCAAGATATTTCACAGCATCGTCATATTTGCCTGCGTTGCCGAGGAACTGTCCGTATTTCAGAGCTGTGTTCGCATCTGTGGTATCGATGGCCATGGCCTCCTCGTATCCTGCGAGCACGCCTGCGATATCCTTGTTCTTCATCGCTTCATTGACTTTGGCGAGAGCGATTCTCTTGCCTACTGTAGGAAGAAGGCTCTCCACCTCTGCGGTAACCTCCTCATTGCCATATTTCTTGGCAACTTCAGCAGCCTCTACGAATTTTGCCTTGGCATTTGAGAAATCCTTATTGTTGTAAAACTCTTTTCCGATAGAAAGAATAACTGAAGGGATTGCATTCTTGCAGTTGGTAACTACCTCAGCACCCTCTTCGCCGAGAGACTCAGCCATGGTGAGAGCCTTCTGGAAATACTCCAGCGCGCTGGTTTTGTTACCCATTGTAAGAGCTTCTGCACCGCTGTTGTATGTAGCTGTAGCTGAAGCGAGATCCTGTGCGGACATAACACCGAACGAAAAGGTGAGAGCCGCCATTGCGAGAATGAACTTTTTCATAATATCAATGTTTTTAAATGTTATCAAATCTGTTGTATTGTGGCATAGCCTTTGGGGTAAGAATAGTCTGTTCCGCCTGCGTCTATTCGCAATAGGGCAAAAATAGTAAAAATATCTTAAATTTGCATAAGAAGTTGTCAGTTATGAGGAACTATATATTACATGTCGTTATATTGTTGCCGGCGTTGTTGTTTTCAATAAAGATGCCAGCGGCGGATTTGCCTACACTTCCTGTCGCATCCCAGATCAGGACAGGGGTGCTGGACAATGGTGTGGCTTTCTATCTGGTAACCAATCATACGGAGAAGGGAAAGGCGGATGTCGCCCTTGTCCAGAAAGGCGGTTACGGATGCGAGACGCCGCTTACTGCCGGATCGTCTGCCGTACATGCGATGGGCTCATTGACAATGCTGCCACATTTCCGCACGAACACTCCGTTCAATTTCCTTTCCGACAACTGCATCTGGCCAGGGAAAGACGGTTATGTCGCTGTGTATGAGGATGCTACCATCTACCGTTTCTCGAACTTGGAACTTTCACGCTCAAAGGATATAGTGGACTCCACCCTGCTGATGATATTCGACATCATCGGCATGCAGTCAGAGTATATCGGCGGAAGGTATTCCCCTCAGAACCAGGCAATTGTCGTTTCAGGAGACATCGATGCCGGAGCTGTGCTCAACAAGATGAACATGCTTTCGATGCTGGTAGTGAAAGGCCGTCCGGCCAAGGTCAATGCAGATTATGTCTGGCAGTCCGCGTCCGAGGCCAAGTATGAGAACGAGAAACCTTCTGTGCGTGGTCAGGCCACGATATCTGCGGAATACATTTATCCGAGAACGCCGGAAAAGAACATGAACACGGTACAGCCACTTGTCTCGCAGAAATTCGCGTCGGAACTCGGCATTGTCCTGAAAAAGCGTCTTTCCCGCGCATTGCGTGAGGCCGGCATCCCGGTTGCAGACATCTCATATTCATATTTCAGCAGCAAGGATGGTCCCGGCAATGAAAAAGTCAGGATTTCGATAACCACTTCGGACAAGTGTCTTGAAGAGGCTTCAGTCGTGCTTTCCGGAACATTGGCCTCGCTGAAAACCTACGGCACGAGTCCGGAAGAGTATCGTGATGCACAGGCCGAGATGGTCATGAACATGATGCGCGAATACAGCGGCGATGTCAAGAGCAACACCGGCTACGTGGAGCAGTGCATTTCCTCTTATCTGTATGGGGCGTCATTGGCCTCCGCTGCCACGAGCATGGATTTCTTCATCAAGAAGAACCTTCAGGATGACCTGAGCGCAAGGCTGTTCAACAACTTTGTCACGGCCCTCATTGACAAGTCCGGCAATCTTACTTTCAGGTGCGTCTGCGATTCCCTTGCCGGCGAAAATGCGTTCCGCAAATTCAACGCCTCTTGGACTCCTAAGGAAACAGGTTCATATACAGTAAGTTATGCGGATACATTGAAACTGAAGAAATCCTCATCTAAGCTGAAACTCAAGGCCATGTCACCGGAAACGCTCTCCGGCGGCCAGGTCTGGACCTTCGACAACGGGCTTAAGGTCATATTCAAATATACGCCTAAGACCAGGATGTTCCACTACCTCTGGCTGCTCAAGGGCGGCTATACGATGGTGCCTGGCCTCAAACCTGGTGAGGGCGCATACGTGTCCGATATGCTCGGGCTCTACGATGTCCCGGGAATGTCCTGCTACAGTTTCGCGCAGATGTTGTCTGCCAATGGAATATCCATGGACGGTGAGGTGACGATGTCTGATTTGCGCATAAGCGGTGCCGCTCCTTCATCCCGACTCCAGCTCCTCCTGCGTTCTCTGTATTCACTTGCCCAGAACGGCACGATGAACAGGGACGCCTACAACTATTACCGCGACTGCCAGAGCGTCAGGATGCTTGCCGGTGCTTCACCGCAGGCCACACTCGACAGCCTTCTGTTCCCGGGCAATGCCTGGTCCACATACAAGAGACCTATAACATTGGCAGATGATTTCCAGAAGCGCTCCGACAAATTCTTCAAGAGTGAATTCTCCAAGATGAATGACGGCGTGCTCATCCTTGTGGGCGATTTCGATGAATATACATTGAAAAAAGACCTCAGCCGCTACCTGGGCGGGTTCAGCACCGACAAGGCGACATCATTCAGGTCCAGAAGCCAGTACAAGTCCGGTTCGGGCAATGCCTGCAAGATAGTGATAGGGGACAGGCAGACCATGGACCTCGGCGCATCCGCCCCATTGAACTACACGTCAGCGAATTATATGGCATCCTACATCGCCGGCATGGCGCTACAGGCAAGGCTGTCGGAAACATTGGCCCGCTCCGGCTGGTACGGCAGCGCGACCTGGGACTTCTCGATGTTCCCTGAAGAGCGGTTCAATTTCAAGATGCATTGTTCAATGTCGGAACGTATCGGTGTTCCTGCATCATTGGTCCAGGTGGACTCTGTGGGACAGATAATATCGGATGTCCGCAGGGCTCTCCGCACCGCTTCCATCGACCAGAAGGAACTGGATGTATGCAAGTCCGTGCTGCTCAAGTCGATAGAGGCCAGACTGTCGGATCCTCAGATGATCATGTCAATGCTGGCGCTCAGATATTCTTACGGCAAGGACCTCGTCACGAGGTATAAGGACAATATCAATGCTGTCAATGTCGCAGCTGTCAATGACATATTGAAAGGTCTTGCTGGGGGCCGTACCGCGGAATATGCGGTCAGGACCAGACTGGAAGGTGAACAAATCATTGATACTAAGCGCTCTCCTGTGTTTACGGGAGTGATTCCGCGCCTGGTGGCTGCTTCCGATACGCTCGGAATAGCAAGGCAGGCATTCAGGGTCATAGGCATTGACACTGCTGCTTATACTCCTGTCTGGAAGGATTCGGCAGCGTTCGTGAAACTTCTGCCGCTGCTGCCTGAGCCGCTGAAATTCCAGCCGGCCGAACCTGTGAAAGTGAAGACGGATACGCTGACCGTGAATCCGGCCGACAGCATGGCGATAAGTCCATCCGACAGCACAGTGGTTGTTCCTGTGGACAGCTCAGCAGTTGTTCCTGTGGACAGCACGATGATCGTTCCGAGAGACAGTATTTCGGTTATGCCTACGGATACTTCAGGTATTACACGATATTGACGTAATCCTTGATATCTTGCGGGGAAACCGGGTTGCCTCCGAGAATGAGAAGCCTCTCGACCACGTTCCTGAGTTCACGGATATTGCCGGTCCAGCTCTTGTCCTGGAGCATCTTTATGGCCTGAGGCGAGAACTCCTTCTTCGGCATGCCGGACTCGGTGCTTACCTTGTCATTGAAATAATTGACCAGCAGAGGAATATCGTCTTTTCTCTCATCGAGAGAAGGCACGTGGAGAACGATTACGCTCAAGCGGTGGTAAAGGTCCTCACGGAAATTGCCCTTCTCTATCTCCGCCCTCAAGTCCTTGTTCGTAGCTGCGATAACCCTCACGTCCACCTCTATGTCCTTGTCGCTGCCTACCCTGGAAAGTTTCCTTTCCTGAAGCACACGCAGGACTTTTGCCTGGGCCGCAAGACTCATGTCGCCGATTTCATCCAGGAACAATGTTCCGCCGTCAGCCTGCTCGAACTTTCCCTTATGCTGCTTGATGGCAGAAGTGAAGGCTCCCTTCTCGTGGCCAAACAGTTCACTTTCAATCAGTTCGGATGGTATGGCGGCGCAGTTTACCTCGATGTACGGCATGGCGCTTCTGCTGCTCTGCTGATGAAGGCTTCTGGCTACCAGTTCCTTGCCTGAGCCGTTCGGGCCGGTTATCAGCACACGTGCATCGGTAGGCGCCACCTTCTCTATCATCTCGCGGAGATGCTTGATCGGTGCGGACTCTCCCACCATCTGCTGCCCGAACACCTTTTTCTTCAGGTTTGTGTTTTCCGTGATGATTTTAGAACGCTCTGTGGCGTTTTTGATGGTGATAAGTATTCTGTTGAGGTCCAGAGGCTTCTGGATGAAGTCGAAAGCGCCTTTCTTGATGCATTCTACAGCCGTGTCGATGTCCCCGTGTCCGGAAATCATTATGACAGCCGAGTCGATGCCGTCTTTCTTCAGCTTCTCCAGCACTTCCGTACCTTCCATATTAGGCATCTTGATATCACAGAAAATGACGTCGTACCTCTCTTTTCCGGCCATATCCAGTGCCGTCGCGCCATCCTCGGCGGTATCCACGGCGTAACCTTCGTCGGACAATATCTCTTTCAATGAATTTCTGATGGCTCTTTCGTCATCAACAACTAAAATCTTCATAATAATCTGATTTGCTAATCTGCATTCTTGGCAGCGGCTGCTGCCAATGCTGCTGCGTGCTCTGCCTTGGCCCTTTCTACTGACGGAGAATGTTTGAGGACGAATCCCGAACTCAAGTACTTGGTTCTCACGTCTTCGTCATTGGCAAGCTTCTCAGGAGTGCCGGACTGGAGAATCGTACCCTCGTAAAGAAGATAGGCCCTGTCAATGATGGCCATAGTCTCCTGGACATTGTGGTCCGTGATGATCACGCCGATATTCTTGTATTTGAGCTTTGCGATGATGTACTGAATATCTTCCACGGCCACAGGGTCCACACCCGCGAAAGGTTCGTCCAGCAGGATGAATTTCGGGTCAATGGACAATGCCCTTGCGATTTCGCATCTTCTGCGCTCGCCTCCGGAAAGCTGGATGCCGAGACTCTTGCGGACTTTGGAAAGATTGAACTCGTCTATCAGCGATTCAAGTCTCTCGTTACGCTCCGCCTTGGTCATATTGGACATCTCCATGACGGACATGATATTGTCCTCCACAGACATCTTTCTGAAAACGGACGCCTCCTGAGGCAGGTAGCCCACACCCTTGAGGGACCTTTTGTACATAGGCAGGTCCGTGATATCCTCATCGTCCAGATATATGCGGCCCCCGTTCGGAACAATCTGTCCTGTAATCATATAGAAACTTGTGGTCTTTCCCGCTCCGTTAGGTCCGAGGAAGCCGACGATTTCGCCCTGCTGCACTTCCATGGACACGCCCTTCACCACAGTCCTTACCCCATATTTCTTTACCAAATTTTCGCAACGAAGTTTCATTTCATTCACTATTTTACATCCAGACCGAAATCCTTCACCAGATTGCCGATCTCTTCATTGCCGGAAATCATGGCCTTGGCCTTGTCCTCCGGCATGTATATTCTCTTTTCTACTTTTTCCTGAGGGATTACCTCGACGGCAAGACGCACTCTGGACGAGCCGAGGTCCTTCTGGATCTTGGACTCGAGTTCCCTGAGCAATTCCTGTTCCACCCAGGCCTTCTGCGAGCTGTTCTGCACATAAAATTCCAGAAGTTTGTATGATTCCTTGTTTTTGACAGTGGTTTTGGTCGAGGACAATGTAGTGTATAGTCTCGGCCTGCTCACATATTGCTCCGGTATTTTCTTCCAGCTCTCGTAAATCGCCAGGTCCTCAGGCATCTTGTCTGACAATGTTATGCCCGAAGCGCTGACTTCCTTCCTTTCTCCCTCTTCATTGATGGCATCAAGCGAAAGCGATGACGCAGTCTTGGTTGCCTTGCGTCTTCTTGCGGCAGGTGCCGGGGCGGGCTGTTCCTCTGCATTGGCCTGAGTCTCAGTCTGTCCTGCGTCATTGACCTGAACAGGAGTCGGCTCTGTTGCAGTCTGTACGGGGCTTTCGGCTGTGCTTGGAGTGGTCTCCTTCTGAGGTGCCGGTGTCTCGGCTGAGGCCTGGCTTACCGTCCTGCTTTCAGGTGTATCCCCGACAGGGCCGGGTGCGGCAACTGCCTTCTCCACCGGTGCTGCCTGTCTTGCCGGTGCCGCCTGACGTGGTGCCGCCGGAACTGACTGGACAGCGTTAAGCGCCACCTCGCCACCTGACAGGAAGCAGAGTTTCATCAGGGTAAACTCGATGTGCAGCCTCGGATTTATGCTCTCCTTGTATCCTGCCTCGCACTGGGCCGTAATGGCGAGAGCGTTGTACAGGAACTGGAGCGAGCACTTGTCCGCCTGCTCCTTATATTTCTTTTTCAATGAATCAGGCAGCTCCAGCAATGCGTCCAGTGCCGCGTTCTTCGCCACTACCAGATTTCTGAAATGGTCGCTCAGCGATGATACGAAGTACAATGCATTGAATCCCTTGGACAGGATGCTGTCGAACTCCAGAAGTGCTGAAGCATAATCATTTGCAATCATCTGCTCCGTTATCTTGAAGCCGTGTTCGAAGTCCAGGACGTTCAGATTATGCAGCACGTCCTCATACTTGACGTCGGTTCCGCAGAATGCCACAGTCTGGTCGAATATGGTCAATGCGTCACGCATCGCTCCGTCAGCTTTGCGTGCTATGATATGCAGCGACTCGTCATCTATGGTGATGTTCTCCTTGACGGCGATGCTGCGGAGGTTGCTGACGATGTCCGGGATGCTGATTCTGTTGAAATCATAGGTCTGGCATCGTGACAATATGGTCGGCAGGATCTTGTGTTTCTCCGTCGTCGCCAATATGAAAATCGCGTGTGCGGGCGGTTCCTCAAGAGTCTTCAAAAACGCATTGAACGCCTGTGAGGACAGCATGTGCACCTCGTCGATGATATATACGCTGTATTTTCCGATCTGCGGAGGAATCTGCACCTGGTCCATCAGGGCCTTGATGTCGTCCACACCATTGTTGGAAGCGGCGTCCAGCTCGTGGATGCAGTACGACCTGCCTTCCTGGAACGAAATGCATGATTCGCATTGGCCGCAAGGCTCCATGTCCGCGGACGGATGTTCGCAGTTGATGGTCTTGGCGAAGATTCTGGCAGCGCTGGTCTTTCCCACGCCTCTCGGTCCGCAGAAAAGATATGCGTGCGCAAGTTTTCCTCTGACAATGGAGTTCTTCAGGGTGCGCGCAATGTTGTCCTGCCCGATAAGTCCTTCGAAAGATGTCGGGCGGTATTTCCGCGCTGAAACTATGTATTGAGTGTTTTCTGACATTTTTTAAACTACTTCACACAAAGATACATAAAGTAATTTTAAATGCAATTGCGGATATGGAGGTTCATTCCTCGCGGATGGAGAAACAAAGAGGTTGTTTTGAAAAAAAATGACTATATTCGTGGAAATAATGATCACTTGATTATGTCATCAGTATTGAAGTACATTGTAAGAGCGGTGAAATACTTTTTCTATTTCACCATATTGCTGATAATCATCATGACCGTGCTCGTCCTGGCCCGCGTGCTGGACGGAAATATAAGCACGATGTTCAGAAACGGATACGACTCATTGTGGCAGATAGCATTGATGTTCGCGGCGATTTCTTCAGTTTATCCGATATTCGGATTCGTGAAGAAGGAGGCATTGATACCGGGCGAATATGCTGAGGTGCGCGATGGCGTCGTGAAGTATATGGAAGACAAGGGATACCGCCTGGAGAAGGAAGAAGGCGAGAACCTGACTTTCCGTAACCGTTCTTTCCTGAACCGCCTGTCCAGAATGTTGGAAGACAGGATTACCCTGACCAGAACGCTTGGCGGATTTGAGGTGGAAGGCCTCAGGAAAGATGCCATAAGAATTATCTACGGACTTGAAAACGCAATGCGAAAAACGGAATAAGATTATGACACAGGAACTTAAGACCGTCGCGCGCTATTCAGACCAGATGAGCGCCGACTTTGCGGCAGGACTGCTCAATGCCAACGGTATCCCGGCCGAAGTTTTCGGTCAGGCCTCTGCTTATCCTTCTATCAATGCTGCCATCGACAGCCTTGAGGTGAAGGTCAATGCTGACAACTACGATGATGCCGTCAAGCTTCTGGCGGCCAAGAGTGAGGCGGAATAGCCTCTATCCCAGGAAATTCTTTGCGGCGAAGGACAATGCTTCCCAGAATTCTTCTCCGTAAGCCGCTATGAGAGGTTCGCGTAAAAATTCATATACGCGGACATTCTCTCTCCGGCCTTTTTCGAAAGCATCCTTGCAGATTTCCCATCTGTGCAGGTTCAGCGCGTCCTTGCCGTTGGATAGTCTGGTTACCCTTATAGGATAGAGCCAGCAGGATATCGGCTTGCGGAATTTGCATTTTCCGGCGAAATAACTGCGTTCCATGGCGCAGAAGCAGTTCTTATGCTCATCGAAGAGCGTATATGCGCATTCCTCGGTTCCCGGACAGAGCGGAGTCACTATATCCCCATCGACATCTATCTCGAAGAATCCTTTTTTGTCAATGACTTGTCTGCCGGACTCCTGCATCAAGCCGGAGAAACTCCCGTACGACTCTTCTATCTTGTCGATTTCCTCTTCTTTCAGCGGAGCGCCGCTGTCACCTATTATGCAACAGCAGCCTTTGCACTTTTCATAGTCGCAGGCGAAGTATTCCGTGATGACTTCTTCTGACACAAGGCAATCGCCAATCTCGAAGATTGTCCCGAATTTTCGGTTGTTTTCCATTTGTTCTGTTCGAAAAAGTGAAAAAAAAGAGTGACTAAAAGTGTTTTAGTCACTCCTGTATCTGGTTTTGTCCCAATACCTTATACACGCTGGCCGTATGAACGGTCTGTGGTGTTGACGGTGATGACGTCATCCTGGTTGATGAAGAGCGGAACCATGATCTTGGCGCCTGTCTCGAGTGTGCACTCCTTGAGGGCGCTGGTAGAAGCGGTGTTGCCCTTTACAGCAGGCTCTGTATAAGTAACCTTGAGAGTTACGTATGTAGGGAGTTCGCAGGTGAGGCATCTCTCATCATCCACTACGAACATCATCTCCACGTGCTGTCCTTCTTTCATGAGGTCTGCGTTCTCTACGACATCCTTAGGAAGGTGAATCTGCTCGTATGTCTCTTCATGCATGAAGTTGAATCCGTCCTCATCTTCATAAAGGAACTGGTAAGGACGTCTCTCTACATTGATGGTCTCTACTTTTGCACCTGCGGTGAAAGTGTTTTCGAGGATACGTCCGTTCTCGAGGTTGCGGAGTTTGGTTTTTACGAATGCTGGACCTTTACCCGGCTTCACGTGCTGGAAGTAAACCAGCATACAAGGCTTGCCGTTGAAATTAAGGTACATTCCGTTTTTGAAATCAGCTGTTGTTGCCATATTCTTAGTATAAAATTGTTTCAGTCAGATTTTTACGCCGCAAATTTATAAAATTGCCTGATAACTGCAAAATTTTGCTATCTTTGCACCGCTTTTCAGAGGCTGATTTGCCCGGAAACGTCCAAGATTTCCGGAAAATGACTCGAAACCCCCTGAAAACGGCTTTGGAAGTGCTTGACAATAATCGAGAATGAAACCCGGTATGAAGATAACAAGTGCAAAATTTGCAGGCAGCAGTACGAAGGTTGAACAGAAACCGTCGCGCAAGTTGCCCGAGTTCGCCTTCATCGGAAGGTCCAATGTCGGAAAATCCTCCCTGATAAACATGCTGACCGGAAACGGCAAACTGGCGATGACCTCCGGAACTCCCGGCAAGACCAAGCTGGTGAATCATTTTCTTATCAATGACAGCTGGTACCTGGTGGATCTGCCCGGATACGGTTATGCAAAACTTCCTGATTCTGAACGCGAAAAACTCAAGAATGTCATAAGGGATTATCTGAACCATTCTCAGGAAATGGTCATGCTGTTCGTGCTGATAGACGTAAGGCACGATATCGGCAAAGTGGATATGGACTTTCTCAACGAACTGGGAAACAGTGACATACCATTTGCGATCATCTTCACGAAAGGTGACAAGATGGGCCCGGTGGCCAGAGCGACGCAGATAGAAAAAGACAAAAGACAGCTGTCCGAGTTTTGGGAGGAGTTGCCTCTGAGCTTCGTCAGTTCGTCAGAAACCGGACTTGGCCGGGATGAAATCCTCGATTACATAGGAACCGTCCTTGCTGAACAGAAAGAAACAAACCAATAACTTTTATATGAACTGCCAACATAAAATGGAATTGTTTGCCTGCAGGGCCTCAAAGGACTTTGCCGCAAAAGTCGTTGCTGAACTTAACAAACTTCAGCCGGAAGGAGAAGGTGAAATTCATCTTGGAGATTCAGAAGTCACTGTCTTCAGTGACGGAGAGTTCCAGCCTTCATTTACTGAAAGCGTACGTGGAGCCACCGTATTTGTGCTCCAGTCCACATTCCCGCCTGCAGAGAATCTGATGGAACTGCTCCTCACCATCGATGCAGCCAAGAGAGCTTCAGCTTACAAAGTGATTGCCGTGATGCCTTACTTCGGCTGGGCACGCCAGGACAGAAAAGACAAGCCGAGAGTGTCTATCGGAGCCAAACTCGTGGCAAACCTTCTTTGCGCAGCAGGGGTGGACAGGATAATGACCTGCGACCTCCACGCTGACCAGATCCAGGGTTTTTTCGATATTCCTGTGGACCATATTTATGCAAGCAAGGTGTTCATACCTTACCTCAAGTCGCTCAACCTCGAGAATATGGCCATTGCAGCCCCTGATATGGGCGGCGCCAAGAGAGCCAACGCTTATGCCAAGGATCTCGCCTGCCCGGTGATCATCTGCCACAAGTCCAGAGAGAGGGCCAATGTAGTGGCTTCCATTACCGCTATCGGAGAAGTTGAGGGCAAGAACGTGGTTATCGTGGATGACATGATCGATACCGCTGGAACATTGACCAAGGCCGCTGACATCCTTATTGCAAAAGGAGCGAAGAGCGTGAGAGCCTGCGCGACCCACGCCATCCTTTCAGGACCGGCTTATGACAGAATCAATGCTTCCAAGCTCTCTGAGGTGTATGTGACTGACACGATTCCTCTTACGACAGATCCTGCAGTGGACAAGAGCAAGATCAAGGTGGTTTCAATGACCGAGACATTTGCGAGAATTATCCGCAAGGTCTGCGACAACGAGCCTATCAGCCCTGAGTTTATTTTTTAAGACATTGACAAATCCCTCTCCTTTGCGGAGGAGAGGGTAACATTATATTATGAAAGTTTTTCTTGCAGCATTGATACTTATCGGAATCGGAGTCGCCGGAATGTGTTTCAACATCATCTTCCGCAACAAGGCGTTTCCGCAGACCGATGTCGGGTCCAATGAAAACATGAAGAAAATGGGCATCAGATGTATGCGCGAGGAAGACGACGAACGTTTTTCGAAAACGGAAGGCGGAAAGAAGAACGGAGCGACATGTTCCGGTACGTACAGCGAGTCGTGCATCGGCTGCGGCTTGTATCCGTCAGAGAAAAAAGCTGACAAGAAGGGCTGAGGCCCGATTATATACGAAGCCCGGGATACGGGAAAAACAATCTTCTCGTGAGAGCAGATATCAAGTATTAAAAAGATGAGTTTAGTAGCAATCGTAGGACGCCCTAATGTGGGCAAGTCCACACTTTTCAACCGCCTCGTAGGTATGAGGCAGGCCATTGTAGATGAAACCGCAGGCGTGACACGCGACAGGCATTATGGAAAATGCGAATGGTGCGGCAAGGAGTTTTCAGTGGTGGATACCGGTGGATATACTTCCGGTTCGGATGACGTTTTCGAAGAAGAAATCAGAAAACAGGTAGTAATCGCTATTGAGGAAGCGGATCTGATATTGTTCATGGTGGAGGCCGCCACGGGCATCACCGATTACGATTCGGAAATCGCCGACCTGCTCAGAAGGAGCGGCAAACCGGTAGTCGTAGCCGTGAACAAGGTGGACTCCGGTGAAAAGATGTTCGACACATATCAGTTCTATGGTCTCGGTCTCGGTGAAATTTTCAGCATATCGGCAGCCAATGGCGGCGGAACAGGTGACCTCCTGGACGAGGTGCTCAAGAAACTGCCGGAGGATACGGAAGCGGAGGACGAGCATCCTGGCGTTCCGCGTATCACCATAGTAGGCAAGCCGAATGTCGGCAAATCCTCTCTTACAAATGCGCTTCTCGGCGAGGAGAGAAATATCGTGACTTCCGTTGCCGGAACCACAAGAGATTCAATATCATCGTATTACAACAAGTTTGGCCACGAGTTTATGTTCGTGGACACTGCCGGAATACGTAAGAAGAACAGAGTCAGCGAGGATCTGGAGTTCTATTCTGTGATGCGTTCCATCAGGGCCATCGAGCACAGTGACGTCTGCATCATGATGATAGATGCCACTACCGGTATGGAGGCGCAGGACATGAATATCTTCAATCTTATCAAGAAGAACAGGAAGGGCTGCGTCCTGGTAGTGAACAAATGGGACCTTTTCGAGAAGGAAAGCAATACTCTCGCAGAGTACACCAAGTCGCTCAGGGCAAGGATAGCTCCGTTCAGCGATGTTCCTATCATTTTCACGTCAGTGCTCAAGAAGCAGAGAATCCTGGATGTGCTCAATGAAATCGGCCACGTGTGGGCCAACTACTCCAACAAGATTTCCACATCCAAGCTCATGGATGCCATGCTGCCGGAAATCGAGAACTATCCTCCTCCGATGTGGAAGGGCAAGCTCGTGAAAATCAAGTATATGACACAGCTTCCTACCAAGTTCCCGGCATTTGCGTTCTTCTGTAATCTCCCGCAGTACATCAAGGAACCGTACAAGCGTTTCCTGGAAAACAAGCTGAGGGAGCACTTCGACCTCACAGGCTGTCCGGTACAGTTGTTCATGAGACAGAAATAAGAAACTTCCGACAAATAAAAAATCAGCGGCTCATTTTACGGACCGCTGATTTTTTTATTTTTCTCTTAGAATCTTCAACTGCTGAATCTTGTAGGTGACTTGCTTGTAACTGACGAAGATCGTGACTTCGAATGTCTCGCCTCCTGCATTCAGGCGTCCCACCGCGTATTTCATATTGGAACGGCCTGCAGTGTGTGTGATTTCGAAACCTCTGGGCGTGTAGCTGTCGAAGAAGGCTTTCAGAATCTGCCGTGCCTGGTTCTTGCTCGAATCGCTCGTGTTCGAGATGACGGATATCTCCAGGTTGTCGTCGAACCATGCGGCCAGTTTCTCTGCATCTCCCTGCCTGATGTACTTCGCGATAGGGATGAATACATCATATCCCTCATCCTGAGCATAAGAATCTATGCCGCAGCACATTGCTGCCGCAGTCGTGAACAAAACGATGAAATGTCTTATGCCCATAAGTGTATAACTTGCTTTTTCCGGCCCTTCATAACAGCAAATACCGAGCCAATTGGAAATCATCCCAAAAGAAGTTATTTTTGTACCCGTATGAAGATGACTTTGATTACAGTCGGAAAGACTGACGTGAAATGGGTTAGGGAAGGTCTGGATCTGTACAAATCCAGACTGACGCATTATATACAGTTCAATGTCGTGGAAATACCTGAACTGAAGAATGTGTCCTCATTGACCCGGGAACAGATAAAGGCTCGCGAAGGCGAACTCCTGCTCGCGCAGATCCGTCCGGGAGACGATGTGATTCTTATGGACGAGCACGGCAAGCAGTTCCGTTCGGTGGAATTCGCGTCAATGCTCCAGAACAAGATGGCCTGTAGCGGAAGGGACATCGTCTTCGTGATCGGCGGGGCATACGGATTCTCACAGGATGTGTATTCGCGTGCCGATTCCAAGATTTCGCTTTCCGAGATGACGTTTTCCCATCAGATGGTCAGAGTGATTTTCACGGAACAGCTCTATCGCGCCTTCACCATAATGCGCGGTGAGCCATATCATCACGAATAACAAGTAATATGGCAGCATTGAAAGAGAAACTGGTAAAATGCTGGAAAAGCCTTTTCGGCAAGAACGTGTGGGCGATATTGGTCGGCATAGCGTTCCTGCTCATGTTGGCGAACCTGTTCGTGGACAGGCGTGGAGATTTTTCGGATTATGCCACCAGACACTTCGACAAAGTGCTGAACAAGCGTTTTGCCCAGCTTGAGGACTATATGCAGGAAGCATTGGACCAGAGCCCGGGCGGATGGCTGAAGCTTGAAGACGTGCCTGAAGATATGGTGATTTACCGCTATTACAGCGATTCGCTCCAGTCTTGGGTCAATCAGTTTTCTCTGGACAATGATGATATCAGCCATAAGCTTGTGGTCCAGCGGTTCGGCAATCTCCGATACAACTTCGTGTCACCTCTCGTGGAGGCAGACACGACAGTAAAATACCTGAGCATCGGCCCTAAATGGTATCTTGTGAAATCATTGACGGACAGGAACGGATGTCGCGTGATTGGCGGTCTGGAAGTCCGTAACACCTTGGATACCAGGTCGATAAACGGGGTAAACCCTAAGTTCCGCCTCTCAGACAGGTTTTCGCTCCACCCTATCAGTACGAGTGGCGGCTCCGTGATTTCGGTCAACGGGTATCCGCTCATGAAACTCATACAGGAGGCTACCAGGATCGCTCCGATACTGCCGGACACGACCCTGCTGTGGCTCTCCGCCGCATTCTTCGTGATAGGTGTGCTGACATTCCTGTATTTCAACAGGAGCCTCAGGTCAATGTGGTTTTCCATCCTGTCCATAACCGTGGCGATGCTTGCGTTCTATATAGTCGGATACGGAATGCAGAGCTCCGATACTCTGTTCTCGCCTACATTGTATGCGGACGGCCCTATATTGTATTCCCTCGGCGCGGTATTGATAATAAACATCTGGCTGGTACTGGTATTCGCCTGCCTCTACATCGCCGAGAGTCCTGTCCGGGAATTCATGAAGTCAAGCCTTGCGCACAAACGCCTGACCATTGCATTCGTGTTGCTTTCTGATATTCTCGTAATCGCTTATACGGCAGTTACTTTCAGAAGCCTTATCCTGAATTCCAACATATCCCTGGAACTCTACAAGATAGTCCAGCTCGGCCGCTTCTCGCTGTACATATATCTGTCCTATCTGGCATTGGTATCCACCATTCCGCTTTCCCTGCAGATAATCAGGATTGCCGTGTTCAATGATACGGGACTGAAATATGACGTGTTCTCGCGTACCGGAAGATCCGTGTTCGCGATCTTCAGTGCAGTGTTTTTCCTGCTGATGTTCTCGCTGCTCGGAACGCAGAAGGAAACCAACCGCGTGCAGATCTGGCTGAACCGTCTGTCCATAGACCGGGATCTCGGACTGGAACTCCAGTTGAGGGGCATGGAGAATGCGATAGCGGCGGACAATTCCATCCCGGAAGTGATGGCAGCCACCAATGATTACAAGATCATATTGAACAGAATCACGGAAACCTACATGAACAGGATTTCCAAGGACTTCGACATAAGCGTCTATCTGTTCAAGGAGAACATCTCCGATCCGCAGGTGGCCAAGTATTTCAATGAAAGGGTGGTGAATGCTGTCCCGATTGCTCCTGAATCCAGATTCGTGTACAGCCGTACAGCCAACGGAATGGCCCAATATACCGGAATGTTCGTCTATTATTCCCCGAAGAACGGCACTACCAAGATGCTGCTCGGCGTGAATTCGAAATCCGACAAGAATGAGCGGGGCTATGCCTTTGTGCTCGATTCTTCATCTCCGGGCGCGGTCGTGATACCTCCGCAGTACTCATTTGCCAAGTACATTGACGGAAAGCTTGTCAGCTACAAGGGTGATTATCCTTATCCTACAGTGCTCAACGGCAAATTCAGGACTCATGATGTTGAAGATGTGTCGGAAAGGCTGTCGGTAGATGCCTACGTGCATTTCTACAGCCACCTCTATCCTGACGAGAGCATTGTCATATCCCGTCCGCGCATCGGTGCGTCCCAATATGCACTCGCGGCCTGTATGCTGTGGCTGGCGGCCTATTCCTGGATAAGCCTGATAGGCTGGCGGAGGAAGAAGTACGGCAATTTCGAGAAGAATTACTACAAGTCCAGGGTGAATACGGTGCTGTTCCTGTCAATGCTCATGACACTGGTGACGATGAGCACGATCATGGTGTTCTTCGTATATAAAAGAAATGATGCCAATGTGATGAGGCTGATGACCAGCAAGATCACCACCATCCAGTCCCTGATGGCGAACCGTGTCAGATACTGCTCTTCCTACAGCGATGTGGCTTCACAGGATATGGCGAGCATAATGGATGATATCGGAAACTACACCCGTTCCGACATCACGCTTTATACTCCGGGAGGCAGGGTGTTCAATACCACCGCACCCGAAGTGTACGAGAAGATGTTGCTCGGTTCCAGGACGAACCCTGAGGCCTACAGGAACATAATGTACAGCAACAAGCGGTTCTACATCCACCGTGAGAGCATAGGCGGCAGGAATTTCTACACGATGTATGCCCCGATATTCAATGACAAGGGCAAAATCCTCGCGATTCTGAGTGCGCCATATACCGATTCCGGGCTTTCATTCAAGCAGGATGCAGTGTTTCACTCGGTCTTCGTGATAACAGTGTTCTTCATCTTGCTGATAATCACCAGGTTTCTTACGACAAAAGTGGTGGACAAGATGTTCCGGCCGATAGTGGAGATGGGCAGGAAGATGATTTATGCGAGAACCGGCGGACTGGAATATATCATATATGACAAGGAAGATGAAATTTCCAGCCTGGTAAGAGCCTATAATCTTATGGTTCATGACCTCTCGGAATCCAGCAAGCAGGTGGCCCAGGCAGAGCGTGAAAGGGCCTGGAGTGAGATGGCGCGTCAGGTGGCTCATGAGATCAAGAACCCGCTTACTCCGATGAAACTCCAGATACAGAGGCTGATACGGCTCAAGAGCAAGAACGACCCTACCTGGGAAACCAAGTTCGAGGACATATCCCGCCTGATTCTGGACAGCATTGAAGTACTTACGGATACGGCCAATGAATTCTCTACATTCGCCAAACTCTATACTGAGGAGATGGTGCCTATCAATCTTGACGATATGGCATCCGACCAGGTTTCGATGTTCGATGACAAGGAAAACATCAGTTTCGGCTATTTCGGACTGAAGGACGCGTGGGTGACCGGGCCGAAGCCGCAGCTGATACGTGTGTTCGTTAATCTGCTTACCAATGCCGTGCAGGCGATTGAGAACCAGCAGACAGAAGACAAGGAAGCAGGCAGGGAACCGGAAGTTGGCCATATTGTCCTGTCATTGAGAAACAGTTCGAAGGAAGGATTTTATGATATAGTATTGGAAGACAACGGTCCTGGAATCAAGGATGAAAACCGCAGCCGTCTGTTTACTCCGAACTTCACCACCAAGAGCGGCGGAACCGGCTTGGGACTCGCCATCTGCAAGAATATCCTCGAAAGATGCGGCGGCGAGATCTTCTACAGCAAGTCGTTTGTGCTCGGCGGAGCATGCTTTACCGTCCGATTCCCTAAAGGCAAACGCTGATTGACAGAAATATTTATTACATTTGTCCGAAACCAACTGTAAAAATGCATAATATACCAGATATAATCATTGCCATAGACGGCTACTCATCAACAGGCAAAAGTTCCTTCGCGAAACTGATAGCCAAAGAATTCTCGTTCCTGTATCTCGACTCGGGGGCATTGTACAGGGCTGTGACCCTGTATGCGATGGAACATGGCATGGTGCGGGAAGACGGCAGCATTGACAAGGATGCGCTTGTCGCCGCGCTCCCCGGCATTGACATTCATTTCGAGGATTCGCCCGAAGGCAGCCATACTTTTATCGGTGACCAATGTGTGGATTCGCAGATCAGGACCCTGGCTGTGTCTTCTCATGTGAGTCCGGTGGCGGTGATTCCACAGGTGAGGAATTTCGTGGATGAACTTCTCGTCTCCTACGGGAAGAACGGACGCATTGTCATGGACGGACGCGACATCGGCACGTCTGTTTTCCCGAATGCCGACCTGAAGATCTTCATGGTGGCGGATGACAAGGTCCGTGCACAAAGACGTCTGAATGAAATGGTTGCGGGTGGACAGAATCCTGATTTTCAGGAGGTTCTCGAGAACCTGAAAAGCCGCGACTACATAGACTCCCACAGGGAGACTTCTCCGTTGAGGCAGGCTGAAGATGCGGTGGTTCTGGATAATTCTGATATGACATTGCAGGACCAGATGGTCTGGATAAAAAAACTGGTTGAGGAAAGATTCGGCAAATAAGTTATGGCAATATCCGTGGAAATAGACCCTGGTTCAGGTTTTTGCGGTGGCGTTATCCGTGCTGTAAGCAAAGCGGAGGATGTGTTGTCTGAAAGCGGGGGAAAGAAATTGTATTCGTTGGGCTCCATTGTCCACAATGAATCTGAGCTCGAACGGCTCCGCTCTCTCGGTCTCGTTACGGTGTCGGCGGAAGACCTGGATACACTTCCACGTGGCTCCAGGGTGCTTATAAGGGCGCACGGCGAGCCGCCTGCCACATATCGTGCTGCGGACAGGTTGGGCCTTGATGTTATGGACTGCACCTGCCCCGTGGTGCTGAAACTCCAGAAAAGCATAAGGGAGGCCTATGTCAGGGTCAATGCCGCTGGCGGCAGGATTCTCATTTTCGGTAAAGTCGGTCATGCTGAGGTCCTCGGCCTTCTCGGCCAGGTGGACGGCGATGCCTTGGTAATAGAAAATATGCAGATGCTCGACGAGGCCATCAGTTCCGGAAAGATAAATCTGGACGCTCCTGTGGAAATCTTCTCGCAGACAACCAAGAGTCCCGCTGAATATGCCTCCATCTGCTGCGCCCTGGAAGAGGCGATGGCGAAGGAGCACGAAATGTCTCCGGTCATTTTCAAGGGAACTGAACTTCTGGTGGTGCACGACACCATATGCCAGCAGGTGGCAGGGCGCCATAAACGCCTGTCTGAGTTTGCATTGTCCCATGACATCATCATATTCGTGTCCGGAAAGGACAGCTCCAACGGCAAGGTTCTCTGTGACTTGTGCCGCTCCGTGAACATAAGAACGTACAATGTGAGCGGGGCCGGAGAAGTCCGCACGGAATGGTTCCGCCCGGACGACCGTGTGGGGGTGTGCGGCGCCACGTCCACGCCGAAATGGCTGCTTGAGTCGGTGGCCTCCCGGATACGGGAATTTTGAGACTCGTACAAATTCTGACACATTATGGAAAGGGAAATTATAGATTTATACACACTTCAGACAAGTATCCGTTCTGCGCTTGAGGGCAATTTCCCCGACAAATTATGGGTTAAGGCGGAAATCAGCGCCATCAAATCAAGAAGCGGCGGGCATTGCTATCTGGAATTGTCCCAGAGCGGAGACGGCGGCCTGGTCGCCAAGTCTTCGGCGATAATATGGAGCTCCAAGTTCAGGATGCTTTCGCCTTATTTCCAGTCAGTTGCAGGCGTTCCTCTTCAGGAGGGAATCAATGTCCTCGTCCGCGTGCAGGTGAATTACAGCCAGCTTTACGGTTTTTCATTGATAATAGACGACATTGACCCGGAATTTACCCTCGGCGACAAGGAGCGCGAGCGCCAGGCGACCATCGAACGGCTGAAGCGGGAAGGCCTGCTGGACAGACAGAAAGAGCTGGAAATGACGGCATTGCCTTATAGGATTGCTGTGGTTTCGGCTCCCGATGCGGCCGGCTACAGGGACTTTATGCGCCATCTTCACGAGAACGAATCGGCATTTGTCTTTCATACAGAGCTGTTCGAGGCTGTCATGCAGGGTGCGTCTGCGCCTTCATCCATTTCGGCGGCAATTTCAGCTGCTGCATCTGCTGAACCCGCTTATGATGCCGTGGTGGTGCTGAGAGGCGGCGGGGCGAAACTGGATCTCGCATGTTTCGATGATTATGAAGTGGCAGCGGCGATTGCAAGATGCTCGATACCGGTGCTTACGGCAGTCGGACATGACCAGGACTATCATATATGCGATATGGTGGCGTGGCAGTATGTGAAGACTCCAACAGCGCTCGCCGATGTTTTTCTGGATATATATGCTGCTGAAGACCAGGAGATTCTGTCGTACAGTTCCCGTCTGAAACTGGCATTTCTCGGGAAAATCGCCACTATGTCTTCAAATGTGGACCTGATGGAATCCAAGCTGAAGATGGCATTGCAGAATAAGATCAATGCCTTGTCGGCGAAGGTGGATGTGCTCGAGGCGAGTATCTTGGGCGCGGATCCGAGGCGGATTCTGTCGCGCGGATATGCACTTGTTACTGATGATAGAGGAGTGGTGCTGAAAGCAGCGAAAGGAAAAAAGCCCGGCGACGGTATCAGAGTGGTGTTCTCTGACGGCTCTCTGGACTGTGAGGTGAAAGGCTGAAAAGTATTCTTTACATTTTCTTATTGGTTTCCAAACGGAAAATATCTAAATTGGTGGATGACGATTATGGAGAAATTCGATTACAAAGAAGCGGTGCGTGAGTTGGAAAGCATTGCGGCAAAGGTGGAAGACCCTTCCACGGGGTTGGACGACATTGACAAGTATGTCAAGCGTTCAAAGGAACTGATTGCCGCGTGCAGGGCTTATCTGCGCACTGTACGTGACAAGGTTGACAAACTGGACACCATCTGAGGACGGAGGGCGCAAAACTTATAAATACACTTTCTATGGCAAAAAACACGTTCATATATGATTCGGATCCGTATCTGGCTCCCTACAAAGAAGCGATTGAAGCGCGTAGTGCCAGAATCGAAGCGGAAAAGGAAAAAATCGCCGTGGACGGTTCATTGTCCAAAGGCTTGAACAATCATCTTTATTACGGCCTTCACAGGGATGCTGACGGAGGCTGGGTGTTCAGGGAATGGGCTCCGAATGCCAACAGGATCTATCTCATCGGTGAATTCAACAACTGGAAACGCACGTCGGCCTATGCATTGACCCCGACGGGCGGAGGAAACTGGGAGATAAAGATTCCGGGCATGTTCCTCCATCACGGGGAACTGTACAAACTCTTCATCGAGTGGCCGGGCGGCGGAGGTGAGAGGCTGCCTTCCTACGTGCATCGTGTGGTGCAGGACCCTGTGACCAAGGTGTTCAGCGCACAGGTCTGGGAACCTGAAAAGCCATATAAGTGGAAACATAAGGGACCGGGAGCGAGGCCGCATCCTCTTATATATGAATGTCATATCGGAATGAGCTCCGAGGATGAGAAGGTGGCTTCGTTCGAGGAGTTCCGTACCAATGTCCTTCCTCACGTGGAGAAACTGGGCTATGACACGTTGCAGATAATGGCCCTGCAGGAGCATCCTTACTACGGGTCTTTCGGCTATCAGGTATCCAATTTCTATGCATTGTCCTCCAGGTTCGGGACTCCGGAAGAGTTCAAGCATCTGGTGGACGATGCGCACGGGCGAGGTATCGCAGTGGTGATGGATATCGTCCATTCCCACAGCGTGGACAATGAGGCGGAAGGTCTCAGCCTTTTCGACGGACGTGAGGACCTGTATTTCTACAGCGGCAGCCAGGGACATCATCCGGCCTGGGGCTCACGCTGTTTCGACTACGGAAAATCAGAAACCAAATACTTCCTTCTGTCGAACTGCAAATTCTGGATGGAGGAATATCATCTGGACGGCTTCAGGTTTGACGGAGTGACCAGTATGCTGTACTGGGACCACGGTCTGGGCCGCGATTTCATCGGTTATGACAATTATTTCAATGCAGGGGTGGACGAAAATGCCGTAACCTATCTTGCATTGGCCGCGATGCTGACAAAGGAATTGAATCCGGATGCGATAACCATCGCGGAGGACATGAGCGGAATGCCGGGACTGGCTGCCCCGTTCGCCTCGGGCGGTCTGGGCTTCGATTTCCGGATGGCTATGGGCGTAGCTGACCACTGGATAAAATGGCTGAAGGAGAAGAGCGACGAGCAGTGGAGCATGGGCGAAATCTGGTGGGAGCTGACGAACAAACGCTCGGACGAGAAGACCATCAGTTACGCGGAGTGCCACGACCAGGCTTTGGTGGGGGACAAGACGCTGATATTCAGGCTGATGGACAAGGAGATGTACACGTCGATGAACATTGACTCCAAGAATCTTGTCGTGGACAGGGGCATGGCCCTCCACAAGATGATAAGGCTTCTGACGTTGGCGACGGCCGGCGACGGATATCTGACTTTCATGGGCAATGAGTTCGGGCATCCCGAGTGGATAGATTTTCCTCGCGCAGGGAATGGCTGGTCTTATAAATATGCACGCCGGCAGTGGTCGCTGTGCAAACCGGACTATCTCAGGTACAAGTATCTGATGAACTTCGATGAGGATATGATCCATCTGTTCAGGAAAGAAAACCTTTTATCCTTCAAGCCTGAGCTGATAAAGGCTGACGAACAGGGTAAAGTGTTGGTTTTCCGGCGTGGAAATTATATCTTTGCAGTTGATTTCAATCCTACGAAATCCTATGAGGGCTACGCATTTGAGGCACCTGAAGGAGAGTGGGAATTGGAGCTTGACACTGACGAGAAACGCTTTGACGGTTTCTCGAGACTAATAGCCGGAGAAAAACACATTGCAGGTACTGAATTGAGAGTATATCTGCCTTGTCGTTGTGCTCTTGTGTTTAAGAAAACTAATAAATAGGATATGGCATTTTTGAAATTTAACAAGGCCGAGCTCGTAAACCTCTCGTATTCATTGAAGCGGGAGATTATCTGCGCGAACAAGACGGGGGCGTATTGCAACACCTCCATTGTCACGTGCAATACGAGACGCTATCACGGCCTCCTGGGCGTGCCTGTCGATGCTTTCGGCGGGAATAAATATATGTTGCTGTCCTCGGTGGACGAGAGCCTGCTGGCGAACGGCAAGCTGTTCAATCTCGGCATCCACTGCTATGGTGACATCTATGAGCCGAGGGGCCACAAATATATCATTGACTTTACCGCCGACCTGGTTCCGACTGTGGTTTACAGGGTAGGCGAGATGGAGTTCGTGAAGAGCATTCTGCTTGTTCCGGACAAGGATCAGGTGATGCTCAAATATGAGTTGCGCAAATCACCGGCCGATGTGTCTCTGATTCTCAAGCCTTTCCTCGCATTCAGGAATATCCACAGTCTGACGAAACGCAATTCTGAAGCGCGGACAGACTATGAGGAAATAGGCAATGGCGTGTCATTCAACATGTATCCCGGTTTCCCTGACCTGAATCTTCAGCTCAGCGATTCCGCTTACGAGTTCCGCTATAGGCCAGACTGGTACAATGGCATCACTTATTCTGACGAGTCGCGCCGTGGATTTGAATGTAAGGAAGACCTCTTCGTGCCGGGAGCCTTCACTCTGAAGATGAAACAGGGCGATTCTGTGATATTGTCCGCATCCGTAGAGGAGGAGAATCCGAGAATGCTTACGCGAAAGTACAATTCCACGCTTTCCAAGATGCGTGATATCGGAAGTTATCACGACCAGCTTCTGCACTGCGCTGACCTTCTGGTGCGTGACCGCAACGGCCACAAACGCGTAACAGCCGGATTCTCATGGCTTTACACCGGACTGCTCAGAGAGACATTATATACATTGACAGGTCTTACGCTCTGCACCGGCAGAAAATCCGAATTTGAGGAGATTCTGGACAATCTCATCGCTGACAATCAGGAGCGTTTCCTCACAAGGACCACCCAGATCGAGGCTCCGCTGATGCTCGGACTCGTTCTTCAGGAATATATCAATGCAGGTGCTTCCGCAAAGAAGGTATGGACCAAATACGGCGACTTTGTCAAGAAGGTCATCTGCAGTTATGCTCCGGGCGTGAGAAAGGAAGTGTCCCTGCAGCCTAACGGACTGCTGTGGGCCCAGAAAGACAAGACAGCATTGACCTGGATGAATGCCTATATCGACGGAAATCCTGTTACGGAAAGGGCCGGATATCAGGTGGAGACCAATGCCTTCTGGTATGACATGCTTTCCTTCGCGCTGGAAATGGAAGGGAAATACGGTAAGAAGTCAGATGCTTTCGTCGCTGAGTGGACACCGATAAGAGACCTCGTGGCTGAGAACTATCAGAAGATGTTCTGGATGCCTGATAAGGGTTATCTTGCTGATTATGTGGATAATAACGGACAGAATACCGATGTTAGACCTAACCAGCTCTTCGCATTGGCCGTATTCCATCAGCCGGTGGACGATTCTGTCGTCGGCAGCATGATGAACATAGTGGACAGGGAACTTGTGACGGCTCGGGGAATCCGGACATTGTCTCCGCGTGATGAGAAATATAAGGGCGTCTATGAGGGAACTCAGCGTGAGAGGGACTTGGCCTACCATCAGGGCTGCGCCTGGCCTGCATTGCTGATGCCATATGCAATAATCAAGTTCAAGATGCATGGTGCAGCGTTCTGCAAGCGTTCTGAATGGCTTATGGAAGGCTTCTATGCCGATTTGAACAAGCATGGCGTGGGTGCGTTCTCGGAACTTTATGACGGAGACCCACCTCATGAGCCGCATGGCGCCATCTCTTCTGCAATGAGTACGGCGGCGCTTCTGTACATGGAAAGTCTGATCAACAAATACAAGGAGGAACGATAATGAGAGTGCTGATGTTCGGATGGGAATTCCCTCCACATATTGCCGGCGGTCTTGGAACTGCTTGTTATGGAATAGTGAAAGGTCTCTCACACTGCGGAGTAAGCACGATGTTCGTGATGCCTTCCGCATCGGGTGACGAGGACCAGAGCGCTGCGCAGATCATCAATGCCAGCGACGTGCCTGTTCAGATAACTGATACTATGAATGTAGATGATTTTCTGGACAAGGTGCAGTTCGTGCATATCGGTACCAACATGGTTCCGTATCTGGACCCTGCCGAGTTCCACACCTTGGTGGAAGAGGACAGGAGGCGTCAGGTGCGTGATTTCTCCGTACATTACGGACACACCTACAAGTTCTCCGGAAAATACGGTTCCAACCTTATGGAAGAGGTTGCCAGATACGCCATGGTCGGCGGTACGATTGCGATGACACACAAGGACGAGTTCGATGTCATCCACGCGCACGACTGGCTCACATATATGGCCGGCATCGCGGCCAAGCGTCTGTCGGGCAAGCCTCTTGTGGTTCACGTTCATGCCACGTCATTTGACCGCAGCAGCGACAACAACATTGACACCCGCGTCTATGATATCGAGAAACGCGGAATGGAAGCTGCCGACAAGGTGATTACGGTGAGCGATTTGACCAGAAACATAGTCATAACGAAATACGGCATTGACCCGTCAAAGGTCGTGACAGTCCACAATGCGGTGGATTTCAGCGGCAGGAGCAATGTCAATGTCGAGAGGGGAGTGAAGGACAAGGTCGTCACTTTCCTCGGACGTATAACATTCCAGAAAGGACCTGAATATTTCATCGAGGCGGCTGCAAAAGTGCTGAAAAGATGTGACAATGTCCGTTTCGTGATGGCCGGAAGCGGTGATATGATGAACCGTTCGATACGTCAGGTGGCAAGGCTCGGCATTTCAGACAGGTTCCATTTCACCGGATTCCTCAGAGGAAAAGAGGTGCAGGAAATGTTCGCATTGTCAGATGTGTATGTAATGCCTTCAGTATCAGAGCCTTTCGGAATCTCTCCGTTAGAGGCGATGCGTACTGGCGTGCCTTCTGTGATTTCCAAGCAGTCAGGTGCGGCTGAGGTGCTCAAATACGCCTTCAAGGTGGACTTCTGGGATGTGGATGCGATGGCAGACGAGATCTATGCGCTTCTGAAGTATCCTGCATTGGCCAATTTCGCCTCAAAATATGGTTTTGACGAGGTTAACACGCTCAAGTGGAACAATGCGGCGGTCAAGATCAAGAATGTTTATGAATCAGTGATAAAATAAAAATTGACAGATATGAGTAAAAAAAGTCTATGCCTGTATTTTCAGATTCATCAGCCTGCCAGATTAAGGCTTTACAGGTTTTTCGATATAGGTAAGGATTCTCATTATTATGATGATTTTACCAATAGGACCATCCTCCGGAGAGTAGCGCAGAAGTGTTATCTTCCGATGAACAGCCTCCTGCTGGATCTTATCAAGAAACATAAAGGAGCGTTCAAGGTGGCGTTCTCCATTTCCGGTTCCGCTCTCGAGCAGTTCGACAGATATGCTCCGGAAGTGATCGACAGCTTCAAGGCATTGGCCGATACAGGATGCGTGGAGTTCCTTTGCGAAACATATTATCACTCACTCGCTTCGCTGGCATCTCCGGCAGAGTTCAAGCATCAGGTCCTGAAACACAAGGCCGCCATTGAGAGCCATTTCGGAGTTACTCCTGTGACATTCAGGAACACTGAGCTCATTTACTCTGACTCTATAGGCGCACAGGTATATGAAATGGGCTTCCATACCATGCTTACCGAGGGAGCAAAGCATATTCTCGCATGGCGCAGTCCGGATTTCGTATATACCGATGACATGCAGCCTCGTCTGAAGCTTCTGCTCAGGAACTATGTTTTCAGCGATGACATAGCATTCCGTTTCTCGGACAAGTGCTGGAACGAATGGCCTCTCACGACAGACAAGTTCCTGTCATGGATGAAAAACGAGGTCAGCGCGTCAGGTGATGTCATCAACCTGTTCATGGATTATGAGACATTCGGCGAGCACCAGAGCTCCGCATCCGGAATCTTCGACTTCATGTCATATCTTCCGACAGCTGTCGTTTCCGACGGCACTTTCGAGTTCAATACTCCGGCTGAGGTAGTCAAGAAGTTCAAGCCTGTTTCCGAACTTGAAGTCGATGAACCTGTCTCATGGGCAGACGAGGAGCGCGATGTCACCGCATGGCTCGGCAACGAGCTCCAGCAGGAGGCGTTCAACAAGCTGTATGCTCTGTATGAGAAGGTTGCATTGATCAATGATCCTGCTCTGTTCAATGACTTCGGACATCTTCAGGAGAGTGACCACTTCTACTACATGTGCACGAAATTCTTCTCTGACGGGGAAGTCCACAAATATTTCAACCCGTATGACACCCCTTACGAGGCGTTCATCAACTATATGAACGTTTTGAGTGACTTTATTATCAGAGTAGATGAGGAATATTCAACAAGTGTTGCTAAATTTGCAGCTCCAAAAGAAACCGAGAACAAGGTGAAAGCCAAGGCGGTAAAGAAGGTAAAGGAAGAAAAGGCTGAGAAAACTGTGAAGAAGCCGGTCCGTACCGTAAAGGCCAAGGCGGTAAAAAAGAAGACTGAAAAATAATGGCAAAAGAGTTGAACAAACCTGATTATCTGTTTGAGGTCAGTTGGGAAGTCTGTAACAAGGTCGGCGGAATCTATACGGTGATAGCCACCAAGTCCCTCTTCCTCAGATCCCAACTGAAAAGACATCATATACTTATAGGTCCTGACGTCTGGATGGATACGGATGAGAATCCTGATTTTCATGAAGACCCGCTGTTGTGGCAGGACTGGAGACTAGAGGCAGCCAAGAGCGGCCTTCGTCTCAGAATAGGGCGCTGGAACGTGCCGGGCAATCCGGTTGCGATCTTAGTGGATTTCAAGCAGTTCCTTACGGAGACTGACGGCATTCTTACCAAGTACTGGGAATTGTACGGAGTGGATTCCATCACAGGAAACTGGGACTACAAGGAATCAGCCCTTTTCGGGTATGTTTCAGGTAAAGTCATTGAAAGTTACTGTAATTTCTTTCTGTCACCTGCCGACAAGGTTGTTGCGCAGTTCCATGAATGGCAGACAGGTGCAGGTGTCCTGTATCTGAAATACAAGAAACTTCCGATTGCAACGGTATTTACGACCCACGCGACTGTCGTGGGCCGTTGCCTTGCCGGAAACAATCTTCCGCTGTATGACTCCATGCAGTCGTACAACGCTGAAGAAAAGGCGAGACAGTTCAATGTCACCGCACTCCATTCTCTCGAGAAGAAGTCTGCGGAAAATGCTGACGTGTTCACTACGGTCAGCGAAATCACTGCAATAGAATGTGAGCATTTCCTCGGAAGGCAGGTGGATGTGGTTACGCCGAACGGCTTCGAAAACAGTTTCACACCTGCGACCGACCAGGAGTATGACGAGAAGCGCAGCGCCGCAAGATGCAAATTGCGTGAGGTCGCTTCTGCAATGTCCGGCTGCGAGGTGGCGCAGGACGCTATCCTCATCGGTATCGGCGGACGTTACGAGTACAGGAACAAGGGCATTGACGTATTCATTGACGCAGTTTCCAAAATCAAGAACTCGGACTTCCGCGGCAAGGAGATACACGCATTCGTGATGATTCCGTCAGGTCATAACGGGGCTGACCGCGAGCTCGTGGCCAAACTCTCCGGAAAGAGTGACAGCTCCTATACGACTCAGGTTACACATTATCTGATGACACCTGAGTATGACCAGATTACAAGGCGGTTCAGGGAACTCGGCCTGGACAATTCCAAAGACTCCAACATCAAGATATATTTCGTGCCGTCATATCTCAACGGTACGGACGGAGTGTTCAACATGAAGTACTACGACCTGCTCGTGGGACTTGATTTGGCATTGTTCCCGTCATATTATGAGCCTTGGGGCTATACTCCGCTCGAGAGCCTTGCGTTCCGTGTCCCTACATTGACCACGACACTTGCCGGTTTCGGCCTTTGGGTGGATACCCATTATAACAAGGAACATCCTGGTATCGAGGTGGTAAAGAGGACCGACTCCAACTATTTCGAGGTCGTGGATGCAGTCGCTTCACGAATCCGCGAGATTGCATTGGTAACAGACGAACAGAGAAAAGAATATATGGACAATGCCAAGGATGTATCATCCATCGCATTGTGGGAAAATCAGATCAAATATTATCAGGAAGCCTATTCCAAGGCAATCGACAAGGTCATTGCCGCAAATGGCGCTTATCCGGAAGTGAAAGAAAAACCAATTATGAAATACGAAAAAATTCCTGTCAGTACACCTTCTTGGAAGAGTGTTATGGTCGTCAGACATCTGCCTGACGCATTGAGTGGACTTGAGGAGCTTTCCAAGAACCTGTGGTGGTGTTGGAACGAAAGCGCCAAGGCATTGTTCAAAGCCATTGACCCTGAAATCTGGCACAACTCCGGCCATAACCCGATGGTGGTTCTGGACAAAGTGAGCCTCAAGAGGTTCAATGATCTTAGCAAGGACTCTACCTTCCTCGGTCAGTATCAGAGTGTTATGAATGAGTTCAGTGAGTATATGGCCGCAAAAGCCGACAGAAAAGATCCGTCGATCGGTTATTTCTGTATGGAATACGGTCTGGACTCTTCATTGAGCATCTATTCCGGCGGTCTCGGTATCCTGGCCGGTGACTACCTGAAAGAGACCAGCGACATGAACGTGAACCTTGTGGCTGTCGGTCTGCTCTACAGGTACGGCTATTTCACACAGGTCCTTTCAGCTCAGGGAGACCAGGTGGCCAAATATGACGCTCAGAACTTCTCCAGAATTCCTGCAAGCCCGGTTATGGACAAGGACGGAAACTGGATGACTACCAGCGTGGCATTCCCGGGACGTACAATTACAGCCCGCATCTGGAAGGTCGCAGTCGGCAGGACAGATCTGTATCTGCTTGATACAGACTATGAAGCAAACATTGACGAGGATCGTCAGGTAACATATCACCTTTATGGTGGAGACTGGGAGAACAGACTTAAACAGGAGCTCCTCCTGGGCGTAGGCGGTGTCCGTGCTCTCCGTGCTCTCGGACTGAATCCGCAGGTATATCACTGCAACGAGGGCCACGCCGCATTCATCGGTCTGGAAAGACTCCGCGAATATATCCAGAATGACAATCTGGACTTCCCTGAGGCGCTCGAAGTCGTAAGGGCATCTTCATTGTTCACTACCCACACTCCGGTTCCTGCCGGACACGATGCTTTCGATGAAGGCATGCTCAGAAAATACATCGGACACTATCCTCAGCGTCTGAAGATCGACTGGGAGACAATGATGGGACTCGGCAAGATCAATGGCTCAGATGTCAATGAGAAGTTCTCCATGAGTATTCTCGCCGCGAACATTTCACAGAATGTGAACGGTGTGTCGATGCTCCACGGAAAAGTAAGCCAGGAAATCTTCTCCAACATGTATCCGGGATATCTTCCTGAGGAGCTCTATATCAGCTATGTGACCAACGGTGTGCATTATCCTACATGGGCATCCAAAGAGTGGAAAGCTATCCACGCGAAGGTGTTCGGCCCTGAGTTCCAGACACATCACTATGACAAGAAGTGCTTCGAAGGCATCTACAAGGTAGGTGACGAAGAAATATGGAATGCAAGAAAAGAACTGAAGTCCACACTTATCAGGGTGGTCAAGGAGAAGCTCTCAAATCCTGCAGTGGCGAACCACTATTCTCCACGTCAGGTGGTCACCATCAAGGAAACTCTCCGCGATGACGTGCTGACCATCGGATTTGCAAGACGTTTCGCCACATACAAGCGTGCGACATTGCTCTTCTCGGATCTCGACAGGCTCGATGCTATCGTGAACAATCCTAAGATGCCTGTACAGTTCCTCTTCGCGGGCAAGGCGCATCCGGCAGACAAAGCCGGTCAGGATCTCATCAAGAGAATCGTGGAAATATCCAAGCAGGACCGCTTCATCGGCAAGATAGTATTCGTTCCGGGCTATGACATTTCCCTTGCCAAGAGACTTGTGCAGGGCGTGGATGTCTGGATGAACAATCCTACAAGGCCACAGGAGGCTTCCGGAACTTCAGGCGAGAAGGCAGCCATGAACGGCGTCATGCATTTCTCAGTTCTCGACGGATGGTGGGTTGAGGGATATAAGCCGGGCGCAGGCTGGGCTCTTCCTCTCAAGCGCACTTATGACGACCAGAACTACCAGAACGAGCTCGATGCCGCCACGATCTATACGACGATCGAGAACGAAATCGCTCCTCTGTACTATGACGTGGACAAGGCTACAGGCCGTTCAGCTTCATGGATTGAATATATCAGGAACACTGTCGCTCAGGTCGCCTGCAACTTCACCACGAACAGGATGCTTACGGATTACGTGAACCAGTACTATGCTCCTCAGTCAGTCAGGGCGGAAAGCCTGATTGCTGACGACTACAAGGTGGCTCGTGAAATCGCGTCATGGAAGAAACTCGTGCGCAAGGAGTGGCCTGACATCGAAGTGATCTCGTACACACAGCCGGATTCTTCATATTCGCTGTCGCTCAAGAATGTGCTCAATGCAGAGGTCGTGCTGAATATCGGTGACCTCAAGCCTGAGGATATCGGAGTCGAGATGCTCTTCGCTACGACCGACAACAAAGGAAAACTTCATATACAGGACAAGTGTGATTTCAATATCGTTGAGGCCAAGGACGGTGTGGTGAAATACCAGACATCCATCCTTCCTGAACGTACAGGAATGTATCAGGTAGCAACCAGGATATATCCGAAGAATCCGCTTTTGCCTCACAGACAAGATTTCGGACTTGTAAGATGGTTGTAGCCACAGGATTTTTCGACGGTGTCCATCTTGGACACCGTTTTATTTTACGCACTCTGGTAGAAGAGTCTGCTGCACGTGGCGATGAAAGCATGGTCGTCACATTCTGGCCGCATCCGCGCAATGTCCTGCAGGATGATGCCAGGAATCTGCGTCTGCTTACCTCGATGGAAGAAAAGAAAGCGCTTCTGAAAAGCATTGGCGTGGACCATATCGAGGTTCTGCCGTTTTCCAAGGCATTCAGCCGTCTGACCGCGGAAGAATATCTGAAGGAATATGTCATAGGAAAGTTCGGGGGCAATGCCATCCTGCTAGGTTATGACAACAGGCTTGGTTCCGATCTCTGTACTCCTGAACAGACGGCGGCATTGGCCGAAAAGTTGGGACTGGATGTCATAAGGCCTGAATCATATACTGCGGAAGGCGGTATCGTGGTGAGTTCCACCAAGATACGTAATGCGTTGGCATCGGGGGACATTGTCCTTGCCAATTCGATGCTCGGTTATGACTATAAGCTCTTCGGAGTGGTAGTGTCCGGCAACCGCCTGGGGCATACCATCGGATTCCCGACCGCGAACATGCAGCTGTACGAGCCTCTGAAGCTCGTTCCCGGCAATGGCGTCTATCTGGTCAAGGTAGAGACACTCGGCAATGTCTATGACGGAATGTGCAACATCGGTGTCCGCCCGACCATCGGCTCAGGGAATACCATCACCATTGAAACGAACATCTTCGATTTCGACGAGGATATCTACGGCCTTGACATCCGCGTATCGTTCGTCTGCAAAATCCGTGACGAGGTGAAGTTCAATGATCTTTCCCTTCTTGCCGCGCAGCTGGAGAAGGACAGGGAGCACTGCCGGAATATTCTCGACAAAAAATGAGGGAATCCGCGTAATCCTTTGAAAATAATTACTTAACTTTACGTGGACGGGGAGAGGATAACCGCGGACAATAGCATTGAAACGTATGGATTTTCTGGATATTATATGGATTGTAGTCTGTATCGTCCTTGTGGCGGTGCCTGACTTGGTGTTCAATAATAAAAAGAAGAAATCTGCACGCGGCAGGACACGTACTTCCGGGCCGATGCCGCAGATGCCTGAGAATTTCCCGATGCCTCCGATGCCGTCTGTCCCGTCAGAGCCTGAGTCAATGCCGACAGAAGACGAATCTGAGGATTTTCCTGTATGGACAGAGCCGGAAGAGTCAGAAGAACAGCCTGAGCCGCAGGTGCAGGCCGTAGAGCAGCCGAAACCGGTGGTGGAGCAGTTCAAGCCGGTAGTGGAGCAGCCGAAACCGGTGGCGGTAAAGGAAGTGTCCAGAAGACCGGCGTCTCCCGCACCTCAGACTGACAGTAGCTCGGCGGATGACGGGAAGAAAGACGGTAAATTGCGTGTGGATCCTCGTAACTTGGTGATTTACACGGCGATAATGGAGCCGAAGTTTAAAGAGATGTAGTAAAGGCATCTTTTTTGAAATTAAGGAAAATTGACTATATTTGCATAACAAGTCAAGGGTTCTGTCCGAGCGGCAGGACTCGTTTTTAATTGTATAAGCGAAACGTAATTTTTATTATTATGGCAGAAGTTCATTATATGACACAGGATGGTCTGGATAAACTGAAGAAAGACCTCGCTGATGCACTTGCACAGCGTCCTGTAATCTCGGCCGCTATTGCAGAGGCCAGAGAAAAAGGCGATTTGTCAGAAAATGCTGAATATGATGCGGCCCGTGATGCCCAGGCTCTCTTGGAGCTCAAGATCGCGAACCTCAAGAACCTTGTAGCCAATGCGAAAGTCATTGACGAGTCTCAGATCGGAACCGACAAGGTCCAGATGATGAACAAGGTGAAAGTCGAGAATATGGCGATGAAGAAAGTCATGGAATTCACCATCGTCGGAGAGACAGAGGCTGACTTTGCGCACGGAAAGCTCGCATCCACCACACCTATCGCCAAGGCGCTTCTTGGACATTCCAAAGGCGAAATCGTGGAGGCTAACGTGCCTTCCGGTGTCATGAAATTCAAGATTCTGGACATAACACTTTAGTATATGGCTACGATTTTCACTAAAATCGCCAAAGGAGAGATTCCTTCATTCAAGGTTGCCGAGAATGAAGATTACTATGCTTTTCTGGACATCAATCCTCTGGTAAAGGGACATACCCTTGTCATTCCGAAAAATGTTGAGGACGACTATATTTTCCATTTGGACGACAAGACTTATCTCGGACTTTGTGAGTTTGCGAAGAAAGTGGCATTGGCCGTGCAGGCCGCTGTCCCTTGCAAGCGTATAGGTGTCTGCGTGCTGGGACTGGAAGTGCCTCACACTCACATACATCTGGTTCCTCTCCAGCAGGAGAGCGATATCGATTTCCGAAAAGAAAAGCTCAAGCTGTCCCAGGAAGAATTCCAGGAAATAGCATCATCAATCCTTTCCGAATATGAGAAAATTAAATAAAATCATCTGCCTGTCAGTGGCAGCGACAGCTTTGGCATCCTGCGGCAGTAATGCCCGCATTGAGGGTACATTGTCAGATGCTCCGTCTTCTGAAGTTATCGTGAAACTGCTCAATGTGAACCATTACGACGTGCTGGATACCGTAAAGACGGATGCCAAGGGCAGATATGAATATAAATTGCCTGTAGAGTCCGGCCAACCGGAGTTTATCTATCTGTTCTACAAGAATACCCGCATCGCGTCGATGCTCCTGCAGAAAGGTGATAAGGTCAATGTGGTGTCAGACACTCTCGGAACTTATTCTGTCACCGGTTCAGACGAAACATTGAAACTGATGGACGTGGAGAAGGATGAGGCGGAGTTCAATAACCGTTTCTTCTCGGCTTCCGCCCGTCTTGCTGATTTGAACCAGTCATCACAGGCGGCATTGGACCTCAAGAAAGAGATTACGGCCCAGTACATCGACTATTACAGAAGCAGAGTGAAATACGTGTTGCAGAACTCTCATTCGCTGACCTGTATTCCGGTTCTGTACCAGACTGTAGGTGACGCGATTCCTGTATTCAGCCAGTCCACGGATGCCATTCATTTCAGAAACATCTCTGATTCGCTCAAGGCCGTTTATCCTGATTCAAAATACGTCAAGGCACTTGCACAGGAAGCTGACAGGAGGATGAAACTGCTTAACCTGGATGCTCAGATCAAGAATGCCGGCACTTCCGGATTCCCTGATATGGAACTTCCTGATGTAAATGGCAGGAAAGTGAAACTCAGCAGCCTCGATACCAAGATGGTGATGATCTACTTCTGGAATTCTGCAGATGCAGCCCAGAAGATGTTCAATCAGGATGTCATGAAGCCTGTTTACAATGAATATCATCAGAAGGGCTTCGATATCTACAGCGTATCGGTGGATGCTGACAAGGCATCATGGGCATCAGTGGTCAAAAGCCAGAATCTGCCGTGGACCAATGTCTCCGATGTCAGCGGTTCAGCAGCGGCTCTGTACAATGTCACAAGTCTTCCGATGCTTTACTTCATCGAGAACGGCAGCATTGTCCAGGCTCCGGGCGTAAAAGACGGCCCGACTCTGAGGGCCTTCCTCAAAGCAAGAATGTAAGCACAATCCTTTACTGTACGGATGATCAACATTTGCGCGATTGGAATAGGGAACAGGGCCAGGAAATACCTCGAGTATGTGGAGGCTAACCCTGACAGGGCCAAGGTATGCGCAGTCGTGGACACCGATCCGTATCGTCTCAAGGAGGCGCGCGACAGATATTCTCTTGCGGAAAACCAATGCTTTACGAATGTGGATGACTTCATCTGTTCCGGAATAAGGGCAGATGGAGTCATCGTCGCTACTGGAGACGACACGCATTATTCCATCTCACGCAAAGTCATTGAGGCAGGGATGAATCTGCTTCTGGAGAAGCCGATGGCGGACAGCATTGACCAATGCCGCGAACTTGTCGCCCTCGCGGAGCGCAGAGGTGTCATTACCTCGATGTGCTATGTGATGCGCTATCACCCTTACTATTCCAGGATAAAGGAAATCGCCGCTTCCGGCGAACTGGGTGAGATAAAGGCGATCAGGCATCGTGTCAATGTCGGGATTGACCGTATGACACACACTTTCGTCAGAGGCCTCTGGGCCCGGAAAGAAGATTCCTCGCCTATTTTCATATCCAAATGCTGCCACGACGTGGATTTCATATTCTGGCTGATCGGACAGGATACGCCGGATGAGAAGATGGACATCCGCTCGAAGGGTAGCCTGACAAGATATTGTCCCGAGTCAGCACCGGAGAAAGCCGCCGCCCGGTGCATAGCCTGCCCGCTGGAAACCGGTTGCCGTTATTCGGCCGTGAACCTCTATCGCCGGCGCAAGGAGTGGATAGGGAATTTCGAAGTGGCCACTGGCAGAACCATCGATGACGCCATAGAAGCGGAACTCCGTACAGGACGTTACGGCAGATGCGTATATCATTGTGACAATGACGTTTTCGACTGGCAGACAGCATCCGTCACGATGTCCTCCGGCCTGAAAATCGAAATTACCATGGACGGCATCATTGACCTGGACGGGCGCGTGACTGAAATTACATTTGCGGACGGGCTCCTGAAGGCAGAGGACAATATCATTACATTGACAAGAAATGACGGCTCACTCCTCAGGTCAGAAGATTTCAGCGAAATCTGCGCTCAGCCGCTCCATGCCGGGGCTGACATCGCCATAATTGAAGACTTCTGCAATGCTGTCAGGACCGGTTCGAGGACAAGATGTTCTCTCGGGGATGCGCTCCCGGGACTCGAAGCCTGTTTCGGCGTGGAAGCAGGACTTTGCTAATCACGGAATTATTCATTATTTTTACAATTTCCAAGAAGGCGGAATGTACCGCCGGACAAACAGATAAATTTATATAATATGAAGAAGTATATCATCGGCTCGCTCTTCGCCATCGCGGCAGTAGCTTGCACATCGGTCTCCACGACCACTACATTGAAAGGAAAATTCTCCGGAGCGGACGTTCCTGAAGAAATCACGGTGACTGTTCCAGGAATGATTGACACCACCGTCCAGCTGCGCAACGCCGCATTCAAGCTGGAAATTCCTGTGAACAAGGCAGTCCTCGGTGAAATCAACGTGGGAGGCCCGAAAGGAAGATTCATTTCTGACGGAACTGTGCTTACAGTCGATCTCAACGACGGTCTCGTGGAAGTGACCTCCGACAAGCCTGCTGCATCAGTCACTGCGAAATTCAACGCTTTTGCAGATGAGCATAAGGGTCTGGTCGCATCGTATAGAAGCACAATGGTCGCAATCTCTGACAGCACCGGACTTTCCGCCCAGCAGAAGGACAGCCTCCAGGAAGAGTTCTATAACTCGTTCAATGACAAGTACAATGAGTTCAATACTGAAGCTGTCAAGAACAATTCTGACAATGTCATTTCAGTTATCGCTCTCCAGAATATCTATGGAGACATGTCCGATGCTGACCTTGAGAAAGTCATCGGCGGCATTGACTCGGCCGTAGTTGCCTCCAGCAGTTTCATATCCGCAATCCAGAAGGGTATGGAAGCGAGAAAATCCACTGCTGAGGGTATGAAGTTCACGGATTTCTCCATCAGGCAGCCGAACGGCAAGGATGTCAGCCTCTCTGATTACGTCGGAAAAGGCAAATATGTTCTCGTGGACTTCTGGGCTTCATGGTGCCGTCCATGCAAACACGAAATTCCGAACATCAAGAAGGTTTACGACAAGCATCACGGAAAGGATTTCGACGTTCTGAGCGTGGCTGTCTGGGAGAGGACACCGAAGGAAAGCATTGACACTGCCAAGGCTTATGGCGTGAACTGGAATCAGATTGTAGATGCCAAGAGTGTCCCTACGGATATCTACGGCATTGTAGGAATTCCTCACATTATCCTCTTCGGCCCTGACGGAACCATCATCAAGAGAGGTCTGTACGGCGAAGCTATCGAAGAAGAGGTCTCCAAATACGTGGAGTAATTGACAGTCAGAGAAAAAATAGCGCTGTTTCCACATTCCCCCGGAGTTTACAGATATTATAACTCCGAGGGGATTGTCATATATGTGGGCAAGGCCAAGGATCTTCACAAACGGGTTGCGCAGTATTTCGTGTCTCCTGACCGGCTCAATGCCAAGACACGTATTCTCGTTTCCAAAATCGCCGATGCGCAGTATTCAGTGGTCGATTCCGAAGCGGATGCGCTGCTTTTGGAGAACAATCTCATAAAGCAGTACAAGCCGAAGTACAATATACTCCTGAAGGACTCCAAGACCTATCCATGGATATGCGTCACCTCGGACGAGTTTCCGAAAATATACCTTACACGCCGAATCGTGAAGGGAAACCGTTATTTCGGACCTTACAGTTCGGTGATTCATGCGAGGAATCTGCTGGAGTTCATTTCGGAGAACTATAAAATCCGCTCCTGCAACAACAAGATCACTTCTGACGGCGTGCTGCGCGGCAAATTCAGGCCATGCCTGGACTTCCATATCAGCAGATGTGCCGGCTGCTGTATCGGCAAAATCTCGGTCAAGGAGTACAATGCCGAGATTGAGGAAATCGTGAGCCTCCTGAAAGGCGGGGCAAGTGAAGTGATACAGCATTACAGGCACCTTATGACACAGGCCGCGGACAATCTCGAGTTCGAGCAGGCCCAGGTTTACAAGCAGAAGGTGGATTCCCTCCAGCAGCATTATTCCAAGTCGGTAATCACATCGGCTTCGGATACCAATGTGGATGTGTTCTCACTTGTGACCGATGCCAATGAGTCTTACGGCAACTTCATGCGTGTCAGAGGCGGCGCCATCATCCAGTCGCTCAATCTCGGCTTCAAGATGAACATCGAGGAAGAGCCTGAAGCTGTGCTGAGCGAATTCATTGCCGAAATAGAGTCCAAATTCGGAAAGATCAGCGGGGAAGTAATCGTTCCTTTCCTGCCGGATGTGGAGATGGAAGGCGTTTCATTCAAGATCCCGGTGAAAGGCGACAAACTCGCGATTCTCACTCTGAGTACCAAGAACGCCAAGGAGTTCCAGTTCAATTCCATCCGCCAGAAGGAGCATACCGATCCGGACCAGTACAAGTCAATGGTGATGGAAGAACTCCGGAAGGCTCTCGGGATGGATGTCCTGCCGCGCCATATCGAATGCTTCGACAACTCCAATATCCAGGGAACGAATCCTGTGGCCTCCTGCGTCGTGTTCCGTGACGGAGTCCCGTCCAAGAAAGACTATCGCAAGTTCAAGATAAAGACTGTCATCGGGGCCAATGACTATGCGTCAATGAAGGAGGTCGTGAACCGCCGTTATTCGAGAATGTTGCGTGAAGATCCGGATGACCTTCCGCAGCTCATTGTCATAGACGGTGGCAAGGGACAGCTTGATTTTGCTTTCCAGGCATTGGCGGAACTAGGTCTGACTGAGAAACTTACAGTGGTTGGTCTTGCCAAGCGTCTGGAGGAGGTGATCAGGGTGGGGGACCCTTATCCTCTTTTCATTGACAGGAATTCCTCTGCGCTGAAAGTCCTGCAGCAGATCCGTGACGAGGCGCACCGGTTCGGTATCACTTTCCATCGCAGTCTGCGCAGCAAGAGCCAGATAGAATCTGCATTGACACGGATCAAAGGGGTGGGCGAACAGACGGAGAAACGGCTTCTGATACATTACGGCAGCGTGCCGCGTATCGCGTCGGCTCCGGTCGAGGACCTCGCGGCCTTTCTCGGCAAGGAAGAACTTGCGAAACGTATTCACAGTGAATTGAATAGAGAAGATGAAGAATGAAAAGAAATTCAACACCGCGCTGAATCTGTTTATATTGGTGGGGATGTTGGTGGCGGTCGTGGTGATCAATGTTTTCAAGTTCCAGCAGCCTGGAGCCAGGCATTTTATGCTGTTGCTGGCCAGTGTCGGGGCATTGACAGGAGTCATCAATACGGTGCTTTCCGCCAACGGCAACATCTGGACGTTTCTGTTCGGTGTCATTGACGTGTCCGTGGCTACGGTCGTGGCATTCGACAGCAGCATAAGGCCCGGCGGAGAACCGGTCTGGGGCAATTTCGCACTGCACGCATTCTATTTCCTGCCTATGCAGTTCGTCGGCTGGTGGCAGTGGCGCAAGCGCGGAGCGGATTCCCATAAGAAGGTCAATGCCCGCCGTCTGGATTCCCGTCAATGGCTTATGATGCTCTCCGGTATCCTGATCGGAATAACAGCAGTCTATATTGTCCTGTGCAAGGTTGCCGGCTTCGATATTTCCGGAACTTTCAGGTATCTTATTTTGTTTGACGCGATTGTGTTCGTCCTGAATGTGCTCGGGCAGATTCTGATGTCGTTCGCGTTCATGGAGCAGTGGTATGTCTGGATTCTGGTCAATGTGTTTTCCATCTTCCTGTGGTCGGAAAAGGCAATGTCATCCGCGGAGTCGAGTTATACTGTCGTGATGGTCATCAAGTATTCGTTTTATCTGCTGAATTCGCTAAATGGGCTCAGAATATGGTATGCCCTGAGCCTGGACTCTGGCAAATAGCCGCTTTTAGGCCGAAAATTTTATTTTTCGGAATTTTTTTATTTACTTTGCGGAACGTTATATGAGTAGTGTATTATAATTATAAACTTAATAAATTATTCAATTATGTCACACGAAGAAATCGTAAAGAAGGTGAAGGACATCATCGTTGATAAACTTGGCGCTGAAGAGTCAGAAGTGACTGAAACAGCTAACTTCACAAACGATCTCGGCGCTGATTCTCTTGACACCGTAGAGCTTCTTATGGAGTTTGAAAGAGTGTTCGGAATCAAGATCCCAGATGAGGATGCCAGCCAGATTGCAACAGTTGCTGACGCTGTCAATTACGTTGAGAAGAAAGTAGAAGAAAAATAATATCTTTTCTTGCTTACGACAAAAGAAGCCTGCTGAATTCAGCAGGCTTCTTCTATATCTGTATGTCACGGATTCATTACTCTGCCTTAGGAATGGCATAGGTGAATCTGAACATCGGCTGGTTCTTGTCAGCTTCAGGACCATTCAGGACAGCCTTGTAGTAACGGTGGTAGTCCATCATCGTCTGCGTCGTGGTCGTGCTTGCAGTGCTGCTTGACTGGGATGAGTACATCTGCTGCAGCATAGCGTAGTTATAGTAGTTGTTGTAATAACTGTTGTAGCCATATCCGCCGTAACCGCCATATCCACCATAACCATAGCCGTTGTACATGCTGTTGTAGTAGTTGTAGTACATCATCTGCTGGTAGTAGTCGTCATTGTAATTGCTTGATGATGACGATGAATTGGAACTTGCTATGGTTTCCTTGGCCATGGCCAGCATCCAGATGTCGTAATTGTTGATTTTCGCGTCGTCCTTCAGTTTGATGACTGCCTGGATATGATGCGTGATGTCAGGTGCATATTCGCATTTCGACCTGTTTATGTCGCCTTGGTTCTCATCAGAAATGCTGGAGTCCGTAATGCCCGCGAATGTGACAGATGTGTCAGTCGCGATACGGCAGGTAGGACTGAGCGCCGTAGGGAACTCATACATTGTCGTATAATCGTCCGGGAACTCGAACGGAAGGATCAGTGATGCTTTGCTTATTACGGCATCAGCCGGCTTGTCAGTGTTCTGGCTGATGATTTCCAATATCTTGTCTCTGAGCGCCTTGGCCTTGATGACAGGCTTGATGCCCCTTCCGCCCTCCATCAGGACGCTTTTTCCGGCTTTGCCTTCGAGAGCTGTGCTTGAATGTGTCGCCCTGTCGAAAGCGAGCTGCGGATATTTCGTGACGTTTGTGGAAGACACTCCGTTCATGTTGTACAGGCTCAATGGGCCGAGGTAGAAAAGGAAACTTGTGTCCACCTTAGTCCTGGTGCCATAGTCAGCCGTGAACTTCAGTTCCGCGTAACTTCCGTAGATGGTACCGTCAATGACGGCGATAGGAAGCCTGAACATGTTGATTCTGCCGCCATTGCCGGCAGGGATGTCCGATGTTATGACAATTCCCGGGAACTTCGCCGTGTAATGGCTGATTGTATCCATGTCTTCCGCCTTGATGCCCATATATTTCTCGCCGAATTCCCTGCTGAAGTCGAAGGACAGCGAGTCCGAACCATTGTAAACGGGGATGCCGTCTGTTATGCGCTTTTTGGTATATGAGATCTCGGGATAGAGCTTGTTGTAGTTGATTGCCTTGTCAAGTTCATAGACATTCACGTTCTGCAATATGTACTGCTGGCTCGGGTCAGAGTACGATGTCGAGTCGGACACGGCAGACATGTGGAACTGACGGAAGACTGGATTCTTTCCGAAGTCGAGCGTGTCATTGATCGGAACGAGCGTAAAGGCCGCGCTTCTTGTGGTGAGCCCGAAAGTCTCGTCCTGAAGTGCTCCGAACGTGAATTTGTACATGCTGTAGCCGGAAAGGCTGTCGGCCATCTCCTGACGGATATCCTCTATCGGGAACTCCGCCGTATAGATATTATACAGCTGGTTGTCAGGAATCATGGATTCCCCTATGGAATTGTCCACATTGACGCAGGAACTGCTGCAGATCATACCTGCGCAGACAGCTGCAACGGTAGTGACAGAACTGAAAATTCTCTTCATCTTTTAAAGACTGTCGTAAAAACTATTATACGCATCGACATAGGATCCGTCTTCAAATGACTTTGCGTCGTATTTCAACATCGGTACAGGCAATCCCTCACAGAATTCAGTAAGGCCTGCATCGATATTGTCCGATCCTATTATGATACCGTCTGAATACTGAGCGGCAGTCTTCGCAAGATTTATGCCAGTAGGGTCTGCCAGCAGAGGTATGTCCTTCTCAGTAACGTCGCCGAACGGAACAAGTTTCATCATGTCCTCATTGAACTTCTCCGGCATGTCGTCATACAGGGAAAGGACGATTTTGCTGTTTTCGAATATAGGATCATCCTTGTAGGCCTTTTTGAGGTATAATGGCAGAATCTGGGTAATCCATCCCTGGCAATGTATCACATCAGGAGCCCATCTGAGTTTCTTGACCGTCTCCAATACGCCGCGTGCGAAGAAGATCGCGCGTTCAGCATTGTCATCGAAGAACTTGCCGTCGTCGTCGCGGTCGATCTGCTTCCTCTTGAAATAGTCTTCATTGTCAATGAAATACACCTGGATGCGGGCGGCCGAGATTGAAGCCACTTTGATGACGAGAGGCCTGTCAACATCATTGATGACGATGTTCATGCCTGACAGCCTGATGACTTCGTGGAGCTGGTTCTTGCGCTCGTTGATGCCACCGAATCTCGGCATGAATGACCGTATTTCTTTTTTTCGTTCCTGGATTCCTTGTGGAAGATATCTGCCGATGTGGGACATGTGGGTCTCAGGCAGGTATGGGAAAATCTCTGAGTTAACAAACAGGATTCTTTCGTCCATTTTCTGTTTTATTAAGTGTTGTCCAATGGGTACAAAGTTAAGAATTTTTTTTGATATTTCGATAAATGATTATCTTTGGGGTCAATTTGGAGTATTATGGCACTTAATGAAAAGAAGATAGTCCGCCGCAGAATCGCGAATGCATATTTGTCTTCAGTAATCAGCATCAGTCTCGTCCTGTTGCTGGTCGGGGTCTCGAGTCTTCTTCTTGTCAATGCCCGGAGCGTCACTGATTATTTCAAGGAGAATCTCCAGCTTTCGGTCATCATGAAACAGGGCGTGACCGATACTCAAGCATTGGAATACAAGAAGACATTGGACAGTTGCAAATACGTGCATGAAACAGAGTTTGTCTCCAAGGAACAGGGGGAGAAGGAGATGTCCGAGATGCTCGGATCCGATTTCCTGAAAGTCTTCGAGGTGTCTCCCGTGCCGGTGTCCATAAGTGTCAAACTGAAAGCGGATTACGTCTCTCGGGACAGCCTGCGGGTGGTGGAGTCGTTCATCGGAGCATCTCCGCTTGTGGATGAAGTTTCCTGTCAGACGTCCCTTGTGGAAGCGCTGAATGCGAATCTCAGTAAAATCTCAGCCGTGATCGGAGTGTTCATAGCATTGATGCTGTTCATATCTTTCGTGCTGATAAACAATACGATGCGTCTGTCTGTCTTTGACCGACGCTTCTCCGTACACACTATGAAACTTGTCGGAGCCACCAAGTCTTTCATCCGTGGGCCGTTCCTTGTCCGGGCTGCTTTTCTCGGACTGTTCTCAGCCGTGGTGGCATTGATGCTGCTTGTGGGAGTGCTTTTCTACGTGCGCTCTGAATTTTCGCAGCTGTTTACGATATTTACATTGGACAAACTCCTGGTAGTGATGCTGATAGTGATTGCTTCAGGTATCGTGATATGCTTGTTGAGCACATATATGGTAGTGAACAAACTTGTGTCGCTCAGCAAGGACGAGCTGTATTATTGATAATGGGAAAACATTGAAAATATGGGAAATGAAAAAATGCCGATTACGAAGAAAGGCTTGATGTATCTTCTTGTCGGACTGCTGGTTATGGTTGCAGGATATATTCTGATGATAGGAGGCGGGAGCAAGGATCCGGCTGTGTTCAATTACGCGATGTTCGATTTCCGCCGTCTTGTGGCTGCACCGATTGTCATCATCTGCGGAATCATCATTGAGATCGTTTCCATAATGAAAATATATAAAGATAAGGAGGAGAAGTAATTATGGAATGGTGGCAGGCGCTTGTTCTTGGAATAGTACAGGGATTGACAGAGTTCTTACCGGTCAGCAGCAGCGGACATCTCATGATGTTCAGGGAACTGCTCGGCGTGGATTCTGAGGGTTTTCTTGATTTTACCGTGACCGTGCATTTCGCCACGGTGCTGAGCACTATCATCGTGTTCTGGTCGGTTATCTGGAATCTGCTCAAGGGACTGTTCAAGTGGAAATACAATGACCAGACAGACTATATCCTGAAACTGATCGTATCAATGATTCCTATCGGAATTGTCGGCCTGTGTTTCAAAGATGCCGTCGAGGGGCTTTTTGCGGACAACCTTTTCACTGTCGGAGTCTGCCTGATCATAACGGCGGTTCTTCTCGCGATTTCCGACCAGTCTTTCAGATGGACTTCGCCCAAGGAGGATTCTGTCAATGAGAAAGAACCGAGAAATGGAATATCCTATCTGCAGGCATTCATAGTAGGACTCGGACAGTCATTTGCTGTAGCTCCCGGACTTTCCAGATCAGGAACCACCATCGCCACAGGACTGATTTGCGGCGTCAAGAGAGAAAAGATGGCCCAGTTCTCGTTCCTTATGGTGTTGGCCCCGATTGTCGGAGAACAGCTGCTGGATATAATCAAAGGCTTAGGAGCACCGTCTGCTGAAGCCGGAGTGGGAGTGCTTCCGCTTCTTTTTGGTTTTGTCGGCGCATTCCTTGCCGGACTGTTTTCATGTAAGGCAATGATTGCCATTGTCAAGAAGGCAAAGCTCATATGGTTCTCCGTCTATTGTCTGATCGCTGCTGCGGCAATATTCATTTTTGCATAACATGGCGGGTGAAAGGTCATTGACTTTCTTTGCATCTGATGTGCATCTCGGCCTGGACCTGAAAGATCCGAAGGACCGGGAGGCGAGGTTCGTGGCTTTTCTCGAGTCGATTCCTAAGGATAAGACAGAATCTCTGTACCTGCTCGGTGACATCTGGGATTTCTGGTATGAGTATCATGATGTGGTCCCTAAGGGCTATGTCCGCGTGTTTGCGGCATTGATGGACCTGATGGAAGCAGGCGTCAAGGTGAATTTCTTCCAGGGGAACCACGACATCTGGTGTTACCACTATTTCCAGGATATGGGCATCAGGATACTCCAGCAGCCATATGTCGTCAATATCGGAGGCAAGATCTTCTGCCTCGGTCATGGTGACGGGCTCGGTCCAGGGCATTTCTGGTACAAACTTATGCGCTGGGGTTTCCGCGAAAAATTCTTCCAGAGCCTTTTCAGCCTTCTGCATCCGTACCTTGCATTCAGATTAGGAAAGGGCTGGTCCAAGAAAAGCCGTGTGGCCAAGACGGTAGAATACAAATTCAAAGGGAAGGAAGAGCCGCTATACAAGTTCGCGGAAGATTTTTCGGCAAAACGTCATATCGACTATTTCGTGTTCGGCCATTTCCACTGTGACGTGAGGATGAAGCTGCCGGGAGGCAGTGAACTGATTGTGCTCAAGGACTGGATAGACGGCAGCCCTTACATGTATTTCGACGGAATCTCCACGTTTTTCGGATATTCTCCGAAGATCGAGAAATAAAGCGCCTGGAACTCCCCGTTGTCCCATTTCTTGACAAGATCCTCTACCGGGCGGTCCTCGCCTTGCGGATCGTAGTGCTTCTTCATGTTTGAACCGAAAATTCTGGCCACGCCCTGCCAGAAACCTGCGGCAATCCTGTTTTTATACTCCTTTATGATGTCGTAGGACGAAACTCCGACTTCCCTGTCAATCAGTTTCATCAAGAGTTGTCCCTGGCTGATGGTCATATGCCGCATCGGCTGTTCAAAAGCATTGAAAAGCTCCTTCTGGAGGGCATTGACATATTTCTCTTTCTGTCGGTTCCTGTATTTGTCGTGCTCGAACGTGCTGTCGGCCCGGTGTATGATTTTACGGGCGACCAGAGCGTAAGGATATGTCTTGCTGAAGTTCCATACGAGACGGTAATACTTCCGCCATTCCTTGCCGCGCCTGTTTCCGTAGAGCGAAATCATCGACGGGTTTATCGTGTCCAGATATACAGTGTCGCCGTTGACGATCTCGTACGGCAGATACTGCGGCCGACGCGGAGGGACCGGAGCCCGCCTCTGCGCCATCAAGTCGCCGATGCCCGGGAGAATCCCGAGAACCACTATCATTGTCAATGTCAATATGAGTCGGCGTTTCGTCATCGTTCAGTTTTATCCGAGCCCCAAAGTTACAAATTTTGTTCAGAAGCGGTCATCTTTTCCGAGTTTTTGGGTCAATGTCGTTTTCCGGTCGATATGAAATGTCGAAAAAACGCGAATGATAAAATTTTCACATTACGTAATCGCCTGACATTGCATATTTTAAGTGACGAAAAATTTTGTCGAAAAACTATAAAAATATTCCGAATAATGTTTGTTTTTCAATATTTTTTACTAACTTTGCAATCCCAAAATTGAGGAGAAGTTCGCCCAACCAGCTGATGCTCAAAGATTTAGGGAATTTGGGAAAAAATTTTAAAGTAATACAGCAATGTTACAACCAAAGAAAACAAAGTTTAGAAGGGAACAGAAAAACCGCATGAAGGGTATGTCCCAGAGGGGCAGCCAGCTTGCATTCGGCTCTTTCGGTCTTAAAACCCTTGAGAATTGTTGGCTTACATCGCAGCAGATTGAGGCTGCCCGTCAGGCAATCTCACGTTATATGAACCGTGAGGGTCAGATTTGGATCAGGGTGTTCCCTGCCAAGCCATTCACCAAGAAGCCTCTCGATACCCGTATGGGTAAAGGTAAGGGTGATCCTCAGGGATTTGTATGCCCGATTACTCCTGGCAGAATTCTCTTCGAGGCAGAGGGTGTTTCTCTCGAGATTGCAAAAGAGGCTATGCGCCTTGCAGCTCACAAGCTCCCTATCGCTACGAAGTTTATCGTCCGCAGGGATTATGTAGAATAGTTTAATGGAGAAGAAAATGAAAATATCTGAAGTTCGCGAAATGTCCGTAGCAGATTTACGTGACCGCATTGCAGTGGAGAAAGCAAATCTTGACACGATGAAGATGAATCACGCTATCTCTCCATTAGAGGATACATCCAAGTTTAAGAAAACAAGAAAGGACATCGTCCGCATGATGGCTGTCCTCTCTCAGAAAGAAAAAGAACAGAACTAATTAGATGCCCTATGGAAAGAAATCTTCGTAAGGAAAGAATAGGTGTTGTAGTCAGCAACAAGATGGACAAGACCATCGTAGTTGCCGTTGAGACTAAAGGTAAACACCCTATGTATGGTAAGTTCATTAACAAGACCACTAAATTTGTCGCTCAGGATGACAAGAACGAGTGCAGCGAAGGTGATACCGTGCGCATTATGGAAACCCGTCCTTTGAGCAAGACCAAAAGGTGGAGATTAGTTGAAATTGTAGAAAAAGTCAAATAGCGATGATACAGCAGGAAACACGTTTACAGGTGGCAGACAACAGCGGTGCAAAGGAAGTTCTTTGTATCCGTGTTCTGGGTGGAACCCGTCACCGTTATGCATCTGTCGGCGATAAGATCGTCGTAGCAGTAAAGAGTGCCATTTCAGGTGGAGATGCCAAGAAAGGCTCTGTATCCAAAGCTGTTGTGGTCCGCACCAAGAAGGAAATCCGCAGACCGGATGGATCATATATCCGCTTTGATGATAACGCCTGTGTTCTTTTGAACAATGCAGGTGAACTCAGGGGCACACGTATCTTTGGCCCGGTTGCCAGAGAGCTCCGTGAGAATTATATGAAGATCGTTTCACTGGCACCGGAGGTCCTTTAATTTTAAGAAGTATGAAAAAGTTTCACGTAAAGAAAGGCGATACCGTATTTGTTAATGCCGGTAATGATAAAGGCAAGACAGGAAAAGTCCTCTCTGTGATTACAGACAAGGATCGTGTCATTGTCGAGGGTATCAATGTTGTCAGCAGACATACCAAACCTAATGCAAAGGCACCTCAGGGCGGTATCATAAAGAAAGAGGCTGGTATCCACATTTCCAATGTCCAGCTTCTCGATCCTAAGAGCACGGCTTCCAAGCCGATACCTGTTCGCGTCGGATACAAGTTTGTTGATGGCAAGAAGGTACGTTATTCTAAAAAATCTGGAGAGGAGATTAAATAGTTATGGCAAAGAAAACTACTAAGAACGCAGCAGAAGCGCAGATGTTGCCTGCTGGATATGTTCCGGAGCTCAAGACCGTTTACAAGGAGCAGATTGTCCCTGCCCTTATGAAGCAGTTCTCTTACACAACAGTTATGCAGGTTCCAAGACTTGTCAAGATCACCATCAATGAGGGTGTCGGCGAGGCTTCCCAGAACCAGTCACACGACAAGAAACTCGTTGAGGAGGCAGCAGCTGAGCTTACAACAATCGTAGGACAGAAGGCGGTTCTCACTTCTTCAAGAAAAGATATCGCCAACTTCCACCTCCGTAAAGGTCAGCCGATCGGTGTGAAAGTTACTCTCCGTAATGTGAAGATGTATGAGTTCCTCGAAAGACTCATCCGTGTTTCTCTTCCTCGTATCCGTGACTTCAACGGTATCTCTGAGAAACTCGACGGCAACGGTAACTATACTCTCGGTCTCAAGGAGCAGATCATCTTCCCTGAAATCGACATGGACAAGAACCCGCGCGTTCACGGAATGGAAATCACTTTCGTAACCACAGCCAAGTCTGATGAAGAGGCTTACGCTCTTCTGAAAGAGTTCGGTCTGCCATTCAAGAAACATAACAACTAAAAGAGTATACAATGGCAAAAGAATCAATGAAAGCCCGCGAAGTAAAACGCGCGAAATTAGTTGCAAAATACGCCGAGAAGCGTAAAGCTCTTAAAGAGGCAGGCGACTGGGCAGCTCTTGACAAGCTCCCTAAGAACTCTTCAGCTGTACGTCTTCACAATCGTTGCTCCCTGACTGGACGTCCAAAAGGCTATATGCGTGCATTCGGCCTCAGCCGTATCCAGTTCCGTGAAATGGCAAGCAACGGTCTTATCCCGGGCGTAAAGAAAGCAAGCTGGTAGAGCTTTATAGCATACATTATATTTATTATTAACAATCGGATATCGGGCGTCATCAGGACGCCGGTTCGCAAAAAACAAAAGAAATGACTGATCCAATTGCAGATTTCCTTACTCGTGTGCGCAACGCATACCGTGCAGGAAACAAAGTTGTTGAAGTTCCTTCTTCAAAGATGAAGGTGGCCATCACCAAGATTCTTTGCGAGAAAGGTTACATCCTCAGCTACAAGGTTGTTGAAGGAACCCCTTCAAACACTATCAAAATCGCTCTCAAGTACCATCCGCAGACCAAGCAGGCAGCTATCAAGAAGATTGTCCGCGTTTCTACTCCAGGTCTGAGACAGTACACCGATGTAAAAGAGATGCCAAGAGTTCTCAACGGACTCGGAATCGCAATCCTCTCCACATCCAAGGGTGTCATCACTGACAAAGAGGCTAAAGATCTCAACGTCGGCGGTGAAGTAGTATGCTATGTTTATTAATATTAAAAGAAACAGATAATGTCAAGAATTGGTAAATTACCTGTAAGCCTTCCGGACAAGGTGAGCGTTGAGCTCCTTCCTGGCAACGTTGTGAAGGTTAAAGGACCTCTCGGCGAGCTTTCTCAGAAAGTTGATGCGGATATTACCGTGACCGTAGAGGACAAAGAAGTGAAATTCACCCGTCCTACCGATCTCCCGAGACATCGCTCTATGCACGGTCTCTATCGTGCTCTCGTACACAATATGGTAGTGGGCGTTTCTACCGGGTTTGAGATCAAACAGGAACTCGTCGGTGTCGGTTTCCGTGTAGATGTAAAAGGTCAGCTTCTGACTTTCGCACTCGGTTATTCACACGACATTCAGCTCCTTCTCCCTGCAGAAATCAAGGCTGAGGCTGCTGCTGTAAAGAAAGGCGAGAATCCGGTGCTGATTCTCAGAAGTGCTGACAAACAGCTTCTCGGACAGGTTGCTGCAAAGATCCGTTCTCTCCGCAAGCCTGAACCATATAAGGGCAAGGGTATCAAGTTCGTTGGCGAACAGCTTCGTCGTAAGGCAGGTAAGACTGCAGCCGCTAAATAATAGGAGGAATGAATTATGGCATTGAGTAAAATAGAAAGAAGAAAACGTATTCACTACCGTATTCGTAAGCACGTCAATGGAACAGCCGAAAGGCCAAGACTTGTTGTTTTCAGAAGCAACAGACAGATTTACGCACAGGTGATTAACGACGAAACCGCTACGACTCTTGTTGCAGCTGCATCAAACGACAAAGTTCTCGCTGCAGAGTGCAAGGATAAGAACGGAATAGAGGCTGCCGCTATCGTAGGCAAGGCTGTTGCAGCACGCGCTATCGAGAAAGGCATCAACGAAGTCGCTTTCGACCGTGGAGGTTATCTCTATCATGGTAGGGTTAAAAGTTTGGCTGACGCTGCCCGTGAAGGCGGTCTTAAATTCTAATCGGAGTTATGGCAAATACAAATGTTAAAAGAGTAAAGGCATCTGATCTTGAACTTAAAGACAGACTTGTCTCCATTCAGAGGGTAACCAAAGTCACCAAGGGTGGTCGCCACTTCCGTTTCGCTGCTATCGTAGTAGTTGGAAATGAGAAAGGTGTTGTAGGTTACGGCCTTGGTAAGGCAAATGAAGTAACTGCGGCTATCCAGAAGGGTGTTGAGGATGCTAAGAAGAATCTCGTCCAGATTCCGGTTATTAACACGACGATTCCTCACGAGCAGATTGCAAAATTCGGTGGCGCTGAGGTGTTCATGAAACCTGCTGCTCCCGGTACCGGTGTAAAGGCCGGCGGTGCGATGCGTGCAGTGTTCGAGTCTGCAGGTGTGCAGAACGTCCTTGCAAAATCCAAGGGCTCATCTAACCCTCACAACCTGGTAAAGGCTACTGTAGCAGCTCTTACTGAACTCAGAGATGCATATCAGGTGGCTGGCCTTCGTGGAGTGCCTATGAGTAAAGTTTTCAACGGTTAATTATAGGAGGAAACGAAAATGGCTAAATATAGAATTACTCAGGTAGTCAGCAAGAACGGAGAGACCAAAAGACAGAAGGCAACCCTTCAGTGTCTCGGTATCCGCAGAATGCATCAGACTGTAGAGGTTGAAAAGAACCCTGTAACTACCGGAATGGTAAACAAAATTCTTCACCTCGTAACTGTAGAAGAAATCTAATTCGGAGGAACAAAGATGAATTTGCATAATCTGAAACCTGTAAAAGGTTCAACACACAATACTAAAAGAGTAGGCCGTGGTCAGGGCTCCGGAAAAGGTGGCACTGCGACACGCGGTACTAAAGGAGCTCAGGCTCGCGCAGGATACGAGCACAAGGTAGGCTTCGAGGGTGGCCAGATGCCAATCCAGAGACGTCTTCCTAAGTTCGGTTTCAACAATCCTACAAGAGTAGAGTACAAAGCAATCAATCTCGCAGCTCTCCAGGCATTGTCAGAGAATCTCGGAGCATCTGTCATTACGAAAGATACTCTCATCGAGGCTGGTCTCACAAAGCGTAACGAGCTTGTAAAGGTTCTTGGCTCAGGTGAGCTCACAGCAAAAATCGAAGTGACAGCTGACGCTTTCTCAAAGTCTGCTGTTGAAAAGATTGAGGCTGCCGGTGGAAAAGCTACTAAGATTGAGAAATAATGAAGAAATTTTTTGAGACATTCAAGAACATCTTCAAGATAGAAGAGTTACGCAAGAGAATCGTTTATACGCTTCTCTTGGTACTCGTTTATCGTTTGGGATGTTTCGTTGTGATCCCGGGCATCGATGCTACCATGCTCGCTTCGCTCCAGAGCAGCACTCAGGAAGGTCTTGTAGGCCTCTTGAACATGTTCTCCGGCGGTGCGTTCGGTAACGCTTCAATCTTTGCTCTTGGTGTGATGCCGTACATTTCTGCGTCCATCGTGATCCAGCTCCTCGGTATGTTTGTTCCATACTTCAAGAAATTGCAGATGGAAGGTGAAAGCGGCCGTAGGAAAATGAATCAGATCACCAGATACCTGACGATCGTGATTCTTGCTATCCAGTGCCCTGCATATCTGGCTGCTATCCACAATCAGATTCCGGGTAACGCATTCGTGGCTGTTACTCAGCTCGGATGGAGTAACTTCGCATTCAACTTTGTCTCTACAGTTGTTCTTCTCGCAGGCTCTATGTTCGTTATGTGGCTCGGCGAGCGCATTACCGACAGAGGTATCGGAAACGGTATTTCCCTCATCATCATGATCGGTATCGTCGCACGTCTTCCATATGCGCTTGCTGCAGAGATCGGTGAGAAGCTCACCACTACTAATGGTGGTCTCCTTCTTCTTATCGTTGAACTTCTGGTTCTGTTCTTTGTGTTTATCGCTGCCATCGCTCTCGTTCAGGCAGTCAGGAAGATTCCTGTACAGTATGCGAAGAGAGTCGTAGGCAACAAGCAGTACGGTGGAGTCCGCGATTATCTTCCTTTGAAGATCAATGCGGCCGGCGTCATGCCGATCATCTTCGCCCAGGCTCTCATGCTCTTCCCGCTTCTTTTCTCGAACTGGGATGCTACAAGAGGACTTGCTGCAACACTCAGCAACTATACCGGATTCTGGTACAACTTTATTTTTGGACTTCTCGTCGTCATCTTCACATATTTCTACACTGCGGTAACAGTTCAGCCGAACCTTATGGCAGAGCAGATGAAGCAGAACGGCGGATTTATACCTGGTGTGAAACCTGGAAAGAAGACCATGGAGTATATCGACGACATCCTGTCAAGAGTTACTCTCCCTGGTTCCATTTTCCTCGCTTTCATTGCAATTATGCCGGCATTTGCGATGCTCGCCGGTGTCAATAACCAGTTTGCAAGCTTCTATGGTGGTACTTCACTTCTGATTCTTGTAGGTGTGGTTCTGGACACCCTCCAGCAGATAGAAGGTTATCTGTTGCTGCGTCACTATGACGGATTGATGAAGACAGGTCGTCTGAGTGGACGTTCTGGTATGTAATTTCATAAGGTCGTATTGAAAATGGTTTTGCCAAAAACAGAAGAAGAAATCGAATTGCTCCGTGAAAACGGAATTCTTGTGTCAAAGACACTTGCCGAAGTCGGTAAAGCGGTGGCTCCTGGTGTGACAACTGCTGAGTTGAATAGAGTTGCCGAGACTTTTATCCGCGATCATGGCGCAATCCCGAGCTTTCTTGGTTTTGAAGGTTTTCCTGCATCAATCTGCGCCTCTGTAAATGATGTTGTAGTCCACGGTTTTCCGTCAGACTGCGTCCTCAAGGAGGGAGACATCGTTTCATGTGACATCGGAACTTTGTACAAGGGATACAACGGTGATTCCTGCTATACTTTTCCAGTCGGAGAAGTTGATCCGGAAACCCGCAAGCTCCTTGATGTGACGAGGGCTTCGCTGATCAAGGGCATTGAGCAGGCTGTTGAAGGAAACCGTACAGGCGATATCGGATACGCGGTACAAACGTATGCTGAATCTTTCGGCTTCTCTGTAGTAAGGGAACTGGAAGGTCACGGAATCGGAAAAGAAATGCACGAGGCTCCAGGTGTTCCGAACTATGGAAGACGCGGACACGGCGCAAGACTTACCGACGGAATGACAATATGTATTGAGCCGATGATCAATGCTGGCAGAAAAGATGTGTATCTGGCTAAAAACGGTTGGGCGGTACACACAGCTGACCACAAGAACGCGGCGCATTACGAGCTTACGGTTGTTGTCCGAAAAGGCAAGGCAGAATTGCTTTCAACCTTCGATTTTATCGAAAAAGACGGAAACATTAAATTTTAAAGTGGTATTTTAAATGTCTAAGCAAACAGCTATTGAGCAAGATGGGACGATAGTCGAGACTCTCCCTAACGCAATGTTTAAAGTTGAGCTGGAGAATGGTCACGTCATCCTTGCACATATTTCAGGCAAGATGAGGCAGAACTTCATCCATATCCTGCTCGGTGACAAGGTTAGAGTTGAAATGTCGCCTTATGATTTAACAAAAGGAAGAATATCCTTCAGATACAAATAAAAATTTTCGCGATATGAAAGTAAAAACATCCATCAAAAAGCGCAGCGAAGATTGCAAAATCGTGAGACGCAAAGGCCGTCTTTACGTGATCTGCAAAAAGAACCCTAAGTTCAAAATGCGCCAAGGATAATATTCAGTTGTATAACTAAAAAAGTAAAGATATTATGGCAAGAATAGCCGGTGTTGATTTACCGAACAACAAAAGGGGAGAGATAGGCCTTACCTACATCTTCGGTATCGGTCGCTCTTCCGCAAGAAAGATCCTTGAGGAGTGCGGAATCGATTTTGACACTAAAGTGAGCGAGTGGAACGACGAGCAGATTGCAAAGATCCGTTCTCTCATCTCTAACGAGTACAAAATCGAGGGTGAACTTCGTTCTACTGTCCAGATGAACATCAAACGTCTTATGGACATTGGTTGCTACAGAGGAATCCGTCACCGTATCGGTCTCCCTGTCCGTGGCCAGAGCACCAAGAACAATGCCCGCACAAGAAAGGGTAAGAAGAAGACCGTTGCAAACAAGAAGAAAGCAACCAAATAAATCTTGATGAATTATGGCAAAGAAGACAACAACAGCAAAAAAGAGAGTTGTAAAAGTTGAAGCAACTGGTGAAGCTCATATTTCATCAACCTTCAATAACGTTATCATTGCTCTCACAAACAATGTTGGCCAGGTTATCAGCTGGTCTTCAGCTGGTAAGAGCGGTTTCAGAGGCTCTAAGAAGAACACTCCGTATGCAGCTCAGGTTGCAGCTGAGGATGCTGCCAAGGTAGCATTCGACGCAGGCCTCCGTAAAGTTAAGGTCTATGTAAAAGGTCCTGGTGCCGGACGTGAGTCTGCCATCAGAACGATTAACCAGGCTGGTATCGAGGTAACAGAAATCATTGACGTTACTCCTATGCCGCACAATGGTTGCAGACCTAAAGGCCGTCGTAAAGTTTAATTGAACATTTAAAGATTACAAATTACTATGGCAAGATATACTGGACCAAGTACTAAAATCGCGCGCAAGTTCGGCGAGCCGATCTATGGAGCTGATAAGGATTTCGAAAAGAGAAACTATCCTCCGGGACAGCACGGTGCCGCAAGAAAGCGTGCCAGAAAATCGACTGAATACGGAAATCAGTTGAAGGAAAAGCAGAAAGTGAAATATATGTACGGCGTTCTTGAAAGACAGTTCCGCAACACTTACGAGAAAGCTTGTCGTCTGGCAGGACAGAAAGGTGAGAACCTCATCATTCTCCTCGAGTCAAGACTTGACAACCTCGTTTACCGTCTCGGAATCGCTCCTACAAGAGCTGCTGCAAGACAGCTTGTGCTCCATTGTCACATCACTCTCAATGGCAAAGTTTGCAATATTCCTTCTGCTCAGGTCAAGGCTGGCGATGTAATCGCCGTAAGGGAAAGATCAAAGAGCCTCGAGGCTATCCAGAACAGTGTAGCTTCTGCAAAGAAGTATGCATGGCTGGAGTTCGACCCTAAGACTCTTGTTGGCAAGTTCCTCAATGTTCCTACAAGGGCAGATATCCCTGAGAACATCAACGAGCAGCTCATCGTCGACCTGTACTCTAAATAGTAACACCTAAAAAGAATCAATATGGCAATCTTAGCATTTCAGAAACCGGATAAGGTAATAATGCTCGAAGGTACCGAGACAGTCGGCCGTTTCGAGTTCAGGCCTCTTGAGCCTGGCTATGGCACGACTATCGGAAACGCTCTTCGCCGCATATTGCTTTCATCTCTGGAAGGTTTTGCTATCAGCTCGATAAAAATCAGTGGTGTGGATCAGGAATTTGATACCATCCCTGGTGTTATCGAAGGTATGCAGGACATCATTCTCAATCTTAAGCAAGTAAGACTCAAGAGGATGGTTGATTCTGTAGACTCAGAGGTAGCAAATATCACCGTTAGCGGTAAACAGGAGTTTACTGCGGAGGATATCTCCAAGGGATTGTCTTCTTTCAAGGTGCTCAATCCTGAGTTGCACATTTGCTCTCTGGAGCCTTCAGTTAAACTCGAAATCTCCCTCACAGTGACCAAAGGCCGCGGCTTCGTACCGGCTGAGGAAGAAAGAGATGAGAATACGCCGATCGGAACAATTCCTGTTGACGCAATCTACACTCCTATCCGTAAGGTGAACTGGACAGTGGAGCCTTGGCGAGTTGAACAGAAGACTGACTACGAGAAACTGAATCTAGAAATCATTACCGACGGTTCCATTTCTCCAAATGCTGCGCTTCAGGACGCTGCAAACATCCTCATCTATCACTTCAAGTTAATTACGGATGACAAGAAGCTCGCTCTCGAGAGTGCAGTTGTTCCTGATTCCAAAGAACTTGACGAGGAGTCACTCCGCATGAGACATCTTCTTCTCAACAAGCTGTCTGACCTCGGACTTTCAGTAAGAGCCTACAACTGCTTGAAGGCAGCTGAGATCGACACTCTTGCCGATCTGGTTTCTTACTCAAGACCAGAGCTGATGAAATTCCGCAACTTCGGAAGGAAATCGCTCAATGAGATCGACCAGATGCTTGACAAGATGAAACTCTCGTTCGGTATGGATGTTACCAAGTACAATATTGAACCTAAGAAAAAGAATAACGCATAAATATGAGGCACAATAAAGCAATCAATCATCTTGGTCGCCAGAGCGGTCACCGCAAGGCCCTTCTCGCCAACATGTCGTGCTCTCTTATCCTGCATAAGAGAATTACTACAACAGTAGCGAAAGCAAAGGCTTTGAGGTCTTACCTTGAGCCGCTTGTTACCAAGTCAAAAGACGATTCTACACATTCTCGTCGTATCGTCTTCAGTTATCTCAAGAACAAGGAAGCTGTTGCTGAGCTTTTCCGCACAATCGCCCCTAAGATTGCTGACCGTCCTGGCGGATACCTCCGTATCCTCCACGTCGGCTTCAGACAGGGTGACGGTTCAGAGATGGCTCTCATCGAGTTCGTTGATTTCAACGAGGCAGCTCTCGAGGCAAAGAAAGAGGTTAAGAAGACTACTCGCCGTAGCCGCGCAAAGAAAGCTGAAGCTCCAGCAGCTGAGGCTCCAGTTGCAGAGGCACCTGCTGCAGAAGCAGAAGCACCTAAGGCTGAGTAATCATTACTTGACAATATATTCAAGAGGGGAAAGACACTGGTCTTCCCCTCTTTTTTCGTATTCTGTGTATTGGTTTTCTAAAAATATATTCTAACTTTGTTTGCGAAACTAATGAAGTTGCGTAACGAAACATATTAACGTTTCAATAAGTTTCGTTTCGTAGTACTATAAACGTAATAATAACGCCCAATATGAATTCACTATTCTACATTGTGCCTGCAGCGGCCATCGTGGCGCTGTTTTTTGCCTGGCTCTTTTTTCATCAGATGATGAAGGAAAGCGAAGGAACTGTAACGATGAAGGAAATCGCCCAGTACGTAAGAGACGGTGCGATGGCTTATCTTAAGCAGCAGTATAAAGTGGTGACGATAGTCTTCGTCATCCTGGCTCTGTTCTTCTCTGTGCTGGCTTATGGCTTCCACATTCAGAATCCTTGGGTTCCGTTCGCATTCCTTACGGGAGGATTTTTCTCCGGACTTGCAGGCTTTATCGGAATGAAAACGGCTACCTATGCATCTGCAAGGACAGCCAACGCCGTTACCAAGTCATTGAACTCGGGCCTGAAGCTGGCTTTCCGCTCAGGTGCGGTTATGGGATTGACCGTGGTCGGTCTCGGACTCTTGGACATTTCCATCTGGTACTTCGTGCTCAAGTGCTTTGTGGGCGATCCTGACTCTTCTCAGACGCTCGTTACTATTACGACCACGATGCTTACTTTCGGAATGGGAGCTTCCACCCAGGCGCTTTTCGCCAGAGTCGGCGGAGGTATCTATACCAAGGCTGCTGACGTCGGGGCCGATATCGTCGGAAAAGTGGAGGCGGACATCCCTGAGGATGATCCCCGCAATCCTGCCACTATCGCAGACAATGTAGGTGACAATGTAGGTGACGTCGCCGGTATGGGCGCAGACCTGTATGAGTCATATTGCGGTGCGATTCTGGCGACTATGGCATTGGGTGCATCCGCATTCTTCGGCGACGTTGAATGGCAGACGAGAGCTGTCCTCGCGCCTATGTGTATTGCTGCAGTGGGCGTAGTTCTCTCGGTACTCGGCATTTATGCTGTACGTACTCGTGAAGGTGCTGACCTTCAGGAACTTCTCGGTGCATTGAGCAAAGGAACCAACTTGAGCGCTAGCCTTATCGCCGTCCTCTCTTTCGGTATATTCTATGTCCTCGGCTTCGACAACTGGTGGATGCTGTCGCTCTCAGTGCTTTCAGGACTCCTGGCCGGAGTGATTATAGGAAAGGCTACGGAATATTATACGTCCCATTCATATAAGCCTACGCAGAAACTCGCGGAAAGTGCCAAGACAGGTTCTGCAACCGTCATCATCAGCGGTATGGGCTTGGGAATGATTTCTACAGCAATCCCTGTTGTGACAATAGCTGTTGCCATCATGCTGTCATACCTGTTCGCGACAGGCTTCTCGTTAGACCCTGCGCTTATCAGCAAGGGCCTTTACGGAATCAGTATCGCTGCAGTCGGCATGCTTTCCACATTGGGCATAACATTGGCCACTGACGCTTACGGTCCGATTGCAGACAATGCCGGCGGCAATGCCCAGATGAGCGGTCTGGATCCGGAAGTGCGCCAGAAAACTGACGTGCTGGACGCATTGGGAAATACCACGGCGGCTACTGGAAAAGGCTTTGCCATCGGTTCTGCCGCATTGACAGCACTCGCTTTGTTGGCCTCCTATATAGAGGAAGTCAAGATCGGCCTTCTGCATATCGGCAGAGAGACATTGACACTGGGCGACAAGATAGTGGATGTGGCGAGCGCTACAATCCCGCAGATGGTCGAGTACTACCAGGTGAACCTCATGAATCCACGCGTGCTTGTAGGTGTGTTTATCGGTGCGATGATGTCGTTCCTTTTCTGCGGACTTACAATGAATGCTGTGGGACGTGCTGCGCAGAAGATGGTGACGGAAGTGCGTCGTCAGTTCGCTGAAATCAAGGGCATACTTACCGGCGAGAGAAGACCTGATTATGCGCGTTGTGTGGAAATATCCACTTTGGGAGCACAGCGAGAAATGATATTCCCTTCATTGATCGCCATCGCGGTGCCAGTGCTGACAGGACTCTGTCTGGGCGTGGCCGGTGTGATGGGCCTGCTGGCAGGAGGTCTGGGCTCAGGTTTCGTGCTTGCTGTATTCCTTGCCAATTCAGGAGGCGCTTGGGACAATGCCAAGAAATTTGTGGAAGAAGGACATTTGGGAGGTAAGAACTCCGATTGCCATAAAGCTACTATCGTAGGTGATACGGTAGGCGATCCGTTCAAGGATACCTCAGGGCCGTCACTTAATATCCTGATAAAGCTTATGAGTATGGTGTCGATCGTGATGGCGGGACTTACCGTGATGTTGGGCTGATTTTTCAAGGGATGATAAGTAATTATCGTCCCTTTTTTAAGTGACGATTGAGCAGTAAATATGGGGTTTGGCCGAACATTTTAAAGGAAAAGCCTGAAAGATTTTGAAATTATTAAAAAATAGGCTAAATTGCATTGCTAAATGCGTTGTAATCGATTTGATAATTATGAAAAGAATCACTATCAGAGATGTAGCTCGAGAAGCGAAGGTTTCAGTCGCACTTGTCTCATTCGTCATGAATGCCAAAAGGGACAAGGACGGCAACTTGGATTGCCCGGTGAATGCTGAAACGGCTAAACGTGTGCTTCAGGTAGCTCAGAGGCTTGGTTACAGGCGTAATTTTGCCGCAGCATCCCTCCGTAGCGGGCGATCAAATTCAATTGCTGTTATTCCGAATGACATTTCCAATAAATTCTTTGCCGGTATCTCCAGATGTATCGAGGACAAGGCGAAGAGTTTCGGCTATACTGTATTTTTTGCAAGTTCAGACGAAAGCGCAGAACGTCTTGAGAGCGTGATGGACGCGGTGCTTGCACATAACATTGACGGAGTTATCGTCGCTCCATGTGCAGGCGGTGAAGCTGGTATCCGTAAAGCTACTGATGCCGGAGTTCCTGTAGTTCTGCTCGACCGTGACATTGACAGTCTCGAAAAGGTCGGCAAGGTCCTTCTGGATGACGTGGAGGCCGGTAAGATGGCTACCCAGCTCTTCATTGACCATGGTTACAAGAAGATTGAGATGGTTTCATATTCGTTGGGCATTTCCAGCCTGGAGGAGCGTGAGACCGGTTACAGACAGACTATGATGGACAATGATCTGTATGACAATGTGGGCGTGCATTATACCTCTTATGCCAAGGCAAACGAGGAAGTGCCTGCCATCATCAAGGATGCGGTTTCCCGTGGAGTGGAAGCATTGTTCCTGCCTACGTATTCATTGTCGGCGCTCGCTCTTATGACCATGCGCGACCTGAATCTCAAGACTCCTGATGATCTGGCCGTCATCGGATTTGACGTGAGCGATATCTACCAGTTGTACTCTACATCGGTAACACATATCGTTCAGCCGTTGAAGGCTCTTGGAGAGAAGTCGGTAGAGGTGCTTGTAAATATGATTCAGGGAAAGCCGGCTGAGAGCGTTATCCTGAAGCCGGAAATGGTGGAAGGGAATTCTACTGCAGCCAAGAAATAAGCATTCCTATAACTCTAAAATAAAAAATCCCGGGCGATGCGCTCGGGATTTTTCAGTATATGAAGCGGGTTTCTGCTACTCGTTCTCAGCTTCCTCAACTGCTTTGAAATAGCGGTATGAGTTCACTTTCAGTTCACCTGCTGCGAGGTCATCGCATACAACGATTCCGCATGGGTGCATCTGAAGGCAGGAGAGTGTGCAATAGTGAGTTACAGGACCCTCAACAGAGTCTTTTACGGCACGCGCCTTCTTGCTTCCAAAAGCGAGGATAACCACTTCCTTGGCGCCCATAACGGTAGCTACACCTACAGAAAGGGCCTGCTTAGGAACCTTGTTCACATCATTCTCGAAGAAACGTGAGTTTACGACTCTTGTGTCATATGTGAGAGTCATCACTCTGGTCCTGGAAACGAGAGAAGAGAACGGCTCATTGAAAGCGATGTGGCCGTCCTCGCCGATACCGCCAAGGAACAGGTCGATGCCGCCTGCCTCAACGATGGCCTTCTCGTAGTTCTCGCACTCAACCTTGAGGTCAGGAGCGTTTCCGTTGAGAATGTGGATGTTCTCAGCCGGCTCATCTATGTGATCGAAAAGATATTTGTGCATGAAAGAGTGGTAGCTCTCAGGATGCTCCTCAGGAAGACCTACATACTCGTCCATGTTGAATGAAATCACATTCTTGAAGGAAACCTCACCGGCTTTCACCATTCTGATAAGCTCAGCGTAAGTTTCGATAGGAGTAGAACCGGTGCAGAGACCGATTACGAACGGCTCGTCAGTTCTTGCTGCTTTCTCATTGATTTTCTTGGCGATGTAATGCGCTGCCCAGATAGAGCTCTTGCTGACATCTTCTCTAATGATTACTTTCATAATATTATAAATTTAATTAGTATAATTTCAAGAATACTTCAATTGCCTGATACTCAGCCATTCCGAGCTCATCGTAGATTCTCGCGGTATTCTGAGTGCGGTCTTCGGCCCTCTGCCAGAACTCTCTAGGGTCATCACCCGGGAACGGAACGATGTCCTTCTGTGAGAGATGACGGAAGATAGCGTGGCGTTTTTCTACCACCTCGTCCGGACTAAGAGGAACAGCCATATCTACACGGCCGATTTCCCACTCCATCCAAGCACCGCGGTAAAGCCATACATGGGTGTTTTCAATCCACGTCTCTCCCTCTTCCTTAAGCTGCTCGATAGACTCAAGCGCTGCCTCTGTGCAGACTCTGTGGGTTCCATGAGGGTCGGCAAGGTCTCCTGCCATAAATATCTGGTCCGGTTTGAGCTTCTTGATCAGCGCCTTAATGATATCCAGGTCAGCCTGTGTACGAGGAAGTTTCTTCACTCCGCCTGACTCATAGAAAGGAAGATTGAGGAAATGGACATTGGTATTGTCATTGAGACCGAAAGAACGGTCGGCACCCCTTGCCTCGCTGCGGCGGATAGCGCCCTTGATCGCCAGAAGTTCCTTCGGCTCAGGCTCTCCAGGCTTCTTCGAGTCAATGATGGCCTTGACTCTGTCGAACTCATCTGCAAAACCGAGCTGGTGAGCGGCGTCCATATGCTGGAGCACAACGTCGTCATGCACAGCAAGGTCTCCGGATGTTTCATAAGCCACATGGACATTGTGCCCCTGATGGACAAGGCGGATAAATGTACCGCCCATGGAAATCACGTCATCATCCGGGTGAGGAGAGAGGATCAGCACCGTCTTAGGGAACGGCTTCGCGGAAACCGGTCTCTGGCTGTCATCTGCATCAGGCTTTCCGCCCGGCCATCCTGTGATGGTATGCTGAAGGTCATTGAATACGTCAATGTTGATCTTGTCGAAAGGTCCGAACTTGTCGAGCAACTCACTGAGAGAATGCTCGAGATAATCTCTCTGGGTAAGTTTGAGGATAGGCTTGTGCACTTCCTGGCAAAGCCATACGACAGCCTTTCTGATGAATTTCCTTGTCCACTCGCAAGAGCCTACAAGCCAAGGAGATACCACTCTTGTCAGGAGCGAGCCTGCATTCTCATCTACATAGCAGCAGATGTCAGGATGTCCCTGGAACAATGATGCTGGGTATTCGGCGCAAGCGTCGTGCTCCACAACATGACTTATGGCATCGGCCTTGTCCTCGCCCCAAGCCATGATGATGATCTTCTTGGCGCTCATCATCGTGTCGATGCCCATGGTTATGGCAGCGGAAGGTGTGTGCTTGAAGTCGCCGTTGAAGTTCTTGGCCTGGCGTTTTCTTGACGGATATGAAAGCAGGACAGTTCTGGTCTTGCTCTTGGCAGACGAGCCTGCCTCATTGAAACCTATCTGTGCGGCCTCTCCCATACCGATTACGAGAAGGTCCAGCTCTCTTGCAGCCTTGTCGAAATCTTCACAATATTTGGATATCTTGTCTTCAGGTACGCTGCCGTCAGGGATGTGGATGTTCTCCTCCTTGATGTCAATCGCATTGAGAAGTGCTGTGTGCAACACATTGTTGCGGCTCTGCGGCTCGCCTTTTCCGTAAGGGTAGTACTCGTCGATGGAATAAACCTCTACGTTCTTGAAGGATACTTTACCCTCCTCGAATTTTCTCGTGAGCCATTTGTAGAGTGATACAGGAGTCGTTCCTGTAGAAAGACCAAGCCTGAAATTTCGTCCTTCGCAGGTGTTGATGGCCTCAATGATAGTGTCGGCAATCTTTTCGCTTGCTGTGGTTGACTGGTCAAAAATCTCAGTGCGGATTTTTTCGTAACTGTGCAAAATGTCAGAAGGGATACCTTTTTCGATCAGGCCGCCTTCCTTCGGTAATGTGAAGTGTTTCATTATGCTTTGCATTTGATTAAACCAAGTTACAAAAGTAAGCATTTAACAATGATATCCCAAATATCTTAGCCCTTTCAGGCCTCTTGGAGATATTTGTAGGCTATATTTTGTCCAGAAACCTATATCCAGACGCTTCCAAAAGATGTTTCGGCTTTATCTCCGCATCGGCTCCCGAGCCCGGCATTCCGGCTGCTTCCAGGTCGGCAATCGTCCTTGCTACTTTCAGGATCCTCGAAAATGCTCTTGCCGACAATCCCATCCCCGAAGAAATCTTCTCCATCAGTCCTGCACATTCTTCCGAAAGCGGGCAGAACTCCCGTATCATCTCTCCCGTCATCTCCGCATTGACATGAATGCCCGTTCCCTTGAATCTGGCTTTCTGCACCTCTCTTGCTGCACGGACTCTCTGGGCGACCGCCGCACTCGACTCGTTTTTCCGGTATCTTACGATCTGCTCCGGCGGTATCGGCCTGAGTGTCAGCTGAATATCGATCCTGTCCATTATCGGGCCGGAAAGACGGGCAATGTATGACTGCCTCTGGGCCGGCGTACATGAACATTTGCCCGGTATTCCATAATAACCGCAGGGACATGGATTGGACGCGGCGACAAGCATGAAAGAAGCGGGGAATTCCACCTTGGACCTGAGCCGTGAAATAATTACCCTTCTGTCCTCCAACGGGCCACGCAGCGATTCCGTAATGCTTTTCGGCAGTTGGGCGAACTCATCCAGGAACAGGATGCCGTTCTGGGCCAGTGAAACCTCGCCCGGAATGATGTTCTCCCCGTTTCCGCCACCGATTACCGCAGCAAGAGAAGCACTGTGATGCGGAGCCCTGAAAGGCCTTTCCTTGATAAGGCCGAAAGTGGCAGTATGAAGTCCGGCGATAGAATAGATCTTGCTGGTCTCGATGGCCTCCTCCAACTGCATGGGCGGCATAATCCCTATCATTGCCTTTGCAAGTGACGTCTTGCCTGAACCCGGCGGCCCGACCATTATGAGATTGTGCCCTCCAGCAGCGGCGATTTCTATTCCACGCCTAGCTCCTTCCTGACCTGCGATTTCGGAAAGGTCCATATAATCATGAGGCGTTTCACTTTCCCGGTACAATGTGGTTCTGGCCCCGATAAGCAGGTCCGACACGTCTTCCACCTCGCCCAGAATCCGTAGAACCTCATCCAGATTTCTTACGCCATATATTTCTGTATCAGGGAGTTCTGCTGCTTCGTATGCCGATTCCTCCGGCAGGATACATCCTCTGAACCCGGCCTCAGAGGCAAATTCCGCTATAGGAAGAGCTCCCGGAACCGCCCTTATCGATGCGTCCAGACCCAGTTCTCCCATAATCAGATATTTCTCCAGTCCCGGCAATTCCCGCTGCCCAGAGGCGGCAATGATACCTATGGCAATAGGGACATCATAGCCGCTTCCGTTCTTGCGGACATCGGCAGGAGCAAGATTTATGACAATCTTCTTTCCGGGGATGCGGAACCCCATCGACTGCAGCGCCGTCATAGTCCTGAGCAGACTTTCCTTCACTGCAACATCTGCAAGACCTACCAGATGAATGCCGATACCGGAACTGATATCAATCTCCACAGTTACCGGTACCGCTTGAATTCCAATGCATTTCGCACAATTAACATTGATTAGCATAGCTTTTTTTCCGTCAATTTCGGCATTGGCACTGTCGTTTTATTTAAAAAACGTAAAAAAGTGGTGTAAATTTGCAGGAGTTGGTGAAGTTTTAAGTACTTTTATGACGGTCATTGATTTTATATGAAAGCAAACATATTCAGTTCAATAGGGAAGTATGCGCTTTTTCTGCGCCAGGCCTTCAAAAAGCCTGAAAGCCGGAAGATGCTCCGCAAGCAGTTCATCGTGGAGATAGACCGGCTTATAATGTCCTCCATAGTCATAGTCGGAGTCATTTCATTGTTCATGGGCGGAGTCCTGGTGATACAGACGGCCTCCAACATGGACAACCCGTTCCTGGACAGGATGTTGATAGGCTATATGGTAAGGGAAAGCATGATTCTCGAGTTCAGTTCCACGATGGTGGCATTGATTCTTGCAGGAAAGATGGGGTCGAGCATCGCATCAGAGATCGGAAGCATGCGGATTACCCAGCAGTTGGACGCGATGGAGATGATGGGCATCAACAGCGCATCGTTTGTAGCACGTCCGAAAATCCTCGCAGCCACGATAGTCAGCCCTATTCTCACGCTTCTGAGCTTCGTCCTCGGTCTTGCGGGCGGAGGACTGATAGTGTATTTTACCGACATCATACCGACAGCCAAGTATTTCACGGGCCTGAGATACTGTTTCAACGGCTTCTTTATGGTTTACAGCTGCTTCAAGACGATGGTGTTCTGTTTCCTGATATCGTCAGTGGCTTCATATCACGGCTTCAATGCCAAAGACGGCTCGCTCGGCGTAGGCCGTTCAAGCACCAAGGCCATCGTGTCTGCAAGTATCCTGATACTTATGTCGGACCTCATAATAACCCAGTTGCTGCTTTATTGATATGATTACAGTCAAGAATCTGCATAAAAGCTTTGACGGCAAAACTGTCCTGAAAGATGTCTCGATGTCCTTCAGGGAAGGCCAATGCAATATGCTTATCGGCGCCAGTGGTTCGGGCAAGACCGTGCTGCTGAATATGCTCATCGGCCTTACGACTCCGGATTCGGGCGAAATATGGTATGACAATGATGAGTTTACGCAGATGTCCGAAACGGAGAAAAAACTGCTTCACCAGAAAATCGGAGTCCTGTTCCAGGGCAGCGCACTCTTCGATTTCCGGACAGTTCTTGGCAATGTGATGTTCCCGATGGACTTCCTCACCGACTGGTCCGAGGCCGAGAAAAAGGAAAAAGCCCGCTATCTGCTTGACAAGGTCAATGTGAAAGACTCGGAAGACAAATATCCCGATGAACTTTCCGGTGGTATGCAGAAGAGGGTAGGCATCGCCAGGGCAATCGCCCTTGACCCGTCATATCTTTTCTGTGACGAACCGAACTCAGGACTTGATCCCCAGACGTCGATCGTCATAGACCAGCTCATCAGCAGCCTGACCAAAGAACTGGGTATCACTACGATAATGAATACCCACGATATGAATTCCATATTGGAGATAGGGGACAATATCGGTTTTCTGCATCAGGGAACGATTCTCTGGGAAGGAGACCGTCATTCGATTCTGAAGTCGGCGGACTGTCAGCCGCTCAATGACTTCCTGTGTTCCAATACATTGGCCCGTAATATCTTGCAGAAAAGATAGCGGCAGCCTAAATCCCGTCTTTCCGGTACAATGCGAACAGGGCGGACCCGCTTCCCGACATTGACGCGTAAGCGGCCCCCGATTCGTAGAGCGAAGCCTTTATCTTGGCCAGTTCCGGGTGCTTGTCGAATACGGTCTTTTCAAAATCATTGACCAGCAGTTCTTTCCACTCGCCGACAGGCCTTTTGAGCACATCCCGGATGCTCATTTGAGGCATAGCCGGTACTATTCCTTTGTATGCTTCTGCCGTGGACACGTGGATTTCCTCGGGCACCACTATCTGCAGTTCGTACGCCTCTCCGTCCGTCTCCTCTCCGGGCTCGGCAATCTTTACCCCGAGTTCACATCCGGAAAGCACTTCGCCCCTGCCTTCGCCAAACATAGGGCGGTTGTAGATGAAGAATGCGCAGTCGCTTCCGAGTCTCGAGGCGTATTCCGCGAGCCGTTCGTCACTCAGTCCGAGACCGAACATTTCAGAAAGCATTTTCAATGTAAATGCCGCGTCAGCTGAGCCTCCTCCAAGTCCGGCCCCCACAGGAGATGTCTTTTCCAGATATATCTTCACCGGCGGCAGACCGTATTCCTCGTCGAGCATCATATAGGCCTTAGCGCACAAATCCTTCATCACAGGCCAGTCCACGCCCTCTTTTCTCGCCACCGTAATCATCAGTTTCCCGTTGCCGGAAATGCCTTGGGCCAATGTCGGGATGAAATCATCATCCGCGCTGTCCTCCACATTCTCCGGTGCGGACAGGTCGGTAATCTTCGCCAAGTCGCCATAGAGCCCGGCAAGTCTCGCAGAAGTCCGGCTGTAGTCGTCTCCGCTTATGATTTCCAATGTGTCGTGAATCTGGTTTGCAGGATAGAACAGCGTCTGGATGTCGTGAAATCCGTCAGCACGCCTGTTTATGACGTTCAGGCCTAAATTTATCTTGACAGGAGGGTTTGTAATCATTGCAAATGGAACATTATTGGACAAACTTACGCAAATTCCGTGGATTTTATGTAAGTTTGTCGCTCAAAACGATCGGAAATGAAACACGAAATAGTCATAAGAGGCCTGGACAACATCGGACAGGCTGCGGAACAGTTCTTAACAGAAACTGCAGGTCATACCATCATCGCCTTCTATGCGCCGATGGGCGCAGGCAAGACCACGTTCACCACAGCATTGTGCCACAGGCTCGGTGTCAGTGAAGACGCCGTAAGCTCTCCGACATTCTCCATTGTCAATGAATACAGGACATCCGGTGGTGATTCGATATATCACTTTGATTTCTATCGTATTACAAGAGTTGAGGAAGCCTTTGATATCGGGCTTTACGATTATCTGGACAGCGGCTCCCTCTGCCTCATCGAGTGGCCTGAGAACATCGAGCAGATTCTCCCTGAAGAGACATTGAAAGTGACCATTACAGTCTTGCCGGACGAATCCAGAGTCATCAGCTGGGAGGATTGACGATCGCGCTCACGCCTGTTATGTATCCGTTGATCTGCATGATTTCGGGTCTGTTGTCGATATAGACTACAGGCGGAAAGTCCCTGTATGCAGGCGTCAGTCCCATATAGAAGGTGTCCCCGCAGAGGCAGGCGCAGTTGCTCCCCATAAAACAGTATTTGTTCCCGGAATTGCACTCCTTTGAAGAACCGTCCGTGCTGATGAATCTGTAACAGAGGTCTGCCATATCCGTATATACATAGGCGATTCCGTCGTCGCTGAAGTAATAGTCGTAGATCAGTCCCGTCCCGTGCGTGATACTTTCGCCTCTGACGTTCCACATCGTGGACAGAATGCTGTTCCATCCGTTTATGGAATAGTTCATTTTTGCAAAGACACTCTTCCCTGACCATCTCAGACACAAGTCGGAACTCGCATAGCTATTGCCGATGCCCGGCATCCTTGTATTGCCTCCGTCGAACAGCGCGATACCGCCTCCGACATACGAATAGACAAGGCTCATATTGCCGTTCAATACCCTGGCATCCAGCACATTGGCTACGGAGCCATCTAATTCTACCCGGTTCGGGATACCGTTTTTCACCAGATAAAGGCTTTCCTTCTTCAGGAGAACGGACTGCCCCGGCACATGATAGCAGAACACCGGGACCCCGTCATCCAGTTCATACAGGCCACCGCTTCGGCAGCACGGATTGGACATGTCGCCGAGGACAATGCCCTCCTCATCGGAGAAGATGATTTCTCCGTTTCTTCTGAAGGTCAATCCCGTGCCGCTGCGGCTCTGTCCCAATGTGTAGAACCCGTCCTCTCTGTCGAGAATACCACGTATCATTTCACGCCCTTCATACCTTACTTTTTCTTTTCCGTCGATGGAGACAATGGTTTCCGTGCCGGTCGAATACTCTGCGTACAGATGGCCGCCTATGATCCAGTGCATGTCCGGGTCGCTGCTGACGATGCCGCCGCCCCTGACCGAAAGCACTTTTTTGAAATTCCGGTACAGAACCAAAGAAAATGGCCTGTTTTCTCCCACAGAATCCTTCTGCCAGCAGTAATCTTTAGGAAATTCCACGGTGGAAACATATACCGTAGTGTCACCAGGTATCAGTTCATCGTGATTCCGCTCCTTTTTCGGCCCGCTACCCATCCAACTGCCGGTCTCGTCCCTTCGTTTTCTTAAAATCAGGTCTTCCGAATCGAACAAGCTGCATCCCGCCAGCAACAGCAGACCTGTGATAATCAATGACTTCTTCATTGGCTTTGAATTTTTTTTGCGCAAGTAAGCCATAAAAAATCAAATCTCTGAATGCTTTCACCAAGCATCAGAGATTTATACCACAATTTTACGATTTTTAAATTTAAAATTTGTTTTAAATGCTGCGCGGCTTCTTAAATCCCCACCCGCAAACCTATCTCGAAGTTCATCATCAGAGGCTGCTGTGTCCTGATGCTTACAGGCTGCCCGCAGTCGAAATAATACCGCATGCCAGGATTCAGGTAGATACCGATCTGGTCGGCAATCAGGAACTCGACACCGATACCTGCTCCGACAGACCATTGCACGCCCTTCACCTTTTCCGTGTAGCTGAGATTACCTTGCGCTTTCTTTACCCTATAGACGTTTGCCAGGGCTTTTTCAGCCTCACCTCCGGCATAGGCGTAGAATCGGAGCCTAGGACTTTCGATGATGTCATAGTATCCGTTGAGAGGGATGCCCACGTAGTGTATAGTATGTCTGATGTCAGAATCAGTAGTCGTTATCTTGCCGTTCTTTATATTGACATAATTTCCCGAGAATGTCCTCTGGAGCATTGTCCAGTTCAGTCCCGAGCCGATCGACCATTTCTTGCCGAGATTCAGTCTGGTTGTGAATCCGAGAGATACCGGGATGGAATATGATGAGTTCTTGCTTGTCTGTTCGATGTAGGTAGCGTCCTGAAGAATGCCGGCAGGTGCGCGGAAACCGCCAGGGTTGCTCAATCCTTTGGCGCTGCCGTTGCTGGCAATGTTTCCACCGATGAGGAAGGATACTCCTGTACTCCGCTCCGAGTCGGTTTCGTCATATGCGGCCCATTCGTCGCCCGTCTCGGAGGCTTCTTCAGTATTACTATTAGAGGATTTGTGTGATGCAATTCTCTGATCGTCAGCAATCTGTATCTGCGTATCGGAATTGCTCTCCTGAGCATCCGCTGTCTCAGGCTGGTGAACAGATGTCTCTTCCAGCGAGGTTTCCTCATCGGCCTCTCCGGTTATCTGTTCAGGTAATATATTATTGTTGGTTTGGAATTGCGGCCTGACCGTAGAATTCTGTTTCTGAACGCTTGCTTTCGTGTCTGGCTTCGTCTCTGATTCCTTCAGCGCATCCGACAGCAAAGTCTCTTCCTGAGATGTATCGGACGGCTTCATCACCTGTACATCCGCATATCTTTCAGGTGCCTGGGTCTCTTGACCGTCCGGCCAGAGTACAACACACAGGGCGACTGCGGCGGCAGCTGCAACCGAAGCCATTCCAGCTCTCAGCCAGAATACCGGCGGGAGCATCTTCTTTTTCGGCTTTATGTTGTCGAGAGAAGAGAACACGTCGTCCAGAATATGCGAAGGAACCTCTTCCTCCACATTTTCCAGCATTGACCTTATCGCTTCATCGAAACTTTTATTCGTGTCTTGCATCTTCATTCTTTTTTATCTTGTCCTGCAGCAGCATTCTGGCCCTCTGTAGCTGCGAACGGGAAGTGGCCGGACTGATATTCAGCGCCTTGGCTATTTCATCGTGGGAAAAGCCCTCGATTACGTACATGTTGAATATCGTCCTGTATCCCGTAGGCAGAGATGCCACCATCTGCATCAGTTCCTTATATCCCATTTCGTGGACCTGCGACGGCATGTCGCTGCTGACATTCCAAGCGGTTTCCAGGTCGTCGCTCATCTTGAGCGCTTCCTTTTTCCTCAGGGACATAAGTGCAGTATTGACAAAGATCCGTCTGGCCCATCCTTCGAAAGCACCTGAATCAGAGTAGGAGTCGATTTTGGTGAAAAGCGTGACAAATCCTTCCTGAAGAATGTCTTCCGCTTCCCCCTTGTTGCCCATATACCTGATGCAAACAGCGAACATCTTAGGCGCCAGAGCCTCGTACATTTTTCTCTGTGCGGTCCTGTCACCCTTTCTGCAGCCTTCTATGTATTCATGATATACGGGATTTCCCATATCCAGGGCCTCTCAGTAAATAGTCCAATAATAATGATGCAATTTGTGTCCGGAATGTTGCATCGGAAAAATCATCTTAGCCAAAGTTCCGGATTCTGAGGCGAAGTTCCTTTCCAGATCTGGAAATGCAGCAGATTCATCCCGTCTATGGTGTCCACCGTACCTATAACCTGGCCGGTCTTCACCTTGTCTCCAGGCTTGACAGACGTCGAACCGAGCTTGCAGTAGAACGAGAACCAGTTTCCGTGCTGGATCAGAACACATTTGTTGTAGCCGGGCATGACCACTATCTGTTTCACCACACCGTCGAACACGGCCTTTATCGGCTCGCCTTTGGACAATGATATGGTTATTCCGTTGTTGAAAGGAAGCTTTACAGACTTGAATACAGGGTGGTAATGCTGACCGAAATGGTCTGTCACAGGACCCTCAGCCGGCCATGGCAGCTTGCCCTTGTTCTTGGCGAACTCAGCATCCAGCTTTATGTCCACCGGCTTCCTGGCAGCAGTCTTGCCGCCCTTACCGCTTACAGCAGCAGCGATTATCCTCGCTATTTCCCTGTTCAGAGCATCCACCTGCCGTTTTTTCGCTGCCAGTTCCTTCTGGTACCTGGACCTGTTCCGCTGGAGATTCTTCACAAGCGTAGCAGACTGCGCCTCCTCCTTCTGAAGAGCATTGACCTCAGAAGTGCGTTTCGCGCGCAGCACCTCCGCCTCCGCTTTCAGCACATTGAGAGAATCCATCTGACGTTGAAGTTCCGCTTTCGTGTCAATGATTTTCTCTCCCTGCCTGTTCATTTCTGTGGACAGGTTCCTCAGATAATTCGCCCTCCTGAATGCCTGACCGATATTCTCACTGGCCAGGATATACATGTACCATACCTTAGAATCACGGTTTCTGTATGCATTCCGGACGAGTTTCTCATAATATAAGGTAAGCGTGTCAAGTCTCTCCTGCACCTTGTCCGCGCTCTGCTGCTTGGCCCTTATTCTTGAGTTCAATGTAGCGATTTCCTTGTCGCTCTCAGCCACAAGCTCCTTTCTGTCAGCCACTTTCTTTCTGACGAGATTCAGCGTAGCCATAGCATCCGAACTCTTCGCGGCATTGTCCTTGAGCTGCTTGTCAATGACGGCGATTTCCCGTTCCAGCCTGGCCTTGCGCGACTCCTGAGCGCGGGTATCCTGTCCTGCAGCATCATAAGTGCACAGAACAGCCATTGCCAATGTCAATATGCTGATAACAAGTCTTTTCATATACTATTCGAGTCCTTGCGCCTCCTTGTTCTTGGCCTGCTGCCTATATACTTTTGCGAGGTCGCTCTCACCCAGGGCTTCCAATACGGTCGCATAATGGTTGAGGATGGTTGCGCTCTCTTTCCCTCCGTATAGCATGGCGTGCTTGAAGAAAGGCTTGGCCTCCAATGCTTTACCCTGCAGGTAGAGAATCCAGCCGAACGTGTCGAGATACGTGGCATTGTCCGGCTCCGCCTCCACAGTCTTCTTGCTCATGGCGTATGCCTTCTTGAGCTTCTTCTTCTCCACAGAAAGGTAATACGCATAGTTGTTGAGGACCGGAATATAGTCCGGTGCGATTTTCAGGACCAGGTCATAAGCCTTGAACGCGCTCTTCATATCCCCAAGCTGGTGATACATGTCGCCCATCGTGCTCAATGCGGCCACCGTCGTAGCACTGTCTCCCGGCGCCTTGTCGATCATCGTGCGGCAGTTGCGGATGACCTTGTCATAGTTCTTGAGATTGTATTCCCCGGCATTGGCCATCTCCAGAAATCCTATTTCATCAGGGAATCTGACCAATGCGGAGTCGCTCTCCTCCACCACTTTCTGCCAATCCTTCATGTAAATGAGCACCTGGATATAGTAGGCGGTCGCTTCCAGATTGCCCGGATTGTCCTTCGCGACACTCTTGAATATCTCTGCCGAGCGGCTCTGCCTTTCCGTAGCCAGATAGTACAGTCCCGCGGCCTGCAGAATCGAAGTGTCCTTCGGATGAGTGTTTACCGCGATGGTCAATGTGGAATCGAACTGGTTCTGGAACGACTTGACAAATCGCGGATCCGACTGCTTCAGTACAGCCTGGATGTAATTCGCTTTCCCCTCAGGAGATGCCTCCCGGTCCCCCATCAATGTATTCAGGCAAATGAAGTATTCAGGATATTTTCTCGTCATTCTGTAGGCCTCCGCCTTTCCGAGCAGGGCGGGGGAGTAGTTCTTGTCAATGCTGAGTGCCTCGTCATAGTAGGCGATGGCCGAGGAGTCATTGTACATGGAGATTTCATAGTCGCCCAGCATCGTGGCGATCTGAGGGGACGAATACTCCTCGTTGTAGTCATGCAGGGTCTTGTACACCTCTTCCGGCTTCTCCTGTCCGCGGAGAATATTGACCTTGGTCATGACGGTAGCGTCGCTTTTGCCGAACTGCGTTTCGATGTCGTTGATAGTCTCGAGCGCCTTGTCGTCCTGGTGCTGGTCCAGATACAGGTTCGCAAGTCCGTAATAGAGTTCGCTCCGTTTGGGAAAGTCTTTCAACAATGACTCGTACATGCTGATAGTGAGGTCTTTACGCCCAGTCATGCCGTACAGGCCGGCAAGCATATAGCGGTACCAGTAGTTGGTGGAGTCGATGCGAACTGCTTCCTTGAAATCGTGTTCTGAAGCGGCTCCGTCTTTCAGGCGCACATTGCACATCGCCCTATAGTACCAGGCTGCGTCATTGCCCGGCTCCTTGCTTAAGATCGCTGTCAGGATGGTCTTCGCGCCGGCATAGTCGCCGTCTTCGTACTTCTGCACAGCATCTATCAGGATGCAGTTGCTGATGGATTCCACTTTTTGCGCGGACATTCTGCCTTCTGCTTTTGCGGCCCGAGGCTGGCCCGAGGCTGCCACTGTCAATGTCAATGCGACCAGTGCTGTCGCTAATGATTTGACTGTCAGTGCTGTTATATTCAGTTTCATGCGTTCTCCATTTTTTGTCCGTATCGTCATCATCAATGACCATACCGTATGCGCCATACTTTTGCGCTAACTTACAAATATAGTGAAAGCTGAGAGAAGAAGAAAATTCTTTTTCTTCTTCCGAGGCGCATCCTATATTAGCCGCCGTCAGGCGGGAAATATAGTGAAAGCTGAGAGAAAAGGAAAATCTCATTTTCCTTTTCCGAGGCGCATCCTGTTGTTTTATTGGGACTCTGTCCCAAACCCTGACGCTCCGCGCGGCCTTTGCGTCCTCCACGTATTTGCTCCCGCAAATACCCGGACCCGCTTGTCTCAATCCCCCTAACCCCCTTTTCAAGGGGGCGATCAGGGCCTACAGGCTTTCCATCGCCACTGGCTTTCATTGCTCGCCAGCTCCGGCCCGGCATCTGATGACCTGTCTCAATCCCCCTAACCCCCTTTTCAAGGGGGCACATCAGGCCTCCGTGCGCACCAGAGCTCATGCCACCGCTTCGCTGTTCTTTGGCCGGCATCTGAAGATGCCTTGGTTCCCTAAAGAATTCCGTTAGACGGCCAGCTGCACTAAATTAAATATAGATAACCGAAGCCATTGTATCCGGCAACAAGGTTGCCCCTGTGGGGATTTGCCGCCCTCGGCACTAGAGGGAGGTGCCTGCGAAGCAGGAGGGCCTGGTCCTCACAGGGGCTTCTTGTTGCCGTACACACCTGGAGTTCAGCGGCACACTAAGTACAACCTGTAAGTTGCTGAGTGATAATTGTTTAGCCATTTTCAGAGTTGCGAAATTACCAACTCTGAAAATGCCTAAAGTAGTGATAATTAGCGATTTACGCGTTGCACAAGGTGTCCAACATTGGTAAACTTTTTTCGGGGCTGGACTGCTCGGCTCTGCTCTGTTTATCTTTGTGCACCAGCGTGGGCGGGAAACCTCAACCTAAAGGTACCAGAGGCTACGACGTTGTGAATTATATTTATCGTGCGGCCACGTGTTGCCATAAGAATCAGTAGCTCCTTTAAATTTGAAATAAAGATAGAAAGGCTTTTCTGTGCTTTTAACATTGAAACATTTATACGCAATGCTATTCGCGACCTCTTTACCAGTTATTCCATGAAAAATCAAATAATTATATATTGACGACCATGGCGGGTAACATATGGATTCGATAGCCACAACATCGCCCATTGTCTCTGTCGAGTAAGCTAGATCACGCAGACCAGCATTGAAAACCCAATCTCCGTCGGCATCCTTCGTCAGATTAGATGTGTGAGCGAACATGATATTGTAGTTATCTTTATTTGTGTACGCACAAAGAATCGACGGTTCTCCATTTTTCATAAGACTGCCGGCACTACTGCCGCTGATGTATTCGAAAAAGGCATAATCCTTTAGATTTTTCACATCAATCGTACTGTAGAACGGAACTTTTCTGACGATATTGCCATCAGTGAATCTGATATTGAATGCCCCGGCAGCTGTTTTCCAAGTCAATTTATAGTGATAATAATACTGCTGGAACACGACCCTGTTATTCTGTCTGAGGACTGAACCATTGCTTAGATACTCAATATCTATTTTCAGCCGACCGGAATTCATGTTCTGGTCTGCACCGGAAAGCTGCCAAGGATTAATCTTTATATTACCATCGGAGTAATACAGATAGAGGGTTATCTCATTATTGGTGGATGTTCCTGTCCACGGAATATAATTTGTCGCAGATACGCCATCCGTCATACTATTAGGCCCCTTATCAGATATTGAGAACCTACAGTCTTCCAAAGAATACTTGTGCTTCAAGTTATATTCTAATTTCTTCAAGCCGGATTTGTCTGTAACTGTAAGTTTGGAAGACCCCGAATAGCTGTACGCTGTAGGGCGATAAGATATAGAACTATAGTACTCTGGGTTGTCCTGATCCCATACACCAGAGTACTTTGCATCTTCAACTGTCCATTTGCCTCTATAATCGGAATTCGAGAGCTTTAAATTATAGTCATGACCGATAAGAAGTTCATCACCATCTTTGAGCCGCGTGCCGTCCTCGTACATCACATAGATGTCGTCAGGGAAAACCTGCTCCGTCACATTGACCGTAAATGACATTGACTTGCCTGTCTGGTCCGTAACTTTTATGGTAACCGGGCCGGTCTTGTCAGCGGTCGTCGCTTTTGCATATTGTGACCAATACACATCTCCAGAATGCTTCAACGTGAGGGCATTCCCACTCTCGACACTCCACTTGACCTGATATCCGTCATCCACGTAGAAATACGCGCTGGTGTTCTTATCCATTCTGTAGGTGTCGCCGTTTCTTATAGTAGTAGATTTCGGTCCGCGCACAATCAGTTCGCCAGGGAAGCCTTTAGCCTCTCTTGTCAATTTGAACTGTAATTTCCGCTCCGTCTCAAACTTTTTGTCGTATGCAGTGACAGTTACGTCCGCAGTGCCGAAGCCGTCGCCGTTGTACATTGTATAAGCCGCACGCTTGTCAGTGGTCCCTATAGCCAGAGGCCGGAACTCCTTGCAGATGGACTCATTTGAGCAGGAAATGGTAACATCGTTGGATATGCTGATGTCCGGTCCGACAAAGACAGTAATATCAGGATAATAAGCCGGATCGTACGAATCGTTAGAAGGATAGATTTGGTCCCAGATGACTTCATCTCCATCCTTCAGCATGATGGTCTTATAATTTCCGGTGCTTCCGATGCGCTTATTATAACCGACAACCAGGCGGGACTCAATATCTCTGATGGCGACCTGGACAGTTTTGGTGCCAGTTTTCTCAGATTTGACGGTTATGGCCGTATTGCCTTTTTTCAGACCGGTAAAGACCGCCTTCCCTTCATTGAAAGACATCGACAGATATTCCGAATCGTATTCCCAGTCAAGAGATGATGCATTGGCCTTTTCCGGCTCAATGGTCATTTCCAATACGGTTTCATATCCTGTGTACAGGAACAATGTTTCCGGCATGGTAAAGGATGTAACCGGAACAGGCTTCACCGAGACAGTGACAGTCGCTTCAGCGTTTCCGCATTTGGCAGTGATGGTGGCATTGCCCGGCGCATAGGCCGTGACATATCCGTTCATCACGGTCGCCACGCTCTCATTGTCACTGCTCCATTCGAGTACAGCCGTGGTGAGTGCTTCTGAAGGTGCTACATCATACTGGATCAAGGCGCCGTCACCCTGCGTCATGTCCAGATATCTGCTGTCCGGATTAACGATTATGATCTCGGTTACCGTGAGGTCATTCTTTTCGTTTTTGCGGCATCCCGGTATCAGTAATGCTGCAGCGGTGATGGCTGCGCCCAAGCGTATGAGTGTTCTGCTGATTCTGTGGACGTTCATAGTATAAGTGCGTATTAGAGTTCTACTTCAAATGAAATTTTAGTGTTGTTGCACAATGGCATCGTTGCAAATATAGCCGAACAACGCAGAAAAACATATACGTAATTTTACGTATATTTTGCGTTTACAGGGCGAAAATTGCCAATATTTGCTGTGATTTGCTGCTCCGTTTACTTGAACGGGATGATTTTTACTGTGCCGGGAATCTCATCGTCTTCTTCAGGCGTGAGATGGATGATCCGCTGGTTCGAGCTGCCGCGGAAATGGAGTTGAGGGTCTTTCAATGCCTCGATGAACGGGCCGTCCACGAGAACGTCAATGTATGGAAGGAGCATGGAAAGCCGCTCGTCCGCACGGATTTCTTCTATGGTGAATCCGGTCCAGCACCAGATGGTCTTATTGGTTTCGGCCTTGATTCTCTTGGCCAATGCCGTGAATCCCTCCACCTGATAGAACGGGTCGCCTCCGCTGAACGAAACATTGCTGAATTCGTCGTCGGTTATCACCTTCATCAGGTCATCGACGCTCATCTTGTGTCCGTTCTCGAATTTCCATGACTGCGGGTTATGGCAGCCGGGACAATGATGTCTGCATCCGGCACAATAAATGGAGGTGCGCAGGCCCGGGCCGTCAGCCATGGTCTGCTCCATCACCTCCATTATATACAGTTCCTCCATATTATTGTCTGGCGTACTGGTACGTAAATAACGCGTTCAGCGAAAACCCCGGCTTACAGCCAGCTCCGGAGGAGCGATATCGCCCCCGGGGGCAGTCAAGCGGTTGCTTGACGGGGGACCACTGAACGTACTGGTACGTAAATAACGCGTTCAGCGAGCCCCCGGCTACAGCCCGCTCCAGAGGAGCGAAATCGCCCCCGGGGGCAGTCAAGCGGTTGCTTGACGGGGGACCACCGGACGTACTGGTACGTAAATAACGCGTCTAGCGTTATTTATGTACCACGCGGTCTTTCAGCTCCGCGAGCTTCGCACTGTTCCAGCGGTTCGTCGTACCTACCAGGTAGCCCGTGATTCTCTGGAGCGTGTCGATGTTATGTCCGTGACAATGAGGACATTCCGTCAAGTTTTCACTCGCATCCTCATATCCGCAGTCAAGACACCTGTTGCGGTTATGGTTTACGCTGCCGTAACCGATATTGTACTTGTCCATAAGGTCCACGATATTCATGATGGCCTCAGGATTGTGCGTCGCATCCCCGTCAATCTCCACATAGAATATATGTCCGCCCCTCTCAAGCTCATGATAAGGCCCTTCGATCTCCGCCTTATGCTTCGGAGTGCAATGGAAATAAACCGGAACGTGACTTGAATTCGTATAATAGTCCTTGTCCGTAACTCCCTTTATGATACCGAACTTCTTCTTGTCCATCTTCGTGAACCTTCCGGACAGACCTTCAGCAGGCGTTCCGAGCACACTGAAATTATGATGGAACTTCTCGGAATAGCTATTGGCCTTGTCCCTGAAATAGGTGACAATCCTGAGTCCGAGATTCTGTGCCTCGTCAGACTCTCCGTGGTGCTTGCCGACAAGCGCGATAAGACACTCTGCCAATCCGATGAAGCCGATGCCGAGAGTTCCCTGGTTTATCACTGATTCCACGGTGTCGTCCGGCGACAGGTTTTCGCTTCCGATCCACAATTTGCCCATCAGCAGCGGGAACTGCTTCTTCAGCGCAGTCTTCTGGAAATCAAATCTCTCGCACAACTGCTGAGCAGTGATATCCAGCACTTTGTCCAGCTTGTTGAAAAACTCCTTGATCCTCTCGTCCTTGTCGCTGATACCCATACACTCGATAGCCAGACGGACAATATTGACAGTCGTGAAACTCAGATTGCCTCGACCGATAGACGTCTTGGGGCCGAACCTGTTTTCGAAGACCCTGGTCCTGCAGCCCATAGTGGCCACCTCATGATGGAACCTGTACGGGTCATCCGCTTTCCAGTCTGGATCCTGGTTGAACGTGGCGTCAAGGTTCAGGAAATTAGGGAAGAAACGTCTCGCGGAAACCTTGCAGGCGAACTTGTAGAGGTCATAGTTAGGGTCTTCCGGAAGATAACTGACACCCCTTTTCTTTTTCCATATCTGGATAGGGAAGATGGCGGTGCTGCCGTTTCCCACACCCTCGTAAGTGGTGTTCAGAATCTCCCTGATGATGCAACGTCCTTCGGCGGAAACATCGGTTCCATAGTTTATCGAACTGAATACCACCTGGTTGCCTCCACGTGAATGGATGGTGTTCATGTTGTGTACGAATGCCTCCATAGCCTGATGTACGCGGCTGACAGTCATATTGATGGCATGCTGTTTCAGCCTCTCGTCGCCCTTTATTCCTACCAGATCACGCTTGATGTAGTCGTCGATCGGAGCATCCTTCAGATGGTCGAGGTCAATGCCTTCGAACGCGGCGAGCTTGTCGATTTCCTCCTTGTAGGTCTTCCTTACGTAAGGAGCCAGATAGAAGTCGAATGCCGGAATCGCCTGACCGCCATGCATTTCATTCTGGACAGTCTCCATTGAAATACATGCAAGCACTGCTGCGGTCTCGATTCTCTTGGCCGGCCGTGACTCGCCGTGACCTGCGTGGAAGCCCTCGTCCAGAACCTTGTCGAGCGGGTGCTGGAGACAGGTCAGACTCTTGGTCGGGTAATAATCCTTGTCGTGAATATGGATATATCCTTTATAGACAGCCTCTTTTACATCCTCAGAAAGCAGACACTCGTCCACATAGGTCTTCGTGGCCTCAGACGCGAACTTCATCATCATTCCCGCAGGCGTGTCAGCATTCATGTTGGCATTCTCACGAGTAATGTCATTGGCCTGAGCGTCAATGATTTCCTTGAAAATCTCGCAGGTCTTGGCCTTGCGCGCGAGATTTCGCTGGTTCCTGTATGCAATGTATTTCTTCGCGACCTCCTTGCGCGGACTTTTCATCAGCTCGAATTCTACGCAGTCCTGAATTTCCTCGACACCCATCTTTTCGGTGTCCTTCTTGGAGATGGCATCAGCAATCTTTGCGGCAAGGACAATGTCTTCGCCGTTTTCGGTCACATTCATGGCCTTGAGAATGGCCGCAACGATTTTCTGGTTGTTGAAGTCAACGAGACGTCCGTCCCGTTTGATTACATACTTGACCATAATATTAGAGGTTTGTGTTATTTGTCGGTTTGCACTGTCTTGCAGGCTTCATAGGTCAGAGTGCAAGGCAGTTCTTACAAAGATAGGAGATTTAACAAAGCGATATCCGGTGCTGAAAGGAAAGTTTTCAACACCGGACAGTGAATAAATATCGTTATGGTTTTGGTAATCAGCCTACGACCCATACGAGCACGTGGCGGTCGAATGTGGTGTATTCCAGTTCGAACTCATCCTCGTATCCGTCTTTGTGGATAAATGTGGCCTCGAGTTCGCCTTCGCCCTTCGGACGGAAGCGCTCGATCTCGATCTGCTCCGCGAAATCCACATTGTATATGGACAGCCTCTTGAAAATCGCCTCCTTTGCACACCAGTAGATGGCGAGCTGCTCATTCCTCTTGTCGTCGTCGAGGTCGTCGATTTCGTCTTCGGACAATGCCTTCAGCTCCACTGCGGAGAAGTCGCGGTCCAATGACTCTATGTCAATGCCGACATCCTCGCTTTCGTGCAGGATGACAGCAACATATTTGTCTGTATGGGTGATGCTTATGTTGGTGACTCTGTTCTCGAGGAACGGTTTTCCGTTATCGTGATGGCTCAGATAGACCTTTTCGTCGAACAGTTCGTTCAGGAGAGCCCTTACTGCGAGTCTCTGTTTGCGGAGTGATTCGCTTTTGATCCAGGAAATCTCTTCCATTTCATCGGATGGAGTGGAACTCAATGCCTTGAGTTCTTCTTCACTTTCGGTTATCTGCCATACTGCGATTTCCGCTTTGTTTTCAAGTACTTTTTTAAGATATAGTCCCATAATTTATTCTGCTTCAGGATTTGATGGATGTTCTTGTAGTTCCGAAATACGAAATGCCCGTGCACGGTGAATAACCGCACACGACATAATGGTCTCCTTCGTCATCTGCGGACGGGAGACTGTTTACTACAATGTATGATTCTGTCGTAGAGAAACACGACAGGGGGTCGTCAACTGGCGATCCTGCTGTCATTTTTTGATTATCGTTTACAGAACTGGGAGGTTCCATATAAAACCTTAAGCGTTTTTGTTATCCGTGCAAAGATAATGCATTTTTCTGATTTTGCATAAAATTTGTCAGAATCAGGAATTCTGGCTGAAAATTTGCAGGCGAATTGAGTTAAAAACAGTAGCGAAGTAGGCAATCTATTGATTGAAATTGTTATCTTTGCGGTGGAAATGTAAATAAAGTATAACTAAATAATATAACATTTACTATGAAGTATTTGACTAATGAGAAGTTGACCATCGTTGGTGCCGGCGGAATGATCGGTTCCAATATGGCTCAGACAGCGCTTATGCTTGGTCTTACCCCTAACATCTGCCTCTATGATATTTTTGAGCCGGGTGTTCACGGTGTTGCTGAAGAAATGTACCACTGCGGTTTCGAAGGTGCAAACATCACTTGGACAGTAGATCCTGAGGTTGCATTCAAGGACGCAAAATACATCATCTCTTCAGGTGGAGCTCCTCGTAAAGAGGGTATGACCCGTGAGGATCTTCTCAAAGGAAACTGCCAGATCGCAGCTCAGTTCGGTGACTACATCAAGAAGTATTGCCCTGATGTAAATCACGTTGTCGTTATCTTCAACCCTGCTGACGTTACCGCTCTTACAGCATTGATCCATTCAGGTCTGAAACCTGAGCAGCTCACCTCTCTCGCAGCTCTCGACTCTACACGTCTCCAGAGCAATCTCGCAAAAGAGTTCGGTGTTCCTCAGAGCTCAGTTACCGGCGCACACACTTATGGCGGACACGGTGAGCAGATGGCAGTATTCGCTTCACAGGTTAAGGTTGAGGGCAAACCTCTCTCAGAGATGGGTCTTTCAGCTGAAAGAATGGCGGAGATCAAACAGAACACCATCCAGGGTGGTTCAGCTATCATCAAACTCCGTGGCCGTTCTTCATTCCAGAGCCCTGCTTACAATGCAGTGAAGATGATCGAGGCTGCCATGGGCGGCGCTCCGTTCACACTGCCTGCAGGTACTTATGTGAACAATGAGAAGTACAAGAACGTGATGATGGCCATGCCTACAACTATCGATGCTACAGGCTGCCACTACGTGATGCCTCAGGGAACTGCTGAAGAGCTTGCTGCTCTCGACGCTTCTTATGCACACCTTTGCAAGATGCGTGACGAGATCGTTGCTCTCGGAATCGTTCCTGCAGTCGCTGACTGGAAGAAGGACAATGCTAATCTGTAATCGCTGAGCGATACGATATAAAAATTAGGGGAGACCGATCAGGCCTCCCCTTATTGTTTGTATCCGCTTGACGTTCTACAATGCGTCGAATGCGAAAACGTGAGCTTTTTCTGCGCCCCAGGTGGAATCCACCACGAGTCTCAATGCATTGGCCTTTACAGGTGCTGCGAATTCGACTTTGCGGAGCCTCAGATAATTGCCCTTACCCTCATAGACGGTCTTCCATTGACCTTTGACCTGAGCCTCGACCCTGAAATCCTTGGCCATCATCTTCGGCATTTCCACCCTCTCGGTAGTCGCCTCGAATTTTCTCATTCTCTTGCTTCTGTATTTGAACTCGGAATCGAAGATGATCCTGGCACCTGTCAGAGTGACAGGCTTCTTCCATGTATAGACGATGCTTTCTTCGCCAGGAGCCACCCAGACGCCATTGTCTGCGCCATCCCATTGGCGGTCAATGCCGTTGCGGAGAATCATGTTCTCCTCGGAGGTGGTGGAACTCATTGTCAATGCTGATGGCTTTCTCCATCTGTAAGGGAGCATGCTGTCGTCATCTTCCAACATGTCCTGAAGTTCTGCGATATGGTCTTTGCGCACGCCGGCCGGTGTTGTGTCGTATTTTATTGCCAGTGCGGCTCCTGTTCCTGCAGCCTGTCCGAGCAATGCGCAAGTGGCCATCACTCGTGTCGATGACAGTCCCATGTGTGTGGCGGAGATGTCCCTTCCGGCAAACATGAGGTTTGGAACATTGACAGAATACAGGCAGTCGAAAGGTATTCCGAAGCGTGTAGGAGTCGTATATTCGACGGACATTTTGCCCTTGCTGTGGAATGCCTCAGGGTTGTGGTTGTCCAGTGTCCAGCCGCCGTAAGCAATGACGTCTTCGAAGTGTCCTCCTGACATGACGTCGTTCTGGGTAAGGATGTGCGGGCCTACATAACGTGTGGATTCACGCTTGCCCGGAAGTGAGCCTATCCAGTCGAGGTCGTAGTTCTTGCATCTGCCGTCAGGATGGTTCTTCATATATTCCCATACGCCATAGGCAATGCGTTTGAGTTCGAACTGGATGTCGTTGGCGTCCTTGATGGTGTTGATCGTGCCGCCGTATTCTATCCACCAGTAGTTGTTGTCCTTAGGGAAAGGCTTCTTGTAGTTGAACTTGACACCGGGAATCGTGGATTTCGGCTTGTCATAGTTGAAGTCGTCATCGGTAAAATGGTATGCCCAGTCAGGAGCAGTGAACGGATGGTCCTCATCTGTCTTTCTGAGCTGGAGCAGGATGGAATTGCCCATTGTCTTGGAATCGCCTCCGTTTTCTCCTACAAATGACTCATTGAACTCATCTGCAAACTCTCTTCCGTGACGGTATTTGGCGCCTGAGAGTCTGAGGATGCCGTCGCCGGTGCAGTCGAGGAATACGGTGCCTTTTATGAGATATTTGGTGTAAGCATTTGTGTTCCATGCTTTTACTGCGGCGATTCTGTCTCCGTCCATGACCACGTCTTCCACTGATGTGTTAAGGAGAAGCGTGATGTTCTTCTCGCAGATTACTGTAGAATAGAAGGCGTCGTCCCAGAGGGTGTATCTCATAAGCGGATTGTGTCGGAAGTTCCTCAGCTGGATTTCTTCCAGGAGTCCTGCTTCGGCGTTCTGGTCGCCTTTTGCTCCGACAATGCCCATGCGGATTTCGCTGGATGCATTGCCTCCAAGTACCGGGCGGTCCTGAACCAGGATGACCGTGCTGCCGTGTCTTGCTGCGGAAACTGCAGCGCAAACGCCTGCGATTCCGCCTCCGGCCACGACGACGTCAGCCTTGAGTTCCTTGTTGTAGATGGTTTGTGAATTCTTTTCCGTGAGAAGTCCGTCTGCTTCTTTTCTTGTGTTCTGTGCGGTCATTCCTGTGATGCTTGTCGCAAGAAGTGCTGCCGCAATGATGGTTTTTCTAAAGATGCGCATCGTTATTATATGTGTATTACGCAAAGATACACATAATTTTCCGATTACGGAACCGGCTGTGTCTGGATTCTGGGACTCGGCTGTTCGATGTGGCTGATTACGGAGTCGGGAGTGTATGGATTCCGGGCCCAGGCTGTCCGATGTGGCTGATTACGGAACCGGGTCGTATCCTGAGCCGCCCCACGGATGGCATCTGAGTATGCGTCGCACAGTGAGGTAGAGCCCCTTGAAAGGTCCCCATTTGCGGAAAGCCTGAAGTGCATATTCTGAACACGTCGGAGTGAATCTGCAAGCCGGCGGTGTATAAGGCGATATGCAGGTCCGGTAAAATTTGATGAGGACAATGAACGGGAAGATCGAAACCTTCTTCAGTGTCTCGACAAATCTGTTCTTCAGTTTCGTGTCAATGCTGTTCATCGCTCTCAGGTGTTTCTTCCGGTGCATCTTTCTGTGCCGCCTCCGGTGCCTCTTGTATGGCTTCTCCTGAAGAATATTTAGGAGTAGCAGCAATCGCAGTAACTTTTGCCGCGAGATTCTCAAGGATGTTTCTGACGGAGAGGACTATAGTGTTGAAGTCGAGGATGTCCTTGGAACTGTAGATGAAAAGTATGTCTGTGCCGCCTTTCTCTGCATTGACAGGAAGAAGATTTTTGTTCAGCCGGTAGGCTTCGCGGATGCGGCGTTTCAGGAGGTTGCGCTTGACGGCGCGGCGGAAGCATTTTTTAGGGACAGATACGACTATCCTGTTGAAAGGCAATTCGTTGCCTATGCGGTAGCAGTATCTGAATCCATCAGTAAAGCCATAACGTCCGGACGCGAAAAGTCTGGAAAGGTCTGTCCCGACTGACAGCCTCTCCTTCTTTTTCAATGTTTTCCGGAAGTCATTGTCCATAAATTCAGTGATTCTTCTCGAGATAAAGCTCCAGTGCGCGTGCCACAGACGGTGCTTCAGACGTTGGCGCCTTTATCTCAATCGGCAGTCCGGCCTCCTCCATGGCCTTGACAATCAGTTTGCCGAAGGTTACGAATTTGGTGTTTTCCGGCTTGTAGTCCGGGTAGTTCTCGAACAGTGATTTCAAGTCTGCCGGATTGTAAACCACTATCATATCGTAAGATTTCAGGTCCACACCTTTCAGGTCCTGCGGCACTGATTTGACGAAAACTGCTGTGTTGTAGTCCAGCTTGTGCTCCTCGAAAAGTCCGCGCAGCGCATCATTGCTGCTTGTGTCTGAGGTGGTTATGAGGAATTTCTCATCCTTGTGTTTCGTGCCGATCTGCTCAATGACTGATGCCGGGGTGCCGTTTCCGTAGAAAATCTTGCGTTTGCGGAATACAATGTGTTTCTGAAGGTACATTGCGACTGCTTCGGTGGTGCAGAAGTACTTCATTGTCTCCGGTACTTTCACTCTGAGTTCTTCGCAAAGCTTGAAGAATGCGTCGATAGTATGTCGAGCGGAAAAAACAATCGCAGTGTAATCCAAAATGTTAAGTCGCTGACCTCTGAATTCTCGTGATGTGAGCGGTTCAATCAGAAAAAACGGCATAAAATCTATCTGAACACCGAATTTTTCTTTGAGAGTCTCGTAAGGAGCGACATTCATAGGCGTCTCCTGCGAGATCAAAATCTTCTTTGTTGCCATACCAATCCTATCCTACAAATATACCAGCGAAATCACCAGCAGCACTGCCGGTAAAATTTCGACGCTGCAAAGGTACGAAATTGCTGTGAAAAATCCGCAATCTTGAGTGATAATCTGATATCTGCGTATGAGATTGACAGTAAAAAGCAGGCCTGTGAAGATATAGGCCGCCGTTTTTATGTGAGGAAGGCAACTGCTTGATATTGCGAGGATTGTGATGCCGATGGCGAGGAAGAATGTTTCCAGGATGAAGAAGTTCGCTCCGCTATGTCCGGAAATCTTGGCTGTATCGAATCTGATTTTGCCGGTAGGGGTTACGGCTCCCGCTATCCATCTTACAAGCAGGTATGCGCACAGGATCCCGATGATGGCCAATGTCTGGAGACCGGGGGACAGCGCCGAAAGGAACTTGTTGTGGAACAGTCCGAGTCTGGAGATGCAGAGGCTGCAGATGAATATAGATGCCAATGCTACCGAGTCCCGTTCCCTGCTCAGTCGCATGTTCCCTTCGATTGACACTATTTCTCTCCATCTGAAAAGTGTGTCCCATATGTACGGCAGTACTGAAATGAATTGCCTCATGCTGATTAAAAGTAGGACAATGCAGAGGGCCATGAGTGCCCAGTTCAGCGGTGATGTGCCCCAAAGGTCTATCGTCGGGATGCTCTGCTCTGTAGTCGTGTGCATGAACAGCTGTCCCTGAGTGAATGCTTCAGAGACAGGCCTGATCTGCAATGTGTCCACAGATGTTATTTCTGATGATATAGTCGGCATTTGTCATTTAGCTTGCTGGGAGCGGTTCAGCTTTCGCGGATTCGTAAGGATTTTTTCGTGTGTCATACTCCCACTTTCCCTCATAGTGCTTCTTCTCTTGTTCCTCTCATTGTTGGTGCTCTGCGTCTGACCCTGTCAGTTTCCGCGCTTGGCTGAAAACAGAGTTCGTCTTCGGAGTCGTGCTTCCCGCCTCAGTTAGTTTCCGCGCTTGGCGCGATATCCCATGGCGCAAAGCAGCGCAGTGACCTTGTCCCGGAGATCCCCCTGAATCGTGATTTCCCCGTCTTTAGCCGTGCCGCCCACTCCGCACTTGACTTTCAGCGTTTTTCCTAGTTCCTTGAGGTCGGACTCGCTGCCTACAAAGCCGCTTACCAATGTCACCTGCTTGCCGGCCCTGCATCTTCTGTCAATGCTTACCGTCAGTTTCTGCTTCTCCGGAGCCAATGTCTCGTCCTCCGTTACGCTTTCCTTCTCATATTTAAAATCAGGATTCGTGGAATAAACCACGCCCAATCGCTGTTTCCAATCGTTCTCTGCCATCTTTTGTCTTCTATATTCTAGTATATTCTGGTCGTGTGGCCACCGGCTGGCGTACTCAGAGGCTCTCCTTTAGCTTAGCAACTTCCTCCCGCGACAAGCCAGTCGCCTTCGCCACGATCTCACATGGCGTCCCCAACTGAAGCAGGTTAATCGCTACTTCCAGATTACGTTCTTCACGTCCTTTTGAGAGTCCTTCCTCAAGTCCCTCCGCGCGACCTATTACACGCCCTTTTGCGAGTCCTTTCGCGAGCCCTTCTTCAAGTCCGGTCTCCTTGGCGTATTCAATCTGATTGTGGGTGTCACGTGCTGTTGTCATGGCCTTTACGTAATTTTGTTTGTCAA
>OHLI01000008.1_pt1 | contig 158011 bp, 123 predicted proteins | sample 1569051 | NCBI WGS metagenome assembly OHLI01 (sample SAMEA3879561, study PRJEB24766) | human gut metagenome | biome: human-associated habitat; feature: feces | place: USA | collected 1985/1987
GGATTGCGTCTGGATGTTGAAACAGAACGGCGGCGGAATTTGCGACCACGAGGTGGGAACCGGTAAGACGCTGATAATGTGCATCGCCGCGCATGAGATGAAGCGTCTGAATTTGGCACACAAGCCGATGATTATCGGGCTGAAAGCCAACGTTGCGGAGATTGCAGCCACCTATCAGGCGGCATATCCCAACGCACGTATTCTGTACGCTTCGGAGAAGGACTTTTCGACCGCCAACCGTGTGCGCTTCTTCAATAATATAAAGAACAACGACTACGATTGCGTCATCATGTCGCACGACCAGTTCGGCAAGATACCGCAGTCGCCGGAATTGCAGCAGCGCATCCTGCAAGCAGAGCTTGACACGGTGGAGGAAAACCTCGAAGTGCTACGGCAGCAGGGAAAGAACGTGTCGCGGGCGATGCTGAAAGGATTGGAGAAGCGCAAGCACAACCTTGAAGCGAAGCTGGAGAAGGTGGAACACGCCATAAAGTCACGCACGGACGACGTGGTGGATTTCAAGCAGATGGGCATCGACCACATCTTCATAGATGAGAGCCACCAGTTCAAGAATCTGACTTTCAACACGCGCCACGACCGTGTGGCGGGATTGGGAAACAGCGAGGGAAGCCAGAAGGCACTTAACATGCTCTTTGCCATACGCACCATACAGGAGCGCACAGGAAAAGACTTGGGTGCGACCTTCCTCTCCGGCACGACTATCAGCAACTCACTGACTGAATTGTACCTGCTGTTCAAGTACCTGCGCCCGAAGGAGCTGGAACGGCAGGACATAAGGTGTTTCGACGCTTGGGCGGCGATATTTGCCAAGAAGACGACGGATTTTGAATTTAACGTGACGAACAATGTGGTCCAGAAGGAGCGTTTCCGCTACTTCATCAAAGTGCCGGAGCTTGCCGCCTTCTATAATGAAATCACGGACTACCGCACGGCGGAGGATGTGGGCGTTGACCGTCCTGCCAAGAACGAGATACTGCACCATATACCGCCCACGCCGGAACAGGAGGACTTCATACAGAAACTGATGCAGTTCGCCAAGACGGGCGATGCCACCTTGTTGGGCAGGCTGCCGCTTTCGGAAACGGAAGAAAAGGCGAAGATGCTCATCGCCACGGACTATGCCCGGAAAATGGCACTCGACATGCGCATGATAGACCCGAATTACGAAGATCATCCCGACAACAAAGCGAGTCACTGTGCCAAGATGATCGCGGAGTATTATCAAAAATACGACGCCCAGAAAGGCACGCAGTTCGTTTTCTCTGATTTGGGGACATACCAGCCGGGCGACGGGTGGAACGTCTATTCGGAAATCAAGCGCAAACTGACGGAGGACTACGGTATACCGCCAAGCGAGGTGCGCTTCATTCAGGAGTGCAAGACCGACAAGGCGCGGAAGGCGGTGATAGACGCCATGAACGCCGGGACGGTGCGTGTGCTGTTCGGCTCTACCTCTATGCTCGGAACGGGTGTGAACGCCCAGAAACGGTGTGTGGCTATCCATCATCTCGATACGCCGTGGCGACCGTCCGACTTGCAACAGCGTGACGGACGCGGAGTTAGGGCAGGTAATGAGATTGCCAAACATTTCGCCGGGAACAACGTGGATGTAATCATCTACGCGGTGGAGAAGTCACTGGACAGCTACAAGTTCAACCTCCTGCACTGCAAGCAGACTTTCATAAGCCAGCTCAAAAGCGGTGCGATGGGTGCGCGTACCATCGACGAGGGGGCAATGGACGAAAAATCGGGCATGAATTTCTCGGAATACATGGCGTTGCTCTCCGGCAATACCGACCTGTTGGACAAGGCGAAACTGGAAAAGCGGATCGCATCGCTCGAAGGGGAACGCAAGTCGTTCAACAAGGGCAAGCGTGATTCGGAGTTCAAGCTGGAGTCAAAGACCGGCGAGTTGCGCAACAACACGGCTTTCATAGATGCCATGACGGAGGACTGGAACCGCTTCCTGTCGGTGGTGCAGACCGACAAGGAGGGCAACCGCCTTAATATAATAAAGGTGGACGGAGTGGATTCCGCCGATGAGAAGGTCATCGGAAAGCGTTTGCAGGAGATAGCCAAGAATGCCACGACCGGAGGGTTGTACACGCAGGTCGGTGAACTTTACGGTTTTCCGATAAAGGTGGTGAGCGAAAGGATACTCAAAGAGGGATTGGAGTTCACCGACAACCGCTTCGTGGTCGAGGGGAACTACAAGTACACCTACAACAACGGGCATCTGGCGATGGCTGACCCGTTGGCCGCCGCCCGCAACTTCCTCAACGCGATGGAGAGGATACCCTCCATCATCGACCAGTACAAGGCGAAGAACGAGGTGCTGGAGATGGAGATACCGCAGTTACAGGAGATAGCGGGTAAGGTGTGGAAGAAGGAGGACGAGCTGAAGCAGTTGAAGTCCGAACTTGCCGCCCTTGACCGAAAAATTCAGCTGGAGCTTGCGCCACCCACGCCCGAAGTCGCAGAAAAGGAGAATGAAGGGCAACAGCTCAAGCCGGAAGCGGAAGATGTGAGGAACAGGCAGGCGCAATATCCCGAAAATGCACCGCCGCAGATACGCAGTCCGGCGGATAGTATCGTTGCCAACCATGTCATAATCGGGCGTCCGGGACTGTATGCCAAGGAGGAAACCCGGTCCAAAGGATTGAAAATATAACCTAAGGAATTTTATCTGAAGTATTAATAAGGGCTATCCCAAAAGGTCTAAAAGTAAATTTTATCCTTTCTGCAAGTATCTATAGGATGGCAACTGCATTTTTTTCTTTTTGGGCAGCCCTTATTAAAATTTATTCTTATTTTAGGTTATATACATTCATGTCCATTTATGTAAAAAATTCCTGCTGACCTTGTTTATGTCTTGTCAGTCACCATTTGCAAAACCATATTTGACCCTCAAAGAGGCTGAATTTGATAAGTAACTTGCTACATACTCATAATAAGGAGCTAAATAGAACACGAATGGGAAATACACAAATGCTAAACTAAAGAAGATATTGGCCAAAATAAACGCTATACCGAGAGAGAAACTTGATTTTTCAACTTCCTAAAACGGTGTTGTTCAAACATTTCTACTTATTTGTACTTGCCAGTTGAACCTACGCTTCCCTAATAAAATGTCTATGGTAAAAAGTTAAAAAATCCTCCCACTTTTGTTAGATATATTTTTTTGTGTAATTTTGTAATCGTTATGCGGCAGTAATAATATACATATTAATACGAGTTAGTAATCCTGTAGTTCTCATATGCTACGAGGAGGTATTAAAAGGTGCGTTTCGACAATGCATCTACTGTAGTATATTATTGCTTAATCCAAATGAATATTATAAATTTAGGAATTCTTGCTCACATTGATGCAGGAAAAACTTCCGTAACCGAGAATCTGCTGTTTGCCAGTGGAGCAACGGAAAAGTGCGGCCGTGTGGATAATGGTGACACCATAACGGACTCTATGGATATAGAGAAACGTAGAGGAATTACTGTCCGGGCTTCTACGACATCTATTATCTGGAATGGAGTGAAATGCAATATCATTGACACTCCGGGACACATGGATTTTATTGCGGAAGTGGAGCGGACATTCAAAATGCTTGATGGAGCAGTCCTCATCTTATCCGCAAAGGAAGGCATACAAGCGCAGACAAAGTTGCTGTTCAGTACTTTACAAAAGCTGCAAATCCCGACAATTATATTTATCAATAAGATTGACCGTGCCGGTGTGAATTTGGAGCGTTTGTATATGGATATAAAAACAAATCTGTCGCAAGATGTCCTGTTTATGCAAACTGTTGTCGATGGATCGGTTTATCCGGTTTGCTCCCAAACATATATAAAGGAAGAATACAAAGAATTTGTATGCAACCATGACGACGATATATTAGAACGATATTTGGCGGATAGCGAAATTTCACCGGCTGATTATTGGAATACGATAATCGCTCTTGTGGCAAAAGCCAAAGTCTATCCGGTGCTACATGGATCAGCAATGTTCAATATCGGTATCAATGAGTTGTTGGACGCCATTTCTTCTTTTATACTTCCTCCGGCATCAGTCTCAAACAGACTTTCAGCTTATCTCTATAAGATAGAGCATGACCCCAAAGGGCATAAAAGAAGTTTTCTTAAAATAATTGACGGAAGTCTGAGACTTCGAGACGTTGTAAGAATCAACGATTCGGAAAAATTCATCAAGATTAAAAATCTAAAGACTATTTATCAGGGCAGAGAGATAAATGTTGATGAAGTGGGTGCCAATGATATCGCGATTGTAGAAGATATAGAAGATTTTCGAATCGGAGATTATTTAGGTGCTAAACCTTGTTTGATTCAAGGATTATCTCATCAGCATCCCGCTCTCAAATCCTCCGTCCGGCCAAATAAGCCCGAAGAGAGAAGCAAGGTGATATCCGCTCTGAATACATTGTGGATTGAAGACCCGTCTTTGTCCTTTTCCATAAACTCATATAGTGATGAATTGGAAATCTCGTTATATGGTTTGACCCAAAAGGAAATCATACAGACATTGCTGGAAGAACGATTTTCCGTAAAGGTCCATTTTGATGAGATCAAGACTATCTACAAAGAACGACCTATAAAAAAGGTCAATAAGATTATTCAGATCGAAGTACCACCCAACCCTTACTGGGCCACAATAGGGCTGACTCTTGAACCCTTACCGTTAGGGGCAGGGTTGCAAATCGAAAGTGACATCTCCTATGGTTATCTGAACCATTCTTTTCAAAATGCCGTTTTTGAAGGGATTCGTATGTCTTGCCAATCTGGTTTACATGGATGGGAAGTGACAGATCTGAAAGTAACTTTTACTCAAGCCGAGTATTATAGCCCGGTAAGTACACCTGCTGATTTCAGACAGCTGACCCCTTATGTCTTCAGGCTGGCTTTGCAACAGTCAGGTGTGGACATTCTCGAACCGATGCTCTGTTTTGAGTTGCAGATACCCCAAGTAGCGAGTTCCAAAGCTATTACAGATTTGCAAAAACTGATGTCTGAGATTGAAGACATCAGTTGTAATAATGAGTGGTGTCATATTAAAGGGAAAGTTCCATTAAATACAAGTAAAGACTATGCCTCAGAAGTAAGTTCGTACACTAAGGGCTTAGGCATTTTTATGGTTAAGCCATGTGGGTATCAAATAACAAAAGACGGTTATTCTGATAATATCCGCATGAACGAAAAAGATAAACTTTTATTCATGTTCCAAAAATCAATGTCATTAAAATAATGGAGCGGTCAGGAAATTTCTATAAGGCAATACGGTTGGGATATATACTTATCTCCATTCTTATCGGATGTATGGCATATAATAGCCTCTATGAATGGCAGGAGATAGAAGCATTAGAACTTGGCAATAAAAAAATAGACGAGCTCCGAAAAGAAATAAACAATATCAATATTCAAATGATAAAATTTTCTCTATTGGGTGAAACAATACTGGAATGGAACGATAAAGATATCGAGCATTACCATGCACGGCGTATGGCAATGGACAGTATGCTCTGCCGTTTCAAGGCCACCTATCCAGCAGAGCGCATCGATAGTGTGCGCAGTCTTTTAGAGGATAAGGAACGACAGATGTTCCAGATAGTCCGGTTAATGGATGAACAACAATCTATTAACAAGAAGATAGCCAATCAAATTCCGGTTATTGTACAGAAAAGTGTGCAGGAACAGTCCAAAAAGCCAAAACGAAAAGGTTTCTTAGGCATATTCGGCAAAAAAAAGGAAGTAACTCCAGCAGTATCAACCACTATCCTTCATTCGGTCAATAGAAACGTAATCAGCGAACAGAAAGTGCAGGATCGCCAATTGTCGGAACAAGCCGACAGCCTTGCAGCTCGTAATGCAGAACTTAACAGACAACTGCAAGAATTGATTTGCCAAATAGAAGAAAAGGTACAAACCGAACTGCAAAGCCGGGAAAACGAAATAGTTGCCATGCGTGAAAAGTCATTTATGCAAGTAGGCGGTTTAATGGGATTCGTTCTTCTATTGTTGTTAATTTCCTACATCATCATACATCGTGATGCAAAAAGCATTAAACAATACAAGCACAAGACAACTGATTTGATAAGGCAACTGGAACAATCCGTACAACGGAACGAGGCACTGATAACGTCAAGGAAGAAGGCGGTACATACTATCACCCATGAACTGCGCACACCGCTGACAGCAATAACAGGCTATGCCGGACTGATACGGAAAGAACAGTGTGAGGATAAGTCCGGGCAGTATATCCAAAACATACTGCAATCCTCCGACCGTATGCGGGATATGCTTAACACTTTGCTTGACTTCTTCCGCCTGGACAACGGCAAGGAACAGCCCCGTCTGTCACCCTGCCGGATTTCAGCAATCACGCACACACTTGAAACGGAGTTCATGCCTGTTGCCGTGAACAAAGGGCTGTCCTTGTCCGTGAAGACTGGACACGATGCCATTGTATTGACCGACAAAGAGCGAATAATACAAATCGGGAATAACCTGCTGTCAAACGCTGTCAAGTTCACAGAAGAAGGCGGTGTTTCTTTGATTACTGAATATGATAATGGAGTTCTGACACTGGTCGTTGAAGATACAGGTACAGGCATGACAGAAGAGGAACAGAAACAAGCGTTCGGTGCGTTTGAACGTCTATCAAATGCCGCCGCAAAGGAGGGTTTCGGGCTTGGGCTTGCCATAATGCGTAATATTGTGTCGATGCTTGGCGGAACAATCCGTTTAGACAGCAAGAAAGGGAAAGGCAGTCGTTTCACAGTTGAAATTTCTATGCAGGAAGCTGAAGAACAGCTTGGATATACAAGCAATACACCTGTTTATCATAACAATAAATTCCATGATGTTGTCGCCATTGACAATGATGAGGTATTACTTCTGATGCTGAAAGAGATGTATTCCCAAGAAGGAATACACTGCGACACTTGCACCGATGCTGCGGCACTGATGGAAATGATACGCCAGAAAGAATACAGCCTGTTGCTGACAGACTTGAATATGCCCGATATAAACGGTTTCGAATTGCTGGAACTGTTGCGTTCGTCCAACGTGGGCAATTCACCAACAATCCCGGTGGTTGTGGCAACCGCTTCGGGCAGTTGTAACAAAGGGGAACTATTGGCAAAAGGCTTTGCCGGATGCCTGTTCAAACCGTTCTCCATATCGGAACTGATGGAGGTTTCCGACAGGTGTGCCATAAAAGCGACACCGGACGGGAAACCGGACTTTTCCGCCTTATTGTCCTATGGCAATGAAGCCGTCATGCTGGAAAAGTTGATAACTGAAACAGAAAAGGAAATGCAGGCGGTACGGGATGCAGCAAAAGAAAAAGACCTGCAAAAGCTGGATTCCCTGATCCACCACCTGCGCAGTTCGTGGGAGGTGCTCCGTGCCGACCAACCGCTGAATGTACTTTACGGATTGCTTCGTGGCGATGCTCTCCCGGATGGTGAAGCGTTAAGCCATGCCGTGACTGCCGTGCTGGATAAGGGAGTGGAAATAATACGGTTGGCAGAAGAGGAAAGGAGAAAATACGAAGATGAATAAGACAAAAATAATTGTGGTGGAAGACAACATCGTGTATTGCGAATATGTCTGCAATATGCTGTCACGGGAGGGCTACCGCAATATGAAGGCTTACCACCTCTCAACCGCGAAGAAACATCTGCAACAGGCAACAGATAATGATATCGTGGTTGCCGACCTGCGTCTGCCTGACGGCAGTGGCATAGACCTTTTGTGCTGGATGCGAAAGGAGGGAAAGATGCAGCCCTTCATCATTATGACCGACTACGCCGAAGTTAATACCGCCGTGGAAAGCATGAAACTCGGCTCGATAGACTATATTCCCAAACAGCTTGTGGAGGATAAACTTGTCCCCCTGATCCGTTCCATACTGAAAGAACGTCAGGCAGGACAACGCCGTATGCCTATATTCGCCCGTGAAGGTTCCGCCTTTCAGAAAATCATGCACCGCATAAGGCTGGTAGCCGCCACCGATATGAGCGTGATGATATTTGGTGAGAACGGCACGGGCAAGGAGCATATTGCCCACCTGTTGCATGACAAGAGCAAACGTGCAGGCAAGCCATTTGTGGCGGTGGACTGCGGTTCACTCTCCAAAGAGCTTGCACCGTCGGCTTTCTTCGGACACGTCAAAGGTGCATTTACAGGTGCGGACAATGCCAAGAAAGGATATTTCCATGAGGCGGAAGGCGGCACGTTGTTTCTGGACGAGGTAGGAAACCTCGCGTTGGAAACCCAACAGATGTTGCTCCGTGCCATACAGGAGAGGCGGTATCGCCCGGTCGGAGACAAGGCAGACCGGAATTTCAATGTCCGCATCATCGCTGCTACCAATGAAGATTTGGAGGTATCGGTGAATGAAAAGCGTTTTCGGCAGGATCTTCTGTACCGCCTGCACGACTTCGGGATAACCGTTCCTCCGTTGCGTGACTGTCAAGAAGACATTATGCCGCTGGCAGAGTTCTTCCGTGATATGGCAAACAGAGAGCTGGAGTGTAGCGTGAGCGGGTTCAGTTCCGAAGCACGTAAAGCGTTGCTGACACACGCATGGCCGGGCAACGTGCGGGAACTTCGGCAGAAAGTTATGGGTGCTGTATTGCAGGCGCAGGAAGGTGTTGTCATGAAAGAGCATCTGGAACTTGCCGTGACGAAACCGACCTCTACTGTCAGCTTCGCCTTGCGCAATGACGCGGAGGATAAGGAGCGGATATTGCGTGCGTTGAAACAGGCAAACGGCAACCGGAGTGTCGCCGCAGAACTGCTCGGCATAGGCAGGACAACACTATACAGCAAACTTGAAGAGTATGGACTTAAATATAAATTCAAGCAATCATAGCCCGTAATTCACTGAATTTGGCTATCTTTGCATAACATTTGAGAAAAACGGCGATTGGCAGGAGCTTTTCGCCGCCAACATATAGGATAAGACCGCAAGGCGTTTCAAGCGAAAATCTGGTAAATTGGAACTACGGAGACGATTGCGTGATGCTTATGCTATGCTTACGCATAGCGTGCATTCACGTACTCTCCGTAAAGGCTTTACCAGAGCCATCGCTTGAAGGTAGTGTGAATTGCACGCTACTTTTTTACCCTTGCCTAACGAAAGGAAACGATTATGGGTAAAGTTCAGATTCTCGCCGTACTGACGATGGACGGATGTCTTTCTTCAGAGTTATATGATAAAGCACATCAGGATTTGTGCCTTGACCGTTGCGGTCTTGATGAAATCAGGAAGAAAGCCTTTTACCGTGTGACACCGGACTATTCCATTTCAATGCTGCACGAATGGAGAAAAGACTGCACAAACATCCGTTACCTCGCGGAAGCCACACCGGACACGGCAGACTATATAAACGGACTGCTGCGGATGCACGCTGTGGATGAAATCATACTATACACCGTTCCTTTCATATCCGGAAGCGGACGACATTTTTTTAAGTCGGCTCTGCCAGAGCAACACTGGACGCTTTCCTCTTTGAAAAGCTATCCCAACGGTGTATGTCGCATTATCTATATCCTTGATAAAAAAGCAAGATAGCCAAAATGTGCGGCAAGCATACATTTCTATTTTCAGGAATAGAATAAATGTTCCGATTACAAACAATTTAAGTCGGAGATAATTTGTCCTTGTGAAAAAATACTGAATTTTATACCTCTGAAATCCAGCACTTTGTAAAATTGAGTGTTGGATTTTTTATTTTCTGCCGCGTTTTTTGCCAATTATATTCATGTGCGCACGCAGAAAACAAAGTGTAATTTTCAAAATTGACAGAACCATGAATTATTTCTTGCTGGCGGAAACCGACTTTTTCCGCCTGATAAACGAAGCCGGCGACTGCAATATGGAAACGGCATACACGGCTTTCGCCACCCAAGTGATCGAACTGTGCAACGGCGGCATGGACATGAACCTTACCGTCATCGCGCTTGCCTACATCGAAATCGAGTTGCAGCACCATCCCGTACGTAATCTGTCAGAAGAAAAAAGAGAGATTGCCGCCTACGTCAGCAAGGCTCTGTCTTTCGTAAGAAAGATGCAGAAATTCCTTGCCACGCCCCAAGTGCCACCACTAATATCCGCCAACAACGCAACAGAAACCACCGCCAGCCTTCTTCAATGGACGGGCAATGCCATCGACCTCGTGGAACTTATCTACGGCATAGACGTGATGGGCTGCATCAACAACGGCAATATGCCGCTCAAACAGCTCGCCCCACTTCTCTATAAGATATTCGGGGTTGATTCTAAAGACTGCTACCGCTTCTACACTGATATCAAACGCCGGAAGAACGAAAGCCGCACCTATTTCATTGACAGGATGCAGGAAAAACTGAACGAGAGAATGTTGCGTGATGAGGAGTTGGAGCGGATGAGAAAATAAAAAAATATCCATTACATATGAGAAGACAGGAATACTCGTATCCTGTCTTTTTATTTTCATTTAATTATATATTAATTAGCACAATATATGTGAGTTTTTCATTCCTATAAGGACAAATTTCAGAAACGTATGTCTGGTAAATTATTGAGTCATCATAGTATGAACATATATCATTACTAAAAACAATGAAACAACTTCCATAAGATTGTGGTTGTAAAAATCGCCATTTAATAGCCCGTTTTTTTTGTAAAATTCGCCAATTAAAAAAATATGATTATCTTTGCATTATATTTTATAAGGTATGGAAACAGTAAATAGAATACTTCAAGAGAAGATTACAGCACGAATCGCGCCCAATAAAGCAGTACTGATTTTTGGTGCTCGCCGTGTTGGTAAAACGGTAATGATGCGTAAAATTGTGGACAACTATTCAGGTAGGACGATGATGCTCAACGGCGAAGACTACGACACATTAGCACTATTGGAGAATCGCTCAATAGCCAATTATCGGCATTTATTGGATGGTATTGATTTGCTGGCTATTGATGAGGCACAGAACATACCACAAATCGGTAGTATTCTGAAGTTGATAGTTGATGAAATACCGGGAATAAGTGTCTTGGCAAGTGGTTCTTCGTCATTCGATTTGCTGAATAAGACTGGTGAACCGTTGGTCGGCCGCAGTACGCAATTTCTCCTTACACCATTCTCGCAACGGGAAATCGCACAGACGGAAACGGCACTTGAAACCCGCCAGAACCTCGAAGCGCGCTTGATTTACGGTTCCTATCCCGAAGTAGTAATGATGGAGAACTATGAACGTAAAACAGACTACCTACGTGATATTGTCGGTGCATACCTGCTTAAAGATATCTTAGCAATTGACGGCTTAAAAAATTCGAGCAAGATGCGCGATCTACTGCGATTGATAGCTTTTCAGTTGGGCAGCGAAGTTTCTTACGAAGAGTTAGGTAAACAACTCGGCATGAGCAAGACGACCGTTGAAAAATACCTCGACCTATTGGAAAAGGTCTTCGTTATCTATCGTCTGGGGGCTTATTCGCGTAACCTACGCAAGGAGGTTACAAAAGCTGGCAAGTGGTACTTCTACGACAACGGCATTCGCAATGCCATTATCGGGGCTTTCTCACCGCTGGCCATTCGGCAGGATGTCGGTGCGCTGTGGGAGAACTACATCATCGGAGAGCGGCGCAAAGCGAACTTCAATGAGGGACTGCACAGGGAGTTCTATTTCTGGCGCACCTACGACAAACAGGAAATCGACCTGATTGAGGAGAGTGCCGACAGTCTTACCGCCTTGGAGTTCAAGTGGGGAAATAAAATGCCGGCCGCACCGAAAGCCTTCCAAGAAGCCTATCCCTATGCCGAGTTTCATGTGGTAAATCGGGAGAATTATTTGGAGTTCGTATAATCAATAAATTACGTATATGGAAACAAAACTACAATCCAAACAGCAATATCCGCGGTTTATCCAAAATAAACCGTGTGGTATTGACAAATTCGATGGAGGTTCGCAAGAAAGGTTGGCAAAAACTATTGCTCGCCATTTTTGTCAGAATGATTCATTGGATGAGGAATGTACTTTACCTCGAATTATCGGCATCGAAGGTATTTGGGGATCTGGAAAATCCAACGTGGTTAAAATGTTGGAACGTGAATTATCAGACGACTATTACTTTTTTGAGTATGACGCATGGGGACATCAAGAGGACTTGCAACGCCGCTCTATATTGGAATTGCTTACAAGCAAACTTATTGATGATGGTATCCTATCTGGAAATGCAACAATAAAAGTCAAAGGTGGAGGTACGAAAACCGTATCATGGTCTGAAAAGCTGAAATATTTATTAGCCCGTAAAACGGAGACCGTAACCGAAAAATATCCCCTTATCAGTAATGGTATGGTTGCGGCATTTTTGGTTGCAGTTTTAACTCCGATATTTACATTTATTGCGTATGCAGTAAAACCTACACCCACAACATGGTGGTTTTCTTTATTGTCTATTATCATAGCTGCACTGCCAGTTCTTATTGCATTGTGCGTTTGGAAATGGGCATATAGCAAAGATCATAAATATGGATGGAGTTATATGTTAGCTATTTATCAAGATAAAGTCGAAAAGGACGTTTGCTATGAGACTTTGAGCGAAGACGAACCAACGGTTTACGAGTTCAAAACATGGATGCAAGACATTTCTGATTTTATCAAGGAAAAAGGACAACGTAAATTAGTCCTTGTTTTTGACAACATGGATCGTCTCCCCGCTGAAAAAGTAAAAGAATTATGGTCTTCTATCCATACGTTCTTCGCCGATAGCGGTTTTGAAAATGTTTGGGCTGTTATTCCTTTCGATGAAACACATTTAGCTTGTGCATTCGGAGATGAGACCGACGAACAAACGAAACAACTGACCAAGTATTTTATCAATAAAACTTTCCCTATTGTTTATCGTGTTGCTCCTCCTGTTATTACCGACTATCGAAGTATATTCAACAAACTGTTTGTTGAAGCATTTGGAGAAACAGAAAATGAAGCGAAAGAAACTATAAATCGGATATTCAGATTGGTAAATCCTAATGCCAATGTTAGGGAAATTATATCATATATCAATGAGATGGTCGCTCTTAAACAAGAGTGGTGTAACGAAATTTTGATGATAAACATAGCATTGTTCTGTTTGAAGAAGACGGATATTCTGGCAAATCCAGTAGAACAAATATTGTCCGGCGACTATCTGAATGGCATTCAAACAATAATTAACAATGATCTGCAAACACAACGCGAAATTGCAGCTTTGGTATATGGTGTCGATGTTGAAGATGCTCGACAAATTCCATTGAAAAAATATATTGAAGGCTGCATCAACGGAGAAGAAGACCACGACATAAATCAATATGCAGAGACTAATAAACAATTTGACACTGTATTAGAAGAAGTTATACAATGTATGGACAATGCGCTTATCGATAAGATTATACATTGTTTGCATAAATTAACTCGAAAGAGCGATGTTATTCTGCGTGTATGGCAAAGAATAGCACAATTGAAATTAAAAGAATCCATAGAGAAGCAGGTGTTCCCTGTCGAATACCAAGAACTGCTGTTGCATTTAGACACGGAAAGCCAAAACCATGTGATTGCTCAATTATATAAGAAGATAGTTCGGTTCAATGACTTCAATGGCGGCGACTATTTCAAAACGTTAGATGCAATAGACAGGTTTATTGCGCAAAATAAGTTGGCGTGCGATTTTACGTCATTGATTGAAGCAAAAACAGTCAAGCCAAATACATTTATCGATTATATTCAAGCTGCAAATGCAACAGATGCTGCCTATCGGGATAACGCGACAACTAAAGCATATAAATATTATCAAGTAGCAACAAATTCGGAGGCGCTCGATAATTATTTGGCAAACTTACTACCCGATAATTTCGACCATGCAGATATTGTAAAAACGTTAAAAGATAATTCTACCTATACGTTTCCAACGCTTTTGCAAGCGATCACGAATTGCATTGATGAACAGAATGTAAATAAAGATAATATAGGGGCTATATTTACAACCTATCGTTTATTGGCATCTGACGAAGAAAGACCTTTACCTGTAACGTTAGATTCAACCTACATAAATCAGTTGCATTCTGAATTAGAAACTGATGGCCGAAACATTAAAGAGTCTGGATATTACGATTTAGTCGCCATGCAATTGGCACATGGTCATTCCGTTTCCTTAATAGAGGGTGGAGATATAAAATATGTTGCAGAACTCATGGACTATTATGTGGATCATGGAGACTTATTAGTAAATAGTGTGGGATGGAATATACCGCTATTAAATGAAACACTACAATACATGGTAAATCATAAACTTGGCTATAAATTATTGCTCTCAGACATATTGCCCCAATTTGAAGATATTAAGAACAGAATAGGTGTAACGGATGAGGTATTTATCGAGCATTTAGCAGAGTGGAATACCGATTTGGATAAGTATATCACTAAGAACAATATTAAAGATGTAATTCCTGACGCATCTTTTTACGATTTGACCACTAAAATAAGCAATGTCCTGACCGATCATATCAATAAAATAGCGTTCGAAGCGTTGTCTGAAATAAGTGTTGATACATTATACGCCCAAAGAACAGCACATACATCATATTATTGGTTTGTCGCAATAAAACATTTACTGGCTAAAATCAAATCCTTGCCAGATAACTTGACTGAATTTGGCAAAAAGATTCTGATGGATATTGCTTCTGGAACTCAAAGTTTGAATCCTTTCCCTAATTGTTTCAAGAATATAGTTGAAAGATTGGATAAACGAAAAATTAAATCGACAGTTACCGATATAAGAAATGATTTCTGCATCGGTAAAAAGACTATCAATGCAATAAAGTTTCAATTTTTCGAAACATGGCTTAGATCGCATGGTAATTTGAAAAGTCAAGCTGGAGACGTTATTGATAAAATAGTGAAACCTGTAATTTCCGATGGGGCATGCCGTTCATTGATTCTGCAAAACAAAGATTTTTATATGGATTTAATAAATACAGCAGGGGATGATGCTTATGAATTGAAAAAGAGTCTCCGAAACCTCATACAAAAAGATTCAGATCCGCAATTGGTTAAATTTGTCAATTCGATAGATTCAGTACCTGAGGTTGAAACCGCGTAAGTATTTGTCTAACAAGTCCGAATTTTACGATTTTACCCGTCAGAACTGAAGTGCCCCCCAAAAAAATTGTATCCAACTTTTGGGGGTCACTTCAAACTTCGATAGGGATAATTTTCAATTTTGGGGACTTGTTAGACAGTCTCATTATCTGGTAGCAGTTTACACAGCACCGGATCGTTTTTGATACGCTCCAGTTCCTCCTGCACAATCTGCTTCACCTCTTCCTTGATGCGCCGGTAGTTCGCCTGCACCGTTTCCTTCATGCGGTCGTTGCCGTCCTCGTCCGTGAAGTTTGTAATGACGGGAATTTTCTTGTAGGCACTTTCTTCCCGTTTCACCTTTTCGGCATCCACCACAATCTCGCAATGAAAAATCTTCTGCTCGATACGCTCGTTGAAGTTGTCGGATACAGAACCGACAAACATTCCCTGCGTAAGCCCGGAAATCTTACTCGGTGGAATGAGCGCGTCCATCTGCGTGTTGATGGAGGTGGAAACATCCTGCCGGTTGATGGAGATGGACTGCCGTTTCTGCAACACCTTACCGAACCGCTCGGAGAGCGTCTTGGCTGTTTCCCCCACCACCTGACCGGAGAAAATATTGCCGACAGTGTTCATCACCACTTTCGCCTCTTTGTCCCCGTAGTCACGCACTAACTGGCTGAAATCCTGAAAGCCCAGACACACGGCAACCTTGTTGCTTCGGGCGGTAGCTATAAGATTGTCCAACCCTTTGAAGTATATTGTGGGCAACTCGTCGATGATGACCGATGACTTCAGCATCCCCTTCTTGTTGATGAGCTTCACGATACGGGAATTATACAGACCGAGTGCCGCACCGTAGATATTCTGACGGTCGGGATTGTTACCCACGCAGAGGATTTTCGGCTCTTCGGGATTGTTGATGTCCAGCGTAAACTCGCTGTCTGACATCACCCAGTAGAGCTGCGGTGAAATCATCCTCGAAAGCGGGATTTTTGCCGACGCTATCTGACCCATGAGCTGCTCCGCAGCCCCTCCAAGCCACGCATCCATGAACGGCGAAAGGTAGTTCTCCAGCTCCGGATAAGAGGTCAGTATCGGAAATATATCCTCGTAACGGCGGTTCAGAAACTCGATAGCATGGGGAAACGTGCAAAACTTCCCGTTCTGATAGATTTTGAGATACCAGATAATACTGGCAAACAGAATGATAGGTGACTCCACGAAGAAGTCGCCCTGCTTTTGCACCCACGTTTTATTGAGGTTGAGCATTATTGTGTAGGCACTCTCATAGGCATCCGTAATATCTTCCATAAAATCCGGGTGAATGGGATTGCACCGATGAGAGCGTCGCGGGTCGTCGAAGTTGATCACATAGAACTTCGGCTTTACCTTGTAGCCGTCCGGGTGGTTCAGCAAATGGTTGTAGGCAATAGTAGATAGGTCGGGATACTTGAAATCGTAGATGTATTGACTAAAGCCCTTTTCAATCTGTTGCTTGATAAAATTGTTTACCACGGCATAGGACTTGCCGCTGCCCGGCGTACCCAACACGATGGACGCACGGAAGGGATTAACTACATTGATCCAACCGTTGTTCCAGCGTTTCCTGTAATAGAAACGTGTCGGCAGATTGACCGAATACTCGCTTTCGATAAGCCTCGTTTCCTGCATGAAACTCTCGTTCTCGTTGTTGAAAACATCCTCCATCAAATTGTGTTTCAACAGGCGGCTCATCCACAGACCACCCATCAACAGGCAGACATAGCCCGTTCCAATGGTAAGGACATACAGTCCCGTCACCGCTTCAAGCGGCAGCGGCAGGGGCAGCAACCACCAGTTCAGGAAAAACAGCACGAACCCGACGGCAAATGCTGTCCAGATTCTCCCCCAAGTGATTTTCTCACCCTTGACACCCTTCGTACCCAGACAGGACAAGGCAAGCAAAAGGACGGAAAACAGCTTCGTGTAGAGAATGGAATGGAACAGCCCCGCCGTGCGGTCGAAGTTCAGAAGGATTTTGTCCACCACGCCGATGTTCACGCCCCACAGCCGGATGGCTTCGTAGCAGAACCAGTACACGTTCATGACCACTAAAATGATACTCACGGCACGCAGAAAATCCATGATTTTCGCCAATGCCCTCAAATCGTCTTCTTGTTGTGACATACATTGATTTTTTAATTGTTGATACTCTGATTACATACCCAAGCCCTTGCGTTTTTTCTTCTTTTTGCGCTTCATCGCCCGGATGAAAGCCTCTTCCTCGGCATCTACCGCCGGACCTTCGGGAGTGAGCAAGCCCATACCGCCCGATATATCTTCACTGTCGTAGGCGGTCTGCCCGTGTGCCTTGTCCGCAGCATCCACAGGGATGGATAGCGGTATCGGCGGTTGTCCGGCGTATGGCAGGGTGAAGTGTTCCTGCAAGGCATTCGCCGAAAGCTCCTTACCCATGCGCGAACCGTTCAGCACGCATCCCGTGCGGTGGTCGATGAAGGTAGCCCCATAGATGCGCCCTTCCTCTGTGTAGCGCAGTACGGTGTCGATGCCCTTCTCTTTGAGTTGGGATACAAATTTGTCCTTGTCATAAGTGCCTTGCAGCACGGAAAGGACGGTGCGTTTCGTCATGTCTGCCAGTTTCCTATCCTTGATTTCCGATTTGGAACGGACAAACTTCTTCTGTACGGCTTCATAGCCTGCGGACTTCCCGAAAAGCGAGGATTTGAACGGGTTGCCCACCTTGTTACCCTTGTCGTCCGTGACGGAATAGACCAGCCCGTGATACTCCCGTCCGCGCACGTTGCCCCTCGCTTCCTCCACCGTCATATTATATAAGGAAAGGAGCGCACGGTATTCGCCCATCGTCTGGAAACGGTACTGCCCATTCAGAGCCTTCACGGTGTTGCCTACCTGCTTCTTCACATCACCTGCCGATGCGGCCACCTTGCGCAACGGATTATCCAATCTCTGATTTTTACGTTCTGCCGGATGCAATCCGTACTTCTGTTCCAGTTCCCTGCGGATACGGTCGCTGCGGCGGTAGAGAAAATCCCGGTTGAGCCTTTTCCCGTTCTCGTCCACGTTGACCGTCACGATGTGCAGGTGGTGGCGGTCGATGTCCTCGTGCTTGAATACAAGATAAGGCTGGTTTCCGAAACCGAGTTTTTCCAGATACTCGCGGGCGATATTCTGCAACTCAATATCGGTCAGCACATCCTCCGGGTGCGGGTTGAGAGAGATATGCACCACCGGCTTCTCGATCTTCATCTGCGGTGGCAGGAAGGTGAGAAAACCCTCCATCGCCTTGCCTATGTCCACCGTTCCCGAACCGTCATTGTAGATGCGGTTGGTGGTGAGAAGCCGCCCCTGCGCCTCGTTAATCTTCTCCCCGTTGTAGGCAATCGCGCCGTACAACGAACTTCCTACACTGATTTTTGCGACCATTTTGCCTCCATTTCCCTTGAAAGTTCCACAATCCGGCGGCTCAGTTTCACGAGTTCGACGGTGTGTTGCTCTAATTTGTAGAGCAACGCCATCGCCTTTTTCTCTGAAAAATGCAGCCTCAGTTCCTTCACGACTTGGTTGTAATTCGTACCCACGGCACGGAATTGTGCATGAAAATCCGACAGTTTGGTGTAATAGTCCACCAACGTCTTGTCCACCTTCAGCACCTTGAACGGTTGCCCGAAGAAGTGCGCTTTGAGGAAAACAGACCGTGCATAGACACCCGATTTTCCGAACATGGCGAGGAAACGGTTGTGTTCCTCCTCGTTGAAACGGACGGTGTACCGGTACACCGCCGGATCAAGTTTGGGATTTCTCCCTGATTTGCTTTTCCTTTTCTCTTTCATATTACTTTGGATTTAGCGGATTGACGGCATAAGCCGCCGCTTCGGATTACAGCACCGCAGTTCTGAAAGGCTTCCCGACTTCGGAGGGAAAGCCCGCCCCCTGCAAGGGCAAGTGCTTTTCGTGGCTGCTCAAAATATTTTGAGCGGCTGAAAAGACATCTTGCTATGTTCAGGTGAACATAAAAATCCGTCAGGGGACGGATTGGGAAAATACCTTTCAGGACTCCGGGCCGCGCGTCATCGGCGAACCCTGCTGTCCGGGTGCAAAGTTACGCCCTTAAAGCGGTATCGGACAGATGCTTGACCCGGTCAATGACTGCCAACCGGCGCAACGTGCCGCCACTTGCCGGAGAAGTGATACAGGTTCCAAAATATACTTGTTTATTTGCAGCATGATTCAAGAAACGAACGATTTGAAGATATGATAAACGGAACATTCAAATACCCGGAAATCCGCTTCTTCGGATACTTGCCGAAACGGATACCCGAACCGTCGGAAACCCGGTTCTCCGACAATTCGGTGACGTATGGATTCAATGACTTCATGACGCAATGTCGTCAATCACCATTTGTCCGACGCACCGCTTCACCACAGAACCGGATACGCGACGACCCGCCTGCGTGTGTAGTCACGGAAGCGGATGGTGCGACAGCCAAATCCGTATGGAAACAGAAAAACAAATCATCAACAATTAAAATAAATGGAACTATGAGTAAGGAAATCTTCGTTGCATTCGCAACACAGAAAGGTGGCATCGGCAAATCCACTGTCACGGCACTTGCCGCCAGCTACCTGCACAACGTGAAAGGCTACAATGTCGCCGTCGTGGACTGCGACGACCCGCAGCACAGCATCCACGGGCTGCGCGAACACGAAATGGGGCTTATCGACAGCAGCACCTACTTCAAGGCTCTCGCTTGCGACCATTTCCGCCGGATCAAAAAGAACGCCTACACCATCGTCAAAAGCAATGCGGTGAACGCCCTCGACGATGCCGAGAGGATGATTGCCACTGAGGACGTGAAACCCGACGTGGTGTTCTTCGACATGCCCGGCACACTCCGAAGCAACGGCGTGATAAAGACGCTCTCGCAGATGGACTACATTTTCACTCCGCTGAGTGCCGACCGCTTTGTCGTGGAGAGTACCCTGAAATTCGTCACGATGTTCCGCGACAGGCTGATGACTACCGGACAGGCGAAAACAAAGGGGCTGCATCTGTTCTGGACGATGGTGGACGGCAGGGAGAGGAACGACTTGTACGGCATCTACGAGGAAGTGATAGCCGAAATGGGCTTTCCGGTACTTTCCACCCGCTTGCCCGACAGCAAGAAGTTCCGCCGTGACCTTTCGGAAGAGCGCAAGAGCGTTTTCCGCTCCACCATCTTCCCGATGGACACGGCACTGCTGAAAGGGAGTGGCATCCGGGAGTTTTCCGAAGAGATAAGCGACATCATCAGACCGCAGTGAGCATGGGCAGCAGGAAAGTGAACACGGAAGGCATCGACGAGGAACTGCTGTTAGCCTCCATCGGGCGGCGCACACAGGACGGGACACTGCGCCCCGCACAGGAAGTACCCGCAGCTGCACCGACCGAAGAGGACACCGCCGCACCGGAACCATCTCCTGTGCAACCCGTAACACGGGAAAAAGCGCAGAGGGAAAGTGGACGCCGGAAAAGGCAGGACGAGGACTACAACGAGCTATTCCTGCGCCGCAACGAGATAAAGACCCGCCAATGTGTCTATATCAGCCGTGACGTCCACGGCAAGATCCTCAGAATCGTGAACGACATCGCCGGAGGGGAAATCTCAGTAGGCGGATATGTGGATACCGTGCTGCGCCAGCATCTGGAACAGCACAAGGAGAGAATCAACGAACTGTACAAGAAACAACGTGAAGATCTGATTTGAAAATGGAAAAAGAAATGACACCGAATGAAAAAAGACCACAGCAAGACTGCGGAGGTATGTTTACCCAAGTGCAGGCGAGTGTGGAAATACTGTCGCCTGTCCCGGTAAGCGGCAAATGCAGTGAGAAGGACTATGAACGCCTGTTCATCCGCGACCCGGAAGTAAAGGCACGTGAGGGGAAGATGGCGTATGTGCGCCCGGAGTACCACGAGCGTATCATGCGTATCACCCGTGTAATCGGGCATGACCGGCTTACGCTGTCCGCTTACATCGACCATGTGCTGACGCACCACTTCAACCAGTGCGAAGATGCGATAAAGAGCCTTTATGCCCGAAATTACAATTCAGTATTCTAACCAAAAACGGAAGGATATGAATTACACAATCAGCATGACAGACATTCTGCTGGCGGTATCGGTCGGCTGCAACCTCTGGTTCCTGTTCCTGCTCCTTTACGAGCGCATCATGGACACGCGGATTGTCCGCTTCTTCAAGGGCATTGTCGGATTATGGCGGTCACTGGACGGGAATGAGGCTAAACGCATAGCGGCACACGAGGAAGTCCCTGCGGAAAAGGCGGACATCATCGGCAAGAGCCGTTTCAGGATGGCATCCACCCGGACAACCGCTGCCATACCGACGCAAGAAGCCGCCACTATTGAAAAAGGCATTGAGCTGTCGGAGGAAGAGGCTACTTTTGACGACGGAAAAACGGGAAACGCATCCCGCCCGGCACAAGTCCCGGAGGAAAAACTCGATGAGACCTTCACGAGCATACCGCCGGAGGAACTGGGATACGGGGACGACGAACCGGAAGAGGACGCCTCGGACACGCCACGGGCTTCGGGCAGCAGCTTTGACGAGATTGACGACGCCTGCAAGACCGCCAAAAACCCGGACGCGACACAGGCGGAACGTGAAAAGGCGGCTAAGGTGTTCACCGACATGGAGGGCACGGAGTTGTACGAGAAAATGATGGAAGGCTCTTCGGAGATAGGCATCCGCATCAAGGGGCTTATCGAGATTCGGCTGAAGAAATCTGAAAAGGAGTTCGTCGTGCCGGACAACATCGAGGAGTTCGACATTCGCAACTATGTATGACAACAATAAAAGAAATGAACATGAAAGAATGACATCAACCCACGCGGCGAGGAAACGCAAGGCGCATCCCCATCCGCAACGGACACGCCCACGTCCGTGGAAACAAACGGGCATCCACTAAAACCAAAGTAAAGAAACAAAGTATCAACCGCCCGACAAAGGACCATCCACCCTTTTGACGGCAAAAAACAAGAACAGTTTATGAACAAGAACATCTTGAAAAACAGAAAAGCAATCCTCTCCGCGGCACTTGTCATCGCCGCAACCGCCTCCGCTTTCGCGCAGGGAAACGGCATCGCGGGCATCAACGAAGCCACCTCTATGGTGAGTTCTTATTTCGACCCCGGAACTAAACTGATATACGCCATCGGTGCAGTCGTCGGGCTTATCGGGGGCGTAAAAGTGTACGGCAAGTTTTCATCGGGCGACCCCGACACCAGCAAGACAGCCGCCTCGTGGTTCGGCGCGTGCATCTTCCTGATTGTTGCCGCCACCATCCTGCGCTCATTCTTCCTTTAATAAATAATGTATGGCTGAATACCCAATCAACAAGGGTATCGGCCGTCCGGTAGAGTTCAAGGGCTTGAAGGCACAGTACCTCTTCATCTTCTGCGGAGGTCTGCTGGCTCTCTTCGTCCTGTTCGTCATCCTCTACATGGTCGGTATCGACCAGTGGATATGTATCGGCTTCGGCGCGGCATCGTCCTCCCTCCTTGTATGGCAGACCTTCGCGCTGAACGCCCGGTACGGTGAACACGGGCTGATGAAATTAGGAGCGGCACGGAGCCATCCCCGATACCTTATCAACCGGCGGCGGATAACCCGTCTGTTCAAACGACAACGAAAGGAAGAAAGACAATGAGGAATACATCGAAAATGACAACACTGGAAAACAGGTTCCCACTTTTAGCGGTGGAGCATGGCTGCATCATCTCAAAGGACGCCGACATCACGGTGGCTTTCGAGGTGGAACTACCGGAACTTTACACCGTGACGGGTGCGGAGTACGAGGCGATACACAGTTGCTGGTGCAAGGCTATCAAGGTGCTGCCGGACTACTCCGTCGTCCACAAACAGGACTGGTTCATCAAGGAACGCTACAAACCGGAGCTTCAGAAGGACGACATGAGCTTTTTAAGCCGCTCTTTCGAGCGTCACTTCAACGAGCGTCCGTACCTGAAACACACCTGCTACCTCTACCTGACCAAGACAACAAAGGAGCGTAACCGGATGCAGAGCAATTTCAGCACGCTGTGCCGGGGACATATCATCCCGAAGGAGCTGGACAGGGAAACCACGACCAAGTTCTTGGAAGCCTGCGAACAGTTCGAGCGCATCATGAACGACAGCGGGCTTGTCAGGCTGCGCCGCCTCTCCACCGATGAGATTGTGGGTACTGAGGGAAAGACGGGACTTATTGAACGCTACTTCTCGCTCATGCCGGAAGGTGACACCACCTTGCAGGACATCGAGCTTTCGGCAAGGGAGATGCGCATCGGCGACAACCGCCTGTGTCTGCACACCCTCTCCGACGCGGAAGACCTGCCGGGCAAGGTGGCTACCGACACCCGTTACGAGAAGCTCTCCACCGACCGGAGTGACTGCCGACTGTCATTCGCCTCCCCGGTGGGGCTTCTGCTCTCCTGCAACCATATCTACAACCAGTATGTGCTGATAGACAACAGTGAGGAAACCTTGCAGAAGTTCGAGAAGTCCGCCCGTAACATGCAGTCGCTATCTCGCTATTCAAGGAGCAACAGCATCAACCGCGAGTGGATAGACCAATACCTGAACGAAGCCCATTCCTACGGACTGACCTCGGTACGGGCACACTTCAACGTCATGGCGTGGAGCGACGATGCGGAGGAACTGAAGCATATCAAGAACGACGTGGGCAGCCAGTTGGCAAGCATGGAATGCGTGCCGCGCCACAACACCATCGACTGCCCGACACTCTACTGGGCGGCGATACCCGGCAATGCGGCGGACTTCCCGGCGGAAGAGAGTTTCCACACCTTCATCGAACAGGCGGTGTGCCTGTTCACAGAGGAAACCAACTACCGCAGCTCGCTCTCGCCCTTCGGCATCAAGATGGTGGACAGGCTCACGGGAAAACCGCTGCACCTTGACATCTCCGACCTGCCCATGAAGCGAGGTATCACGACCAACCGCAACAAGTTCGTGCTGGGTCCTTCGGGCAGCGGCAAGTCTTTCTTCATGAACCACCTCGTGCGCCAATATTATGAGCAAGGCGCACATGTGGTATTGGTGGACACGGGAAACTCCTATCAGGGCTTGTGCGGCATGATCCGACGCAAGACAGGCGGAGCGGACGGTGTGTATTTCACCTACACGGAAGATAAGCCCATCAGCTTCAACCCGTTCTACACCGACGATTACATCTTCGACGTGGAGAAGAAGGACAGCATCAAGACCCTGTTGCTGACGCTCTGGAAGTCGGAGGACGACAAGGTGACAAAGACGGAGAGCGGCGAGCTGGGCAGTGCCGTGAGTGCCTATATTGAGCGCATCCAATCCGACCGTAGCATCGTGCCGTCGTTCAACACCTTCTACGAGTATATGCGTGACGACTACCGCAAGGAACTGGCACAGCGTGACATCAAGGTGGAGAAGTCCGACTTCAACATCGACAACATGCTCACCACCATGCGGCAGTATTACCGGGGCGGGCGTTACGATTTCCTGCTCAACTCCACGGAGAACATCGACCTGCTCGGCAAGCGGTTCATCGTCTTCGAGATAGATTCGATTAAAGAAAACCGCGAACTGTTCCCCGTCGTGACCATCATCATCATGGAAGCCTTCATCAACAAGATGCGGCGGCTGAAAGGCGTGCGGAAACAGCTTATCGTGGAAGAGGCTTGGAAGGCCCTCTCATCGGCGAACATGGCTGAATATCTGCGCTATATGTATAAGACGGTCAGAAAATATTACGGCGAGGCAATCGTGGTGACGCAGGAGGTGGACGACATTATCAGTTCTCCGGTGGTCAAAGAGAGCATTATCAACAACTCGGATTGTAAAATCCTGCTTGACCAAAGGAAATATATGAACAAGTTCGACCAGATACAGGCGTTGCTCGGACTGACGGAAAAGGAGAAGTCGCAGATACTCTCCATCAACATGGCGAACAACCCTTCACGGCTCTACAAGGAGGTGTGGATAGGCTTGGGCGGCACGCAGTCGGCGGTCTATGCCACGGAGGTCAGCGCGGAAGAGTATCTGGCGTACACCACCGAGGAAACGGAAAAAGTGGAGGTTTACCGTCTGGCGGAGAAGCTGGGCGACGACATCGAAGCCGCCATCCGGCAGCTTGCCGAAAGGCGGAGAAACAAGGAATAACTAAAAAACAGAATGTATCAACCAAAAAAGAAAAACGCGTATGAATTTACCAAAAGTGAAAATGCTGCAAGTCAGCAAGTGCCTTATCGGATTGGCGGTCATGATGCTGCAATCCTGCGACGTGGCCGACAACCGCCGCGACATGCTGTGCGGGAACTGGGAGAGCGTGGAGGGAAAACCTGACGTGCTTATCTACAAGGAGGGCGAAGCCTACAAAGTGACGGTGTTCCGTCGTAGCGGTCTGCGCCGCAAGCTCAAGCCGGAAACCTATCTCTTGCAGGAGGAGAACGGCAACCTGTTCATGAACACCGGCTTCCGCATCGACGTGTCCTACAACGAGGCCACGGATGTGCTGACTTTCTCGCCAAACGGGGACTATGTGCGGGTGAAGCCGCAGCCGGGACATCCGACCGAAGAATAACAACCACTAAAATCCAAAGTAACATGAGAACAAGAATAACAATGATTATCTGCCTGTGCCTGCTTTTCGCGGGCAGGGCAAGCGCACAGTGGGTCGTAAGCGATCCGGGCAATCTAGCGCAGGGCATCATCAATGCCTCCAAAAACATCATCCATACCTCCAAGACCGCCACGAACATGGTGAGCAACTTTCAGGAGACGGTGAAAATCTATCAGCAGGGCAAGAAGTATTACGATGCCCTCAAATCGGTGAACAATCTGGTCAAGGACGCCCGCAAGGTGCAGCAGACCATCCTGATGGTGGGCGACATCACAGACATCTATGTGAACAGTTTCCAACGGATGCTCCGTGACGGGAATTTCAGACCCGAAGAGCTTTCCGCAATCGCTTTCGGCTACACGAAACTGCTGGAGGAAAGCAACGAAGTGTTGACGGAACTCAGGAACGTGGTGAACATCACCACGCTCTCCATGACCGACAAGGAGCGCATGGACGTGGTGGAACGCTGCCACTCGAAGATGAAGCGTTACCGCAACCTCGTGAGCTACTACACGAACAAGAACATCTCCGTGAGTTACCTGCGTGCGAAAAAGAAGAACGACCTCGACCGCATCATGGGGCTGTACGGGAACATGAACGAAAGATACTGGTAGCCTATGAAGTTCGACAACCTTCATCAGATTTTACGTTCACTTTATGAGCAGATGATGCCGCTGTGTGGGGACATGGCTGGTGTGGCGAAAGGCATCGCCGGGCTGGGTGCGCTGTTCTACGTCGCCTACCGGGTATGGCAGTCGCTGGCGAGAGCTGAACCGATAGACGTATTCCCGATGCTCCGTCCTTTTGCCATCGGTCTGTGCATCATGTTCTTCCCGACTGTGGTGCTGGGCACGATAAACAGCATCCTCTCACCCGTCGTACAGGGCACGGCAAAGATGCTGGAGGCGGAAACGCTGGACATGAACCGATACCGGGAGCAGAAGGACAAACTGGAATACGAGGCGATGGTACGCAACCCCGAAACCGCCTACCTCGTGTCCAACGAGGAATTTGACAAGCAACTGGAGGAACTCGGCTGGTCGCCCTCCGACATGGTGACGATGGCGGGAATGTATATCGACCGGGGAATGTACAACATGAAGAAGAGCATCCGCGACTTCTTCCGCGAGATACTCGAACTGCTGTTCCAAGCCGCCGCCCTCGTGATAGACACCGTCCGCACCTTCTTTCTCGTGGTGCTGGCGATTCTCGGTCCGATAGCCTTCGCCCTGTCGGTATGGGACGGTTTCCAAAACACGCTCACGCAGTGGATATGCCGCTATATACAGGTCTATCTGTGGCTACCGGTATCGGACATGTTCAGCACCATACTGGCGAAGATACAGGTTCTGATGCTGCAAAACGACATCGAGCGGATGCAGGCAGACCCGAACTTCTCGCTGGATTCGAGCGACGGGGTGTATATCGTATTCCTCTGCATCGGCATCATCGGCTACTTTACCATTCCCACCGTTGCGGGCTGGATTATCCAAGCCGGAGGCATGGGCGGTTACGGTCGCAACGTGAACCAGATGGCGGGACGAGCCGGAAGCATGGCGGGCAGCGTGGCGGGTGCAGCCGCAGGAAACGCAGTCGGACGTGTCGGCAAATTGCTGAAATAATCAATGTGCAATCATAAATTGGAAAATATAAATGGAATTCAAATCACTTAGAAACATCGAATCGTCGTTCAGGCAGATACGCCTGTTCGGTATCGTCTTCCTCTCGCTGTGCGCCGTGGTGACGGTGTGGAGCGTGTGGAACTCCTACCGTTTCGCAGAGAAGCAACGGGAGAAAATCTATGTGCTGGACAACGGCAAGAGCCTGATGCTCGCCTTGTCTCAGGATTTGTCGCAGAACCGCCCGGCGGAGGCACGGGAACATGTGCGCCGTTTCCACGAGATGTTCTTCACGCTATCACCTGAAAAAAGCGCGATTGAACACAACGTGAAACGTGCCTTGCTGCTGGCGGACAAGAGCGTGTACCACTATTATTCGGACTTCGCGGAGAAGGGGTACTACAACCGCATCATCGCCGGGAACATCAACCAAGTGCTGAAGGTGGACAGCGTGGTGTGCGACTTCAACGCCTATCCCTACCGTGCCGTGACCTACGCCACACAGAAAATCATCCGGCAGAGCAACGTCACCGAGCGCAGCCTCGTGACCACCTGCCGCCTGCTGAACGCATCGCGGTCGGATGACAACCCGAACGGTTTTACCATCGAGGGTTTCACCATCATTGAGAACAAGGATTTACAGACTATCAAACGGTAACAGGACATGAAAAGTATCAGAAAATCAATGTGGGGCATGTATTGGAAACTCCACGACAAACGGAAACGCTTGGCGGCAAGTCTCAAAGGGTATCTGGACGGCTTGCCGCCGGAAACACGCCGCCGCATCGTGCTGGGGATGTTCGCCGCCTTCGCGGTGCTTGCCCTTTACACCTTCGGCAGAGCCGTCTATGACATCGGCAGGAACGACGGCTCACATATGGAAACGGGACACGCCGGACGGGTGGAACTGCCGACCCCGGCGGAAACAGGCAATCACTTAACACCTTATTTATATGGAACAGACAAAGAATGAACCGACGAAAGAGAACAAAGCTGCTCCCGAAACGGGGAAACCGAAAAAGGAGCGCGAACCGCTGACAGAGGCGCAACGGCTGAAACGGCAGAAGATGATCGTGCTGCCCGCTATGGTGTTGGTGTTCATCGGGGCGATGTGGCTGATATTCGCCCCGTCCTCCGGCAAGGAGCAACCGCCGGGAACGGACGGATACAACACCGAGATGCCCGACGCTGACAAGGCGAACCGGCAGATTATCGGCGACAAGCTGAAAGCCTACGAGCATGGGGAGATGGAAGAGCGTCAGGAGAGCCGCAACCGTGCCATCGGGCAGCTGGGCGACATGTTCGACCGCGAGATAGCGGGAACGGAGAACGGAGTGGACTTCGACCTCGCCAATCCGGGCGGCAAGGAAGAAAGGGCAAAGCCAGCCACGCCGCAGACCATCCAGTCCTCCGCAGCCGCCTACCGTGACCTGAACGCCACGCTCGGAAACTTCTACGACCAGCCGAAAAACGACAATGCGGAGATGGACGAATTGTTGGAGCGCATCGCATCGCTGGAGTCGGAACTGGAAAGCGAGAGGGGCAAGGCTTCCTCTATGGACGAGCAGGTGGCTCTTATGGAGAAGTCCTACGAGCTGGCGGCAAAGTACATGGGCGGTCAGAACGGAGGACAGCCATCGGCGGAACAGAGGGCAGAGCCAACTACCGTGCAGAAAGGGAAGAAGAACAAGGCAATGCCTATCAGACAGGTGGAGCATCAAGTAGTTTCTTCACTCTCACAGCCTATGAGTAACGCGGAGTTTGTCGCCGCCTTATCGCAGGAACGCAACCGGGGTTTCAACACGGCTGTCGGCACGGCGGAGGTATTGGACAGGAACACCATACCGGCGTGCGTGCATGGGGCGCAGAGCGTGACGGACGGGCAGACGGTAAGGCTGCGCCTGCTGGAGCCTATGGCGGTGGCAGGCAGGACAATACCCCGGGGTGCGGTGGTGGTCGGCACGGGCAAGATACAGGGTGAGCGGCTCGACATCGAGATTACCTCGCTGGAATACGACGGCACGATTATCCCCGTGGAGCTTGCGGTCTATGACACGGACGGACAGCCCGGCATCTTCATCCCGAACTCGATGGAGATGAACGCCGTCCGGGAGGTCGCCGCCAACATGGGCGGCTCGCTGGGAAGCAGCATCAACATCTCCACCAATGCCGGGGCGCAGCTCGCCTCCGACTTGGGCAAGGGGCTGATACAAGGCACGAGCCAGTACATCGCCAAAAAGATGCGAACCGTCAAGGTGCATCTGAAAGCCGGGTACAGGGTCATGCTTTACCAAGAAAAATATTGAAAACAATAAAAATTACCACTAAAATCCAAAAGTAATGAGAAAAGTAATCATCATGTTTGCCCTCGCTATGGGCATCATAACTGCCAACGCGCAGGAGAATGTAACCGTTGAAACGACCAACGGAAGTGAACAACCGACCTTGACGAAGGAGGTCTATCCGCAGAAGGAGGCGGACGGCGACCTATATCACGGGCTGTCACGCAAGCTGACCTTCGACCGCATGATACCGCCGCACGGTCTGGAAGTGACCTACGACAAGACCGTCCACGTCATTTTTCCGGCGGAGGTGCGCTATGTCGATTTAGGCTCGCCCGACCTGATTGCCGGGAAAGCCGACGGAGCGGAGAACATCATCCGTGTGAAGGCTACCGTAAGGAATTTTCCCAACGAAACGAATATGTCCGTCATCACGGAGGACGGCAGTTTCTACACCTTCAACGTGAAGTACGCCGCCGAACCGCTGTTGCTCAACGTGGAGATGTGCGACTTCATCCATGACGGCAGCACGGTGAACCGCCCGAACAACGCGCAGGAAATCTATCTGAAAGAGCTGGGCAGCGAAAGCCCGATGCTGGTGCGCCTTATCATGAAGTCCATCCACAAACAGAACAAGCGCGAGGTGAAGCATATCGGCTGCAAGCGTTTCGGCATCCAATACCTGTTGAAAGGCATCTACACGCACAACGGCTTGCTTTATTTCCACACGGAGATAAAGAACCAGAGCAACGTGCCTTTCGATGTGGACTACATCACTTGGAAAATCGTGGACAAGAAGGTTGCGAAGCGTACTGCCGTGCAGGAGCAGATTATTCTGCCGCTCCGCGCGCAGAACTACGCCACCCTCGTGCCGGGCAAAAAGAGCGAGCGCACGGTCTTCACGATGGCGAAGTTCACCATCCCCGATGACAAGTGCCTCGTGGTGGAATTGAACGAGAAGAACGGCGGCCGTCACCAGTCCTTCGTGATTGAGAACGAGGATTTGGTACGCGCGGGTACCATCAACGAACTTCAAGTACGCTGACCATGAGAAAGTACATCGCAATAATCATCGCGTCGCTTGCCCTTTTTACAGGGCAGGCGCACGCCCAGCGGTGTCTGCCGAAGATGCAGGGCATCGAGGTGAGGGCGGACATGGCGGACGGCTTCAATCTCGGCGGCAAGGACGGCGGGTACAGCTTCGGGGCGGCTCTCTCCACCTACACGAAGAAGGGGAACAAGTGGGTGTTCGGTGGCGAATACCTGTTGAAGAACAATCCCTACAAGGACACCAAGATACCCGTGGCGCAGTTCACGGCGGAGGGCGGCTATTACTTCAAGATACTGTCGGACGCCCGAAAGATTGTTTTCGTCTATGCCGGGGCTTCGGCTCTCGCCGGATATGAGGCGGTAAATTGGGGGAAGAAGGTGCTGCATGACGGCTCCACGCTGCACGACCGGGACGCCTTCATCTACGGCGGTGCGCTGACGCTCGATGTGGAGTGTTACGTGGCAGACCGTATCGCCCTGCTTGCCAACCTGCGGGAGCGTTGCCTTTGGGGTGGCGACACACGGAAGTTCCACACGCAGTTCGGGGTCGGTATCAAGTTCATCATCAACTGACACGGGCATGGAAAGGACGGAAATAGATGCTGTCAGAAGGATGCCGCTTGCGGATTTTCTCGCACGGCTGGGGCATGAGCCTGTCAGAAGGAGCGGTAACGAGCTGTGGTATCTTGCCCCGTACAGGGGCGAGCGCACATCCTCTTTCCGTGTGAACGTGGCGAAACAGCTCTGGTACGACTTCGGTTTGGGCAAGGGCGGCGACATCTTCACGCTTGCCGGGGAGTTTCTGCAAAGCGATGACTTCATGAAGCAAGCGAAGTTCATAGCGGAAGCCGCCAATATGACGGTTGCCGGATGGGAAAAGCCCGTCTATCTCTCGAAGCCGACCGAATCCGTTTTTGAGGATGTGGAGGTCGCTCCGCTGCTCCGCTCACTGCTGACGGAGTATTTAGAGGAACGGGGCATCCCTTACGCCATCGCATCCCGTCACTGCTGCCGCTTGAACTACGGTGTGCGTGGGAAACGGTATTTTGCCGTTGGCTTTCCGAACATGGCAGGTGGCTATGAAGTCAGAAGCCGATATTTCAAGGGTTGCATACCTCCGAAGTCTGTATCACTGGTAAAGGCGAATGACATCCCGGCTGACGAGTGCCTCGTGTTCGAGGGCTTCATGGACTTTCTCTCTGCCGTGACGCTTGGTGTAACCGGTAACGCTGACTGTCTTGTGCTGAACTCAGTCGCCAACGTGGAGAAGGCGGCGGGATTGCTGGACGGATACGGGCGCATCGGCTGCTTCCTCGACCGTGACGAAGCCGGACGGCGGACGCTTGCCGCACTTACCATGCGATACGGGGAACGTGTCACCGACCGTTCCTCCCTCTATGACGGTTGCAAGGACTTGAACGAGTACCTGCAACTGACAACGAAAAAACAGAAAAACAACCATCTAAAAATCGAAGAACAATGAACATACTGAACAACAGAAACAAGAGAACATCAATATTCAAGGCAGTGGCGTTATGCCTGATAGCCGCCATGTCATTCACCCTCGTGTCATGTGACGATGACATGGACATCCAGCAGTCCTATCCCTTCACGGTGGAGGTCATGCCCGTGCCGAACAAGGTAGTAAAGGGGCAGACAGTGGAAATCCGCTGTGAACTGAAAAAGGAGGGCGACTTTTCGGGTACGCTCTATACCATCCGCTATTTCCAGTTCGAGGGGGAAGGCTCGCTCAAAATGGATAACGGCATCACCTTCCTGCCTAACGACCGCTACCTGCTGGAGAACGAAAAATTCCGCCTGTACTACACGGCGGCGGGTGATGAGGCGCATAATTTCATCGTGGTGGTGGAGGATAACTTTAGCAACTCCTACGAACTGGAATTTGACTTCAACAACAGGAATGTAAAGGACGACGATCTTACCATCGTTCCCATCGGCAACTTCAGCCCCTTGTTGAAATGATGCGTGTATTCATGACAATGCTCTGTTCACTTCTGACGGTCTGTTCTGTGTCCGCGCAGATCAGCCGCCAAGAGGGAACGGACGGGCAGGCGGCAATCTACCGACTGCCGCTTATGGAACGTGCTTTTTTATGCTGCCGCTACTTTGAAGGCTGGCACTCAGAAAAACACTACCCATACGTCGGTTGGGGTCACAAACTTTTGCCAAACGAGAAGTATTCGGCACGAACCATGACAAAACGGGATGCGGATGAACTTTTGCGGAAAGACCTGCGCAAATTTGTCGCCATGTTCCGTAAATTCGGGGTTGATTCGATTTTGCTTGGCACGTTAGCTTACAATGTGGGACCGGCGAAGCTGTTAGGCAGCAAAACAATCCCCAAAAGCACCTTAATCAAGAAGCTGGAAGCTGGTGACAGGAACATCTACCGTGAGTATATAGCCTTCTGCAACTACAAAGGAAAACGCCACGCCATGCTGCTCAAACGGAGAAAGGCGGAGTTTGCGCTGTTGTATATCCCATAAAAGGACTGACAAAACTGGCAAAAGACGTGCCATATTTAACTTGGCACGTCTTTTGCTCTATCACTTGATAGATTATCGTAGGATTTTCTCGTTAATTGACATCGTTGAGCCATTTTTGCCTATCGGTTTCCAAATAACACTTCAAGTTGTAAGTGTTGTGAGAGCAATACAAAACATAGTTATTAACCATAAAAAGTATAGCGAAATTATGAAGAAAGTATTTAGGAAAATTCAGAAAGGAACAACAAAAATGATTGAACGTATCAAATCGTTGGGGGAAATGGAGACGAAGCAGAAATGTGTAGTTCAACGGTTCGAGATTATCATTCCCCTCCACCAAAAAATAACGACCCAATATATAGCCTCCGCAAGTTTTACTTGCGGATTTTTTAGTTATCGCAGATTGGACAAAGGTTTCTTTGCTACTTTCTTTGTCCGCCATCATGCTCACTGAAAGAAAGTAGGGCGGCTCTCGCCGCCCCGCCACTCAAAAGCGTGTGTAAAGTCCCGTCACCATCGTGAACATTTCCTCCAGCATATCAAAATAGATACCCTCGTGTACGGCAATGTCCTTTGTCTTGCACTCAAAGGTCTTTTTGCTGAACGTCCTGCGGTAGAAGCGCATATTGTAGAGGTCTGCCCCTTCGTCATAGATGATGTCAAGGCGGTTGGCACTTGTTTTGTTCCTTGCAAGGCTCATCCGTAAGCCGTTGCCCATATCTATGAAATCACGGCTACCTGTCATGGCGGTGAAGCGTTTTCCGCCTATCTGCTGTAATATCGTCTTGGCTATCATATCTTTTGTTTTTAGGGTTTTAAGTATTGGCGGTGCGGACACCGCCATCCCGTTCAAAATTCTCGCATTTCGGAAATGGGGGTCTGCCGTTGTAGCCACTCTTTCACACATTCCATATTGTACTCGCTCGTGATGACTGCCGTATGGCTGTCGGTGGCGGTGAAACGTGTGCTTTCGTAATCATCTATCCACCCCTTGAGGGTGTCCGTTCCCCACGCTCCGGTATCGTCAAAGATACCGTCCAATGCCGTGATAGGTTCGCTGAACTTGACTATCAGCGTTTGATAGGTCGTGTTCATAGTCTGTCCTCCTTTCCCTTCTTTGCGTTCAGCCACTTGTCCCGTGCGGCTCGGCACTCGTCCAACGTGGGTTTGACACAAGAGAACAATTCTCTGTCTATGGGGTGGCGGTAGTCGTACTGCACAAGTGTCCGCCTGCGTCTTCCGATACCCGATTGGAAACGCTCGTATTTCTCCGTACCTGCTTCCGCGCAGGTGCTTACTCCGTTGATGGTCATTCGTGTTGTCATAATGTTGCTTTTTAGATGGTTAAAAATGTACTGACAGAACTCTGTTCTTCATCACCATTTCGGGGTTGCTTGTGTAGCGTTGGTGCAGGTAGAAATGGTGTGAGCCGAAGCCGTAAAGGAAAAACTTGTCAAGTTCGTGCTTCTCGGCAAACTCCTTTACGCTCTTTCTCAATTCCCCCTCACTCGTTGTGAGAGTGAGGAGGTTCACAAATTCAAGGAACATCGTGGGGATTGCATCATCCCACACACAAATCATACTTTCAATTCTTACTTCCATATCAATGTTGTTTTAGGGGTTATGCTATGCCGCTTTCATCCGCTCACGGATAAGGTTGGCGTTCTTGTTCACAAGGTCTATGATGCGCTCGTGATATTCGGTGTCCTGGTTGTGCTTGCCGTGGCACTGCACCACTTCGAGGGTTCGCAAGTCCACCTCTACGGTTTCAATAATCTCATCGCCAATCCTTGCCGATAGTATGAGGGTGTCGGCTTTCTTGTAGTATCCACTGCCAAACACGCAGATGCCCTGCGTCTTGCCCTCGTTGTAATACTCGTCTATGCTTTCAAGCACCTTGACGATTATTTCCTCGTCCGTGATTACCAAGCCGAAGAATTTGGATTTGTTGGCGATGAAATCCTCCGCATCTTTCTTTCGTTGGAGTTGTCGCTGTTGCTCACGCTCACGCCTTTCAATCTCCCAACGGCGTTGCTCTGCGGCTCTTTCCTTCTCGTGTATGGCTTCAATTTTTCGGGTTGCGTTGTCGTGTGCCGCCATGAAATCTTCGGGACAGATGTTCTTCGGGTTACGGAGGTCTTGACCGAGTTTTTTGAGCATACGCAGATAGTCGCACCACATTGAGAGGTTGTCTATCTGATACTTGTGACGCTTGGCAATCAGATATGATGCCCAACATTCATCGGCAGTACGGGTATTGAAAAGAAAGTGTTTCATGACCTCAATCTCACCGCCTTTCATAAGGGTTTCAATTCTTGGGTCTGAAAGCAAGGCTTTGAAAAGACGCACGGGGGAGATGCCGTGGAAATCGCCCTTGAAGCCGTTACGTCTGAGTTGGGGCAATATCCTCATCTTTGGATATGCACAGCTTCTTGCCACCACATCATCGTATAGGCTGTTGTGCGGTCTTACCTCCATATCGCTGCCTAATGCCCACACATCGCAATAGCAGAAAAGGAAGCCACGGAGCAACGCCATGTCCGTAACCTTGCCGTCGGGTGAAATCCAACGCTGCACGACCTCGTGGCAGTAGAAACGCATCGGTTCGCCTTTCCTGCTCTCGCATCTGACCTGCGCCACGCGGATTACCTGATACCCTTTGCAGGTGGTTATCACGCTGAAATTCTGCGTTTCCTTGTAGATGCGTCTGCGTGTGTCCTGCACTTTGAGTTCGGCATGGCATTTGGGGCAGGTGCAGCCTTCAAGGGTGTCGCATAGTCCGCTGTCGCTGTGCCACTCGTGACCGCAGTCGGAACAGGTGATGTTCCCTTTCTTGGTGCGGTAGCCGATATGCTCAACGCAGTGGCGGTATGCCCAATCTATTTGTGTCGCTGATATGGGGCGAAGGTTGGCGGAAAGTCTTGCCACCTCTTTCTGTATCTTGGTCTTCGGTTTCATAAGCCTAAATCAAATAATGAGGGTTGGGGTTGGTTTTCTTTTCTCGCTGACGGTCTGTGGCGGTTCTGCAACTTGCGGAGTTCCTCCTCTTGGTATTTGCGGACAGCGTTCTGACGTGCCTCCGCCTTTTCCTCTGCCGTGAGTTTCACAACGTGGTTCACAACCACTTGGCAGTCCATCGGTTTGCCCACCTCTATCTCGTTTTCCTCATAGTAGTGGATGGCTTGCCCGAATATCTCTCCGTCCGTGAAACCGTTGCAACCGCTTTTCTGCACATAGTTCAGAATGTGGGTCACGCACTCGTCCATGTTCTTGGCAGGGTTGCGGTACTTCTTTGCAAATAGCGCATCTTCCTCCGCACGCTGTTCCAAGTACATATATATCGTTCTCTTGAAATGGTCTGTTCCTTTCATATCGCTGTCATTTTTAGATTATCTGTTTCAGTATCTCTCTCCAATAGGTCGGCTCTACCTCGCTGAGAAGGAAGTCCATGAAATCCCTCCGTGCGTCCTTGTTCAGTTCGTGGTACAATCTTCGGAAAGTTTCAAAATTGCCGTTGATGTACGTTTCCACCATATACACGAAGATGTTGTCCACCTCGTAATATCTGCACTGCTGCGCTGCCGTCTTGCTGTTTCTTTTTGCCATGTCGGTAAGGGTTAAAGGGTGAATAACCAAAGGATGAAGCCAAAGAAGGCAATGGTGGAAAGGATAGCCACGATTACACCTATCGCCACTCGGAACACTCCGTTTACAATCTCTCTGATGATGCCCCAAAGGATGCCGAACACCCCGAAGGCGGTGCGCATCATCAAGCCGCATATCGCCAACCCGATGTGTTGCGCCATTTGTCTGAAATTTGCCGTTGCCGTCATATCTTCGCTGTTTTTGATTTTTTTGTTTTTAATGCGGATTCAAGAGCTGAGGGAGTTGAGTTTCAAACTATCTTATCTGCCTCTCGTTTATCCGACATTTTTTTTATGCGTCTTTCTGTCGCATCGGTCGTTTTCGTTTCGGGTGCTTGAAAAGGTAGGGATTAGGGAATGCAAGGTTTTTCGGTCAAAATACTACCCGCAGGGCTGGAGATTTTTACCGAAAACAGGAGGCTTGACCTTGCTTTCCCGTCCAATCCCGGAATTACCTTTGCGCCCAGAACGAAAATGACTGACTGATGCGGCTTACTGAAAGGCGCAAAATGGAGGTAAACGAAAACAGAGGCAGATTGTGTAGAAAAAAACTTCAGGGGAAAATCCGTAAAAAAAAGAATCACCAAAAGGAAAAAGACATCACCGGAAGCGTGAAAAGGGCAAACCACAACAAAGGAAGTATGATTGTTTCCGATCCGACGGAACTTGTTCAGCCGGGTGGCAACAATCATTCTTCCCGGTTTGTCCGGCTGTGTGTGGGCGCCTGTTTCATTCATGGGGCAGGCTGACACACTCTGCATTCACTTTCCGCTTCCGGCAAAAGAGACAGCGAAAAAAGAAAAATCATTTGAAAACCCGTAAAAGCACCTCTTGGCATAGGCGCAAAAGAAAGGGGCATTGCTTCATCTGTCTAAACATCGTTTAGGCGTGAGGCAATGCCCTTTTCTCCAGCTATGCGGTAGTCGGCACACGTTTGTTCCAAACTCGTTTTGGGCAATGGTGTGCCGACGGACAATACCGCTTTTACGGAAAATTCTTATGAATGAGGGGATAAAAAACGGGAGTTTATATCAAAATCTCGAATTAAATAGCTACTTTTGCATACGAAGAGTTCTTTGAAGGTTACGCAACGCGCAGAAGGATAATGCAGTAGATAACTAACTAAATCGTAACCTATTACTATCAAGAGCAATTAACCTACGCTCATTTCCAATAAATTACACTCTTTTCGTAACTTCATGTTACAAATAAACATAAAAATCTTTTATGAAGACATTGCGAATTTTTACAATGTTCGCCCTCTCTTGTGCGCTGCTCTCATGCGGCAACGAGAAAGACGGGGACATTTCTCAGCTTTCGTCACCAAAAGTGATTCAGGACGAAGCCAAGACCACCAAGACATCAGTAGCCGCTTTCTGGACCGAAGTTGCAGGAGCAGCAAGCTACAATGTCATTTTCGACGACCGGGACGTAGTGTCCACTACGGAGAAGGAGATGGCATGGGACAACTTGGAGACCAACTCTACCCATACGCTCAAGGTTCAAGCCGTTTCTGCTGACAAGAATGCGTTCAAGGATTCTGAATGGAGTGTTGCTGTCCTCACCACCACAGAGGACACGGAACTCGACACGCCTTTCACCATGAGTTTCCACGACGTCACATTCTACAATGCGCAGGTGACCGTCAATGCCGGCAACTATACCGACAAGTATTTCTTCAATGTTACACCTAAAGTGCTGTTTGACAAGGACTACAATGGCGACGTGCGTGCATTTGCAGAGGATTATATCGCCGAAGTCAAGAAGTTGGCTGAACTCAGCGAGAAGACCTTCGGGGACATGTATCTCATCCTCAGCTATTCCGGCAAAATGGAAGGGACAGTTCCTTCACTTGCTTCCGAGACTGAATACATCGCCATAGTTTTCGGTGTGGACATCAACGGTCTTATCACCACGGGAGTAGCGTCAGAGACATTCAAGACAGAGAAGGACCCGGGCGTACAGAAATCCGATATGACATTTGAAATCAATGTCAAGCAGCCGACAGGGACCTCCGCAATAGTCGAGGTAACCCCGTCAAAAGATGACGAGTATTATTTCTTCACTGCGATAAACAAGTCCCAGTTATCTACGACTGTGGGTGGAGACACCGACGAAGCCATCTTGAACTACTACTCCAAGCTGTTCGACGCTCATCTGAAAGACGAATCCTTCGAAGAGTTTGCAAGCAAGAACTTCTCCAAAGGGAAGGATTCCTACAACTTTGCAGCTTTGCCTGACAACTGTGACTATCTGGTAGTTGCATTCGGCGTGACATACCACGGTGAAATATGTATGGCGACCACTGACCTTGCCAGAAAAGAGTTCAAGACAGGTGAAGGCGCTCAGAAGCCGGGCGAGAAGGACATTGAAATCGTAGTGAACAAGCTCACATCTACGGACTTGGAGTTCACAGTCGTTCCGTCTGACGACAACATCCACTTCGTATATGATTGGCGTTCTTATGACGAATTCAAGGGCCTCACGGATGAGGAAATCATGACAAGAGCCATAAAAGAAAGAAGCGGAGACGGTTATTTCTGGCTGACTGCCAGCAAGGGAGCCATGACTGGCCATAACGTCAATCCATTGACCACCGGCAAGGAATACATCATCTATGCTTTCTATGTGGAAAAAGACCCGAACAACGCATATAGTGCCGTTCCGTCAAGCGGTCTGTTCAAGAAAATAGTAGTTCCTGGAGAAGGTGAGGCTCAGAAGCCGGCTCTTTCTTTCACTATCTCCGAGGATGAAGTGACCACTTCATCGCTCAAGGCGACGGTAACGCCTTCCGATGCGACAGCCAAGTATTTCAGCTATGTACTGGAAGCATCCAAATGCAGTGAAAAGACTGACGAGGAAATCGTCAAGGCTGTGAAAAACGGACTTGGATACGAGATCCACGGATACGAAAAGACCGGTGCTACCGCAGTTTCCAAGAGTGGACTGAAATCCAATACTGAATACTACGTGGTAGCCTTCGGAGTGGATCCGGACAAAGATTACGCTGCTACCACTTCTGTGACCAAGAGGCTGTTCAAGACCAAGGTCGAGAGTACGACTCCTCCTTCCGGAGAAAAGGCTATCGATATCAATGTCAAGGAACTTACAGCAACCAAGATTTCTGTAGATTTCGTACCTGGAGATCCTGATATGGAGTACGTGGCAAATGTCTATAAGACTGCCAAGTTCGAAGGAATGAATGACGAGCAGATCATCAAGTCTGTCATAGAGGATTTTGGCTATGAAATATATTATGGTCTTCCTAAAGGCAACTATAATATCACACGTGATGCATGCAGCCCTAATACCGAATATGTCATCGTGGCATTCGGCGTAAAGAACGGCAGCGCCATCACCGGCCTCTTCAAACAGTCAGTGACTACCCCTGCCGAATAACATTTCGACACACATATTGAAAGATTCAGCCCGGCACGAAGATGTACCGGGCTGATTTTTTTAGAAACAATATGCAACAAATCCGATTATTGCCCGTCAAGAGTATAGAAGATTTGATAGATTTGCAGTGCAAGTTGTGAAAATGATATGAGCATTGATGACAAAAAAGCGACGGAACTGTTCCGGCAATACGGTAAAAGGCTGTACAATACGGCCTTGCGCATCACATTGTCATCAAGCGAGGCGGAAGAAATCATGCAGGAGACATTGATCCGATTTCTTACGGGCGGCAGGAGACCTGACGATGAATGGGCGTGGCTGCGGCGGATGTGCATAAACAGGTCGATAGACTTCCTGCGCCGCGAAAAGCGCTTCGTGAATATCGACGACGCCTTCGCTTCTGCTGAACCTGTTCTTGCCGATGACAATGAAGAGGTCTAGTCCGGATTGGACGGAAAAGTGTTCCCGATGGTGATGGACCTGCTGAAGGCAATGCCGGACGGATACCGGACGATATTGACATTGAAGCTCATAGAAGACATTGATTATAAAGAGATTGCGTCAATGCTGGGAATCAGCGAGTCCTCTGTCCGAAGTCAATACCTCAGAGGCCGCAGAAAACTTGCAGAGAGGCTAAGAGAAAAATTGAAAGTCAATGATTATGAATGATATAGAAAAATATTTCGACAACTATAGAAGCCTTGCAGATGAGGCCGGAGCAGATCCGTCCGTCTCCGAGCAGGATTTTCTCGGGCGGCTCCATAAAGAGCGTGCAAGGAAACGTTTCCGCAGACGTACAATTGCATTGACCTTTGTCGGGATGGCGGCAGCATTGACAATTCTCGTCATTCTGCGATGGCCGGAGGCTCAGGTCGATCCGGTCGAGGTCTATATGACGAACTATCGGGAAGGCGTGGCGCCGCTGCTTTCGGAGGTACGGGAGATGGAGATGTCTTCCGAGCTGTGCAGGGAAATGGACTTGTCGGAGGTCATTGAGGAGCTGCTGAATTCTCCGGGCAGCATGATCGGGGGGCTTGACGGCCTTGGAAATGCTGAAAAACTGGAGGTTACGAGGAAGTATTGCGACAGCAGCCTGGAAGAAATCAGGGCCCTGTACGGCGAATGTTGCCAGGCATATTATGCTGGTACTCAAAATGTTAATGAAATCTAAATTATCAATGTTATGAAAAAGAATCTTTTTGTGCTGATATTGCTTTGCGCGATGTCCGTGATTCAGGTCAATGCTGGTGAAAATCCTGCTGTGAGACGGGAATATGATTTTACGTCTTTCAATGCTATCCGTACCGTGTCTGACGGCCAGACGGTTTCCGGAAGGGGCCGATTCGTCTCTACAAATTATAAAATATCATTGGTCAAGTCGGATCACTATAAAGTCATTATGGAAGTGTGGGACAGGGATGACATCGACCTGTTTGAAATCAGGCAGACCGGAAGCGCCCTGGAACTGGTAAAGAAAATGAAGAAGTATCCGTATCGCAGTTCGCATGTAAGTATCCCGAGCGCGACCGTAACCATATATACGCCTGAGTTTCCGAGCGTTACGTTGAGCGGAAACTCTCAGATGAGCGTGTCCGGCGGCGCGTTTTCGGGTGAGAGACTGGCGGTCAACCTGTCCGGAATAACTAAAATCGAAGGGCTTTCCGGAACATGGGACAAGGCGACTATCACTATGAGCGGTTCCACCAAGATTGACAACCTGACCTTGACGTCCGGCTCTTGCCATATCACGTGCAGTGGAGTTGCTGAGATAGGCGGCATTTCCTCGATAAATTCGGATAAGGTAGTCTTGTCTATGTCGGGTACGTCCAAGATCAGTCTGGAGAATTTCCGTTCTGAGTCCATCAATGCGACAGCCAGCGGCGTGAGCAAGTTCAAGACATTAGAAGTCAATGCCGGTGAACTGTGCGCAACTCTCTCCGGCACGTCATCTTTCAATTTATCCGGGGCAATCAGAAAGGTCTCTGCTGATATGCATGGCGCAACATCTCTGTCCCTCAAAGGAACCGGAAATGAGCTGGCTGTCTCTGGCAGCGGAACTGCTGTTGTCAATGCCGAGAAATTTACGGTGAAGGATGCGTCATTGAACCTGTCCGGGGTGTCCGGGGCCTCCGTCACTGTTACCGAAAAGCTTGAGACCGAGACATCCGGGAACGCCCACATAGATTACTACGGCCGCCCTAAGTCCGTAATCAACAAATCAAGTAACGTGGTAAGTCATTGATTTAGTTTACATATATTGAGGCTCAATGCATCAGTTGAGCGTTTCTGCCCGCCGCATCTGGAGTGATTCCATATGCGGCGGTCTGCTTCTCGCGCGCGGTACAAAATGTTTGCAAAAAATCTTAAAAAGGTGTATATTTACAGCGGAGAAAATCTCGAAAAGGTGCATAATATGATGAAACAAAAATCTCAAAAAGGTGCAGATACTATCATTATGAAGCGTAAAATATATCAGCAACTACTTGACTGGAAGGAGAAAAGAAACGGAGAGGTGGCACTACTTATAGAGGGAGCGCGACGCATCGGAAAGAGTTATATTGTAGAGGAGTTCGGTAAGAATGAGTACGAATCATATATTCTCATCGACTTCAATAAGGCTCCCAAGATGGTTAGAGACTGGTTTGATCTCTATCTTGAGGATCTCGACACGCTGTTCCTCTACCTGAGCCAACACTATAAAGTGAGGCTTCACGAACGCAAATCACTCATCATCCTTGACGAGGTACAATTGTGTCCCAGAGCGAGAGCTGCCATCAAGTTTCTGGTGGCTGATGGTCGATATGACTACATTGAGACAGGTTCACTGGTAAGCATCAAGAAAAATACGCAAGGTATCGTACTCCCCTCAGAAGAATGCCCCATTCAGATGTATCCGATGGACTTTGAAGAGTTTCTATGGGCCACAGGCAACGAAATGCTGATGGAGTTGATACGGAAGAGGTTTGCTGAACGGAAGCCAATGGGGCAGGCCTTCCATCGGCAGGCAATGGATGCTTTCCGACTCTATATGATAGTGGGAGGAATGCCGCAGGCTGTCAAAAAATATGTTGAGACCAAAGATTTTGATGCAGTAGATGCTGCTAAGCGCGACGTACTGACCATCTATCGTAACGACATTTTCAATTATGCGGGTGAGATAGCTGACAAGGTAGTATCAATCTTCGACCAGATACCATCTCAGCTCTCCAAGCACGAAAAGAAGTTCCGGTTATCTGCCCTTAAGCATGGTGCGAAATATCGCGATTGGGATGACGCGTTCTTTTGGCTAAAGGATGCAAGAGTGGTCAATATCTGTTACAATCCGACCGAGCCGAACATCGGGCTGAAGATGAACGAAGACCGCACAACCTTGAAATGTTATATGAATGATACTGGCTTGTTAATCAGTCACGCTTTAGATGAAAAAGGGATTGTCTCGTCTGAGATATACCAAAAGCTGCTTTTTGGAAAACTGGAAGTAAACGAGGGAATGCTAATTGAGAATATAGTAGCCCAAATGCTTACAGCCAACGAAAACAAGCTTTTCTTCTATGGCAAGTCGTCAGAGGTTGTTGAGGAACGTATGGAGATTGACTTCTTGCTCCAAAAGAACAAGGTAACCAGTCGCCACAATATCCGTCCGATAGAAGTCAAGAGCGGAAAGAACTACACGTTATCTTCCTTAACTAAGTGTATGAAAAGGTTTGGCGAACACATGACCACGCCCACTGTACTTCATGCAGCCGACTATAAAGAAGAAGATAATATCACCTATCTTCCGCATTATATGACGCCATTATTGTAAATATGGCTAGACATGAAACCACCTGGCGGGAGAGTTAGATTTTCATGCTGGTAATAAAACACATAACCGGCCACAAATCGCGACCGGTTATCTAATTTCCCGCTTAAAATGAAACACCCAGTTTAAGACCTATCTGGTTCTGTTTGTATTTGACTTCTGCATTCATAACAGTCGTCTTGCAACTATATCTTTCGTATAATAAGGTCAATTTCATTCCGACCTTCTTACTCATCGGAAAATGTAAGCCAAACTCAGGACGGAACATTAAACCACCTGTCATATCATACGTATAATCGAGTTTTGTTCCTACATCCACCCCAGCTGTCAAATCCAGTTTTCGAGCAACTGGAAAATAACCTTTTACATCAACGAATATCGGGAAGATTATGGCTTCATCTGAAAGTTCAGCGGTCGCTCCTATACCCGCACCGGCGAAAAGATAACGTGAGAAGCGCACACCATTGATTACTTCCAGGTTAAGGTTATTAAGTTCTTCACTCATATCAAACGAATAGGAAACATTCACCTCTCCTTGATATTTGAAGTACTTGACATCCTGAGCACCGATGCCGAGCGGCAAGACCAATAAAGCCAATAGGCACAATATGCGATTCATTTTCATGGTTTTTGGATTTGAAAACAGGTGTTAAATATTTTTTCGAATTTAGCTATTTTTTGAGCGAATTGTTACAAAAATGTTTAAAAAACAACGTAATATCTTGCAGGTTAGGGCCCATACCTATCTGAGGTATTTCTGAACCAATGAGCATATCTCCAAAGCTACAAATACACTTGTAACCTACTGAGCCATTGATCGTTACACTAATTTTAACTCACTATCCAATATGCTCACTCCCATAAAAAATTAGGGTGATGAGCATATATGAATTTAGTCTTACCCCCGCGTAATTACTTATAAATCAATTCATTATACTAATACTAACGGTCTTATAAGTATGCTCATTGGTTCAGAAATCACCTATGTCTGCTTTCTTGATATCCTCCATAAAGTTCACATCGGGGGTAATCACGCCGGCAGCGGCAGTTTCGCCTGAAATTCTCACGACCGGAAACAACACCGACTTCGGCAAAAGCCCGCTCTGCTCAGGTGCTCCGCAATTCGCCGCGGGCTATGCCGCTTATCGGCTCTAACTTACCGCACTCGGTAGTAGAGGAAGGCATAATACACAGGGTTTTCCCCCTGACCCGAAAAAATTCCAATCAAAATTGCGAGTTGGCCTGCGAGTTAAAACCAGCTGATAGACAAAAGGTTATACAGTCTCTTTTAGGTGAAAGTTGCGAGTTGAATTGCGAAATCATGATTACGCAATCTCTGAGTTAGACACATTACATAAAGATGAAACAAGCCACTGGGCTGGATCTCGTCCTCTCCGACATCTCGCTCCGCCTGCGGCGGGGCTTTAAATGACGAGATTAGCCACGCTGCGCGTGCCTTTTCTCTGCTCCTTGCCGGAGGGGCCCTTGCACACGCCATGAAGCTCACGGCCTCCGCACTCGTCCTCTCCTAGATTTCGTCGCTGGCGCTCCGACATCTCGCTCCGCCTGCGGCGGGGCTTTACAAAACGAGAAAGAGAAAACAGCGTTCAAGTGAACTTGACGCTGTTTTCTCTTTCTCGTTTTGCGGAGAGGACGAGATTCGAACTCGTGGTACGGTAAACCCGTACGTCAGTTTAGCAAACTGGTGGTTTCAGCCACTCACCCACCTCTCCGGAAATGCATTCCTTCGAGAGATTCGTTAACCGATTTCTCCTGATAGGAATGCAAAGATAAAACGAATATTCGGTTTTGCCAAAAATTTTTGACTACAATCCTAATTCATCTATAATCCGGGACATCCCGGCATATCTGTCCAAAGTCCAGAGAATATAACGGATATCCACGCAGACACACTTGTTGTAACCCGGAACTGCGTACAGATCACTGGCGAGAGACTCCTTGTTGCCGTCGAAAGCAAGGCCTATCAACTGACCAGAGGCATTGAGCACAGGACTACCGGAATTGCCGCCGGTGATATCATTGTCAGTCAGGAAATCGGCAGGCATTGTCCCTGCAGGAGCACCTGCGAACCCGGTAGCGGCCACATTTGCCTTCCTGCGTGATTTTCCTGATACAGGCATCACAGACACAGCCCAGCGACCCCAATCACGTGACTTCAGCATTGACATAAACTCGTCTGAAGGCTTGAAGTCGCGGTTCGACGCATCGTATTTCTCGATGATGCCATTCGTAGATGTCTGCCAAGAGCACCACATGCCGTCTTTCGGCTCCAACGGGCCTACCGTGCCATAAGTGACACGCATGGTGGAATTCGCATCCGGATACTGGGCGATTCCCTTGTCACGACGCATTTCATAAAGCGCCTGGGTGTATTCCTTGTTCAGAGCCAGAATCTGATTCCGGTGGTTCATGTCATTGTCACGCTTGTTGAAATCGAGAATACTTACATCCAGAAGCAGCTTCTTGAGCCTATCCTCATTGAACTGGGCCGGGTCATCAAACAATGAAGCCTTTTCCGGAGAGGCAACCATGGTCCCCTCCCAGACGTAGTCAGTCATTGACTTGAAATCATGACCGAACTTGGCAAGAAGTTCCTTCTGGTAAGGGCCGAAAAGAGAAGTGTCAATATTAGTAAAGTACTGGGCAACAGCATATTCCAACAGGTCTTTCTCCACTCTCGGGTCTGTCTCGGCAATGCCCCTCATAAGATGTTTCTTCATCGGTCCGAACTTGCCGCGAGCACTGTTCATTCTCATAATCGTGCGACCGATAATCGTGCCGCGGAAGAAAGTCTCCCGGAAATAAGCCTTGTTGCGCTCCACGGCCTCTGTCTCATCATACATCTTCTTCAAATCCGACATAAGACTACCCCATCTGGCTTTACGACCGGCATCAGCCTCTATCCACGCCTGAAGTTCCTTCTCCTCAGACTCCTTTATCGACTTGACACCGAACCGTTTAAGACACTCTGCCTCACCTTCCTGCATCTCACCTATATTGCTCAGACCGAAGAAAGTATCCGAATACTTGAGCCATACAGAAGGGTCGGCATCCATCCAGCGACGCATAATCTCCATCTGATTACGTCTCAGTTCATTGGCAATCGGAAGAGTCACACGCTCCTGATAATCTGTCTCCAACGAAGACGCATAACGATTGGTTCTGCCTGGATAGCCGATAACCATCGTATAGTCACCAGGCTTATATCCCGCAAGAGAAATCTCCAACTTGCGAAGTGGCTTCAGAGGCACATTCTCCTTAGAGAACTTGGCAGGCCTGCCGTCAGGAGACATATATACACGATACATGGCGAAGTCGCATTTCTGCTGAGGCCATTCCCAGTTATCAGTATCACCACCGAAAGCTGCCACAGAAACAGGAGGCGCAGCTACAAGACGAAGATCCTCATACACATCGTACAATGCCATATAATACTTTTCCCCAGCCCACATTGAACTCAAATACGCCTCTTTACCGGTATCTTTCTTGTATTTTTTCTCCATGATGAAACTTATGCGGTGCATCCCGCACGGCTGCTTCTTGCAGCGTAACTCCTCTCGAAGAGCCTGCACCTCGGCAGTCACGTCCAGAACACGTTTCAGGAAGAACACCTGCTTGTCCGGAATCGGCAGTTCCTGATCCTCCTTCAGAGCCCAATAACCTTCTTCCAGATAATTATGTTCAGGCGTACTCAGCGCAAACACATCACTATAAGCGCAATGATGATTGGTAATCAGCAATCCCCTGTCGGAAATGATACTTCCGGTGCAATAGAATCCCAACGATACGATAGCGTCAGACACCGCACTTCCCGGAGCATCAGCATTGTAAATCTCCCCTGCTGACAGTTTCAGACCACGCTCCTGCATCTTCTTCTCCAATGCGGAATTGATGTCCTGAATCAGCCACATTCCTTCATCTGCCTTAGCTGCCGCCTGTCCCAACAGGATTCCCGCCAAGGTCAATGCCATCAATCTAATCTTTCTCATTTTCATATTTATTGATACTCAAAATCTACTCAGCCAGAACAGCTTCAAGAGCCGAACCCTGATAAGGCATTTCCACGCCTGGAGTCTTGAACTTCAGTTTGGCATCCACTTCACGGACATCATCTTCAGCATAGGTGATAGTCCATTTTTCCATATTGAGGAGTTCCCATATACGGCTTGCAGTCATAGGGGCCGCATATCTTACCATAAGTGCAGGAACGAGATCCTTGTTGAGTTCCAGATAGACGCCGATGATACCGTCGTTCTTAGACAAATGGTTGCTTACGAACGGAAGATTGCGCAGAATTATAGGCTTCTCGTAATTCGCATCAGGAATCTCATACACGAACTGCGGCTTACCCTCGAATTCCTCGACTCTCTTCTTGAACTGAGCCTTGAACGGAGTGAACATCCTGCGGATGAACGCTTCAGTAGAAATGTAGCTTTCGCCGTCCTCCAGGTCCACGAACTTGAAGTTCACAGGAGTAATCTTGGTCCCGCCGCCATGCAAAGGCATTTCGAGTTCCTTCATATTGACAATCTTCTTGAACCATGCCTTGTCGAGATTCTCAGAAGGATCCATATACACTCTGACAATGAGCGGGCAGGCAAACTCGGACTCCAGACCATATATCTTCTTTTCAGTCAGACGCATCTGCAGACCGAGATAGTTCAGGTCGAGCTTGTCATACATGTTCTCCGTCCTGATGGTCACCACCTTGATACTGTCCGTAGCGGCAGGATCCGGAGTATTCACACGGAACTTGGACGGAGTGAACACGCTTTCCTGAATCTTTTCGGAAGTCGTAACTGAAGGGTCATAAGTAATCACCGCCCTATGATGAGCCACGAATGTCTTCACGCCATACACGCCGCGGATCTTCTCCAGCTTGGCCTTGAATGCCATAGAGCTTCCGTAGCACTTCACTGAGCGCAGACCGGTCATCTCCATGGTCTCGAGCGCAGAAGGATCCACCAGCTGCTTCACGGTGCCGTCCTCGAGAGTCTCCTCGATGCCCCATGTAACATTGATGGTAGGCAATTCGTACTTGTCCCCTGCCCAGAATCCGAATGCGACAAGCAGCACAGCGATAATGGCCGGAAGCAGCACATTGCCAAGATTCCTGCTACCTTTCACGCATACACCTGTATGGATAGCATCCATCGGGCAAACCGCCGTACATTCGCCGCAAAGCGTACAATCCACGGCATTGACAGCGCCAGTCTTGCAGTTCGCGATATCGATACCATAAGGACAATGCTTGTTACAGATTCCGCAATGAGTACATTTCGCATCATTCTTCATGATATGAAGCACCTGCAGCTTCGGCTTCCCGCAGAGAATCTCCAACAGGTAGCCGGCTGCACAGAACGCAGCCAGAAGAGCCCACCAAGGGACATTGACACCCACCAGGCCGAGCACATAATACGCTGCCGCGAGAACGACTATCCACACCCAGAATTTCAATGAATTGGAAATCGCTCCAAGCGGGCAGAGGTACTTGCACCAGAACATATTGATAAAAAAGCCGCAGACAAGGACCAATGCAACTGTCACAATGGACATCCACAGGGTGATTTCACCCTTAAATCCGGTCGCCACAGCATAATACGGGTCCAGGTTCTTGCAGAACAGCTCACTTGCAGTGGCCGTCATGTAGAAAATCCAGAACAGCAGCGCGTATTTGATGACGCGGAGGACCTTGTCGGCGATGCTTCCGTTCTTTATTTCAATGCCTTTCCACCCGATTACATTGCGCAGCTTGACCAGGAGGTCCTGCACCGTTCCGAGCGGACAGATATAACCGCAGAAAAGCTTGCTGAAAAGCACTACCGCAGCAGCGAGGACAATGCCCATGACTATCTGCACCATGCTCATGCTGCAAGGCAATGATCCTCTCACGAAGAATGTTGCCAATGCCTGAAGTCCGCCCATAGGGCAATATGCTTCAGGGTTGGCCGGGTTCTTACAAGGAATAAGCAAGAAACCGGCAATAGCGGCCAGAACACCCCACTGGAGGAGATACTTAGGCCAATTCCTTATGATTGTTGATTTTTTAGCCATGAATTGTAGCCCTGATTATTTGTTTTTTACGCAACGGAGCTGTGAACCTGCCTCGCAATGTTGGAAAGCGAGTGCAACTCTACCCTCAGGATATGAACTCTTAACAAAAGTCGTCATTCCGGCAAAGAATTGAATACTGGTCACAACGCCCTCTAACTCATTTGCTTTGTATACTGTAGAAGTAGCCAGATATGTCATTGACGGATTACCGTAAAAACTTTCAACTGTACTATTTTTATCTGAAATAGCTGTAGCAAAATATTTTCCGGCACCCGTAAAACTTGTTTTCTGGATCCATCCTGTAAGAACAAAATTCCAACCAGCAGCGTTCATTCCAGAGACTTTGGCGCCCTTGTAAGCTGCATCATAGAAAACAGCAGCATCATTTACTAGTCCACCCGAAGCTTCTCCCACTGCACTATTTGAGTAACCAAGTATGTTCAAATAATCCGTTCTCGTAGGCACGTGCCATCCATTAGGACAAATTCCTTGAGCACCCTCGAAAGACGCAGCATTATCCTTAGTAATTTCAGATACACCTAAGGCTGCATACATATCATAGAGATAACCATTTTTATTTATCAATGCCTCATCAGTAGAAGGAGTAGCAGCTCCGCCGACGATTGTATAAGGAGCCCAAATATGAGCCTTCACCTTCGGATCAGTAGAAACCGTATATCCCTCAGGCACATAACGCATTGGCTGAGCCATCCATACAGAACCGTCAGACAGCTTCACAGTATTATATTTCTCATTTTTGTAAATGAAATATCCGTCATACTCAGCGAAGTCGATATATGCAGGTACATCGCCGCCGATTTCGCCGCCATTGCCCCAGCCTTCGATCTCACCGGAGATGGAAACTTTGATGTCAGCAGGCAGGACCTTCACCTTGATGGTGTACTGCATGCCCTGCTTCAATTCGGAAGAAACGAGCTTCTGTGTAAGTTCCTTGCCGGTAGAAGTAGTCACGGCCATCTCGAAAGCCACTGTCTGAGGAACCACGATTGCGCTGTACAATGCATTGTCAGTCACCTTGTAAGCCTTCACGGTCTCCACTGCGGAAGACTCTGAAGCCACAGCCGTCATTGCAGCCAGATCTACATCAGCAGTAGTCTTCGAACCACGAAGTTCCACAGATGCGATGTTCGCCTGCGACTGGTTGTCGATTTCCAGGGAAATTTTGGTCAGCATGTGCTTGAAAGGAACCACGATGGCATTGACAGAAGGAGTCACATCCTCTTTCTTGCCTGCGATAAGGTCAGATGCCGTATAGCCCTTGGTCTGGTCCGCAGCCACAGTGAAAGAAGAAGGAGCGCCCGCAGAAGCATAAGGATAATATGCGGTGACAGTAGATGGGGTCAATGCCTCAGGATACCATTTCAGAGAACCTGAGAACACATTGTCACCATAGGTAAGAAGTTCATTGGTCGCATAGGCTGTCTCGCCCTGCATGATGGTGACGCCGACTTTATCTCCTGTTTCGAAGTTGACGTCAGTAGCCTTGGTCACGACCGGAACGATTTTTACGAGTCCCGGGACAGGTGATTCCACCTTTTCTGTCTGACAGCCGGCGATAACTGCAGCCGCTGCCACGAGTAAATAGACTTTCTTCATACTATTATTGTTTTGAGTTTATATTACCTAAAAATTATATCCTATCGTCAATGTCTCGAGGTGTCTGAACCCGCCTAAGACATCTGTTTTTCTCCTGATACGGCCCATAATGTCATAAGACACGTCCAGATAGATGCCGTTGCGGAAATTGTACCTCAACGCCATTCCCACACTGGCCTTGGCGCAGATCTTATATGCAGTCATCAATGACTCATATTCTTCCAGACGGAAAGGCTCCCCTTTCGTTTCAATGTCGGATGACTTGCGGTGAGTTTCATGGTCCCAGCCCTTCGAAGCCACGGCATTGACCTTCCAGTCGAATCTTCCGAATTTCTTGAGGAACAACGCATAAGCATTGAAGACATCAGTCTTGCAGGAATTTATGAAAGGATAAGTCATCGTGGAGAGTTCACGGTCCTGGGTCCAGCCGAAGCCCACATTGACATACTCCCCGGTTTCGTAGAGCAGTTCCCATTCGATGCCAGCCGCTATGTTCTGACGGGTGAAGATGGTGTTAGAGCCATATTTGTGCGCGATGGTGACGCCATTCTCCGTAACATCCTCAAGTACACTCTCGTCATTGTCCTGGGAACTGAATGAATAATGTCCCCTGAAGTAATGGCTATGACCCGAGGCAGGCAGTCTGTAGTCCATCTTCACGCCTACGGACCAGCCGTCGAAGTTGTACCACATCTTCTGCTTTTCACCGGTACTTCCTTTGCTTGCCAATGCCTCGACATCAGCATAGAAGTTCCCCCACTGGAACTGCATGGCCCCGCCGTTGATCAGTTCCCTGGACGGGAAGCCGGAGACTCCTGACTCCTTGATATGCAGACTGGAATTGTCCCAGTTGTTCTGCACTCCGTACATCATTCCCTTGTCGATGAAGGCCTCATAGATTCCGGATGATATTCCAAGTTCCTCAGCAGTAATGGTTTCCGAGTTCTTGGAGAACACATAACTAAGACCGAGGGCAAGGTCGCCACGATGCCACATCACGCTCGGCGCCACTGTCATATCCAAGAGATAGTCAGTATGGCGGAGGTCCTTGCGCTTGGTATAGTTCTCTGCAGCGAAGTCTATCTTTCCGCCAAGCCTCCAGCTGTCATTCAAATCCACCGCAATTCCGCCGAGGAACGAATAAGTCTGCCTTGTCTTGCGTCCCGGCGTGAATTCGTAGATATCCACAGGGTAATATCCCGGACGGGCAGACATTGACCCGCACGTTTTCTGGCTTTCAGAATTCCTGAACGAGAAAGCACCTATCATCGAGAACTTCTTCAGATGCATTATCGTACCCGCCTCGGCACCTGCGCTCCAGACGGATTTCGGGTCATTGACATCACGGAATTTTCCGCTCGTGTAATCCGCCTTGAGCTCCGCATAAGATACTGTCAATGAGTCTGTTCTCAGGCCATTGACATTTCTTCCGGCATTCCAGAAGTCCCTGCGTTCCACAATATCGAATGTCTGCGCAAACAGTCCGGCAGACCAGAAAAGAAGGGCCGCAGCCACTGTTGTTTTCAATGTCCTATTCATGGAGAGACTGTTTTTCGCGTTCATAAAAATCATTGGTAGAGTTATTTGTATCGGACAGGACCTCAAAGCCGAAAGTCTGGCTCAAGTCATCATCTGTCTTGCGGAAAAGAGTATGTCCCTGGTATGAGCCAGAGAAATCTACCGCACCTGCATCAATGTCAGAACAGAGCCTCTTCTTGTTCGCCCCGCCTTTCACGAACACCTCAACACCGTCGATTACCCAATCGACAGGAAGTTTTACAATGTTCTCGCTGGTAGAACCCGGCTTCGGGATGATATTTCCTGCTCCTGACACGAAATCCTTCATCGTGGTACCTTCCGGCGCCCTGAAAATGACAGCCGCAGGAGAGTTGATGGAGAATGTAAAGGCATTGGCCTTTCCGGTCTTGACCACCACATCCAGAATATGATCCTGCATGATGTTGTTGCCCGGTGCCGGATGAAAAGCAGGATTCGGGAAGTATGTCGTATTGAAACATACAAAATACTGTGAATTGTTGAGATTCACCGAGTTAGGATATTTCGACTGATGATCTATCGCTCCGAAGACCACTATCACGGCATCTTCTCCAGGTTTAAGAGGGAACGATGTGCCATTTCCGCCTATCTGCCAGACAGCCTGTCCGAGAGGGACGAAATCCTGATATACGGTCTCGCCGGTAACAGGATCAGTTGTTACCCATGGATTGGTTCCGATTGAATTGGAAGGATCGAGAGCACCGAAACACAATCCGTCAAGATACTGGACCTCAAATGTATTGTTGTGCAGAATCACATAAGTGTCTCCTATATAGTTACCCTGCTCTGGATATTTAGTACAGCCGCCGCAATAGATTTCCTTGAACACTATCTTGCCGGAACGTGATTCCTTTATGATCATCTTAACATCCTTCACGCCGTCTGATTCGCCAAGAATAACCTTGTCAATGATCCCGTTGTATGAAAGTCCGTCATAGTTGTAACTGAAAGCCACTCTATAGCTTCCGACAGGCAATTCAAGCACGGCATTCCCGTCAGAACCTGTTTTCTGGGAATACTTGTTGCCGAGATTCCTGTCAGTCACTGAAACAGGGATTCCAGCCTTCTGAGCCTCGGGAAAGCCCTCAGGATAGACAGGCTCGACCACCAGACGATACAGACCCCCGTCATACGGGTCTCCCGTCTTCAGATTCACGCAGGAGGCCAGTGCCAATGCAGAAAGAACAATATAAACTATCTTTTTCATAACCGTCAGAATTTAAGTCTGCAAGTAAGTCCGTAATAGAATGCCGGAGTGAAAATCGCGCTCACGCCGGTAGCCTTGGAAATCACGAACTTGCGGGAATTGGTAAAGTTGTTGGCAAAGAACGAAAGCGACACGTGGTCTCCGATTTCTTTCGTAACGCTCAGATTTGCAGAGAAATAAGCACCATAACCATCCTGTGCGAAAGTGTAGGCGTTACCCGACTTGATTATCAGGTTGGCGAAAGCAGGATCTGCCGCCTCCTTATCTGTAAAGTCATGTACGACCCCGTTTTCATCCATATATTTCACAGGACGTATAGCCGTATAGTTTCCGGACTTGTAGATATCTCCGCCGACGGCCTCGTAGCCTTCTGCATTGACATTATAGGCATACGGCTTGCCCTGATAGCGGGACAGGTTGCGGAAGCGGTTCAGCAGCGACATTTCCAGACGGCAAGTGATGATTATCCTCGCCTCTGGAATATGCGTTATGGCGGTCAGATTGGCATTCACGTTATGCGCCTCCTTTCCGTTGGAAGTGCCGTTCGCCCCACCGTTCGCATACACGCCGACATACTGGTAGGAGCGGTTCGGCAATGAAGTGTGCGACCATCCGGTACGGTATGTCCAGTTCAATGTATTGTCTATATAATGTGTGTAAGAATAATTCGCATCCAGCCTGAACTTGGTCCTTATCGGAGCGATCTCAGGGAAATCTACTATAAGTTCCGCTCCAGTACGATAGATGTCATCCCCGTTTCCAGGCATCTGTGACTCGAAGAATGTCCTGTCAGTCACCTTGGTGGCCATCGGAGTCCAGAACTCCTCGTCCGTTCCGCGCATATAGACCTGTCCTGTCTGGTCATCCACACGCAGCTGAGGATTGTCCGGGACCTTGTAATCTGAAGGGATGGGCATTATGTTGTAAGAGAACGGAGTATAGACATTCTGGTACGTGTAAGGGTCTTTGGTCTTGTTGAAGAAGCCGACGAGAGATACAGAAGTGTGGAGGAAATAAGCCTCTATACCGAACTCGGCATTGTAACTCTTCTGCCATTTCAGATTCTCATTGAACAGCATCTTATATGGCTGAGTATAATAGATATACGAGGACGAGTCGCCGTGTGAAAAGGCAAATGTCTGGATATCACGATAATTCTGCACAGGATAAAGGATATAGAACGACGGGAGCTTCTCGCTCACGCCCCAACCTCCACGCATAGAGAAATTGTTGGAGACTTTCCACTTGGCATTGAATCGTGGAGAAAGACTGCTGACATTCTTGTAGTCAGTATCTTTTACGAAGAGGTTTTCCATACGCAGACCGGCAGAAACCTGTAGCGAAGTCTTTCCGATAGGAAAAGTATAGTCCTCCTCGGCATAGAGCGCCAAGTTGTGCATAAACGGATACTGACTGTAAGGACGTGGTCTGTAACCATTTGCAGCAAGCGAAGGATCCTTATAGTATTCACCTTCACCGACATTGCCGTTGGCCTTCCACTGGATACCGGCCTTGAGTTTGCTGATACGCTTGCCAGACTTCTTGAACCATTCGTATTTCAGGGCCGCAGCATAATCCAGCTCCTTAGAATCCACCACCTTGTCCGAGAAATAACTCTTCGGAAGCCTGTCAGCAAGATAATAACCCTGCGTCTGGGCATGGACTGACGGCAGAACCGACGCGGAAGAACTGTAGGCGTGGTCCTGAGAACGGTTGTCATTGTAGTTCACGGACGCATCGAACTTCAGATTCGTAATCCACGACTTGCGCAGAAGCCAGGTAAGCGAGGTGTTTGCACGAAAGACATTGTCCCTCAACTTGCTCCAGGTCCCGACATAGGCATCAGGGTCGTTCTTCGTATTCATACCTCCGATATTGCCTGTGGCGCCGATTTCGAACTTCAGCACCTTCTTGAACGTGTTGCTGTATGATGCGGAGAAGCCGCGCCTCGTGTATGAAGTGTATGGAGATGAAAGTTTCTTGGTCGCGCGGGTCCATTCAGCACTTACGTTCAGCACCCCCTTATGATTCAGGTCAATGCCCTTGGACGCGGATGCCTGATAGGTTCTCGGATTCACTGCGAAAGTGATGTTCCACGGCGTAAGGCCCTTACGTGTGTTGATACGCACCATACCGCTGTTCAGGTCTCCGTATTCCGCTGACGGAACGCCGGTTATGACCTCTATCGACTGCACGTTCTCCGTGGAGATGTTACGTGTGCCGGAGCCGGTCATCGTACCGAAAGAGGCATTGTTCCCGACACGCACGCCGTCCACTTCGAGAGCAGTTCCGAATGCAGCATTTCCCGCTGCCAGTCCGCCGCTACGGAGAGATACCGCGTTTTCGGAAGTCAGGTCAGGATTCACGGTCTTGCCGCCAGGAAGAAGTGAACTGATATCAGTCACATTGCTCATCTGAAGATGGTTGAGAGCATTGGCCCCGAACTTCAGCGAGGTGTTCATGCCCTCTTTGTCACGCTCGGCCGTCACAGTCACTCCCTTGAGAGCCAATGTATTGAGATCCATCTTAATGGTCAATGACGGGATATCCTTTCTGACGACGAAAGACAAGGACCTGTCCACGTAGCCGAGGCATGAGAACAAAACCGAATAGCTTCCCGGTCTGATATCTGCCAATGAGAAGGCTCCGTTTTCGTCCGAAATGGCCCAGATACCGGTATCTTCCACATTGACAGCCGCTCCTATGACAGGTTCGCCGGACTTGGAATCGACAATTTTTCCAGATATGCAGTAAAGCGAGCCCTTCTGAGCAAAAGAAGGACTCGCGTTAAACAGCATAAGCATAATAAACACAAGTAGTCCAATTCGTTTCATCTGAGTACTTTAATTAGTAAGCGTCCTTACAAATATAAACATATTTGCGACTTGCTCACCTCCTTCGCCTCAAAAAAATGGACTATTTCTTGTGAAAAACAGTTATAGATTGTTACTTCACCGGCCTTATCACGAAATTGAATTCGTATTCGGCAGGCCTTACAAGGTATGGTTCAAGTGGCCATCTTCCCCAAGAGTCAGTTCCGCCTACGCCCATTTCCTTCAGGTCGAAGTTCACATAAGTAGTTCCGAGAGAACGGGCATCATTGTGCGCAAGTGGCAGAAGTTCAAGCGAATGCGTAGCCTCACCTGCCTGCTGGTTTGTAGGGTTCTTCCTCGGGCGAGGATCAGAAAGAGCTGAATCCATCTGCTTCTGGCTGAACGGCAGAGCCGAGCCGCTGAAGCGTGCATCAGATGTTATCTCTATTCCTGTTCCTGATGATGAGAGAACTTTCAGCCACCTCAAATCAGATTTCGTTCCGGATTCCTGAGTACGCACATAACCGTACCAATACTGGTCCTGAACCCTCTGTACGTAATGTCCGAGCAGAGCCGCTGACTTCCTGTCGCAATAATTGTCCCACGGACCGAGGCCATAGAAGTCGAGCGTCGAGAACTCACCCGGCATCGCCAGTTTCATCCCGAAACGGAACAGGCATGGAGCCTTGCCGAGTTCGCCCTTGTCGTTCATCTTCTCCTTAGCCACGATCGCGCCGTCAGGATGAATTTCGTAAGTCATTGTCACTGAGCATACTTTTCCGAACGGAGCATATTCCGTAGTGACGACATAGTGGTCAGAGGACTTCTCCACATTGAAAGAAGCCACCTTGAACTCCGGATATCTCCACATCTTGAATCTGTTCTGGAAATCGGCACCCATATCGTTCTCCACTACTGCCCTGCCGAATGACGGCATAAGCGGTTCCTTCAGTGTCTCCACTCCGCCTATCACATAACTTGACAATGCGCCGGTATTCTTGTCGAAAACGGCCTTCCAGTCAGATACGCGGTCGCCTTCCATAGACTTCTCATAGATGAACTGGCCTGAGAACACTGCCTCTGAAGAGGTTTCCTCTGCATTGACAATATCATTTACAGCCGCAGAACCGGCATTGAAAGCGGAAGCAGGAGCCTCGTAGAGGACAATCTGGTCATAAGCCACTTCGTAGCCGGCAGGCAGCAGCCCGTCGCATTCCTTCAGAGTCCAGCTGACCTTCACGCACACGTCAGTGTCAATGAAACCGTCCGGAGTGCCGAAACCTGTGCAGGAAGGCATGTTTCTCAATGACTTGCTCACAGCCGAAAGTATATCCTTGCCGGAAATGCCAAGACCTACCTCAACTGTCTGACCAGGAGCAGCTTTCACATTCTCGACGATGCCTGACTTGACTGCCGCGCCACCGGCTTCGATGGTCCAGTTCATCCTGTAGCGGGAAAGGTCAATGAAGAAATTCTCATTATATACATTGACCACAAATTCCTTGTCCTCCTCCAGGAATGACTTTCCTGGGGTGCAGAACTTCGTGTCGGCAGAGGTCAGAATGGAGCGGTGCTGATACCTTATCTCATAGGTCTGAGGGTGCCAGCTGCGGTCTGCCGCCAATATTCCGTTGCAGTTGAACGAGCCATCGGACGCGTCATAGTCATTGGCATCGCCGCCGTATATGAAGATGTGGTCCGTGCCGTATTTCCGGGCATCCACCTTCTTGCAGATGGCCTGGTCCACATAATCCCAGATAAATCCTCCCTGGAATTCAGGATATTTGCGGACAAGGTCCCAGTATTCCTTGAAGTTTCCGTTTGAGTTGCCCATCGCGTGCGAGTATTCGCAGAGGATAAGAGGCTTTGGAGGATTGTTCTTCAGATATTTTTCGCAATCTACCGGATGGGTGTACATCGGGCAGTAAACGTCTGTGTTGTACTTGAGTTCTGCTCTTTCGTACTGCACCGGACGTGATGTGTCATAGGCTTTTATCCAGTCGTACACCTTCTCGAAGTTCTGACCGTTGCCGGCTTCGTTGCCCATACTCCAGACAATCACTGAAGGGTGGTTGAAGTCGCGGCATACCATTCTGCGGTTTCTGGACAGATGAGCCTCATAATAGTCAGGTCTGTGGGCCAATGACTCCTTGCCGTAGCCCATTCCGTGGGACTCTATATTGGCCTCATCCACTACATAGATGCCGTATTTGTCGCACAGGGCATACCACATAGGGTCATTCGGATAGTGGGATGTTCTTACAGCATTGACATTCAGCTCTTTCATGATTCTTATATCCTCGAGCATCTCGTCATAGGACATCACGTATCCGCCATAAGGGCTCATTTCGTGACGGTCAACGCCCTTGAACAGGACTGCCTTTCCATTGACAAGCAGCTGGCTGTTCTTTATCTCGACAGAGCGGAAGCCGAATTTCACTGATGCGCTTTCCACTAGGCCTTTCTTGTCGTAGGCGCTCACTGTCAATGTGTAGAGCGAAGGGCTTTCCGCAGACCAGAGTTCCGGAGAGGAAACGACTGACGCATAACGTATTACGCGGTTGCCGTCCTTATCTTTCACTACCTTGCTATCGACATTTTTCACACAGGAGCTGACTTCGTGACCTGACGGGTCCGTGACTTTGCAGGAGAATGATGTGACGCCCGGAGATACTACGATGGACATATCCATGTTGCCGTCCATATCTCCCTTTACATTGATGTCCTCTATTCTCTTGGTCTCACGGGTATAGACATAGATCCCGCGCGCGATTCCGGAAAATCGCCAGAAGTCCTGGTCTTCCAGATAGGAACCGTCGCACCAGCGGAAGATCTCGAGGGCAATCTGGTTCTCGCCTGCCTTAACATATTTGGTAATGTCGAAACGGGCCTCCAGCTTGCTGTCTTCGCTATATCCTACTTCCTTGCCGTTCACCCAGATACGGACATTGGATGTGGCGGAACCGATGCACAGGCAGATCTGACGGCCTGTCCAGTCAGCCGGCATGTCGAAGGTGCGGCGATATTGTCCTACATAATTCCTTTCCTCCGGAACGTAAGGCGGATTGTTCTCGAAATTTCCTCTCCAGGCATATCCCACATTGACATAAAGAGGATCTCCGTATCCGTTCAGCTCCCAGAGTCCAGGTACAGGGATGGTTCCCCAGGCAGAATCGTTGAATTTTTCTGAAAAGAAATCCTTTGTCCTCTCTGCAGGAGACTGGCAGAGCTGGAATTTCCATACTCCGTCCAGTGTCAATGTTTTCTGCTGGTCTGTCTGGAATGTGGCCCTCATCGGAAGCCTGTTCATCTCGAATACACCCGGATCCTGCCAGATTTCCATCTTTGGAGCGTTTCCGGAAACTGCAACAGATGACGACATCGCAGCTGCAGCCAAAGCACACGTCAATAAGTTCATAGTGTATAAATTATTTCAATTTTAATCATCCGCCACGTCTCTTGTCCGAGGCGGACGCTAATTTACTCATTCTCCCTCACTCCTGCAAAAGTAAGGGGAAAATGACCAGGGCAATTGTTGATGGCGACACGTTCCTCTTTATTCCATCCGCTTTGTTGCTTATTGGGTGTCTCGATATCTTTTCGAGGAGAAAGCAAACCAAATTCTTCTAGAAATGGCGCTTGAAGACACGAGGTTGCTATTTCAGTCCTGCCAACATTACAATAACGATCAGAAGGTCGCCGAATTCAGCGCGGAAAATCTCCAGCGCGCATTGAATTTCTGTCGTTACCTGCCGCGTAGTCATAGAATATTTCTCGGCTATCTCCTTGTGTGTCAGTCCGTCCACCCTGCTTGCCGAAAAGATTTCATAGCAGCGCCCGGACATCTTGCTGCGACATTTTCCGATTCTTTCGTTCAAATCGGTAAGAAAAGCCATGCTGTCAGACTCGCGCTCCGACAGGATGCCGTACATCGCATCGCGGAGTTTTGCGTTTCTGATTTCCTGATGTGCATCATTGAGCATAATCTTCCTCTTGACATAATCATAACTCTTGCTCAACAGCACACGATGAAAATAACCCCTGACATTGTCACCGGCGACGAAATTCTCCTTTTTCTCCAATATTTTCATGATGCTGTCAGAATAAATATCCTCAGCGACAGCTTCGATCCTGACAAAAGACATTGAATGAGCTACGAATCTGCGGCGATCCTTATATATCCCGCTAATCTCTCTCATAAAATATGTCAGGTCCTCATTTTTCATCAATAGAACACCATTAGGCAGTCATAAAACCACATCAAAGTTGAAGATTTTTCATCAAAAACACAAAAAAGTGCAAAATTTTATGTAGTAAATCGATTCTCGTCCCTTTACATATTAGAAAGCATATACACGAAATACGATGAAAAAGATTGACAACGAGACATTGTTCCGATACTTCGGAGCGAAAACAACAGACGAAGAAGAACGCCGGATAAACGATTGGCTGCTTCAGGATAGCGAGAATGAAAAGAAACTGCGTGCCGCCTACAGCCTTTGGGAGGCAATGCTTTTCACTGATGCCGGCAGCGACACACCTGTAAAGACTGCAGCAAGGCACAAAAAGTCCTTCCGTAGATTCGGCATTGCCATTCTCAATGCAGCAGCAATCGCTTTGTTCTTCATCTTGGCAAAGCATATCGTAACAATCAATGAAGATAACAAACTCGCCGAGACAATCAATCGGATTGAAGTTCCTGCGGGAGGGAAAATGGATATCACCCTGCCTGACGGAACCAGGGTCTGTCTCAATGCAGGAGCTATACTCGATTACCCGATGAAGTTCGCCCGCAATTCCCGTGAAGTTACTATCAGTGGAGAAGCGTGGTTCGATGTGGCTCATAATAAGGCCAAACCATTTATAGTCAAGACATTCGTTTCTGATGTAGAGGTCCTTGGAACAAAGTTTAATCTTGATGCCGATGAAAGTGCCGGACGATTCTCCGTGACCCTCGAAGAAGGCAGCATCAGACTTCGTAGCAATGCAGGAGAAAGAGTGATGGCACCGGGAGAGAAAGTCGAAATCATCGGAGGTGAAATGAGAGATTGTCAATACCGTTCAGGAAAAGCTAATTCATGGATAAGCGGAATCATTGACATTAGCGGACTGACATTCACGGAGATTATTCGCAAATTGGAGAGGACGTTCGGTGTGACTATCGTGGTCAATATGGAGAATGTTCCTGCCATCGGATTCTCTGAGGCCGAACTTCGTCAGAGCGAGGGTGTGGAAGCAGCATTGAAATCCCTTCAGTACGCGGGCGTGAAATTCCACTACAACATTGACTTCAAGACCGGGACTATATACATTAAATAACCACCGATTCCCGGTTTCCCCGCATAAACCGAATAATAACATATAACTGATAACCTGAAGGTGCCCTATCGCCGGGTATCTTCGAAAACAACAAATTCATGAACAGATACCGATTTTTAAAGAGGAGCTGTTGCTTGTTCTTTGTGGTGATTCTTTCTGTCTGGTCTGCGTCAGCCGGTCAACGGACGCAGAAAGATGACATTCGGCTCACCCTTCAACTAAAAGAAGCCACTGTTACAGAAGCTATCAGCCAAATTAAGGAACAAACCCCTTACTTGTTTTTCATCAGTGCGACAAATCTTGATAGAAAAATCAGCCTGTCAGTGAAAAACGAGACCATAGAGAGCGTCTGCGCCAAACTTTTCACCCCGCTGAAAATTTCGTGGAAAATCAACGGTCATTACATTTACCTTGAGGACGTCATTGAGCCTCAGACCCGCGACCTCACGGGAATAGTCAAGGATGAGAGCGGAGCAGGTGTGCCTGGAGTTTCCGTTTTCGTCGAAGGTACAACCCGCGGTACTATAACAGATTCCGAGGGCCGCTTCTCACTCACTATCCGGTCCGACCAGAAGACTGCCCGTTTGGAATTCAACAGCCTCGGTTACGAGGTTGTGCGTATGACAATCGGAGAGCGAACTACATTCAATATCGTCCTCAAAGAGGAAGCCGTCTCCCTCGAAGGCACAGTGGTCACCGCTCTCGGCATACGCCGCGACCAGAAGGCCTTGAGTTACAATGTGCAGGAGGTCAATGCCGAGCTGCTGACATCAGTAAAGGATGCCAATTTCATCAATTCCCTTGCAGGAAAGGTGGCGGGTGTTGCCATAAATACTTCCTCTTCTGGAGTTGGAGGAGCATCCAAAGTGGTGCTCCGCGGAAATAAGTCCATAAGTCAGTCTTCCAATGCGTTATACGTCATTGACGGTATCCCGATGTACAACTTTGGCGGAGGCGGAGGAACCGAATTCGATTCCAAAGGTGCGTCCGAGTCCATCGCGGACCTTAACCCTGAGGACATCCAGTCCATCTCCGTTCTCACCGGAGCCGCTGCAGCAGCATTGTACGGCTCGCAGGCAGCAAACGGTGCAGTGATGATTACTACCAAGAAAGGACAATCAGGAAAATTGAAGGTCAGTTTCTCCAGTAATACGGAGTTCCTCTCACCCTTCCGTCTTCCGGAGTTTCAGAACCGTTATGGAACAGGGCTGAACGGCCGTGACAGCGGCAGCGGAGTGTACAGCTGGGGAGCATACATCCCCGAAGGGGCACGTTACAACTACAGCCCGAACGACTATTTCGAGACAGGACATACCTACACGAACGCATTCTCAATCAGCGGAGGAACGGACAAGAACCAGACATATTTCTCAGCCGCCGCGGTGAACTCCGACGGCATCATACCCAACAATATCTATGACCGCTACAACTTCACCTTCCGCAATACATCCTATTTCCTGAAGGACAAACTGAAACTTGACGCAAGTGCAAGCTATATAATGCAGAAGGACCAGAACATGACCAACCAAGGAGTCTATGCGAACCCTCTGACATCGGCATATCTCTTCCCCCGCGGCGAGAATTTCGACCTGTACCGCAACTTCGAAAGGTACAATTCCGGCACCAAGCTGATGGAGCAGTTCTGGGGCGACGACCTCGCCGGCGACCTGCGCATGCAGAACCCGTACTGGATAAACTACCGCAACCTGCGCAACAATAACAAGAGAAGGTATATGCTTTCCCTGAATGTGAGCTATGACATTTTGGACTGGCTCAACATTGCAGGCCGCGTGCGCATCGATAATGCCAACAACCTCTACACGCAGAAATACTACGCCACTACTGAGGCAACGATTTCCGAAGGCGGAAAGAACGGTCACTATACCGAGGCTCGCACCTATGACACGCAGACCTATGCCGACATCATGGTAAATGTAAACAAGAGCTGGCAGGACTGGAGCCTTGTCGCGAATCTCGGTGCCTCTCTGAACGACATCAAGACCGACGAACTCCGCTACGGAGGTCCAATCCAGGAAAACGGTCTTGCAAATGTCTTCAATGTCTTCGACCTCGACGACACCAAGAAACGTGCGAGCAAGTCAGGCTGGCACGACCAGACACGCTCCATATTCGGAAGCCTTGAACTCGGCTGGAAGAAGATGCTGTACCTTACCCTTACCGGCCGCAACGACTGGGCGTCCCAGCTTGCAGGCTCATCCTCCAAATCCTTCTTCTATCCGTCCGCAGGTCTCTCTTGGATACCTACCGGACTGTGGGATATGGGTGCGCTCAGCTATCTGAAAGTCAGGGGCTCAGTCGCTTCAGTCGGAATGCCGTTCCCACGGTTCCTGACCATCCCGACCTACGAATACGACGCGACTTCAAAGATATGGAAGGACAAGACTCACTATCCGATAGGTGACCTGAAGCCGGAACGCACGCTCACATACGAGGTGGGGCTTGAGGCGCGTCCGTGGCAGGACCTCAGCATCAACCTCTCGTGGTATCTCGCCGACACCTACAACCAGACTTTCGACCCGCAGCTCCCGCCGTCGTCGTCATACAGCACCATCTATCTTCAGACAGGAAGCGTGCGCAACACGGGAGTCGAGGCAAGCGTCGGCTACAACCACACTTGGCACGGCTTCACCTGGGACAGCAACTTCACCTTCAGCTGGAACAGGAATGAAATTCTCGAACTTGCCGGTGATGCAAAAAATCCGATTACAGGCGAAGCACTCAACCTGCCCAAACTTGATATTAAGGCTCTCGGAAAAGCGAAATATGTCCTCAAACAGGGCGGCTCTCTTGGAGATCTATATACGACATCTGCAATAATGGGCAGCGACAAAGGATATATCGAGGTTGACGAGAACGGAAACATCACCATAGATGATATCGGGACGGATATCTTCCTCGGCAGTGTATTCCCGAAATACAACCTTGCATGGCGCAACGATTTGAGTTACAAGGGCATCCATCTCGGTTTCCTGTTCAGCGGCCGCATAGGAGGTGTATGCTATTCCGCAACCCAGGCCAACCTTGACCTGTACGGAGTGTCCGAGGCTTCGGCCGACGCAAGGGATGCAGGCGGGGTCCTCGTGAACGGACGCGAATGGATGGACGCCCAGAAATGGTACCAGGCGATAGGCTCCCAGAGCGGTCTGCCGTTGTATTACACCTACTCCGCGACCAATTTCCGTCTTCAGGAACTCTCCATAGGCTACACCCTTCCGCGCAAGTTGTTCAGGGATAAATGCTCCCTCACCATATCCGCAGTCGGCCACAACCTCTGGATGATATACTGCAAGGCGCCGTTCGACCCCGAGGCCATCGCCTCCACCGGCAACAACTACCAAGGAATCGACTACTTCATGATGCCGTCCTTGCGTAGCATGGGATTCAACATCAAACTGGACTTCTAAACAGCAGTGATTATGAAACATAATATTACATTTATAATCATGACAGTAATGCTGTCAATGACATCCTGTACCACCGGGTTCTATGAGATGAACACCAACCCTAACCAGGTGACCGGAGAGCAGATGGAAGTGAACAACTACCGCACGGGGTCCAAGATAAGGAACCTCCAGAATCTTGTCATCCCTGTCCAGGAGCACATGTACCAGTTCAACGAGAGCCTTTCCGGCGGCCCGTTCGCAGGATACATCGCCTCCACAGTGGACACATGGCTTGCACGCTTCGAGACCTTCAACCCATCCGACGACTGGCGCAAATGGCCTTTCGCCAATGTCATGTCCGAAACCTACGCCCCGTACAGGGGAATAGTCAACCAGTCGGACGACGAGGTCGCAAACGCCTTCGCCACCCTTTTCAGGGTTGCTATAATGCACAGGATGACAGACTCCTACGGCCCGATTCCCTACAGCAACCCGATTACAAACGAATCCGTATTTGTAACTTACGACTCTCAGGAGACCGTCTACTGCACAATGTTCGATGAGCTTGACTCCGCCATAGAGGGCTTCACGAAGAACATCGGCATTGCGACATCGTCATGGAACAGATACGACTATGTCTACTACGGCAATATCTCCCAGTGGCTCAAATACGCCAACTCCCTGAAACTCAGAATGGCTATGAGGCTCAGCTATGTGAAGCCTGAACTTGCGAGGGAAAAGGCTGCTGAAGCGATAGCGGCAGGCGTAATCACATCAAACTCCGACAACGCGCTGATGCACGCACCGGAAAACCGCACCGCGCTCATCTACAATGACTGGTCGGATTCCCGTGTTGCAGCCGACATAATCAACTACATGAACGGCTATGAGGATCCGCGCCGCGAAAAGATGTTCACCTCAGTACCTGTGGAGCAGGGAGATGAGACCGTAGAAATGTATTACGGAATCCGTGTGGGCAGCGACGTGTCAGGCAAGACAGCCTTCACAACCAACTACTCCAACATGAAAGTAACCCCGTCCGACCCTTATCTATGGATGAATGCAGCCGAAGTCAGCTTCCTCATGGCTGAATATGAACTGCGCTGGGGCGACCCGACAAGAGCCAAAGACCTGTACGAAAACGGCATACGTCTTTCATTCGAGGAACGCGGGGCAGCGGGTTCGGAAGACTATATCCTTGACCGTGAAAAGAAACCTGCAACATACGTTGACCCTCTCGGAACCTACAGCATAGCAGGCAGGCAGAGCGACATCACCATAGCTTGGGAGGAGAGCGGCAATCTCGCCGACAGCACAATGCCGGCAGAGGACGCCTCCGAGCGCAACCTCGAAAGGATAATCACCCAGAAATGGATAGCGTCCTTCCCTCTAGGCGTGGAAGGCTGGAGCGAATACCGCAGGACCGGCTATCCGCGACTTCTTCCTGCACCTCAGGACAAGAGCGGCGGTGCAGTGGACCTGAACCGGCACGCGCGCAGGCTGACTTACCCGGTGGAGGAATACGGAATGAACGGAGCAAACCTTCAGCAGGCCATCAGCATACTGAACTCGGAGTCGAGCGGCACGAGGAAAGGCGACACTATGGGAACGCAGGTATGGTGGGATGTCAAACAGTACTAAAAACAAACACTATAATGAAACTGAAAACAATAATAAACACGGCCATATGCAGTCTTCTGCTGGTCTCCTGCTCCGACTGGACGGAAATGGAGTCGGTCAGGATTGACGTGCAGCACCCGTGGGATCAGGACCCGGAACTGTGGGAAGACTACAAGGCCTCTCTCAGGGCATACAAGCAGACTGACCACTTCCTTGTCTATGCCCGTCTGGAGAACTCCCCGGAGCGCCCGTCAAACGAGAAGATCTTCATGCGCAGTCTTCCGGACTCGCTTGACATTGTCTCCCTGACCAATGCGGACAACTTCTCGAAGCACGATGCGGAGGATATGGAATGGATGCGGAGTGTGGGCACGAAAGTGCTGTATCAGATAGACTTCGCGTCACGGAGAGAGGAACTTGCCGATGCAGCGAAACTTGGCGCATACCTCGACAGGGCAATAGCCTCGGTCAGAGACAACGGGCTGGACGGCTGGTCCTTCACCGGAACATTCAGGCTTGAAGACGCCCTCAATGCCGAACTCTCCTCGCTGATTGTCTCAAAACTATCCGCCGCAAGACAGGACGGTCAGCTGCTGGCCTTTGAAGGAGACCCTGCATTCGTCAGTTCCGCAGACAGGCAGAAGATAGACCTTTTCGTGCTCGGCACTGAGGGGATGGACTATGTACATGACGTGCACATGGCAGTTCTTGCCGCGACATCCACCCTTGGCATACCGGAAGAGAAGATTCTGCTTGCAGCCTCGCTGGAGCGCAGCATCTCCGACGAGAAATTAGTGGAGAACGGTGCAGTCGAGGAAATTACTGAAAGGGTGATGGCATTCGGTCCTCTTCGCGGACTTGCCGTGTATGACTTAGGTACGGACTACTACAGCTATGACGGCAACTACATTCGCACCCGCCGGGCGATACAGACACTCAACCATTCAAGATAGATATTATGAAAAGAATATTGACATACATCATATTGCTTGCATCCGTCTCAGTGTCCTGCAACAGATACGAAGCGGACGGCTACAAGTTCGGCAACTCCATCTATATGGATGTGAGTTCAAGAAAACCGGTGCAGTCTGCCACTTTCGGCAACAAGCTCACGGAGTTCTCCAAAGAGCTGTCAGTGAACATGGCATATCCGGCGGAGAATGATGTCACTGCGACCATAGCAGTGGACGAGTCCCTCGTTGCCGACTACAACAGTAAATACGGCACATCCTACGAGATGCTTCCGCAGAAGTACTCCGGTTTCAAGGAAGAGACGGTCACCATTCCGGCAGGCAAGACCATGTCCGGCAAAGTGGTCATCCCGTTCAAGGGCTTGGCAGGTGAAGGAGAAGAGCAGGTCGGAGCCATGGAGATAGACAAGACCTACCTTTTCCCGGTCAGACTGACTTCCACGGATATGGATGTGATGGGCGATGCCGGGATTGCATACTATTTGGTGCGCCGTTCATCAGCCATCACTGTGGCCGCACAGCTCACCGACAACTGGATAAACTTCCCTCTCATGGACGAGCCGGGCACTGTTGCGGACGCTTACAACGGGCTGAGGGCCGTCACATACGAGGCACTCATCTGGATTGACAAGTTTGACAAGGAAAACGATTTCGGAGACTGTAATATATCAACTGTCATGGGAGTTGAGCAGTATCTCCTGCTGAGAATCGGCGATACCAATTTCGAGCGTCAGCAGCTTCAGTTCGACGGCAGCGGAGGCGGCACATCATTCGGCAAATTCCCTCAAAGCGACCCGTCCAAGAAACTCTATGAAGGACGCTGGTATCACGTTGCATGCACCTACGACTACGACACGAGAATTACACGGGTCTATGTAGACGGGAAGATACAGAGCGAAGCCAAGGAGATGGGAACAGCGACAGGAGGAATCAATCTGGCCATGAGAGCCAATGAGATTGTAGAGGACGGCAAGGAAAAGACATCCTACCAGTTCTTTATCGGCAAGTCCTACAACGACTACCGTCCGCTTCAGGGCAAGATTGCCGAAGCAAGGGTCTGGTCAGTGGCCAGGACTCCTGAGCAGATATGGGAGAATATGTACAGGATAGAAAATCCAGAGGGAGACGCCACGCTCATCGGCTACTGGAAGTTCGACGAGGGTAAGGGCAACACCGTCAAGGACTACTCTATGTATCACAACGACGGAATTGCGGCCTTCGACCTCAGCTGGGCTGAAGGAATCGAAATCCCGGAAATCAACAAAGAGGAGGAATAGCGCATGAGAAAGAATATGATATCAATGCTTGCTTTGGCAACATTATTAATCGGTGGCGTTTCGTGCGAAATGGAGCCAGCAGGTTATCCTTCAGGAAAACAGATTGATGAAGAAACTCTTAAGAGTTCCTCCGTATCACTGACAAGCATCAGAACCTCCCGGAATACCGTGTACTGCGTCATGACTGAGGGAAACGGTGTCATCACCGAAGGTCTCCGTGCGACAATAAACACTCCTTCATCTTTCGACCAGACAGTCGTCCTGAAAGCTGACCCGTCGCTTGTCGAAAGCTATGCCGCAGAAACAGGAAGGGAATACCTCCCGCTTCCGGAGACATTCTACAGTTTCGAGAACGGAGGTGCGCTTGTACTGTCCGCAGGCAAGACCTCGTCTGACCTTGTAAGGCTGACCTGCCGGGCGACCAACTCCTTGGGCAACAGGATAAAGGCTGGTCATTATCTTCTCCCGGTGGTCGCGGCTGCTTCCGCCGGAGAGATGTCAAGGGATGTCGTCTATTATGACATCACAGTCAGGGAGAAGTTCGAGGAAGGGCTGCCGCTCTTTGACGACCTTCTGATGGTGTTCTATCTAAACACATCACAGTATGACCCACGGCTAATAACGGACTATAATGTCCTAAGAATGGACTATAGCGATTACAGCGAAACTTTGATGACAATCGGTAATCTCATCAATCTGCGCAAGACGACCGTCACCTATGAGCCGGCGACAGGGAGGGCATTGCTGAACCTTAGTTCCGATATGAAATATGTGCTGGACAACTACACGACACATATCCTCCCTGTACAGGAGACAGAACGCAGGGTCTGTCTGTCCATTGAGGGCGGAAATACCGGTCTTGGCTTCTGCAATATGACTGACGCACAGATAGAGGACTTTGCCGTACAGGTAAAGCAATTGTTCGACACCTACAGTCTTGACGGAGTGAACCTTTGGGACCGTAACTCCGGGTACGGTAAGGAGGGAATGCCTCCAATGAACACAACTTCCTATCCTAAATTGGTCAAGGCCCTGAGGGAAGTGCTTGGCCCGGACAAGTTGCTGACCTTGACTGACTATGAAGAGCCGACGGAGTATTTCTGGGACACGGAAGCCACTGGAGGAATAAAGGTCGGGGAATATCTTGACTACGCCTGGACAGGCTACTGCGATGAGGACTATCCTTTTGAAATCGTTGACCCTTACCATCCTGACGATCCGAATGTCAGCAAAGAGCACATCAGGAAGCCTATCGCCGGTCTGGATGCCATCAAATACGGCTGCATAAATGCTCCTTGGCAAAAAGGGACCTCGGACATAAAACTTTGGGATTCAAATGCCATGAAATTCATGGAATGGAACAAATCAGGTTATGAAAAGTCCAACGTATTGCTACATGCTGATATGAGGACCAATCTTCAAGATGCGTATGAAATGTCTTGGGATCCGGCATATGCCATGAGATGTATGATGGATAATTCCATAGATTATGGTGGAACTATCAATTTTACGCGCGACATAATGGATCTGCAGACGTTGGAAGACGGAAGGAACGGCTATGGTAAATGGTCAAAGTGTTGGTAAATAAGCACTTAATTATAAACATTAAATCTTTTCAATTATGAAGACCAAATTTTTCTTCGCATCTCTGGCAGCAGCTGCCGGAATGCTGATTTCTTGCAACAAGGAAATGACTCCTTCTGTTCAGGACACAGATGAGACAACCCCGATGACCAAGGCTTACGGTGACAAGACACCTGTCGTCACTGCCTACATTGAGACCAATGACACCAACCCTCTCAATGCCGGAGATTACTTTGATGAGAATGGTGAGCCTTTCTTCGATATCGTGGAATTGTTCGCATCCAACATCCACAAGGAGACGGTGAACGGTCAGGTTCGTCCTACCCTTTACCTCAATGACAAACTTACTCCGGTTCTTGAGGGAACGGGCGTAACCACTTATGTGCGTCCTCTTCGGGAGGTTGGAATCAAGGTCCTCCTTACCGTCCTCGGGGACTGGCAGGGAGTCGGTGTAGCCAACATGACCGACACTCAGGCTGAACAGTTCGCAGAGATACTTGCATACGCGGTTGAGAAATATGGTCTTGATGGTATCGGTTTCGACGACGAGTATGCCAACTATTCTGGTTCTCTTGTCAGCGGTTCATTCGGCAACATAATCACAAAACTCCATGCGAAGCTCCCTGCAGACAAACTGATTACGGTATTCGCCTATGGCTATACAAACCAGATCAACTCGGCAGCCGGCGCACTGATTGACTATGCCTACACTAACTTCACTTATTGGAACGGAACTCCAGGCATTTCAGGTGTAACAAAAGACAGATGGGCCCCGATAGCCCTGAATCTCGGCAATACTTATAGCAGTTCGACTTTGAATACTATAAGAAGCAATTCAAAGAAGGCGAAGGATGAAGGCTATGGTGCAATCATGACCTTCAATCTCCGTAGGTCATCAGAAGTGGATCCTATGCCAGTTCTTCAGGCAATCTCTGACGGAATTGGTTGCGGTGAATTGTCGTGTGACAACGGTAACAGGGCTCGCACAGCTGGCTCCGTATCTACCGGATATACCTTAACTTATTCAGAAGCTACCGGTAATTAACATTTAATCGGTGTCGTGCCGATATGAATGTAATATCGGCATGACACCTTATATAAGATAAAATGAAACTCGTAACAAAAATAATTCTATCGTGTATGCTCATCCCGCTACTGTTTTCAGCAGTGAGCTGCACCTACGATGATACCGAGCTCAAAAACAAAGTGGACAACCTCGACAAACGCCTCACTGAACTCGAACAGGCGGTCAAGAGCATCAATGACAATGTTGGCTCACTCATGACCATAGTGAACGCCCTTGAAAAAGAGGTGAAAATCGACAAAGTCGTTGATTTGGAAGACGGCAGCGGCCATGTCATCATGTTCACTGACGGAAGCAGCATAACCGTCACAAACGGCAAAGACGGAGCTGATGGAGATGACGGAGAAACTCCTGTTATCAGTATCGGCAAGGATGTGGACGGGATTTACTATTGGAAGGTCAACGGTGAATGGCTGCTCGACGCCGGCAACAAGATTCCAGCGACTTCCAAGACTGAGATTCCTCAGATCAGGGTCAATGAGACCACAGGCAACTTCGAACTTTCCTTTGACGGGGAGAACTGGCAGGACATAGGTTCAGCCGGTGGAGCCGGCATATTCAAGGATGTGATTGATGGAGAAGACGAAGTGATATTCATCCTTTCCGGTGACAAGGAGCCTATAGTGATACCTAAGGCACAGAAATTCGCCCTTAGTGTGGAAAGCACATCAATCCCTGTGGATGTTCCTGGCTCTACCATTTTTGTAAGTTTTACCGTCGTATATCCGGACAGCGGTACCACTGTGGACGCCATTGCTACTGGAGGCGTCAAAATAGAGCAGTTTATGTCCCAGACCATTGGCGATGAAATAAAGGGTCAGGTAAGCATCACCCTCCCGGAAACTCTTACAGATGACACCAAGTTGTTCCTGTTCGCAGTGAACAGCAAGGGTACCCCTTCCATGCGAATCCTCTCATTTGAACAGGGAGAAATCTCTGTAACTGTAAATGGAGAATTGAATTTACCGGCCACAGGTGGCGAAATTACTCTGTTTGTTCAGACCAATTATAACTACAGCATTGAGACCCCAGACTGGATAACCTCCTCTATAAAAGTCCTGACAAAGGCTGTACGAGACGAATCAATAACATTGGCAATCGCTGAGAACAAGGATGCGACAGAGCGCAGAGCGACAATAAGTTTTGTTGACGGAATAACAGTCCGTTATTCTCTTACAGTGACCCAGAAGGGTGCAGAGGTAGATATTCCTGGCTATAAAGGTCCTATAGAAGACTGGAAAGATGACGGCAGCATTGATTTTTAAAAGATATTCCATCTTATTTGGATATATATGCTTCATTAAAACTAATTTATTATGAAGACCAAATTTTTCTTCGCATCTCTGGCAGCAGCTGCCGGAATGCTGATTTCTTGCAACAAGGAAATGACTCCTTCTGTTCAGGACACAGATGAGACAACCCCGATGACCAAGGCTTACGGTGACAAGACACCTGTCGTCACTGCCTACATTGAGACCAATGACACCAACCCTCTCAATGCCGGAGATTACTTTGATGAGAATGGTGAGCCTTTCTTCGATATCGTGGAATTGTTCGCATCCAACATCCACAAGGAGACGGTGAACGGTCAGGTTCGTCCTACCCTTTACCTCAATGACAAACTTACTCCGGTTCTTGAGGGAACGGGCGTAACCACTTATGTGCGTCCTCTTCGGGAGGTTGGAATCAAGGTCCTCCTTACCGTCCTCGGGGACTGGCAGGGAGTCGGTGTAGCCAACATGACCGACACTCAGGCTGAACAGTTCGCAGAGATACTTGCATACGCGGTTGAGAAATATGGTCTTGATGGTATCGGTTTCGACGACGAGTATGCCAACTATTCTGGTTCTCTTGTCAGCGGTTCATTCGGCAACATAATCACAAAACTCCATGCGAAGCTCCCTGCAGACAAACTGATTACGGTATTCGCCTATGGCTATACAAACCAGATCAACTCGGCAGCCGGCGCACTGATTGACTATGCCTACACTAACTTCACTTATTGGAACGGAACTCCAGGCATTTCAGGTGTAACAAAAGACAGATGGGCCCCGATAGCCCTGAATCTCGGCAATACTTATAGCAGTTCGACTTTGAATACTATAAGAAGCAATTCAAAGAAGGCGAAGGATGAAGGCTATGGTGCAATCATGACCTTCAATCTCCGTAGGTCATCAGAAGTGGATCCTATGCCAGTTCTTCAGGCAATCTCTGACGGAATTGGTTGCGGTGAATTGTCGTGTGACAACGGTAACAGGGCTCGCACAGCTGGCTCCGTATCTACCGGATATACCTTAACTTATTCAGAAGCTACCGGTAATTAACATTTAATCGGTGTCGTGCCGGTATGAATGCAATATCGGCATGACACTTTTTCAAAAAACAGAAAATGAGAAACAAGTTAATACATATTTTCCTGATAGCATTTGTTCTCGGTTCTTGTGAACAGATTGAGAATCCGGGAATAAAGGATAAAGTGGAGCCAAATGCTTTTTGCGTATATCTTTCGGATGTCACTACAAAAACCGCAAATGACGGCATATCAACAAAATGGGTTGAAGGAGACGCCATAAACCTATTCCATGCAATCACCAGTACTAATAATTATATCAATGACAATTCCTTCATTTGCGACAATGTCCCTGCAAACAAGTTTTCAGGGACTTTGGCTGAAGAGTTGAACGCTGATTCGAATTATGACTGGTATGCTTTTTATCCGAGCATAAATACAACCAATGGCGACACTCCCGTCAAATTTTCAAAATATATAGGCAGGACTGAAATGTCGTCATTTGCCGGGAAAGTGACTCAGGCTGGTAATAACAGTATGGCTCATCTCGCTGTAGGTAAGGATGGATTTCCGGTAGTCGGCTTTGTAAACAATATCCCTGCTTCCGAATTTCCTACCATTCCGATGAAGAATGTTGCATCCGTAATATGTGTGAATGTTACAAATACTTTGTCAGAACCGATAGTCATAAATAGTGTGGACTTGGTGGCCCCAAAGCCTATTGTCGGTAATTTTAGTATTGAATTGACCGGGAATGACATTGTTGCCAGTGGCGCAGGACAGGAGCTCATTCGTCTTGAAGTGGCGGAAGGTTCTCAGATTGCAGGCGGCGAAAGCGCTAAATTCTATATAGGGGTTGCGCCTTTCACAGTGACTTCAGGTGAGGAAATGCTGCTCTATGTAAATGCTGCTATTGGAGAAAAGACCGTCTCTCAAAGAATTGCTAAGGTATTCGATGGAGAGACCCCTTTCAAGTCGGGATTCATCAAGACTTTCAATGTCAGCTATGCTCAGACAGATGTCGTGCCTGTCAAAGTCAATAAATCAGATTTCCAGACTCTCAACCTTGGTCAGACATCTACCGCTTTCAAGGCCGGCCGTGAACATTACTCTTTTGACGGCTGGAAGCTTTTGACCGGAGCTGTTGTAGGTCCGACTACATTCACAGACGGTTCACTTAAAGATCTGGCAGCTGTCATCTGTGGTGGAACCGCCCAGACAGGTGTCCTTACCTCTCCTTTTATTGCAGATGGATGCGGAACACTGAAGTTTAAATATGGTGTGTACAACAACAATGAAAAAATAAGATTCCGGATTGATATCAAGAATGCAGCCGGAGAAGTTGTACAGACTGAAACGGTTGAGAATCTTGAACCAACAATGTCAACGGCAGCTGAGTATTCAAAGGAGTTTAATGTCTCAGGCGTATTCCAACTTGAGTTTACCAACCTATGCCCGTCAGGGGTCAAAAATAGAAAAGACCGTGTGGCAATCTTTGATATAGAGTGGACCAGCGTTCAATAAAACAATAATTCCACTTCATCGAATCATTTATATTCTGAAGTGGAATTTATATTCAAAAACAGCCGGTAAGATAGATTTTACAAAATTTTTCTAATATGTATTAACTCAGAAGTCTGTCTCTCCGGCTGTAACTTATTTTAGCTATTCAAACTACAATAAATGCGGCATCCCAGAATAATCCGAACATATTTGTCGGCATTATATTATACAAAAAAAGGCACGACCTCCACCAGGCGCTCCAAGTATACCACTACTCAAACGACATTGGTGAGAAATCGTGCCATTTTGCACGTCTTCACCTATCAAACCTGTCATTTGAACATCATTGTGGTATTTCGGAACGTCAACCGACAGGTGCGGCAATATTCTAATCAAAAAAGATTAAATTACCCACTTTTAATAAGCAAATATGGTAAATATTTACTACAAACCAATTTATTTATGAAAAAGTATTTAATAATTACAACTTTGGCAACGATGTGCCTTTCCTTTTCGTGTACATCAATGGAAGATCCGGAAAAATTATCACACCAGGATCCTGCCGAACAACTTGGGACTAAAGCATACGGAGACAAGAGCCCCAAAATTATCGCTTATGTTGAGACTAATGACACAAACCCTCTCAATGCCGGTGACTATTTCACTGAAGACGGGGAGCCATTTGTTGATATAGTAGAACTGTTCGCCGCTAATCTCTGGAGGGAAACTGTTGGTGGGGCAGTTCGTCCTGTCCTTCATCTGAATGACAAACTCACGAATATCCTTGAAAATAGTGGAGTAGACATGTATGTCAAGCCTTTGCAGGAAATGGGCATCAAAGTGTTGCTGACGGTTATCTGTGACTGGACAGGATTGGGCTTTGCTAATATGAATGATACGCAAGCTCAGCAATTCGCGGAGATTATGGCGTTTGCCGTTGAAAAATACGGTCTTGACGGTGTCGGGCTGAATGATGAATATGCAAATTATCAAGATTCTCTTGTAGATGGTTCTTTCGGAAACATCATAAAAAAGCTGCATGCCCTTCTCCCTCCTGACAAGCTTATAACCACTTTTGAATGGGGATATATTGATAGTAGCCAAATAAACTCCGAAGCCGGTGCACTCTTGGACTATGCATACACTGGATACACATATTGGAACAAAACTTCGTCAATCGCAGGCATGACGAACGACAGGTGGGCACCAAGTTCTTATTTGCTTGGCAATACATATTCTAATTCTACTCTTAATCTTATAAATTATGTATCTAAAAGAGCATCAGATGAAGGTTATGGTGCAATCATGACATTCAACATCCGCCGGTCATCCGACGTTGACCCGATGCCTGTTTTTCAAGCTATGTCTGACGGCATCGGCTGTGGTACACTTTATTGTGATGACGGAGATCGGGCACGTGATGTCGTAATTGTGCCATATGGATATAATATAACTTATAGCGACATACAATAATATGAAATTAATTAACAACACTGAAAACAACAGCCATTATGATGTCATGATGGCTGTTGCAAAAGAATCCGATGAACTGATTATCGCCAGCCCTTTCTGCTTTAACGACTTCAGACCATTTACCGATGACTTGGCTAGTAACAGCGGCATCAGATCCGTCACATTTATAACAACGCTGAAACAAGACGAACTCCTGAGCAAAATAGAAGCGCTAATGTCATTTTCAATAGAAATGACCGCACATATGATTGATTGGAAAATCTACATAGACAATAGACTACATGGGAAAGTATATATCTTCAGGAAATCCGGAGACTATGCCGGAGCGATAATCACATCTGCGAACATTACGACCAAAGGACAGAAGACAAACCACGAATGGGGATGCCTGACAAGAGAAAAGAACCAGATTGAATCTTTACATAGACAACTTGTATATGACACTGAATATGAGGCGGACAGAAACCAGCTTGAGATGATTATGAAACGCGTAGAAGACTATAAGCAGAATCATGAAATTCCGGGGCAGGTGCAAATACCCGATATTGATATCGATGATATAGTCAATCCTATTGATATTTCAGCAGGGACAAGATTTTTCATCAAGCCTGTAGGTTATACGGGACATAAAATATATGACGGGGATTATTCTAACGAGGATGAGCAATATTTCTCAAAGAGACGTCCTCAATCTGTCCGGAAAGGCGATATCCTGATAGCGTATGGAGTAGGTTCCAGAAAGATAATATCCGCATTTCAGGTTCTGTCTGGGCCATATAATACGGGCAAACCAGATGACCGATGGCCGTGGTATTTTGAGGTCAGGAATCTTACTCCGGAACTTGGACGGAACTGGCCCTGCAAGAATTTGTTCATAACCGACATAGTACGTAAGTATGTGGAGGCTTCTGATCAACCTGTGACCGAAAACGGAGGGAAAAATTTGAATGGACTGAGGTACGGCTCCGATAAGATTCAACTTACGGACGAGTTTGGCAGATACCTGTTTCAGAAAGTGTGTAAAGAAAATCGGGAATAGATGACTATTACAAGAACAAGGCACATTTCAAACGGATAGAGAAGAAAACAGTTATGGGTAAAACTCAATCAAATCCCCAAAAGAGACTACTGGTTTCAACAATCAGCCGGGATACCTTTGATACGCTTGCAGAACCGTCAAAGTCACAAGGCTATTCCAAGGGAAAGATTATAGGCATTCTTGTCAAATGGTATTTGAAAAGTTTGGCCGCGTGGGGAAAACTCCTCCCAATTGTCCTGACAGCGGGAATCTGCCTTTCCTGTGCAGACCTTACCATCAGAGATGAAGAAGAAGGACGCCATCCACAGTCGTCGGCAGCCTTTGCCGGGCTTTGCGCCGAAAATACAAGCGGACAGTCGCTGATAGAAGAAGGTGTCCGCACACTTTCTATCTTATCCAATCAGATTGACACGACAAAAATGAAGGAACCTGCATTCAAGATGATTCTCACAGCAACGGGAGACTACGCATATCGCCGCCCACAAGACGGAATCTATGTCGTCCCTATCGGTTGCTTGCGACCATAGTCCACCACTTCCCAATACCCGGGCTTGTCTTTCCCTCTGTTATATTTCCATTTTGGAGCTTCCGTGACGACTCATAAAGTATATGACGCATGGGGTCGCAACTGATATTCACGACTCATGACACCAATCTTCTTGACAACAAGTTCCTTCGTCGTGATCAGATATGGTTTACCGAGAAGGATGAGACGGCATGTACCGGAGTTCACATATAAGAAGGGCGGAGATGTGATGTATGACATCCTCCGGAAATACGGAAGTCAAGAAAATGCAGTATTGAGGGCACAAAATCTTAGATTGACTTATTCCGGAACTGATTATGCTTCACACAATCCATGTACTACCGTGGATATTCTGCTGGACAAGCTAAAGAAATAGAGGTGTTTTTACCTATGGCATTTCCAGGCATTTTGTGCCGGATAGTGGTAATTTATGGAATATGATAGGCTTTGGATGTCCCATCGTATTTATTTTGAATAATTTAAAACACTATAAAGGCGAAGGCAAATGTGTACAACTCAATGACGACATACTTGACACGTTTGTTTCCTGCTACTTCAGGAACCAGTTCCGGGCAGAGATAATTTGTATGTCCTTGCCTTTGTAGTTTACCTGCTCATCAGTGTCCCAAGTCACAAGAATCAGGTTATTGCACTTTAACTCCTCCGATGCGATAACCAAGGCGCCGAATTCCCTGCTACGGGTTTTGGGCTTGGAGATTTCGTAAGCAACCTGTATCAGTGAACCGACCGTCGTGCCCTTTTTGGTAACGAAGTCAATTTCTTTTCCGTTTGCAGTGTGATAGTAGAATAGCTCGTTCTTCTTAATATCATACCCCCTTCTCATGAGTTCCACGAAAACCATGTTTTCGAGCTGTCTGCCACTGTTCGCAGATAGTTCCAGTGACCGTGCCAGCACGAATCCGGTATCTACTACATACACTTTCCGGTCGGCTTTCTTCATTTCCTTCAGTTTCCGGTTGAATCGGGGAAGGAGGTAGAACAGATAGGGCTCTTCCAGATAGTTGCAGAATTTTTTGGCGGTAGTAACGCTGCCAAGATTCAGATCCCCGGCAATGCCTGTGAAACTGAGCGGATTGCTGTAGTTGGTGATTAGGTAATCGGCAAGATCATAGAGTTCCGTAGTCTTGCGAATCTTATGGCGCTTTGCGACGTCCTTAAGGACAATGGAGTCGAAGAGCGATCCCATATAGGCCTGCTCTATCTCCCTAGTCCTTACGATTTCAGGATAACCACCATTTTTAAGATAGTCCTCCATCGCATTTGAGAGCGCGGCTTCTTCTGCAGGCAGTTGAGGCTGCATGTTTACTTCCGTGTATTTGAGCGTTTCCTTCATCGAGAAAGGAAGCATCAGGGTTTCGACATAGCGGCCTGTGAGCAAAGTGGCCATCTCACTGGAAAGCAGATTGGCATTGGAACCGGTTATCAAGAGGTTTACACCCCTGCGATAGAGGGTGGTCACCCATGTATCCCAACCTTCGAGATTCTGGATTTCGTCAAGAAGGAGATATTCATATCCGGGATAAACTTCCGACAAGGCCTTCATTACTGCATTCTCTTCAAAATGGGATAACAAAGAAGAGTCATCGAAATTCAGATAGGCGTAATTCTTCCCCCGGAGCATCTGAAGGGCAAAGACAGACTTTCCTGCACGACGTGGCCCGGTTATCAGTTTAATGAGGCCTGAGCCTAGAAGCGCATCTGTACCCGCTATCTCTTTTCTCGTCTGATAGTCTTTGGAGGCGAGCATATCCCGCTCCGCTTTCTGCTGAAGAATTATGTTTTTCATGCACTATTTACTTTGTACTGCGCAAAAATAGCGAATTTTATGCAATACGCAAAATATTTTGAATAAAATTGGGGTTAGTGTTTTTCCAAATCCTGCTTCCGCTCAGAGAAATTGCTTTCTTGCCTTCAATGGCACATAGATTCCATTAGCCCGAACTATTTTGATTCTTGATTAGCCCATTGGTTTCTGTAGGCTTCAAAATTTTCGTCCACAAATAAACTGTTACCTTTGTGCTTGGCATCACCTTGAAGCTGAAGAATATCCATGCTGGCAGGGTGTATTATATTATACTTTCTTGCTAATGAATTGAGTATTCAGGGGCTAATGATGCAAAACGTATAATATAATACACTTTTATCGTTCATGTTCTGGGGAAATTTACTACATTTGCAGAAAGTATGATAAATTGGACTTATGAACTTACGAGAAGTGATTAAAGCCCGCAGGAAGGTGCTTTGCATATCACAGCAGGATCTTGCTGAAATGTCGGGCATCAGTCTCCCGACAGTGAAGGATATAGAGCGCGGGCTTGCAAACCCGTCACTGTCAACCATCTCAAAGTTGCTTGATGTACTTGGTTTGGAAATAGTGTACCGTGTGCGTCAGAAAATTTGATAACCAGAATTACCGATTATGAGACAGTTGGAAGTTTATATGAACAACCATAAGGCCGGATTGTTGACAGAGCTCCGCCATGGCAAAGGATATTCATTCTGCTACTATCCAGAATATCTGGCAACCGGCATGCCGCCAATATCAGTTACTCTTCCGAAAAGAGTAGAGGCATACGAGTCTGAGCTTCTGTTTCCTTTGTTTTCAAATATGTTGCCCGAAGGGGCCAATAGAAAGATTATCTGCCGGTCATTCAGAATCGATGAAAAAGATTTCTTCGGTATGCTTATGGCTATGGCGGATAGAGATTTCATAGGGGCCGTCAATGTTAAAACTGTAGAGAAATGATGGAATTGCATAGCTGCCCATCCCTTCTTACGGATGGATATACTACATATTGTCCAAAGGCGATAAAGCTTCTGTTCGACGGGAAGCGTGTCAGCTATGTACTGAACTTCAACATAGATGAATTCCGAAATACCGGAGAAATCGCGGAAGCCATGAAAAGGATTTCAGTATCCGGTGTCCAGGAAAAATTTCCTGCAATCATTGATAATGGTCAGATACGCATAATCAATGATGACGAGCGCTCTACCTATATCCTTAAACCTGCACCTTGGGACCCCACGCTTATAGATCGCAAGTTTATACCGGTAAATGAGAACCTTACGATGCAGATTGCTTCTCAGGCATATGGCATTGTCACTGCCGCTAACGGTTTGTGTTTCACTGAGAATGGACAGAGGGTATATATCACAAAACGCTTTGATGTTTTGCCGGATGGAAACAAACTGGCTATGGAGGATTTTGCGGCTGTGGCAGGCAGGAATGAACAAAATGAAGGCGAGGAATTCAAATATGCAGGATGTTTCGAAGATATCGCAGTTGCAATAAGAGAGAATGTGTCCGCTTGGATGGTTGATATGGAGAGATTCTTCGAGCTTGTAGTATTCAACTATATATACGCAAACGGAGATGATCATTTGAAGAACTTTTCACTTGTCCTCCAAGGTGAAGATTATCGTCTTGCGCCTGCATACGACCTTCTCAATACCAGCCTTCATGTGAACGGGGATGACCTGGGGCTCAATGGTGGTCTGTCTCCAAATATCATTAAGAGTGATGTCTATGCGCAGACCGGTCATCCTTGCCGTTTGGATTTCGAAAGATTCGCAGAAAGGATAGGAATTGTGAAGCTACGTGCTAAGAAAATACTTGATAAATATGTAAGTCTTCCTGAGAAATCTCTTGAGTTGATAGACAGAAGTTTCCTCCCTGATAAACTGAAAAGAAAATACATCAGAATTGTAAATGAGAGGATTGCGAGGTTTGTCAGAGAGTCCGAGTAACTAATTTCGCTATATTGTTGTGGACACGCTCAATTGTATGAGAATTTTCGCCGCTTCCCAGAGTGATAAGTGCGTAAAAAGGTCGTCCGTGGTCTTGGTACTGGCAAGGCAACCGCATCAAATTTTAGCATTGAGTAGTATTTCTTTGAGATAATCCTGAGACAATGCTGCTCGGAAAATGACGGAATTTTTAGTAACTTTGTTCTCCTTAACAAAAGATGAATTATGTCCTTCGTACACCTTCACGTCCATACCCAATATTCGATTCTTGATGGCCAGTCTTCTATCGAAAACCTGTTCAACCGAGCCGAAGAGCTTGGTATGCCCGGTCTTGCGATCACTGACCACGGCAACATGTACGGAGTGAAAGAGTTTTTTAAGTTCGCGGCGAAGCACCCTTCCGTAAAGCCTATCATCGGATGCGAAATCTACGTGTCCAAGGGAGACCACAAGGTAAAGGAGAAGGGCTATTACCACCTTATTCTGCTGGCCAAGAACTACAACGGGTACAAGAACCTTATGAAGATTGTGTCCACCGGACATATCGAGGGTATGTACTACAAGCCGAGGGTTTCGCACGAGGTCATTGAAAAGTATCACGAGGACATCATCTGTTCTTCTGCCTGTATGGCAGGAGAGATTCCGAGAATGATTCTCGACGGCAATATCGCAGGCGCGGAAAAGGCCATAGAGTGGCACAAGAGGGTGTTCAAGGATGACTATTATCTGGAGGTGATGCTGCACAAGACGGAGGTTCCTGGACTTTCGCTCGAGGTGTATGAGAAGGAGAAGGAGTACGACGAGGTCATCTTCGACCTGGCCGAAAAGCATGGCGTGAAGGTCATCGCGACCAATGACGTCCACTTCGTGCGCAAAGAGGACGGCCCCGCCCATGACAGGCTTATCTGTCTGACTACCAATGCATACATTGACGATATCGACCGCCTCAGATATACCCAGCAGGAGTATCTGAAGACCGAGGAGGAGATGGCGGCATTGTTCCCGGACCATCCTGAGGTCATCACCAATACGCTGGAAATCTGCGACAAGGTGGAGAACTACACCATCGACCGCGGACACGTCTTGCCGAAATTCGAGATTGACAAGGACTTCCTCGATGACATCGACACTTATCTTGAGAAATACAAGGGTGTCATAGACGCCGGACGCAATGACGAGAAGGGCAATGACCGTGGCGAGGAATTCCGTCATTCGGTCGCGTTCCTGTGCCATCTGTGCTACAAGGGTGCGCAGGAGAGGTACGGGGATGTTCTGGATGATGTCACTGCGGACCGTCTGGATTTCGAGCTCAAGACCATCTCCAGGATGGGTTTCCCTGACTACTTCCTCATCGTGCAGGACTATATCGCGGCAGCCAGGGCTCAAGGTATATCTGTAGGTCCGGGCCGTGGTTCCGCTGCCGGTTCAGCCGTAGCTTACTGCTTGGGTATCACCAATTTGGACCCTATCAAGTACGACCTCCTGTTCGAGCGTTTCCTGAATCCGGAGCGTGTGTCAATGCCTGATATTGATGTGGACTTCGATGATGACGGACGTTATCGTGTCATCCAGTATGTGCAGGACAGATATGGTGTCGATCATGTTTCCCATGTCATCACGTTCGGTACGATGGCCGCAAAGGGTGCCATCAAGGATGTGGCCCGTATCAGCCGGCTTCCTCTGGATGAGTCCAACAGACTTACGAAGATGATTCCGGACAAGCCTATCACGGTCACGGAGACCAGCGAGGTGGAACTGAAGGATGGCGAGGAGCCGGATGAGGGCGATAAAGTCGTGGAAAAGGACGGGAAGCGTTTCAAGATCGTCAAGAAGGATGTCGAAAAGAAGGCCACCCTGAAGAACTGCGTAAAGTACATTCCTGAGCTGAAGAATGAACTGGAGAACGGTTCCGAACTGGTAAGGGAGGTGCTCAAATACGCATTGCAGCTCGAGGGATGCATCAGGCAGATCGGCATCCATGCCTGCGCGATGATTATCGGACGAGGCAATCTTACTGATTATATTCCGATTACGCTCGGTGAGGACAAGGCCACGGGGCAGAAGGTGTGGGTATCCCAGTACGAGGGTTCGTTCATCGAGGACGTGGGTATGCTCAAGATGGACTTCCTGGGACTCAGGACATTGTCCATCATAAAAATCTGCCTGGCAGAAGTAAAGAAGCGGTTCGGAATCGACATTGACATAGAAAAGATTCCTATCGACGACCCGAAGGCTTACGAGATCTATTCGAACGGCGATACGAAGAGCGTGTTCCAGTTCGAGTCTCCTGGAATGATGGAGTGGCTTCAGAAGCTGCATCCTGAGCGTTTCGAGGACCTTATCGCGATGAATGCGCTGTACCGTCCGGGCCCGATGGACTATATTCCTTCGTTCGTTGCCAGAAAGCGAGGAGAGGAGCCTATCACATACGACCTTCCTGCCATGGAGGAGTTCCTGAAGGAGACTTATGGTGTCACCGTCTATCAGGAGCAGGTGATGCTTATCTCCCAGAAGGTGGCGGGGTTCTCGAAAGGTAAGGCGGACAAGCTCCGTAAAGCGATGGGCAAGAAGAAGATAGACATTCTCCAGTCGCTTTATGGAGAGTTCATCGAAGGCGGAAAGAAGAACGGACACCCTGAGGATGTGCTGAAGAAGATATGGAAGGACTGGGAGAAGTTCGCTTCTTATGCGTTCAACAAATCGCACGCTACCTGCTATGCCTGGGTAAGTTACCAGACGGGCTGGCTCAAGGCGCATTATCCTTCCGAGTTCCAGGCTGCCAACCTCAGCATGAACAAGAACAACATGACTGAGATCCAGGCCATTATGGCGGACTGCAAGAAGCACCATATCCGGGTTCTGAATCCGGACGTGAACGAGAGCGAGTCGAACTTCACCGTAAACAAGAACGGGGACATCCGTTTCGGAATGGGCGGAATGAAGGGGTTCGGAGCCAATATCGTGGACGCCATCGTGCAGGAGCGTACTGAACATGGCCTGTTTGAAGACATATATGACTTCTGCGTCAGGATGTCCGGCGTGGTAAACCGCAAATCGATGGAAGCGCTGGTGAATTCAGGTGCGTTCGACTCTTTCGGCATATCCAGGTCGCAGTATTTCCTCGCCGGAAAGAACGGCCTCCAGTATCTGGATGACCTTATGAGTTACGGACAGGTTACCAGGCAGAATGCGGAAGATGATGCGGCGTCTCTTTTCGGTGACGCTGAGGAACTGAAAATAGAGAAACCGGAGCCACCTGCATTGACCATAGAGCCTGACATTCTGGAAGTGCTTCAGAGAGAGAAGGATGTGGTGGGAATGTACCTCTCTGACCATCCTCTGAAGAAATATGAATTCGAGTTGGAGAATTTCACGAACTGCAAGATGGCTGAACTGGGTGACCTGATTGCCGACTGCGACAAAAACAGACAGACGGCGCAGGTAGCATTGGCCGGACTCGTCACATCCGTGGAAACCAAGATTTCAAGGAACGGAAAGCCGTTTGCCAAGGTGAACGTGGAAGACTTTTCCGGCATATATGAATTCGCATTCTTCGGCAAGGATTATGAAAATTTCATGAACTACCTGCATGAGCACACGGCCATCTACATTGAAGGAGAGATCTGCGAGAAATATTTCCTAAAGCCGGAAGAAATCACTGCCGGCAAGAAGGCGCCTTACACATTCAAGGTGAAGAAAATCAGCCTTTTGGGAAATGTGGCGGAAGACCGTCTAACAGGCTTTGCAATAGAGATGCTGGCAAACGACATCACCCCTGAACTGCGTCATAGGCTCGTGCATCTGGTCAAGGAATACTCGGGCAAAATCCCGCTTTCAATGATTGTCTTCGACCCGGTTACGAACTATATCGTGGAATTCATTTCCAGGAAGTACCACATCACGGTCAGCGCGGATTTCATACTGCAGCTCAATGAGCTCGGACTCAAATACCGGGTTTCCCGCAAGAACTTGTCATCATAGACGAAGCTACAATATTCGCAATGACAGCCCTGAACCGCGCCAGAGAGCCTTTATCCTGAGGATGGACCCGATGAGTGAGGATTATCAGCGCTGTCCTGTTTTTCATGTCAATGACTATGGACGGGCCGGTGTACCCGGTGTGGCAGATTGTGCTCTCACGGTCGAACAAGTCGCCACGTGGACCGGAATGGGTACTGTGATGGTCCCAGCCCAATGCTCTGCCCACGCCGCCGTCAATATCTTCCGGAACACGGGCCATAAGGTCAATGGCGGCCGGCGAAAGTATACTGACGCCATTTGCGGTCCCTCCGTTCATTATTGCCGCACATATGACGCTCAGCCCCATCGCATCCGAAAAGACACCGGCATTGCCCGAATTCCCGCCGTTTATGCGCCTCGCAAGCGGATCGTGCACTTGACCGCAGAGAGGAGCGCCGTCAGGCTGCAGTTCCGTCGGCGCACAATATTTCAGGTCAATGACGGGAGTCTCCCCTACCGGCAGATATCCTGTATGCTTCAAGCCCAACGGACGGAACACGTTTTCCATAGCATAATCACAGAGTCTTTCTCCTGTAACTTTCTCGAGAATAGCCTGTAATGCAATGAAATTCAAGCAGCTGTACATAAACTTGGTGCCAGGGCAGAAATTGCGGCCGGCATTGTCCGAGATATATCTGACCAGTGAATCCGTCTGGTTCTCCCCATATTTTCCCACGAATGACTTTACATTCAGATAAGGGTCGATGCCGGACGAATGGGTAAGCAGATGCTCCACAGTAATATCTACCTTCCCATCTTCAGAGGTCCAGGGCCTGAAGCCTGGAATATAACGGCTTACGGGGTCATGGAGTCTCACTTTTCCCTGTTCTATCAGTTGCATGAATGACAATGTGGTGCCGACGCATTTGCTGCACGATGCCAAATCGAATACGGTCTCTTCCGTCATGGCGACAGTGTCAGGGACTACTGACTTGTTACCGAATGGCTTGATATACACCAACTTGTCTTCTTTAACCACCGCCACTACCGCCCCCGGTATCAGGCCTTCGGCAACAGCAGCATTGACAGTACTGTCGATGAGAGCAAGTCTGGAGGAATTCATTGACATGGACTCCGGCGAAGCTTTTTTCAATTCTCCCGTGAGGGATCTCCCTCGCGCTTCGCATGCGGACAAAAAGGAGACAGCCGCCAGAACGGCAGCTGTCAACCGATATATTTTTCTGCCTGTCATTAGAAAACAAGAACTGATTTTACAGGGTAATGGTCTGATATATAGGCTCTTTCATCATAAGGCTTTCTTATCACTTCGAAAAGAGTGCAGGCGTTGAAACCAGAATAATAGATATGGTCGATTACACCTTTGCTCCTGCCCCAACCATTGAAAGTGTCACCTTTGTCGGTCTTCACAGCCGTTTCGCGTGCGCTTGTCATCATATTGTTCAGGTCATTGAGAACCTCGTCGGCAGGAGTAACATTGAAGTCTCCTGTGAGAATCATAGGATAACCTTCCTTGTTCATTTCCTGTATCTTCTTGACAATCAGCACAAGGCCGTTTCTCTGGGCTTCACGTCCTTTGTGGTCGAGATGGGTGTTCACATAATAGAACTTCTTTCCGTTCTTCTTGTCTTTCAGGAGCGCCCAGGTGGCTGTTCTCTTGCAAGCTGCATCCCATCCCTTGGACGGTTTGTCAGGAGTTTCGGAAAGCCAATATGTTCCCCACTTCAACAGCTTGACTGTCTTGGTGTTATAAAATATGGACATATGCTCGCCCTTGCTCTTTCCGTCTTCTCTGCCGACGCCCACGCTCTTATATCCGTCGCAAAATTCATCGAGATACTTCACCTGGTAGTCATACGCCTCCTGCACTCCGAATATGTCCGGCATCTGGTCCATAATCATCATTGCTGAAGCCGGATAGCGGTACTGCCACGAATTGGTGCCGTCCTTGGCCTCTCCGTTCCTGATATTATAGGAAATCACTGACAATTCGTCAGGCGAGCCTGCATTTGCATAAAACGGCATCGCCATAACCAAAGCTGACGCAAGAGATAAAATTTTACTTGTAATCGACATGATATTGATATTGTTTTAGTTCCCAAATTTAATAATTAAGTGGCAGGAAAAAAACGTATTGATAAAGAATTAGATACCCGAAAGAAAAGGAATAAGTATTAAGGTGTCTTTCTGGGTCGAGAAAGTTTCTCTTGTTCGCAACTTTTATGGAATTTCTCAATTGCGTCTAACAAAGGCTGAATCCTTGGGTCCTTGCCTGTGTCAGGTGTGGCCTCTCCATATTGCTTATCATAGAGTGCTATACTTCCAGTTCTTATCAGTTCTTCATAGTTTTCAGGAATGAGGAAGGAAGCCCTTTCTCCGAGAACGCTTCGAAAACTATCGATATAGATTCGGAGCCCACCTTTATCCAGGTCCCCGAAATGGAGATATTGATTAGGAATCCTTTTAAGCCATTCAATCCATCTTCCGTAAGAATCCTTCCCATATGTTGCTCGATAGGTGAAAAGATAGGGCTTTTCAGCGTCAAATAGGTGGGCGTAATCCTTGATACGCATGAACGTGGCATAATTCTCTACACCAACGACAGTAATCTCAGGGTTGATTTCCAGGAGCGATTCATCGTCCACCTCGAAGCTGATTCCTTTCGGAGGATCAAGACGGAAAGGTTGACCATCAAAAAAAATATCAATCGGCCAAATTGCATTTAGCCGAATTCCTTTCATCACGTCGGTTCCAAACGCCTTTGTGTCATTGACGAGTTTAGCTGCGTCACTGCGGGTCGGATTGTTTCCAGCTTGTTTATCTTCCAGCACCTTCAGATATCCATCCAGATCTTCGGTCCCGCAAAGACGCTGAGTGAACCCTTTTATCTGGCTATTATTAGCAGATGAAAAGATGATTGTCCGCCTATCTCTTTTTGCCGAAACCAAGTGCTCTTCACGTAATCGTTTTGCCACTTTCTCGGAAAGAAAAGATGCCCGAATAGTACCGTCCTCCATCAAGGCTAAAAGCCCACGAAGATCTTTAAGACTAACTCTCTCTTTCATAGGATTCTTCTTCAACAGGGTTAAAGGACAGTATTTTCACGGAATTAGTGTATTCAGATCCTTGACGTTTCCAGAAGGTATAAGCGTTTCGGAAGCTTTCCTCTGTCCCATTCGGCAGGACCGGTGAGTTCGCAAGGATATATACACCCATTCGGTTAGCAAGGGCCATAAGAGAGTTGAAGTTGCTCGGCGAGAGGGTTGCTTGCTCATCGATCGGGCAGTGAACCATGAATCCTTGTCCGTCCTCCGCGCATCTCTTCCTGATGTTTGTCAACAGAAGCAGATAAAGGAGATTCTTGAAGATGGTGTCAATACCGTTCGAACCCATGTCCTTGATATCTCTTCTGCGCCCGGACCGGTTGAGACCTTCATCGACCTCAATATATAAAGTAAACATGTCTTTTAGGTCAATCTGCTCATTACTGTTCTTGGCAAGATTCCCGGCGATATCCTGAATGAAGGAAATAAACTTCTTGTTGAAAGAAGACCCATCGAGAAAGTTCCTGTCAATGCCGTCACCTTTGCAATAATCCTCATGGATATCAATGGAACGCTTTATCAAGGCAATCAAGTCAGAACCGACATCCTCTACCGAGAGCTCAATGCGCTTGATTACGTCGGTGAAGTTATACTCACGGAAGAGCCGGTTAATGCCGCTTACTGTGTCACGGACCTTCTTGATATCTGTTTCATAGTCCGAAGCCTGATAGGCAATGCCGCTGACAAACGGAACGGCGGCTAAATTCCAGGCTTTGCAGTGTTCCTGAATGAGATCCTCCGTGATGAACTCATACACGTCTTTCTGGGCCCGTGGGTCTTCTCCAATATCCTGACAGGAGTAAGAGGCTGGGAAGAATTGCTGGAGGCCGAACTCCAAGAGGTTGTTCCTGAATGTAGACCAACAAAGGTTCAGAATATTAGTCTGGCTTTCCAAACGCCCCTTGGTCCCTTTGTCCCGTTCCACGATAGCCTCGGCAGTGAAGTCCGTTTCAATGGGTTCCGCCTTTTCAAAGTCCTCTGTCCGGTTCTCAAAGAAATAATTTTTGACAACACTAACCTGTTTATTCAACTCTTCGATTTCTTCTTCCCTCTCCTTGACTGTCTTTTGCTTTTCCTCCGCCGTTTTGTCCTCTTCAGTCATTTTCGCCTTCTCGTCTTCTTCGTTCTTCCTGATGGATTCCGACAGGCTGGAAAGAGAATCAGCCCACTCGCTCTCGTGGTCGAAATAGTCGGCCTTGTCTTTCAGGTAATTGTGATAGGCGAGTTCATTATCAGAGATGGTCTTCACATCTTTAGAGAGATTCTCTATCTCGTCTTGAATGGCCTTAATGCGGGCTGAATCAACTCCTTGCTCAGAAAGGGCCTGGGCGAGATCGGCATCAATTTGCTTTATGGTAGAGTATAGTTCTTCCTTCTCCTTATTCAGAGCCTCTTTAAGTTCCTTTTCATAGGCCTCGAATTCATCATCAATCTCCTTGTGAAGCTTTCTCTTTCTTTCACCGAGATTCTGTCCGAATGATTCATATGCATCATTTTCAATCGTCAGATCGGCCTCGATCCTCTTCATCGTCTCTTCATGCTTGCGAATCTCTTCCTCTTTTACGGTGACGGCCTCTTCAATGATGCGTTTCTCTTCTGATGTTATGGTATCAATCTGTGTCCGAACTGCGTCAAGGATATTTGATTGTGACTGCTTCTTTGTTTTGAGCTCTCTCAATAAAGCATTGTTCTCGCCAACCTTCTTGTCGATTGCGTCTATCTTCTCCTTTATCTCCTTTTCTGCAGCATCCTTTTCGTCTTGAAGCGCTTTAGCGGCATTCTCAACGGCAAGCTTTGCATTTTCCAACCGTTCTTGCAACAGAGCCGGATCAGTCTCGGTGGGAGAGAGTTTCGAAAGATCCAGTTGGACTCCATAAGCGGAATCTGTGCTCTCTTCAGTCCTCCTAGGATTAAGATCCTGACTGAATAGGACGGTCTCGGAAAGAACTTTTCCAAGATTTCGATTCCAGCCCTTTACGTTCTCACTCAGCCACTCAGCAAGGGAACCATCGAAAGTGCTTAGCTTTTGAATAAGCTCATTCTGTTTCCGGGTAGCTTCTTTCATTTCGTCGTCTTTATCATGGATGGCATCAGAATGTGCAAGAAGGATAGCGGCGGGAACATTTTTCTTTTCTGTCTCCGCAGCGCGGATTTCCTGATCGAGTTTTGAGATATCGCCATCGATGCGGCGGATATCCTTATCAAGCGCTGTGCCCCTTTCTGTGAGTTTCTTTAATTCTTCTCCTTTGGGATGCGATGCCTTTATCTTTTGTACTGCCAGATTTGCTTCGCTGATAAGCTTGGCCATAAACTCCTTCTGGGTGTTTAGAAGGGAAGCCTTCTCAGTGTGCCGTTTTTCTTCAGCAGCGCGTTCTTCCTCAATCTTATCTGAGATCTCACCCTTACGTCTGGTCGCTTCAGTTTCCTTCTTTGCAATCTCTGTGTCAACTGAGGCAGAACGGAGCTCATCCTTTTGAATTAGCTCCTTCTTTTGAGCATCGAACTTTCCCGTCAATGTTTCTGACTGTCCCGAGAGGTCTTCGAGCCTTTTCTTTGCAAGTTCCAAGGAACTCTTTCTCTGCTCGGCAGAGAGCATCAGAGGAAGAAGGGACATCAGAGAGGCATATTGTTTCCTCTTATCTGCAATCTTGTCATAGTCGCCTTGAATACGTGAACGCTTATCGCGGAGATTCTGAATAGTCTCTTCCGCAAGGCCGCGCCTCTCTTTAATGGAGTTGCAGAAAGCCTCGTACTCTGCTTTGGCTTCCTCCATTTCCTTGGTGATCTCTACGATATTCTCTTCTGCGGAGTTCTTTGCAAACTTCGCTTGTCCGGGGTACTGCTCGTATGCGATTTTCTCATTGATGTAAGTCTCGTATGTCTTCTGATACTGTTTCTGTCGTGAACGCATATTGGTATCGGAAGTCCAGCAGCGGATGCAGTTGTACTGTCGGATTAGCTGTGAAGCACGTTCCTGCTGAACGGCAACATCAAAAGGCTTTGCCGTCGAGCCCATAGAACTGACAATCATCTCCTTCAGGACATCTCCCTGTACTTTCCCGAGGTTAAGGAGCATTTTTAGAAGGTTGGTAATCTTCTCGTGGGGCCGGTCTGCGCCGCGGCAGGATGTAAGTGAGAACTTCTCCCAGCTTCGCATCTTCCCGACGAGGCCATCCCTCCATCCGTAGAGAATATCGATATAATCTTTTCTTCCTCTGGCAGACCTCATATCAAGACCGGGATGCAGGCGCTCAGCAGCATTCTTTACACTCTCCAGATTATCATAGGCTACACCATTCTCGTCTATGAAAATGTCCTTCGAATAGGCACAGTCAAAGAATTGGAATGTCGGCCAGTTGGAGTTTTTTAGAAACACCAGAAAGCAATCTCCGGGCTTGTTAGAGCGTCTTACCTCATAAACAATATAGGAATTATTCATTTTGAGGTTGTATTGAACGAAGGGAAGCTTCCCCTCCCCAATGCCGAGAGCTTTCGTGGAGGAGTCTCCGGTATAAAACAGGGTCTCTATCTGCAGGAAGGTACTCTTTCCGGAACTGTTGTCGCCTGAGATATGGGTGTTGCCGTCGACCTGGACCTCTGCATAACGGAAGGTCGAGGAATTGATAAGAATGATCCTTTCAAGTCTTTTTTGTCCGAGTAATGTTTCCATAGCGAGGTCTACTGATTATTCGTTTCGTCAAACAAGGTTGATTCTGGGGCCTTTTCGATAGCATCTTCGTCTTCCTTTGAAACGAACTGGATGCTTTCGATGAAAGTGCGATAATACTCAAATGCCTCCGTCACCGGATAACGCATCTCGTTATATTCATTATCAAGATAGCAGCTTACGATTTCCATTTCTTCCTTGAGAATCTTCAGCAGCTCAGCGGTCCACTCGTCAGTGTTATTCCCGGCGAAGAGGTTCTTGCAGGTCTCTTTTGCCGGAGGGCACAGCTCAAAGCGGGAAAGGATCCATTTGCGCGTAATGACATGCCCCACTCCGATAGACTGATCAAGCTGAAACAGAAGGTTCATTATGACGAGGTACTTCTTGTAGTCCTTCGCCAGATCCTCAAAAGACTTGCGGTCGCCGTTTATCTTTTTCCTGAAATAGTAATAACCGTCACCTCGGGCGAGGTCCATTCCGGTCGTCGCCAGCCATAATGCAGCATAGTCTTCCCATCCGGCTTCAAGGGCCTCGTACCAGTTGCGCTGTTCTCCATCAGTAGAGGATGCACAGATAAAATGTCCTCCATTGAGATGGCGGAACATCTGTGGTGCATATTTAAGATTGCCAGTATCCATATCAGCGGTTGTTTACAATTTGATAATCCAATGAAATCTGTCTCCCGGAAACAGGGGATGTGTAGAGATAATTACCGGTCTTTCCGGCAGCGAATTCAAGCAATGGCTGGAACTCGCGGGATGCGCAGTAGTAAGAGAAAAGTTCAATCCTCTGCCAGGTGGGAACGTCTTTTTTGAAGTCGTAGTCAATAAGGAACGAAAACAGATCATTGCCCTGGGCGCTGAAAGAACGGAAGAGTTTCCTGTAATCTGGACGGAATGGAGTTATTTCTCTATCAGGACGGGCATTAACTTCGGAGAAATCAATTGCAGGAGCAGAGCGGTTGACTTCTTTCCCCTGGAGTTCACCGGAGGCAATCTGAAGGAGTTCATCGATGAATCGTCCTTCTTCAATGAGGGAAGGTACATCAACCTTGTTAACCATAACATAGGTCTCGCTCTTTCGCCCGATATCTTCGTACTGCCGGATAACGTCGAGGAAAGTCGTTTCGGTTTCCAGCGTGCCGTAGGACATTTTCTTCGAAAGAAGGTGTGCCCTCTTTGCTACTCGGGTTGCACGCTCTACTTTCGAGATATACTCCTGCAAACGGCGCGTGACCTCGATGAGAGATTCTGAAGCCGTGAAAAGCTGATCCTTTGCCCGGGAGAGCACGTTGGAGATCATATAGGTAATAGCCTCAGGGTCTCGAAGAATGACTGTCCGGAGTTTATGAGTGTCATCCGAAAGCAGCTGATGGCTCTCTTCCAGAAGCTTCTGAATCTGTTTTGCCCTCTCGGCGAGGGTGTTCAGTTTCGCCCGTTTAAGAGAAAGGCTGATGGCCGCCTTATAATCATCTTCCATAAGGCGGGTAAGGTCCCCAATGCTCTGTTCCAGTCCGGAAGGGATTCTCTCTAGGACCTGGTAGAGACTGAAAATCAGACTCCGTTTGTCATTCGCTGTTTCGCAGGCATCCTATTCATTGCAGAGATTCTCAACTTCGGGACGAATCCTGGAAATAGCATCATCGCTTAGGAGAACGTTCGAGTGGAGTACTTTCTCATAAACATCCCGAAGGAGGGGATCGAGGATTATGCCGGTATCAATCTCCAACCCTAGTCTTTTGACAGCAAGGAATGTCTTCAGCTTTGCTTCAGCATTCTTTTCTTCCCCGCCAAGAATCTCTATGGCGGATTCATATGAAATCCCGCCTAGATTTCTATGCTGGTACATCGCTATGAGAAGAGCGTCATAGCGCCGCTGGGTTTCAAGAAAATCTTTTAAGGAATCAACATTCATGGGCTTCGGTTATCCTGGAAATGTAAATTTAACCATTTTTCATTGAATTACATAATGGTTAGAAGCAGATTAAGGGATGTCATTTACAGGTTTACTCTTCAAGGCCGCGAATTTAGAAATAAAATATTACTTTTGCACCTTTGATGGTGTAATTTAATTGTTTATTGTCAATGGAGAAAAAGAATTTCAGCGATATAGGGAAAATCGAGGCGATTAAACTTCTGTTCGAGGAGTCGCCTTTCAAGCAGGCGGACGGCACTTCATACCTCTGCGGGGAAAAAGGCGGAGTAATCAGGACTGCTTCCAAACTTTGGCTTGAAGGCATTGACTTCGACCTGACTTATTTTCCGTTGAAACATCTCGGATACAAGAGCGTCGTCGGCACAGTAGGAGAGATTTATGCATCACTTGCCAGACCTCAGTCAATTTCCGTCAGACTCGGCATTTCGGCGAAACTGGACCTGCCGCAAATAAGCGAATTGTGGAACGGCATCTGCACTGCTGCGGAAGAGCACCATATCAAGCGTGCTGACTTGGACCTCGTTCCATCACGTAATGGACTGGCTATCAGTATAGTTATAAGCGGTATCACTTCTCCTGAAGTCGCTGAGAATCGAAAATCCGCGAGCAGCAAGGACCTTATATGTATTTCCGGCAATGTCGGAGCGTCATTTTTGGGGATGAGTCTGCTGGAGCAGGAAAAGAAAAAATTCGAGAAGGCAGGAGAACTTACCGGGCAGCCGGACCTTGAGAAATACAAGATGCTCGTCGCTTCATATCTGAAACCTGAGATAGATCCTGACATTGTAAGTCAGCTCGGAGATTCCGGTATAATTCCTCCTTATGGTTATCTGGTGAATCGCGGTCTCGCTGATGCGGCAAGAAGGCTCAATCGGGACAGCAGTCTCGGAGTGAAACTTTACACTGACAAGATTCCGTTTGAAGGAAACTCATTCGAGGTCGGAAAGAAGCTGAACATTGACCCGGTATCTGCCGCCCTGAAAGGAGGTGACGACTACAGGCTCATGTTCGTGATTCCTATGTCAGCATACGAGACATTCCGACACGATTTCCAGACATTCTCCATCATCGGGCACCTCGCCCAGCCGGAAGTCGGTACCGTTCTCGTAACTCCCGAAGGCGTGGAACTTCCCGTTCACGCCCAAGGCTGGAACAATGATATCTTATACTGACGAACTATAAAATGAAAAAGATTAACTTTATTGTCCTGGCTTCAGCCGTCATGCTGATGCCGGTTTCCGCTTCCGCCCAAAAACTCGGAAGTTTTCTCAAGAAAGCGGTTTCATCCGATGTCGTGAACAATGTCATCAATACCTATGTTCCCGGAGCCAATTCCGTAAGCCTTCCAGGGACTTGGACTTACACGGGAGCCGCTGTTTCTGTAAGTGGAGACAATACCATCTCAGACATTGCCGGCTCTGCCGTCACTTCAGGAATCGAAGAAAAAGCAGACTTCTATCTTCAGAAAATAGGTATCAGGCAGGGTGCCGTTTCCTTCTCTTTCAATGAAGACAAGACATTCACCTGCACCGTTTTCGGAATGAATCTGAACGGAACATGGCAGATAAACGATGATGCCAAGAGGCTGACTCTCCAGTATGGAAAAGTCATGAAGTATCTGTCAATGACAGGAACATTGACCAGAACAGCGGACGGCTGCGAGATGCTTTTCGATGCAGACAGATTCCTTACATTCATCAAGACTGCATTGTCCTATGCCGGCAAGAGTTCATCTTCCGCAAGTTCCCTTTCCGGGCTTACAAGTTCTTACAAAGGCATGAAACTCGGATTCAAACTGGCACGCAAGTAGCCGATTTCCCTTACCCGATCTAACTTAACCCGCTGAGGTCCAATGAGAATTGGACATTGGCGGGTTCCTCTTTATAGATGAACATTATCATATAGATAGGGAGATATTTTATGGAACTTTTGATGCTAAGGTTATCATTGCATAACAAAGTCCACTTCACCCATTTTATTGCTATTGTAATAGAACAGGTTTTCGAAGCCATGCGCCAAGAGTTCTTCTGCAACTACATTTTCGTATATTGCACCGATTACATTTTTCCATAGCAAAAATGTGTGTTTTTCTGCACTTTTCCAATATAATTACAAGCCAAAATATGCACTTTTCAAAAAAAACACACTGAACCGAATGTTCAGATAATTTCCTTATTCAAAAAAAAATTCTGATTTTTTGTACAAAATCCAAGATTCCGGACTCTCCGTCTATGTTGTATTATTAGACGTCCGTTTTTTGGACGTCTTGGAGGGACTAAACAACACTTTGTTGAGGAACTGGAGGAACTTGATGTTTGATCATTTCGTTAAAAACAGCCGTCACTTCGGCATTGGCATAAACAAACCTCATCATTGTGGCGCGGGCTACGTGGAACTCACGGCTGATGTGGGAGATGGATTTGCCTTCGCGCATGAGAGTCAGGATTTTATCCTTATTGATGAGGAGAATCTTAATCTTCGGGCATTGACCCGGACGCCTTCCGAGTTGGACGCCGGCGGCTTTTCTTACGGCGAGGGCCTCCTTGGTGCGCATGGAGATTAGACGGCGCTCGATGTCGGCGGTGAGACCGAATGCGAAGCAAAGTACTTGACTATTAATGGAATCATCGAAAGAATAGCCTTCTTTTATGGAGTAGAGTTTTACGCCGGATTTCAGACAATGCCCCATTATTTCCATGATTTCGACCAATGTTCTGCTCAGTCTGGATATTTCTGTAACGATTATGATGTCTCCTGTTTTCGTTTTTTTGAGCAGTCTGCCCAATTTTCGGGCTTCTTTTGCGACCTTTCCGCTGATGGTCTCCGTGACCCATTTGTCGATAGTTAAGCCTTTAATGTCTACGAAGTTAAGTATCTCTTCTTTCTGGTTAATGACGAACTGTTTGTCCGTGCTGATTCTAATGTACGCGTAAATCATATTTTTGTGATTATTTCTTTGAATATTAGAAATATAGATATAATTTTGCGCCGCTTTTCATACGGACGTCTGAAATTGCTGAAAACAGCTCATCTCATGCCCACGATACCATAGCATTGGAAAACGAACAAACAAAACAAATTTTAATAAACAATGGAAATGAAAAAGTTAACTTATGAGGCACCAAAGGTACAGGTTTTCGGTGTCGAGACGCAGAACTGTTTTGCGTCGGGATTTGAGGACAGGGGACTCTCGCCTCTTAATGACCGCAATGACGTAGATTGGGATGAAGAATAAAAAAGGGCAGAAGATATGAAAAAAATATTCTATTCAAGTTGTGCAATACTTGGACTGGTCAGTCTTGCAAATTGCACGAAAAGTTCAGACGTTGAGATAAAGGATCAGGCTGCTGAGCTCACAGCATCCATCGTGGAGACTAAGACATCCCTTAATGATCTGGATGTTACTTGGGCTAAAGGTGATGAAATCGCTATCCAGTTAAAGGATAAGCACATCAGCAATGCTATCAACGAAAAAGGAAATAGTGGAAACTATCCGGCAACAATGGGAACATACAAATTGTCCGACGATGCAGCAGGAAAGAAAGTAGGAACATTCTCTTTTAGCAGCGGCGATGAAAGAATCGGTGACAAGGATGTATTTTTCGCTTTTTATCCCGCAAAGTATTGCGCTCCTCAAACAAGCAACGGATATTTTTATATGAACTTCCCTTCAACCCAGTATTATGAGGATAACAATGGCGGTAGTTTATCTCTTCCAATGTATGGAGTAGGATCTGGCAGAAATATCGAGTTCAAGTATGCTGGCGCTGTCATCAAGCTCAAATTATGGGCCTCTACAGAAACCAAGGTCAATTCCATAACCATTAGTAGTGATACTGGGATTCCTCAGGGTTTATTCACTTATATTCAATCTGATGGGAATTGGACCGATCCGGTTGATAGAATATCTAATAGTGAAGTAACTTCATTTACAATGCAAATGCGCACCCCTCTTGCCATAGGCAAAAAGAAGGAAGAGGCTACAGAAGTTGCTCTTGTAATACCGGTTTCAACAGCCATCAAACTAGCGAATATGAAATTCTCAATCACTTGCGATCTTGGTGGCTGTTCATTTAAAAAGAACAAACCTGTTACCATAAACCCGGGAGACGCAATATCATTCTCAGCTAAAGAAGTAATCTGCAGTCCTTCAAAAATGTTTATAGATGGCGAGGAAGGCGAAATCAATGTAGAAAGAATCACAAGTGCTACAAAGAAGGTTTCAATAGTCAGTGCAGATGGCGGTCTTATTTCTGAAAACTTACTCAAAGAGATTATAACCAAGTGCGAGAGCTTCAAGAATCTTGATCATCAAATCATATTGGATCTCAGCAAAGCAAAAGCCGGATTTGGTGTAATCAGAGGATACGATGATAAAGATGGCTTCTGTGGAGGTCGGTCTGACAGAAGCGTAAAAAACATTAGCGAATTCCATCTTCCTGAAGGCATCACTATTCTTGGGAACATGTCTCTGGCAAGCAGTCTCTACACTAAGATTGTAGTTCCGGCATCATTAACTTCCATTGATGGTTTCCCAAGCAGATATAACGACAAGATGACATGGGAAGTCAACGCGAACAACAAGAAGTTCACAGCTTATGAGGGCGCTTTGTATAGTAAAGATATGACTCAATTGATGGTTCTCAACGGTGGAAGTGGAGCGTCACACATAGTTCCTGAAGGAACCAAATCCATCAGAAGTTGGTGTATGTTTGACAACTCCGTCATTACGACATTGACATTGCCAAAAACTCTGGAGAATTTATACTCAGACAGTATCGATGGTACACCTAATCTTTCCACAATTATCTGCTTGAGAGAAACCCCTGCAACATTGGATGGCCAGCAAGTTGAAACTTTCAAAGCCAAAAACAAGACTATCTATGTGCCAGGTGGAGCTATCGACGCCTACAAAAAAGCATGGAAGTCATTGGTAGATAGCGGTTGGGAAGTAAAGACATTGGAGGATGCAAAAAAGGCAGGCTTCACCATCACAACTCCAAGTACAGGATCAATTAATTTTTAATTAAATCAAATAGTTAGAGATAGTTGAAGTGTGCCTTCAACTATCTCTTGTTTTCACTTTATGAAGCGATTATTCTATTTACTTGCAGGATTTTCGGTACTGTCTTGTACTCAGGAGGTTATTCCTACAGACAGCAATGATGAGGTCCTTCAAGAACAGGCTTTTTATATAACGACAGGAGATAATTCCACAAAGGCATTATTTGTAGACAACAAACTCGAATGGCAGGAAAATGATGCCGTAGGATTGTTTGTGGCGGATAAACTTGCAAACAAAAAGTTCCGCTGTATCGAAGCGAATAAGACATCAGCCACATTCAAAGGATATTACATCCCTTTCGAATCAGTTGCTAATGCAAACATCTTTGCATATTATCCGTATTCAGAACGTGCATATTCCGAGGGTAAGCTTAACCTTACTCTTCCAGAGAATCAGGTCGCACCGTTCGACCCTTCTGCAGATTTTGTATTGGCTGGAGCCACAAGGGACTATGATAAAGAGAATCCAGATTTGAATCTGTCATTCGACAATCACATCTTCAGCATTGTCAAACTGACATTTTCAAACACAAACGCAGATTACTCTGACGAGGATATCTATGGCATAGAAATCACCGCCCCGGAAGGAAGCATACTCACCGGTGAATTCAGCATTGACCCGAACAATGGGAAGGCTGCGGCTCCGAGCTTTATTTCGGGAAGGAGTTCAAACAGGGTTGAAATTTCTTATCCTGAAGGTTCTTACCCTAAATTGGGGACTGGTGTCGCGCACACAATTTATGCTGTTGTCAATGCCGGTACTTATTCCGGATTAAAGGTATCTATCAGGTGCTCTTCTCACAGATCATCGTTCGTTTCTTCGGAAACAGCTAATCTGGAGCCTAACCATATTTATAATATTTCTAAAGTTTTTGACTTCGCTTCAGGAAAACAGGGAAAGAGCACAAGAACTCTTCTGTATTGGGGAGATAGCATTGCAAATGATATAGTTACGTCGTATTTGCAGACACTTCTCGGGGATAGTTGGATAGTAGTCCGTGGTGGTGTCGGTGGTGACACACCACTGGGGATTGCCGGAAGACAAGGTGCTATTCCTCTGGCGTTTAATGATAGTTTCACAATTCCGGGGAACGGTGACCCGATTGAGTTTAAATCAGCACTTTATTCGACTTGGACTACCGATGGAAATCCTGCGTCGAACGTAAACGAATATACTAGGGTAAGTTTCGATGCATGGTTCCAAGCGTCATCTTGCTCCCTTATCAACAATTGTTATGTCGGAGAAGATAAAGTAGAATGTAGTATCATTTTCAATACCTTAGACAAGAAAGTGTATATCCGTCGAATATCTGCTGGAGCTGATGTCAATGTTTCACCTGGTACCATATTGTATTCCAATGCTTCTCAGACGTATCCACATCCTGATGTCACTTGCGTTTATAGTGGAGCAAACCGTAATTACAATAATTCTTACGAAGCTCTAGCCAGAATGTATATGGCTATGAAGAAATATGCTTCAGATGAGTTTGGTAATCCTAATTTCGTGGCTATTGGATTTCATATGGGGCATATCAGATTCTCAGCTTCCGACGAGTATACTTACTGGACTCCTGAATATAGTAAGTGTTTCCAGGACACATTTGGCGACCAATACCTTGATTTAAAGACCTTTGGCAGTCAAAATGCTGAGAGAATTTCGAAGGCCATAGGATGCCCATTCACAGAAAAGGATAAGGAACTATCCGATAATGGGTATTGGACAAGTTCTTGGCAGAATGAGTATTCATCTAACGTACACCCTAACGAAAACGGCTCGAAAGCACTGGCATTCATGGTCTACGAAAAGATGAAAACTTTAGGATACTTAGACTAACATATAACAATTTAGACAAGACCCATAGTCTTCTCGCATAGGTGAAGGCTTTATAAATAAAGTATTGTTCTGGGCTCCCCATAGTTGTGACAACCGCAGGGGAGCCCTTATTTTTTCGTACTGATTCTTTCGAAATAAATCATTTGAGCATGAATGTCAGGACGTATCGGGATATTTATCATCTATCAATAGATTGTTCAGGGATGGTCTTGGAGTTCGTCGAAGAAGAAGAGGGTATCTCCAGAAATAAACCGAAGTTCAGATAATTAATGCTAAATTTGAAACAGTAACCAAAGAATAACAAATGACTGAAAAGACACTGATTGTCGCAACTGCGATATTATGCGCTTTCGGATGGTCCTGTTGCAATTCGGCACAAGACCGGGCCGAAAAGTTGAACGCGGAAGCGGCCAAAGAGTACCTGACCCCTATCAGACCCGCTTCTGAGGGCCGCAACCCTTGCTGGAATGAGTTCTGCAAGAAGTTCACCTATGCCCCGACTTTCGATATAAAACCCTCAGAAGGAGCTGTCGCCTATAGGTTTAAGGTCAATGCTGAAGAAGGTTCCGGTGAATGGTCTTTCACTTCATCAGATCCTACTACTGACCTCTCCCCTATTTGGGCTTCCATCCCACCTTCCAAGGTCAAGCTGACCGTGCTTGCACTCGATGACAATGACAATGTGAAAGACACTGTGTATCAGCGCAGTTTCCTTAGGGATTTTCCTTTCGAAGGGCCATATAATTCTAATGTGAGACCGTATAAGGAGGCTGCTCTAATGGCTGCCCTTTATATCCACAAAACACCCAGTGTACAGAAATTCAAAGAGACATTGACACCAGACCTGGACCTTTACTCGCATTTCACCTATGCGAACAAAGTCATCGGCGGTCTCATCCGCGTCGAAGCCAAAATCGCGAAATATGTACCGGCATTGAAAGAAGACGCTCTGCTGATAGCGAAGAATGTGGCGCAGTTCCTCATGGAACAGAGCCGTCCCGAAGGCGACAGACTGGAGTTTTTTCCTCCTACATATTACGGGGACAAGGTAGCTTCCAAGAAGGACTGGAATGTGGGCAGAACCATGACCATGGATGCTTGTTATTCCGGAAACGCTTTCCTCGACCTTTTCGATGTCACCGGTGATTCACTTTATTATGACAGGGCGTTGAAAATCGCTGATACGTTCGCCAAGATTCAGAACGAGGACGGTTCCTTCCCTATAAAGGTGTTTTTCGAGACCGGAGAGCCCGTAAACGGAGCCAAGGCTATGTTGCACCCGATTCTCAACTATACGCGTCGTCTGGAGCGCGAATATGGCATTACGAAGTATGCTGACATGAGTGACCGGGCTGCAAAATGGATGAAAGAGGTAGCACTGGAGACTTTCGATCTTACCGGACAGTTCGAAGATGTCACTGTAGAGGGTTTGAAGCCGTATCAGAATCTTACGAACTGCACGGCTGCTCCATACGCGTCGTATATTCTGAACGGGCATCCTACTTCTGAGGAAATAGAGGATTCCCGCGACCTTATCCGTCTGAGTGAGGACCAGTTCGTGCATTGGAATGCCCTGCCTAATAAGAACGGCGTGCGGCCTATCGCTACTCCTTGCGTTTATGAGCAACACCGTTATCAGGTCCCGGTGGACAACAGCACGTGCAACGTGGCCAATGCTTATCTCGACTTGTATGAGGCTACCGGAGACAAACTGGCTTTTGCGAAGGCCAAGGCTCTCATCGATAATCTCACTGTGGTTCAGAACATTACGAACGGACAGATTCCTACTACTTTCGATTTAAGAGATCCAGAGCGCAACAAGAAGCGTTCTTACTGGATAAATTGTTCCAACGCTTCCATAACCATTCTGCTGCGTATGGCTGAATTGGTCGGAGAAGAATAGTCCGATAATCAAAAAAACCAGGCACCGGAAACATAGTTCTGATGCCTGGTTTTATTGTGATAAGGTCTGTCGCTATGCCAATCCTCTGAGGAGGTTGGACATATTCACCTTCTTGTCTATCATTGCGCGAAGTTCTGAAATAGGCACTCTGACCTGTTCCATCGTGTCACGGTCACGTACTGTGACGCAGTTGTCATTGAGAGAATCATGGTCCACAGTCACGCAGAACGGAGTTCCGATAGCGTCCTGACGACGGTATCTCTTGCCGATGCTGTCCTTTTCGTCATATTGGTAATTGAAATCATATTTGATCTCATCAACGACTTTCTGAGCGAGTTCAGGAAGGCCGTCTTTCTTGAGCAATGGAAGCACAGCAACCTTGATAGGAGCGAGCGGTGCAGGAATACGGAGCACAACTCTGGATTCGCCGCCCTCGAGTTCTTCTACCGTGTATGAATGAGCCAAAACAGACAGGAACATACGGTCCACACCGATAGATGTCTCTACGCAATACGGAGTATAGCTTTCGCCTGTCTCCGGATCGTAGTACTGAATCTTCTTTCCTGAGAGTTTAGCATGGTTGCCGAGGTCGAAATCAGTTCTTGAATGGATACCCTCGAGTTCCTTGAAACCGAATGGGAAATTGAACTCGATATCAGTTGCGGCATTGGCATAATGAGCAAGTTTCTCGTGGTCGTGGAACCTGTAATTCTCTGCTCCCATACCGAGATTCACGTGCCATTTCATACGGGTTTTCTTCCAATACTCGAAGAATTCCATCTCTGTTCCAGGCTTGCAGAAGAACTCCATTTCCATCTGCTCGAACTCCCTCATACGGAAAATGAACTGACGGGCCACAATCTCGTTTCTGAAAGCCTTGCCTATCTGAGCGATACCGAAAGGAATCTTCATACGGCCGGTCTTCTGCACGTTGAGATACTCTATGAATATACCCTGTGCTGTTTCAGGACGGAGATAAATCTTGTCATCAGCATTGCCGGTATTGCTGATTTGGGTGCTGAACATAAGATTGAACTGACGCACATCTGTCCAGTTAGCTGTACCTGAAATAGGACAAACGATACCGCAATCCAGAATAATCTGCTTGTACTCGTTCAGATCATTGGCCTGCTCAGCAGCTACATATCTGTTGTGAACCTGCTCATATTTGGCCTTTTCACGGAGGATATTCGGATTGGTCTCACGGAATTTGGCCTCATCGAAGTTTTCACCGAACTTCTTACGTCCTTTGGCAACCTCTTTCTCGATCTTCTCCTCTATCTTGCCGAGATAATCCTCGATAAGATTATCTGCACGGTATCTTTTCTTCGAATCCTTATTGTCGATAAGCGGGTCATTGAATGCAGCAACGTGTCCTGAAGCCACCCATGTCTTAGGGTGCATAAAAATACAAGAATCGATGCCCACCACATTCTCATGAAGACGGGTCATAGACTCCCACCAATATCTCTTGATGTTGTTCTTCAGTTCAACACCCATCTGGCCGTAGTCATAAACGGCTGCAAGTCCATCATAGATTTCGCTTGAAGGAAAAATGAAACCATATTCCTTGCAGTGCGCAACCAGGACCTTAAAAAGTTCTTCCTGTGTCATAACAGTTATATTAGTTTAATTATTTTCTTTGCAACCCACAAATGTAGTCATTTGGCACTTGTTTTCAAAGCAGGGCGGAATATTTCAGGGAAAGCGTTTTCTATCCCGTCAGTCGCAATCTGCCTCAGAGGCACCATAACAAAATCCCTTTCTGCCATCAGCGGATGAGGAACAGTCAGCCTTTCGGACGAAATCCGCCTGTCGCCGTACAGAAGTATGTCAATGTCAATATTTCTGGAATGATACACCCGGCTGCCGTCCTCCCTGTATTCCATAACCTCATTCCGGCCCAATTCCGCCTCTATCTCCTTACACGTTTCCAATAACGACTCAGGGCTCACCGTACTGTCCACATTGACCCTTACAGCGCAATTCAAGAAGCTGTTTTCGGACTCGAATCCCCAAGGCTCAGTTTCAATGACGGACGATTCCTCCTCCACCCGTACTCCAGGCGTGGAATCCAGCATTGACAAAGCCTTTTCGATGTACAGGTTTCTGTCGCCCTGATTGGAGCCTAATCCCAAATAGACTTCTGTGGATCCGTTAGTCATCATCCAGTCCCAACTCTACTTTTGCCTCTTCAGAAAGCATGCTCTTGTCCCACGCAGGCTCGAAAACCAGATCAATGCGACAAGATTTGATGCCCGGAACATCCTCTACCGAAGCCTTCACATCCGCGAGAACCTCGTCAGCCATAGGACAGTTAGGCGCCGTGAAAGTCATCTTCACAAACACATCATGCGCCTTGTTTATCACCAGTTCATATATGAGTCCCAAGTCATAGACATTGACCGGAATCTCAGGATCATATACTTGTTTCAATGCTTTGATGACATCTGCATAGAACGGTGCTATCTCCTTGGCATCTTCCGCCGTCAGTATATCATTTTTATTATCTTCCATATTCATTATTCTTATTTGTATCCGCCTGACTACTTGTTTTCAAGTGCTACAGCCTTGATAGTAGCTATCATTGAAGCAAGTCCATTGGCCCTTGTCGGCGACAGATTTTCCTTAAGTCCGATCTTCTCAATGAAACCGAAATCTGACGAAGCTATTTCTTCCGGAGTTCTACCTGAATAAACGCTTATCAGAAGCGATATTATACCTTTAGTGATGATGGCATCGCTGTCAGCCTTGAAATAAATCCTCCCATCCTGAACCTTATAATCAAGCCAAACCCTTGACTGACAACCTTTTATAAGTTTATCTTCAGTCTTGCACTCTTCAGGATAGGCTTCGAGATTTTTCCCAAGGTCAATGAGATATTCATACTTGTCCAGCCACTCATCATACATGGAGAAGGTATCAACCACCTCATTTTCAGCCTCCTGCAATGATTTATTCTCTTGCATAATATATTATAACATATTAATAGTCAACCTATTGTAGCATTTTCACAGCCCTATCCAAAGACTTTATGAAATACTCAGCTTCTTCCATGGTATTATACGGGGCCAATGAAAGCCTAAGCATGCCTGTAACACCGAACCTGTCCATACAAGGCTCAGCGCACATCTGTCCGGATCTTGCCGCAATTCCCATCTTGTCGAGAATCAATGCCAAATCCTCGTGATGCGCACCTTTCACTGAAATTGAAAACAGAGGAATCTTCTCTTCCATTGATGAAGGTACTCCGTACAATGTAATCCTCTCATCCTTCAGCAACTCTTCCATCAGGTATTCCTTCACTCCATCACAGTACTTGGTCAATGATTCATCCCTCATCATCAATGCCATCTCTATCGCAGGTCTGAGTGTTGGAACTCCTGTGAAATTCTGGGTTCCAGCCTCGAACTTTTCAGGGAGCGGAGCATAAGTCGTACCGCTGAATTTGACAGTGGCTATCATCTCACCGCCACCCATGTAAGGAGGCATCTTGTCGAGCCATTTCTTCTTGCCGTAGAGGACGCCGACACCTGTCGCCGCATAGATTTTATGACCTGAAAACGCATAAAAATCGCAGTCAGTCTTAGTGACATCCATACCATGATGAACTATTCCCTGCGCCCCGTCGACCAACACCGGAACACCTTTCGAATGACATATTTCGACAATTCTGTCAATGGGATTGACAATTCCGAGCACATTGGAAATCTGAGTTACAGCGACAATTTTAGTCCGCTCTGTTATCAGGGAGTTCAATGAATCGACCATAAGATGGCCAGAATCATCCACCTTCAATACCTTCAGCACGGCTTTCTTTCTCTGGCACATCATCTGCCACGGAACTATATCCGAATGATGTTCCACTTCAGAAACTATGACTTCATCCCCTTCTCCCACAAAAGCCTCTCCGAAAGAAAATGCCACGAGATTTATAGCTGCAGTAGTACCTGACGTAAATACTATCTCCTCGCGATGCTGTGCATTGAGAAACTGCCTGACATAATCTCGAGTATTCTCATATTCAGCAGTTGCTTCTTCTGACAGTCTATGTATTCCGCGATGTATATTGGCATTGGACTGAGTGGAAAGTCTATTCCACAAATCCAATACGGACTGAGGTCGCTGGGATGTGGCGGCATTGTCAAAATAAATCAATTGCTTTCCATAAATCTGACGGGAAAGCAACGGAAACATCTGACGTATTTCATTTACAGAAATCATAATCGGCCTGTTATTGTATAATTCAATCTGCAAATTTACTAAATTTGCAAGTAAAGTAATAATATTGATTCTAATATGTACGACTACATCAAAGGAAATATTTCCGAAATTTCCCCTACTGAAGTGATTGTGGAATGTTGCGGCATAGGCTACAGCATTATGATTTCTTTGCAGACTTACGATATTCTGAAAGACTGCTCGGAGGCTAAAATTTTCATCTATCACTATATCAGAGAAGACGACGAGCAGTTTTACGGATTCGCTACCAAAGACGAAAGAGAACTGTTCAAACTTCTTATCAGTGTTTCCGGCGTCGGTGTGGCATCTGCCAGGATGATGCTTTCTTCTCTTTCAGATGAAGAAATCAGAAATGCCATCATGGGAGAAGATGTAGCCAAAATTAAAAGCATAAAGGGAATCGGACTAAAAACAGCTCAGCGCCTTATTCTCGATCTGAAGGACAAAATCATCAAAGGCGGCGGAGTCGATAAGGCAAATCTCACCATTCAGGAAAGCAACAACAATATCGACGAGGCTACTACAGCTCTTCTTAATCTCGGATTCACCAAGGCCAATATCAGTAAGATTTTACCTTCTATACTGAAATCAGAACCTCAAGCTTCGATAGAAACCATCATCAGGGAAGCATTGAAACGACTGTAGCAGTACTCCCCTATCTGTAGCAGATATAATTAGAAAAGCGAATGTATATGTTCTATGTGGAACACTTACATTCGCTTTTACTTTATACCTATAATATGAATTGATTTCTCAGTACTTCATGTCTTATTGCAAGAACAGAATAGCATCTCAAATCAGTTGTATTACCTGCCGAAATGAATCAGAAGAATAGAAATATCAGAAGGCGAAACGCCAGAAATTCTGGAAGCCTGACCAATCGTGCGAGGAAGATATCTCTTTAGTTTCTGTCTGCACTCGATAGAAAGCCCTGAAATTTTATCATAGTCATATCCATCAGGAATAATCAGACTTTCAAGATGAGAAATTTTATCAGCAAGTTGCTTTTCCCTTACTATATAACCTCTATATTTCAGAAGAATCTCAGCATTGTCTAATATTTCTCGAGAATAATTTTCAAATACCTTAGTTCTATAGTCAGTTAAGGTATCATCCGAAATAGGCATCGACTGATTAAAAGACAATATCTGATAAGCATCAAATAAGGATGTAAACTTATTAGAATCTACTTCACCAAATGAGTATGGAGTAGAATCAGGAATTAACTCGATATCTCCATTCAATTCATTTAATAATTTTGTTCCACGTGGAACATTTTTAATAATAGAGGCAAACTTTACATCCGGACGAGAAACAATATCAGTAATAAGTTTACTCTCCTTGATAGGTGTCTCCCCTATTGACTGAAGATAATCATTAGCCTGAACCGCAGTAATATTATTAGAATCAGAAAAATCCACGAACTGCTGAATCCTATCATATTTACAGGAAGTATAAGAATATCTGAATTCATCAGCAAGGCCTATTTCATGTGACTTGGAAGTGAGTCTGAAATCAGCATTGTCCTGTCTGAGAAGTATTCTATACTCAGCACGAGAAGTGAACATTCTATAAGGCTCATCAACACCTTTAGTAATCAAATCATCGATGAGAACACCAATATAAGATTCATCCCTGTTAAGTATAAACGGATCCTTTTCATGAACAAGCAAAGAGGCATTGATACCGGCCATCAAACCTTGAGCAGCCGCTTCCTCATAACCGGTAGTGCCATTGATCTGTCCCGCAAAGAAGAGACCAGGAACAGATTTCAATTCAAGTGTAGATTTCAACTGCAACGGGTCGAAATAGTCATACTCGACAGCATAAGCAGGCCTGAATATTCTTACATTCTCAAAACCATCGATAGCCTTGAGAGCCTTCAACTGAATATCAATCGGCAATGAAGACGAGAAACCCTGAAGATAATATTCATTGGTAGAACGCCCCTCAGGTTCGAGAAAAAGCTGATGAGAATCCTTATCGGAGAAAGTACGCAACTTGTCTTCTATGCTTGGACAATACCTCGGACCCTTTCCATGAATAAGACCGGTAAAGAGAGGAGAATCACCAAAACCGGATTTCAATATATCGTGTACTACTGTATTAGTATGGTATATAAAACAAGGCATTTGCTCATTGCCGTTCTGGGCAGAAGACAAGAACGGAAGATATGAGAACTTCTCCGGATCAGCATCTCCATATTGATAAAGAGATTTGGAGAGCTCCACAGAACGTATGTCAATTCTCGGTGGGGTGCCTGTTTTCATGCGGGCAGTCTGAACTCCATAAGAGACGAGCTGTTCGGTAAGACCTGTCGAAGGAGACTCCCCTATCCTGCCTCCGGGAAAAGAATTTCTGCCAATGAAAATTTTTCCATTGAGAAAGGTTCCTGTCGTCAAAATCACCGCGCGAGAGTGAAAAATAAGCCCGGTGGATATACAGACGCCTGCAATTTTTTCATTCTCAAAGAGTAAAGAAGTCGCAGAATCAATGTAAAGTGTTAATTTACAATTACTTTCAAGAATTCTTCTCCAATATAGAGAAAATTTGATTTTATCACATTGAGCCCTCGGACTCCACATTGCCGGTCCTTTAGACCTGTTAAGCATCCTGAACTGAAGAGTGGAAGCATCAGTCACGATTCCTGTATAACCGCCAAGAGCATCTATCTCACGAACTATCTGACCTTTGGCTATTCCTCCTATCGCAGGGTTACAAGACATCTTTGCCAGACCTGTAAAATCAGAAGTAATCAACAGAACAGATGACCCCATATTAGCAGCAGCCATAGCCGCTTCACATCCGGCATGTCCTCCTCCTACTACTATTATATCAAAATCATTGACCATAGTACTAATGTTCGATATGATTTCTTAAATCGAGATAATAGTTCTCTTTTTCCCTCATTATCTTCTGATCTTCCTCGGTATGGTCATCATATCCGATAAGATGAAGAAGTCCGTGGACAATGACTCTGTTGAGTTCATCCTCGAATTCAGTATTGTAGAAAAAAGCATTTTCCCTGACAGAGTCAACGCTGATGAACAGATCTCCGGAAAGAATATTCTTCTCACAATAGTCGAACGTAATGATGTCAGTGAAATAATCATGCTGAAGATACTTCATATTGACATCAAGGATATAGGCATCGGAACAGAATATGATGTTCACAGCACCCAATTTCTTCACTTCACTCTCTGCAACAAGCTTAAGCCACGCATTGTTCAACCTCCGATGGTTGAACTTGAAATCCACATCCTGAAAATAATAAGAAACCATATTATTGAAATTTGTCGCAAATCTACTAAAAAGGGCCGAAGAAAAGGAAATAGAAAGAAAAAATTTGATTTGAAAAAGAATTATTTATAACTTTACGACACGAATGGAAAATAAAAAAACACATTGATATGGAAGTTAAAAAATCAGAAAAGGCAAGTCTTGAAAATAAGAGACTTCTCTTCACAGAGATAGGCTTTGTGGTTGCCTTGATTGCTATTTACTTCGCATTTAACTGGTCTTCAACCGAAAAAGAGGTTGCAACGCTCGAGACTGAAGTAGCGAATGTCGAAGTAGAGGATATGGTTCCTATTACTCAGGAGACACCTCCACCACCAGAGGCAGCACCTAAGATTCCTATTTTGTCAGACCAGATTGATGTTGTCGATGATAATATCAAAGTGGATGACAATATGTTCCAGAACCTCGAGGATGACGCAAATTCAGGCGTGGAGATTATGGACTATATCGAAAGTGCACCGGAAGAGGAAACAGTGGAAGAAGAAGCCATTCCATTCCAGTTGGTAGAGGAAAAACCTTCATTCAACGGTGGCGATGCTAATGAATTCTCAAAATGGGTGAACTCAAAGCTCGTATATCCGGAAATCGCTAAGGAAAACGGTGTACAGGGTAGAGTAACACTGCAGTTCACTGTAAATGCTGACGGAACTGTATCGAATGTAAAAGTACTCCGTGGAGTCGATTCATCACTTGACAAGGAAGCTGTGAGAGTCGTTTCAAGTTCTCCTAAATGGAAACCGGGAAAGCAGAGAGACCGTGCAGTCAAGGTTACATATACCTTCCCTGTTATATTCCAGTTGAGATAAAAACTAACAACACATAATAAGAATAAGGCTGTCCCTAATATTAAGGATGGCCTTATTTTTTGAAAGTGAATAATCTAAAATAATATGACAGAAAACGTAGAAAAAGCGGTTTTCGTAGGTATTATCACAAGTAATGACGAAGAAAGCAAGGTAATGGAATACCTTGATGAACTCGAGTTTCTTGCTGAGACAGCAGGAGCTACGAGGAACAAGAAATTCGTTCAGAGACTTGACAGACCGGACAATGCCACATATATCAGAAGCGGAAAACTCCAGGAAATAGCTGATTACTGCGAGCAGAATGACATAAGATATGTGATTTTCGATGATGAACTGTCAGGTACGCAGCAGAGGAATATTGAAAAGATAATAAAGACCAGCAGTGTCATTGACCGTACAAGCCTTATTCTTGAAATCTTCGCGCAAAGAGCAAAAACGGCATACGCAAAGACTCAAGTCGAACTGGCTAAATACAACTATATGCTGCCGAGATTAGCCGGCATGTGGACACACCTTGAGAGACAAAGAGGTGGTATGGGTACGCGAGGCGGTATGGGTGAAACTCAGATCGAGATAGACAGGCGTATCGTGAAGGAGAGAATTTCCAAGCTGAAAGAGCAACTGAAAAAAGTGGACAAACAGATGGCCACACAGCGCGGAAACAGAGGTCAGCTCGTTCGTTTGGCACTTGTAGGATATACAAATGTAGGAAAGAGTACATTGATGAATCTGCTGTCCAAAAGCGACGTTTTTGCAGAAAACAAACTGTTTGCCACGCTTGACACAACGGTCAGAAAAGTGGTTCTTGAAAACGTTCCATTTCTGCTCAGTGATACAGTAGGTTTTATAAGAAAACTGCCTACACAGCTGATAGAAGCATTCAAGAGTACACTTGATGAAGTCAGGGAAGCGGACATTCTTATTCACGTAGTGGATATATCACATCCGGGTTTTGAGGAGCAGATGGAAGTGGTGGAAAACACACTTAGGGACATAAAGGCTGACAACAAACCTATATACGTGATTTTCAATAAGGTAGATGCATATACGTATGAAGAGTATGACGAGTTTTCACTTGAGCCGAAGGGTAAGAACAACAGGAGCCTGGAAGACTTGAAAAACAGCTGGATAGCAAAGGAAAAAACGCCGTGCATATTTATATCGGCGAAGGAGAAAATCGGAATAGACAAGCTCCGCAATGACATATACAAGATGGTAGCTGAGATTCATGCTGGACGTTATCCGTTCAACAATTTCCTCTGGTAATCTTTGCGAGTCTTTTCGGTCTATATTCCTTTTATCATCAGTCGTGTACGTCCAGTACACTCCTTCTTCGAAAAGAAATCTATCCTCGAAAATACTTCGTAAATCTGGCCAATTGATTACTAAAAGCAGACTAAAAAAGAGACCACCCTGAAGAAGGATGGTCTCTTTAAAGTTATGATAAAATTTACTATTCGCTGAATTTAGCGGCGAGGAACTCTCTGTTGAGACGGGCAATGTGATCAACAGAAATACCTTTAGGGCACTCCATTTCACAAGCTCTGGTATTAGTACAATTACCGAAGCCGAGTTCATCCATCTTTGCAACCATCGCACGTGCCCTTCTTGCAGCCTCTGGGCGACCCTGAGGAAGAAGAGCGAGAGAACTTACCCTTGCGGCTACAAAGAGCATTGCAGAGCCGTTTTTACAGGTAGCAACGCAAGCACCGCAACCGACACAAGCAGCAGCATCCATACTCTTTTCAGCCTTGTCATGAGGAATAAGGAGAGCATTTCCGTCCTGTGCAGAACCGGTTCTTACAGAAATGAAACCACCTGCCTGAAGAATCTTGTCGAATGCAGTTCTATCAACAACGAGGTCCTTGATTACAGGGAATGCAGCACTTCTCCAAGGCTCTACTGTAATGGTAGCACCATCCTTGAAATGACGCATGAACAACTGACAGGTAGTAACCTGATCATCTGGACCGTGAGCTCTACCGTCAATATAAAGAGAGCAGGCGCCGCAAATACCTTCACGGCAATCATGGTCAAAAGAAACAGGACCGTCCCCCTGACATCCTCTGTCAACAGCTACAGGATCTTCACCCTTACGTACAAGCTGCTCGTTAAGAATATCAAGCATCTCGAGGAATGAAGCATCCTCTTCGATTCCGGTCACAGAGTATAATTTAAATTCACCTTTTGACTGGGCGTTTTTCTGACGCCATATTTTTAACTTGAAATCCATCTCTAATTAGTCTTTATAGTTTCTGGTAGCAACGTGAATATTCTCATAAACGAGAGGTTCTTTATGAAGTTCAGGAGCCTGACCTTCACCCTTGTACTCCCAGGCAGCTACATACATATAGTTTTCATCGTCACGTTTAGCCTCACCTTCCGGTGTCTGGCTTTCTTCACGGAAATGACCACCGCAAGACTCATTTCTATTGAGAGCATCAGTAGCCATCAGCTCACCGATGTCGAAGAAGTCCTCAAGACGAAGAGCCTTCTCAAGTTCCTGATTGAACTCATACTGCTCGCCAGTTACGCGCACAGTCTTCCAGAATTCCTCACGGAGAGCCTTGATCTGCGCAATACCTTCTTTGAGGCCTTCTGCTGTACGTGCCATTCCGACATGCTCCCACATGATGTGGCCGAGTTTCTTGTGAATAGCGTCAACAGGCTCAGTTCCTTTGACAGCGAAGAGTCTGTCAATGCGGGCCTGAACTGCTTTCTCTGCTGCTTCGAACTCTGGAGCTGAAGTATCAGTCTTAGGCTCAGCAAACTTGTGAGAAAGATAGTCACCGATTGTGACAGGAAGAATGAAGTATCCGTCAGCAAGACCCTGCATAAGAGCAGAAGCACCAAGACGGTTTCCGCCATGGTCCGAAAAGTTTGCTTCACCGATAGCGTAAAGTCCAGGAATAGTAGTCTGAAGATCGTAATCAACCCAGATACCACCCATTGTATAGTGGATAGCAGGATAAATCATCATAGGCTCTTCCCATGGGTTTGAAGCCGTAATCTTCTCGTACATCTGGAACAAGTTACCGTAACGCTCTGCAACTCTCTGTTTTCCAAGTCTTTCGATAGCGTCTTTGAAATCAAGGAAAACTGCGAGGCCTGTTTCATTGACACCGAAACCTGCATCACATCTTTCTTTTGCCGCACGTGAAGCAACGTCACGAGGAACGAGGTTTCCGAAAGCAGGATAACGACGCTCGAGATAGTAATCTCTATCCTCTTCAGCTATCTGGGACGGTTTGATTTCGTGTTTGCGGAGTTTCATAACGTCTTCCATCTTCTTAGGAACCCAGATACGGCCGTCGTTACGCAAAGACTCTGACATAAGAGTAAGTTTGCACTGCTGTTCACCGTGTACAGGGATACAGGTAGGATGGATCTGTGCGAAAGCAGGGTTTGCAAAATAAGCACCCTTACGGTAGCACTGCATAGCAGCTGAACCGTTGCTGTTCATCGCATTGGTAGAAAGGAAGTAGGTTCTTCCGTAACCGCCGGTAGCAATTACCACAGCATGAGCACCGAAGCGCTCGAGCTTACCGGTAACAAGATTTCTTGCAATGATACCCTTGGCTTCACCATTTATAACTACAAGGTCGAGCATCTCGTGACGAGGATAGCTCTTTACTGTCCCGGCTGCAATCTGTCTGTTGAGCGCAGCATAAGCGCCAAGAAGAAGCTGCTGACCGGTTTGTCCCCTTGCATAGAAAGTACGGCTTACCTGCACACCACCGAAAGAACGGTTAGCAAGATATCCGCCGTATTCCCTTGCGAAAGGAATACCCTGAGCTACGCACTGGTCAATGATGGCTGCGCTGACTTCAGCGAGACGATAGACATTGGCTTCTCTGCTTCGGTAGTCACCACCTTTGATGGTGTCGTAGAAGAGACGATAGACAGAGTCATTGTCGTTCTGATAGTTCTTGGCTGCATTGATACCACCCTGAGCGGCAATAGAGTGCGCGCGGCGAGGAGAATCACTGATGCAGAAAACCTTTACATTATAACCGAGTTCACCGAGAGTGGCAGATGCAGAAGCTCCACCAAGACCGGTGCCGACTACAATGATTTCGAGTTTTCTCTTGTTGTTAGGACTGACAAGTCTAATTTCTGATTTCCTTTTGGTCCATTTTTCGGCCAAAGGTCCGTCAGGAATCTTTGAGATAAATTTATCGGCCATTTTATAGTTATTATGAATATATTGTACAATTATTCTGCAAGTTTAGTGATTTTTGGCGGAATAACCTTAGAATATCACCAAATTTGAGCAAAAATAAGACATATTCCCAAGAAACACCTGCAAAGCCTGCAAATCATCAGAACAATGTATTCTGAATATACTCAGGTTCATCACCAGTTTCTCTGTCTATACCGAGGTGCTTATAGGCCAGATCAGTGGCTATTCTCCCCCTTGGAGTACGCTGTATGAAGCCTTCTTTTATAAGGAAAGGTTCATAAACTTCCTCGACAGAGCCCTGGTCCTCGCCTACAGATGTGGCAATAGTGCTCACGCCGACAGGACCGCCCTTGAACTTGGCGATGATGCTGTAAAGAATCTTATTGTCTATCTGGTTCAGACCGCGCTTGTCAATGTTAAGAGCATTGAGCGAAAACTTCGCTATTTCCAGATCAATGTGCCCGTTTCCCTTTACCTGGGCAAAGTCCCTCACGCGGCGCAGCAGAGCATTTGCAATACGTGGAGTACCGCGGCTTCGCATGGCTATCTCCAACGCGGCATCGTCATCGATCGGGACATTCAGCAGAGCGCTGTTCCTCTTTACTATACGCACGAGTTCAGACGACTCGTAATACTCCAAAGGACAATCAATTCCGAAGCGTGCCCTGAGCGGTGATGTCAGGAGACCTTTCCTCGTAGTAGCCCCGACAAGCGTGAAAGGCTTCAATGAAAGCCTTACCGACCTGGCTCCAGGCCCCTTGTCTATAAGGATATCGATGACAAACTGCTCCATTGCCGAATAGAGATACTCCTCCACCACAGGCGATAGCCTGTGTATCTCGTCAATGAAAAGAACGTCTCCTTCATCCAATGAAGTAAGCAGGCCGGCCAGATCACCAGGCTTGTCCAGAACAGGTCCGGATGTGATCTTTATATTCACACCCAATTCATTGGCCACGATATTTGCAAGCGTAGTCTTTCCCAAGCCAGGAGGCCCGTGAAAAAGCACATGATCCAGAGGCTCGCCTCTCATTTTGGCAGCCTTGATGAATATTTTCAGATTTGTGACAATCTTGTCCTGCCCCGTGAAGTCTGTCAGCTCGTGAGGCCTGATAATTCCGTCCAAATCCTTATCTTTGTCATTCCCGGTTGAATACGGCGAAAAGTCATCAGCCATTTGAAACATCATTTATAATACAAATTTATATATTTATTTTGATATTGATGTTTTTTATAAAGTTGTTGATATGTTGATAATGCTATGCAAGCAGCTGTGCATCAGAATATTATGATGTGTTAAAATTGTTGATATCCCTGATGGTAACCGTTTGGTAAAATGTTGGAAGTTTTATTTGGATTATTGGACAGCGGTGTGCGTAAAATTATTCATGTAAATAGAAAAACATACTTTTCATTTAGTATCAACAGGGTTTTTAACAGGTTTTCAACCGAAAAATGAGCATGATGTTAATAAGTTCGGAGACTTCGGAAGTACTCGAAAAAAGTGTGGCGGAAAGAAGAGAAACGTATTGCAGCGGGCTGTTTCTTTCCGCAAGGTGGTTTGTAATTTCTCAGATATGCAAATCAGGACTGCAGGTCATTGTCCTGCCTGACAAGGATTCAGCGGAGTATTGTGCGGCTGACTTGTACAATCTCGTGGAAGGGGACAATGTATTCTTCCTGCCGGATTCCGGAAAAAATGTGGAGCGAAGCAATTACAAGTCCTCTCTGGCAGTGCAGCGTACTGCTGCGGTAGGAAGCATTATCGCCGATAAGGACAATGCTGAACTGCTGTATATAGTGACCTATCCTGAAGCATTGGAAGAAATGATTCCGGACAAGACCAGGATTTCCGGAGCATTACTCACACTGAAAAAAGATCAGACCATCAGCTTTGATGAGATAGTGAACAGATTGACTTCCAATAACTTCTGCCGGGTGGATTTCGTATCAGCGCCAGGACAGTTTGCCATCAGAGGTTCAATAATAGACATATTTTCATATTCATTCAATAATCCTTACCGTATCTCTTTCTTCGGCAATGAAATAGAGAAAATCAATGTATTTGACTGCAACACCCAGTTGTCCAAAGAAGAGAAGGACAGCGCTGACATCTTCCCTGATATCATAGCGGATGATGAGAATGGGAAATCGGACATAATGGTATCCGACATATTTCCGTCAGATGCTGTCGTGTGGCTGGATTCTTCCGATGTATATAAGGAAAGAAGTTTCTACGAAGGTTTAAGCAGATTCCGTAGAGTTTACATTGACACTCCCCTGTCTTGTACTAATGTAGATCCGATTAAGTTCAACATTGCCCCGCAACCTGTATTCAACAAGAACTTCGAACTGCTTACTGAAGATATAAGGAGTCGTCTGGAGAGAGGTTACAGGGTGTGCATATTTGCCGAAAAGGAGTCTCAGGCGGACAGGCTGAAATCGGTGCTGTATCAGAATGAGGGTGTGATGCCGGAGTTCATTGCCGGAAAGAACATACATAGAGGTTTCATTGACAATGAAAACAAAATCTGCTGTTACACTGATCATGAGATTTTCGACCGCTTCCACAGAGTTACTATCAGAAGAAGTGTCGAGAAAAGTGAGCAGCTGACTCTCAATGATTTGAGCGCGTTCAATATAGGCGATTATGTGGTCCATATCGATCATGGTGTGGGTATTTTCGGCGGTCTGGTGAGAATGACGGATGACAAGGGGCGTGTCCATGAAGTGGTAAAACTGATGTACAAGGACAATGATGTGGTTTTCGTGTCCGTGCATGCGCTTCATAAGATATCCAGATACAAGTCCAAGGATTCCATTCCGCCCAAGATCAATAAACTCGGTTCCAAGATTTGGCAGACGCTTAAGAACAATGCCAAGGCCAAGGTAAAAGATATTGCCAAGGAACTCATCAGCCTGTATGCCAAAAGAAAGGCTGCCAGCGGTTTTGCCTACTCTGCTGATACTTATCTTCAGGAAGAACTTGAGTCCAGTTTCATGTATGAGGATACGCCTGACCAGGAGACTGCCACTCAGGCCATAAAGCGTGATATGGAGGACAAAAGCCCTATGGACAGGCTTGTGTGTGGAGATGTGGGCTTCGGAAAGACCGAACTTGCTGTACGGGCTGCTTTCAAGGCGGTTGCAGACAGCAAGCAGGTGGCAGTGTTGGTTCCGACGACTATTCTCGCTTTTCAGCATTACAATACTTTCAAGTCCCGCCTGAAGAATTTTCCTTGCAATGTGGAGTATGTCAGCCGTTTACGTACCGCAAAAGAAATAACTGACATAAAAGAAAGGCTGAAAAACGGCTCTATCGACATATTGATAGGGACCCATAAGATTCTTGGAAATACGTTTGAGTTCAAGGATTTGGGCCTGCTCATAATAGATGAGGAACAGAAATTCGGAGTAAGTTCCAAGGAAAAGCTCAGGCAGATGAAACTGTCTGTTGATACATTGACATTGACAGCTACTCCTATTCCGAGAACTCTCCAGTTCTCGCTACTGGGCGCGCGTGACCTTTCCATCATCAGCACTCCCCCGCCGAACAGGATTCCTGTCCAGACTGAGATTATTCTTTTCAATGAAAATGAAATCCGTAATATAATCAACTATGAACTGGACCGTGGCGGACAGATATTTTTCCTTCACAACAAGGTGCAGGAATTGCCTGGAGTCTATGACATTCTGCACCGTATAGTGCCGGACATGAGGATATGTATGGCTCATGGTCAGATGGAGGCCAAGGAACTGGAAAACAAGATGATGGAGTTCATCCAGGGAGATTACGACATGCTTTTGAGCACTACCATCATTGAAAGCGGTCTTGATATTCCGAATGCCAATACCATTATCATAAACCAGGCTCAGAATTTCGGTCTCAGCGATCTGCACCAGTTGCGTGGCAGGGTGGGACGGTCCAACAGGAAGGCCTTCTGCTATCTGATAGTTCCGCCTCTGACTACATTGTCCGACGATTCGAGAAGAAGGCTTCGGGCAATAGAGGAATTCTCCGATCTCGGCAGCGGGTTCAATATAGCGATGCAGGATTTGGATATCAGAGGTGCAGGCAACCTGCTTGGAGCGGAGCAGAGCGGTTTTATTGCCGATATGGGTTATGAGACGTACCAGAAGATTCTTGCCGAAGCGATGGATGAACTCGGTATGGAGACAGGAATATCCACCAAGAATGTGAGTGATTCTTATGTGGAGGACTGCTCTATCGAGACTGACCAGGTGGCAATGATTCCTGACGGATATATAGACATTCAAGCTGAAAAAATACGTGTTTACAAGGAATTGGATTCTGTGGACAAGGACAGTGGTCTGGCTCAGATTGCGGCTCGGCTGGAAGACAGGTTCGGAAAACTTCCTGTCGAACTGGAAAGGCTTTTCGATATTGTCAGAATCAGGCATCGCGGCGAAAAACTCGGATTTGAGAAGATAATCATCAAGAACGGGATCATGATAGCATTTTTCATAACCAATCCTATGTCGGCTTATTATAAATCGCCGGTATTTTCAAGAATTCTTGACAGGGTTTCGGCCAATAGTGCTATATTTGAACTCAAACAGAATAATTCCAAGCTCAGGATAATATCCAGGAAGATAGACTCTCTGGAAAAGGCTTATGAAGTGCTGGGCAAGTTATTGTGATAAAAGGTGTTGAATGAACAATTTTGTAGTAGAAATAGGTAACACGGCTGTAAAGGCAGCCTGGACTGAAGGGACAGTTTTAGGAAAGACCTTCCGTTATCAGGGAGAAAAGGTCCGTGATTTCATAGTTTCATCTGTGAAGAATGAAAAGCCTGCCGTTATGGTGATTGCTTCCGCTTATGAAATCTCAGCTGGTGACAAGGCACTGTATGCCGGACTTTGCGGCAAACTTGTGGTGCTGGACGGCTCTGACAATGAATTGGTCAATGACAAAAACATTCCGGGATGGCTCAGCCCCGACAGGGAGGCTTCAATAATGGCCGCACGTCATCTTTTCAAGAACAAAAGTTTTACCTTGTTTGACTTCGGAACGACATTGACAGTGGATATGGTCAATGCTGACGGTACTTACTGTGGAGGCAATATTTCCCTTGGGTGCCGTACGAGATTCAAGGCATTGAACCGGTACTCAAGGGCTCTTCCGCTGGTTTCCATGCCAGATGACACTCCCCTTTTGGGCACAGATTTCACGACCTCGATAACGTCCGGAATCATATCGGGCATAATGTTTGAAATAGAAGGATACTTGTCAAGCAATTCATCTGATATCATCGTTTTTACGGGCGGTGATGCGAATTATTTTGCAAAAAGGATGAAAAACTCGATATTTGTGATTTGTAACCTTGTTTTGATAGGTTTGGCTTTAATTGCTGACGAGTATGTCAATGAAATTGATTAGAAATATTTTGTTCGGAGCTGCGCTTGTTCTGAGTTGTAATGTTGTGAAAGCTCAGGAAGGAGCATACAGTTCATATTCTCCCTATTCCATATTCGGAGTAGGCGACTTGACTCGTCAGGGTACTGCTTATTCCAGGAGCATGGGCGGTATCGGAATCGCTACCAGAAACAACAGACACATAAATATCTTGAATCCGGCTGCTGTGGCGGCAAGGGATACATTGTCCTTCATGTTGGATTTCGGGGTTACTGCAGACGGCAGACTTTACAGCCAGGGTGATGTGAAGTCGGCTAAGAACCTGTTCAACATATCAGACTTCGTGTTTACCGTGCCTATATACCGCAAATCTGCGTTTATGGCCGGTATTACGCCTTTCAGTTCAGTGGGATATGATTTTTCTCACGATATAACTGACCCTAAGGTACTTGCGACTACCGGAAATATGAATTACCGTTCCTATGGAGAAGGTGATATTTACCAGGTGTTTGCCGGTGCAGGCGCTACATTCTGGAACAAATTGTCAGTAGGAGCGCAGATGATTTACTATTTCGGCAACATTGACAAGACTACCACTATGGATTTCGCTTCGTCTTCATATAGGGATATCTACAGTGGCTATATATTGAATCTCAATGCTTTCGGAGGTAAATTCGGCGTGCAGTACGACCAGGCTCTTGCACCTGGACTTTTCCTCACTGTGGGAGCTACTTACAGGACTTCTGCCAGACTCAAGGGATATGTCACGGATTACAAGTATGCGACTATCTCGAGCAAAAGCGATACATTGAAATACAATACCGATACGCTTTCCAGAGGCAGGGCTTCCAAGATTGCGAGCGAGTATGGAATAGGCGTGGCCCTGCGCAGAGGTGACAAGTGGAGACTTGAGTTCGACTATACACGTTCAGACTGGAGCAAATCCAATCTTGACAATGCTGTAGGCTTTGCGAACAAGGGTGAATCCACTTTCTCCACTACATTCTCACAGTCCTTCAAGGCCGGATTCGAGATTGTACCTAACAGAAATGATATCCGCTATTATATGAGGAGGTGCTCCTATCGGGTAGGTGCATACTATGACAGGGACTATTATAAGCTGAACGGGCATACCGTGAATTCTTATGGCCTGACTTTCGGTATGACATTGCCTGTATTCCGCTGGTACAATGGTATTTCCATCGGTGTGGATCTTGGCCAGAGAGGTACCAAGGACAACAATATGATACGCGAGAGATATGCAATGCTTGTCGTAGGATTCAATATCCACGATATATGGTTTCAGAAACCTAAATACGAATAACGAAACAAACATTATTTACTGATATGAAAAAAATTGGATTTATCGTCTTCTCGGCGGTTTTGATGGTTTTAGGCGGACACACCATGTCGGCCCAGGGAAAGTATGGCGCGGACAGTGCTGAGTGTATCAAGTACTTGTCATACTACAAAGAATATTACAAGAGCAAGAATTATGATGCGGCTCTGCCTAACTGGAGAAAGGCTTATTCACTTTGTCCTGCTACGGCAAATCAGACAATGCTTATCGACGGAACTTCTCTCATCAGAAAGCAGATTGTCAAGAATGCTGCAAATGCTGCGTATCGCAATGCATTGATTGATACATTGTTGACAATTCACAGAACACGTGCCCAGTATTATCCTAAATACAAGGTTACAGCAATGAACAACCTTGCACTGGATATGGCAAACTTCTATAAGAATGATCCTGAAAAGTTGTATGCCGGACTGGATGAGGTCATCAATGCGAACAAGGAAAAAACCAAACCTTCAGTTCTTCTCATTGACCTCAATGCTGCAATCCAGCTCTATCAGGACAATCAGATGGATGCCGACAAGTTGATTGCCGTATATCAGAACAATATGGCTTATATCGAGCAGATTACTCCTGCAGATGCAACAGCAAAGGAGGAACTCGACAAGGTTAGAGATGATATGGAAAGCCTGTTCATCTCAAGCAAGGTGGCAAGTTGTGAGAAGATCATCGAGGTTTATACTCCGAGATTTGAGGCTGCTCCTGAGGATCTTGCACTCGTAGGCAACATTGTCAAGATGATGAGCGCGGCTGATGATTGTACGGACAATGATCTTTATCTCAACGCTGCAACATCACTGCACAAACTCCAGCCTTCAAGCCAGTCTGCATATTTCCTCTACAAACTCAATGCTTCAAGAGGGAACTTCGATGCTGCTGTGAATTACATTTCTGAGGCTCTCACCTACCCTGACCTCAGTGAGGAGACTGCTGCTGACTACAATTATGAGGCTGCCGCATACTGCGTAAGAAATGGCAAGAATGCTTCAGCGATTTCATTTGCGGAGAAGGCCATGTCATTGTCAGAAAGCTACAAGGGTAAAGCATATTTCCTTATCGGAACTATCTGGGGAGCAACTACTTGCAATGGCAACGAAATCAACAGAAGGGCTCCTTACTGGGTTGCTTACGATTATATGGCAAAGGCTAAGGATGCAGATCCTTCACTTGCTGAGGAATGCAACAAGATGATGGCTCAGTACAGGGTTTACTTCCCTCAGACTGCAGAAGCATTTATGTACGATTTGACTGATGGTCAGTCATATACTGTATCTTGCAATGGTATGAAAGCCAATACCACTGTAAGAACTCAGAAATAGTTTCTTACTTGAAAAGGTTTTTTAATATGGTAAAGATGATGGCAACTGCAGCAGCGGTTGCTTTCATCGTTTATTCCTGCAAGTCGAAATTGTCAGTTGCGGACCGTCTGGATTTGAGTACTACCCCGCTCCAGGTTGTTGACAGCATGTGTATGTATCAGACTGAAAACGGGAAGATACAGATGCGTACCGTAACGAAGGAAATGCAGAGGTATGACAATGATACCCTGTCCAGAGAGTATTTTCCGGAGGGCCTAAGAGTCTATGCCTATACTGATGATGAGGTTCTCGAATCCACCATTGTTTCTGATGAAGCCAGTCATGAAAAGAACAAGAAGTCAGGCGAAGAAATATGGAAAGCCTTCGGCAATGTGGTGGTGAAGAACATCGTGAAGCAGCAGACTATGGAGACGGACACCATTTACTGGGACAGGACGAAGAAGGAGATATTTACGGACTGTTATGTGCGTATGTACTCCCCTGACGGACTTATGCAGGGATACGGAATGCGTTCTGACGAGCGTGCCCGGAACTCGATTATATTGAAGCCTTTCAACAATTACATGATAGTGGTTCAGGATTCTACGGCCGTTTCCATCGATTCTGTCAATTTTATAGGCCCATTGCTAAAAAAATAATGCAGTTTCACGGAAAATCACTATCTTCGTAGCCCCAATAATATGAAATTAAATTAAACAATAATAACACAATGGCGGTTCTTGAAAAGTTACGCGTTAAATTCGGTATGGCGGTATCTATTGTTATCGCTATAGGCCTGTTATCATTCATTATAGATCCGAATGAAGTTATTTCGGCTTTCAATGGCATGTCTTCAAAGTATGATGTTGGCGAAATCAATGGCAAGTCAATATCTTACAACAACTTCCAGGAAGATATCCAGAAATTTACCACTATCAATGAGGTAATGACAGGTTCTTCAGCTCAGGGCGCTGAGCAGCAGTCTCAAATCAGAAACAATGCTTGGCAGGATCTTGTCTTCAGATATTTGTTTGATGCAAAAGCTTCTGAGGCAGGTCTCAAGGTAGGTGATGCAGAGATGGTTGATTTGACCACCGGCAATATGGTTTCTCCTATGATTGCGCAGAATCCGGCTTTCTTCGATGAAAACGGAAATTTCTCCAAGAGCAATCTTATCCAGATGGTGAACAACCTCGATTCTGACCAGAGCGGCAACTTGAGACTTTACTGGAATTATATCCAGAGTTCAATCTACAACCAGCAGCTGTTCTCCAAATACAGTTCATTGTTCACTCAGAGCAATTTCTTGTCTCCTATGATGCTCAAGAGAACCATCGCCGAGAACAACAACACATCTGACGTGGATTTCGTCATGGTTCCTTTCGGATACGAGCAGGATTCTACGATAGTTGTTTCCGACAGCGAAATCAAGTCTTTCTATAACGCTCACAAGAAATTCTACAAGCAGCAGGCGAGCCGCGATATCGAGTATGTGGTATTCGAGGTTAAACCTTCTGCAAAGGATATTGCTGACGAGGGAAAGAAAGTATCAGAAATCTATGATGAGTTCGCTACCGCTTCCAACATGAAGTCTTTCTTGATGAGAAATTCAGACAGACCTTATGATGACAAATACTACAAGCAGGGTGAATTGAGCACTGTTTCTCCTGAGGTTGAAGAGTTCGTATGGAAAGGCGACGGCTATGTTTCAAACGTCATCACCAAGGGTGACAACTACTTGGTAGCCCGTGTAATGGATACCAAGATGGTTCCTGACTCCGTTTACGTAAGACATATCCTTCTTCAGGGTGAGAATGCTGAGCATGAGGCAGACAGCCTCAGAGGCGTAATCGCTGCAGGTGCAAACTTTACAAGCATAGCTTCTTTGTACTCAGCCGACAAGAATTCTGCTGCTGACGGTGAGAAGGGCAATATCGGCTGGATGACACAGACATATATGATTCCTGGTTTCGAGTCAGTTATGACAGCTGCCAAGAATGTTCCTTTCGTTCTCAAGACAAACTACGGTTATCATGTTGTAGAGGTTACCAAGACCACTGCACCTGTTCTCAAGAAGAAAGTAGCTGTCCTCAGCAAAGAGACCATCGCAAGCAAGGAGACTTTCCAGACAGAGTATGCAAAGGCCAACAAGTTCGCGGTGATGGCTGCAGGCAAATATGACAACTACAAGAAAGCTGTCGATTCACTCGGCGTATATTCTCATCCGTTGAACAATCTGCTCGAGGGAGCTGACAAGCTCGGTTCCATCGACAATGCCAAGGAAGTTTCACGCTGGGCATTCGAGAACAAGACCGGCAAGGTTTCCAACATCATTACAGTGGACAACAACTACTTCATCATCGCTACTGTACGTGGCGTACACAAAGATGGTTATGCTACTGTAAAAGAGGTCGCTTCTTCTATCAAGCAGCAGCTTTACTACGAGAAACTTGCTGAAAAGAAGAAGGCTGAGGTTGCAGAAAAGATCAACGGACTTGATGATCTTCAGGCAATTGCCGAGAAACTTGGCACTACAGTAAGTTCTCATTCCGGAGTTGCATTCTCTTCAATGAACTCTCAGGGTCTGGATCCTAAGTTTATCGGTGCTGTTTCTGTTGCACCTGTAGATAAGGTAAGCGGTCCTGTTGCAGGTTCTATAGGAGTCTATGTGTTCAAGGTTACTGGTCGTGACACAGGTTCATTCTATACAGAGGATGACGCCAAGACCCGTCAGGCTCAGATGGCCATGTATTCTTCTCAGGCTATTATCCCTGTCATGATGCAGGATGCAGATGTAAAGGATAACAGAGCAAGATTCTATTAGCAGACAGTTTACATTAAATATAAAAGAGACCGTTCATTCATTTGAGCGGTCTCTTTTTTTACTTTATTATGTTCTTGTCGGGTTCCTGCCGTGTTGCGCTCATGAGAGGCTTGTCGCCCACGACAGTGAGTGGGTGGCAGGCGATAGCCTGACGGGATGAGCGCGAAGCGCGAACCTCTCATGAGTGCTGCACGGCGAGGAACCGGAACATTAAGAATAAATTATACGTTAAACAGGAAGTGCATGATGTCACCATCCTGGACAGTGTATTCCTTACCCTCTGTAGAAAGCTTTCCTGCGGCCCTTACGGCTGCTTCGGACTTATAGTTGATGAAATCCTCGTATTTGATGACTTCGGCCCGTATAAAGCCTTTTTCGAAGTCGGAATGGATGACTCCGGCTGCCTTAGGAGCCTTGTCTCCCTTGTTGATGGTCCATGCCCTGCATTCGTCAGCACCTGCCGTGAAGAATGTCTCCAGGCCGAGAAGTTTGTATGCGCCTTGAATCAGTCTTGCGGCTCCGGATTCGGTTAGCCCCATCTCATCCAGGAACATCTGCCTGTCTTCATAACTGTCCATCTCGGCAATATCAGACTCTGTTCTTGCGGAAATGATAAGAATTTCAGCATGCTCGTCCTTAGTGGCTTCACGCACGGCATCCACGTAGGCGTTACCGTTTACAGCGGAATTGTCATCCACATTGCACACATACATGACAGGCTTGTTTGTGAGAAGGAAAAGGTCGTGTGCGAGTGGCTCTTCTTCCTGAGAAAGCTCCACTGTGCGGCAGGATTTACCGGACTCAAGAGCCTTTTTGTAGCGCAGAAGCAGATCCATAAGTTTCTTCGCATCCTTGTCTCCGCCTGTTTTGGCCTGTTTCTGAACCTTTGCAAGCCTGCTTTCCACAGTTTCCAGGTCCTTTATCTGTAGTTCAGTATCCACTACTTCCTTATCTCTTACAGGGTCCACAGAACCATCCACGTGCACGATATTGTTGTCATCAAAACATCTCAATACGTGAAGGATGGCATCAGTTTCCCTGATATTTGCCAAGAACTGGTTTCCCAGACCTTCGCCCTTGCTTGCACCTTTTACTAGACCTGCAATATCCACGATATCCACTGTGGCAGGCACAGTTCTCTTCGGATTGCACAGTTCAGCCAGTTTTTCAAGCCTTTTGTCCGGTACATTTGTAGAACCGAGATTAGGTTCAATGGTGCAGAACGGGAAATTCGCACTTTGCGCTTTTCCTGAGCTTATACAGTTGAATAGAGTGGATTTTCCTACATTAGGAAGTCCCACGATACCACATTTTAAAGACATATTTTTTATAATTTTTTCGTGTCGGGACTGCAAAGGTAGCAATAAAAAAGTTTTTCTGTTTTTTAAAGAAACTTTTTACGTTTTTTAAATCTGTTTCAGATAAAAGATTCCATATTGCGGGAAAAATGCAGAAGTGGTTATGTGGAGGAAAATAATTGTAGTAGAAATACTTTTGTGTTTCAGTGCATTGGCAGTACAGGCGAAATCAGCTCCGGCTGACAGCCTTCTTGTGATGTTCTGGAATCTTGAGAACTTTTTCGACTATGTGGATGAAGGCGGAGGGGTGTCAGATGCTGAATTCAGTCCGGAAGGAGCCAGGCGCTGGACTCCGTCCAAGTTTTATGCAAAGTGCTCGGCTATAGCGAAATCCGTATTCTGGACGGCGGACAGGTATGGAGGGATGCCGGACATCATAGGAGTTGCAGAAGTGGAGAACAGGGGAGTACTGACCAGACTGTTATACTCCACCAATCTTTCCAAACACGGCTATTCCATAATCCATTATGACTCAAACGACCATCGTGGAATAGATGTGGCACTGCTTTGGAAAAAAGAGAAACTGAAGTGTAAGGGGTCGAAAAACTGTCGCATTGACAATATGAGGACAAGGGATCTTCTGCTGACGGAATTTGAGACGGAAAGCGGTGATGATCTGGCGGTTGTGGTGGTTCATCTGCCTTCCAAATATGGCGGAGGCAAGACGGCCTGGAAAAGAGAACTTGCCGCTGAGAGACTGTGCTCGGTCGTGGATTCTGTAATGGAGAACGGAACTCGGAATGTAGTGGTGATGGGAGATTTCAATGACGGCCCGCAGGCGGGAGAATTCGATGTTCTGAAGAAGAGTCTTGTCAATGCGGCGGCACCATTGGCCCGGAAAGGGGAGGGAAGCATCAGGTTCAACGGAAAATGGTCCCTGATAGATATGTTCTGGATAACGGAAGAATTGGTTCCGGCCGCTGAAATGGAGGTGGTCCACATCCCGTTTCTTTCTGTATGGGATTCCAAAATGTCCGGATATAAACCATTGAGAACCTATCTCGGACCTAATTATGTTGGGGGAGTAAGTGACCACTGTCCGATTGTTCTGAAATTAAGGACTGGTTTTCCATAGAAATAATGATTATTTTCTTTAAATTTGCTTCTCGCGTTTTTAGCGCAGAAATATATGCCATTTCAGATTCAGTGGTTGTGTCTGGATGGAAACAAAATAGTAATTTTTTAAACCACATATAAATTATGGAAATGAAATCCAGAATTCAGGACAAGTTCAAAGTCCTGTATGGTGCTGACGGAGAGATGTTCGCATCTGCCGGTCGAATCAATCTTATCGGAGAACATACTGACTACAACGGAGGATATGTGTTCCCGGGTGCCATTGACAAGGGTATTATCGCAGAAATCAAGTTGAATGGAACAGACAAGGTCCATGCTTATTCGCTTGATTATGACGAGTACGTGGAATTTGGTTTAAATGAGGAGGATAAACCGCAGCAGAGCTGGGCAAGATATATTTTCGGAGTGTGCCGCGAAATGCAGAAGAGAGGCGGAAAAGTAGAGGGCTTCGATACCGTATTTGCCGGTGACGTTCCTCTCGGAGCAGGACTTTCTTCTTCAGCAGCATTGGAAAGCACTTTTGCCTATGCGCTCAATTATCTGTTCAACAATATGATTGACAAGTTCGAACTTGCCAAGATCGGACAGTCCACTGAGCACAACTATTGCGGCGTGAACTGCGGCATCATGGACCAGTTCGCTTCTGTTTTCGGAAAGAAGGGTAGCCTTATCCGTCTTAACTGCAAGACATTGGAATACAAATATTTCCCGTTTGATCCTGTTCAGGCCGGATACAAGCTTGTCCTCGTGGATTCTTGCGTAAAACACGAACTTGCTTCTTCCGCATACAACAAGAGACGTCAGTCATGTGAGAACGTATGTGCTGCCATCAGAAAGAATCACAGCGACGTGGAGTTCCTCAGTGATGCCAAACGTGTATGGCTCGAAGAAGTCAGAGACTTGGTTCCGGAGGAGGATTTCCTCAGGGCAGAGTATGTAATCGGTGAGGTTCAGCGCGTGCTGGATGTCTGTGATGCTCTCGAAAGAGGTGATTATGAGACAGTTGGAGAAATGATGTATCAGACACATTTCGGTCTCAGCCATCTGTATGAGGTAAGCTGTCCTGAACTTGATTTCCTTAACAAGCTTGCCCGCAAATGCGACGTGACCGGTTCACGCGTAATGGGCGGCGGATTCGGCGGCTGCACCATCAACCTTGTGAAAGAGGAATTCTATGACAACTTCATCAATTCAGCAATTGAGAAGTTCTCAGAGAAATTCGGCCACGCTCCTAAGATCTATGATGTCGTTATCAGCGACGGAGCCAGAAAACTCGAATAAAGGCGTTATCTCATTTTCGTAGATAACCATTCGGAATCTACTATAGCGAATCCCGGTGCCGGAAGGACGTCGGGGTTTCTTTTTATTATGCCTCGGCAGTCCTCATATACATTGAACCCGATCTGGACACCCTGGATCTGGCCGTCTTTGGGGTAGGTGAGAGTGATGTCGTTGTCCGGGCCCTCAATCTTGTAGAACTTGAATTTGGCATTGTCAGGAATGGCAGTCTTGTCCTTGCTATTCTCGGAAAGTTCTATGCGGGTGATATATTTGCACATTTCGACAGCGACATCATCAAATCCCGCGTCGAAGATATTGACCTTCTCTATAAGTTCGCCGACTTCCTTCACTCGTCTCAATGTGTAGCCGCGAAGGATTTCTCCGTTGCTGTCAGAGAGAATCTGCTCAGTGATGGTGTTTATTTGCTTGTCAATCAGGGCTTTCTCTGTATCTGACATGCTTTCGGGCGTGTACCATATCATCAGTTTTTCGTCAGGGTCGTGGTACAGCACCGGGAAAGGGATCAGATTTACGCTTCCGCATTTGCTGCAGGTCCACAGGAAAAGAGAGCCGTCCTTGACTTGGCTCTTCAGCTCAGGTGAGTCCTGTACATTGATATTCTGATAGTAATTTATTTCTGATGTAGAGCCGCATTTCTGGCATACTGCAGTTATCGATATGTTGGCCATAGGGAAATCAAATTAAGTTTTCTTCAACAAAATTACTATATTTGGAGGATTTTTGGCGATACCTGCCGAAAAAATACTGAAATCTAAATCAACACTGATGAAAAATTGGCTTAAACAATTCACAACCGAGGATTGGATAATTGTCTTCGTGGGAGCTGCCGTGCTCGCTCTGGCTTGTATTTTCCCAAGCGCAATGCCGTCTATGCCTAAGAACCTGACATCTGCAACAGATTGGGTAGGAGCACTTTATATGTTCGGCTTCGTGCTTCTGCTGACATATGTAACATTGGCAGCATTGAGGAAACCTCTTAAAGGAACATTTGTTTCCCTGCTGTTCATTTTCGCGATCACATTGCTTGCACAGATTACGGCAAACATTCCGGTCATCAAGGAATGGGGATTTGAGTCAGTGTTCTTCGCCGTAATATACGGATTGATTCTGAACAACTGCTTCACCCTTCCGAAATGGCTTAAGACAGCGGTAAACAGCGAATTCTATATCAAAGTGGGCATCATCTGCCTGGGTTCCACCATCCTGTTCGGAGAGATGATGAAATCAGGCGCATACGGACTTGCCCAGTCATTGATAGTCGTATTCACAGTGTGGTATTTCTGCTTCTGGGTAGGAAAGAAGATGAATGTGGATCCTGAAATGGGAACAATGCTGTCCAGCGCGGTTTCCATCTGCGGAGTATCGGCTGCCATCGCCACCTGCGGAGTCATCAAAGGAGACAACAAGAAACTTTCCTATGTGGTTTCCCTCGTGCTGATTATCGCTATCCCGATGATGTATCTGCTTCCTTGGCTTGCCGAACTGATGAATCTGTCACCGGAAGTGGCAGGAGCCTGGATCGGCGGTACCATTGACACGACAGGCGCAGTTGCCGCCGCAGGAACACTCATTGACGACCCTGCAGCCGGACAGACAGCCATCATTGTAAAGTCTTCTCAGAACGTCCTCCTCGGCCTCGCAGCCTTCTTTATTTCAATGATGTGGGCATATAAGGGAACCAATCATGAGACAAGACCTACCGCCGGCGTCATCTGGGAGCGTTTCCCTAAATTCGTGATAGGTATGATTTTGGCGTCACTTGTGTTCAGCTTCCTTCTTTCTCCGGAAACAGCCAAAGCGGTCGGCAAGGTAACCAAAGGATTCCAGAACACATTGTTCAGCATCGCATTTGTCTGCATCGGTCTGGAAACCAGACTTAAGGACATCTTGGGAAAGGAGAATAGAGTTCCGCTGAAGGTATTCCTCACAGCACAGACATTCAATATCTTCGTTACCCTTCTGATAGCTTATATCATTTTCGGTGTCATCAAGCCTGTCTTATCATAGAGATAAGCGGTTCTTATACCGGCTATAAGTCGATATTGAACACCAATCCTATATAGTGGTTGTCGATATGGCAGCCACTTTTTTTCATTTTATTGAAGGCCGGCCCGCCGTTCCAGTCCGCAGTGATACCGATGCTGCAGTCGAAAGGAACCCAGAGAAGATTGGCAAGTTTCGCCACAATGCTTGCACCGGCGCTGAACAGCCCGTTGTCAGCGATGCTCTTGCCGGAAGAGAACATTGTCCAGTCGAAATGAGGCGTGATCTCAAAGTTCTTTATGTAGGCGACAGGGGAGAGCCAGGAAATGTCTCCCACCCAAATAGGGATGGCGTAATCAGCCGTAAGTTTCAAGTGGTTGCGCGAAATGTTACGGATGAAGTATTCGGCATCAGAACCTGAAAAACCACGTGGAACCATCGAAATAGAGTTTTCCCGTCTCACTCCAGCCTCGAACTGGTGCTGGTATTTCGCCGTGAGTTTGAGGCCCTGGGTCAATGTAAAGCCAGGAAGATAGCCGTATCCGTAGAAATAGACAGATGACGAGAACATGTCACTCAGCCTTATCCTCGCCGAATATCCCGCTTCTGCACCGATGCCGTAACGCGGATAAGTGCCGGATGACGGAACATTGCGCACCGAATAACCGCGTATAGAAGCATGTACCGTCTGCATATATACATTGTCCCCGCTTTTATAGCCGACAACGTGCGGAATCTTGGTCCCGCTGAAGTTACCGTCGAAACTGACAGTGGTCAATGACTTGTCATACAGGTCGTTACAAATCGTGTATCTGATCTGTGGAATAAGTCCGCGGCTCCATCCGCCGGACGAAAAACTCAGCGGAACATAAACCTTCACGCTGCCTTTCAGAGACGGCGTGTTCAGAAGAATACCGGTGACGGATTCCGCATGATAAGAACCGGAAAAGGCCTTCCGTCTCTGGTATTGGACAGCTGCCCTGTCATTGAAATCAGCCGAAAACTCGAAAACAGGATACAATCCGCTGTAAGTGAACAGAATATGGCCGGAATGCCTGTATTTGTGTGAACCGTCATCATAGACGTAGGAGTAAGGGTCATTGTGGAACGAATAGCCTACCGAACCCCAGGCAGTGCCCAGACTGTTCTGGAAAAGCGCAGTCGCTCCCACGGATGCCGTCTCATAATTGAAGTCGCCACTGAGACTCCGGACATTATCATAATTGAAATAGACAGGAGCCCATGAATGGAATCTGAGAATATTGGCAGCCTTCACATATTTCTTTGGCTGCGAGAAATCCGTCGTGAAACCAGAGAGAGTGTCCGCCCATTCCATACCTTTCGCTGCCGCGAGCCTCTTCTCCTGCGAGGTCAATGTGTCAGCTACCCGGTAGTGATGTATATCTCTGAAATCCACCTGTTTGCCTTCATCTCTGTCGGCACGGCGCATAAGTTGGCCCTCGCGGCTGAGTGAAGCGAAATATATCTTGTCCTTGTCAATGATGAAGTTTTCTCCGCCATAGGGGAGTGATGTGTGCTGACGGATGACGCGGCTGTCAGGATTCATGCTGTAAAGTTCCCGAGTCCCGTCCCTGTCAGACGAAAACCAGATTTCCCCGTCACAGGTCCGTAGATTGCCGATGCTTACAGGAAGCGGTGCACAGAGATATTCCAGGTCCCCGGAAAGGTCTGCATTGACAGAAAAAATACCTGAGCCGGCCTCCGAGACGGTGTTGAAAACGATGGAGTTGCCGTGGAAGCAGACTTCGACAGCCTGGAGCGAGTCCGGCATTGACCTTTTTCTCAGAATTTTTCCGTCAGCAGGGTCTATCAGGACAATGGATGAGCCCCCCTTGACCGGATATTGAACTGCGCATATAGTGGAACCGTCCGGAGCGGGTTCCGGGTTGAAAAGGCGTCTTTTTTTCGTCAGTGTGCCGGTCTTGCCCTTGTCAATGTCGTAGTATCGGATTCTTGAAGTCATCTTCAGAGACCATCTCGGGTCAGGAACCGATTCGCTCCACCATAGTTTTCCGTCACCGTATTTCAGGGCGCTGGAATATGAAGAAAAAGCTATGAGTCTGGCAAGTGTCTGAGTGTCAGGATTCAGCTTTACGAGAGACGAAGCTTCGGCGATACCGAAAGCGATTCCGTACAGCTGCCCGTCCACGACTACGCCTCCCGACATCGTGCTGAACCATTTTCCCTTATCCTGTATCCTTTCCGATTGCGTAAAAGGCTTCCTCAGTTCAGCCTCCTGCTGCCACATTTCGTGGAATCCGTCAGTTATTCTGTTCCATGAGTCCTTGAACCTGAGTCCGGAAATCAGGCGGACTGTCTTCTGTGTATTGAAAAACCGGAACGGGTTGCGGGAGATTCTCTCGAAGTATTTATCTGTGAAAAGCGGGTCCCCGTAGAAGTATCTTACGCCAGCCACGGTCATATAGCCGAGCGCGTAATGGTCCGGGGCATAGAACCTGTATGAGCCATATCTCCATTTGTACCAGTTCCGCATGTCGCCCTCGTCAAATGCCATCATATAATAGTTCAGAAAGTCGGCGGAACGTCCTCTGCCATATCGGGTCAGAGCCGTTTCGGCAGTCACCGCGTCGCCTTCCAGCAGCCAGGTGCTCGGCCATAGAGCAGAATATGCGCCCACAGCCATATCGCCCAGTATCCAGGTCAATGGCTTGAGCCATCCTTTGTAGCCGAACTGCATCTGCGCAAGGTGTCGGCTTTCGTGGACGGCAAGGGATTTTTCCCATGGCATAGGATCGGGATTATAAGCGTCAGGCAGAGCGAACAGGTCCACACGTTTCGGAGCCCAGGTGACAGAGCCGTTGGAGACTCCGTTAAAAGGATGGATTATGACTTGTGTGCGCTTTCTGTATCCTTCACCGGGAACGAGTCCCGAAGACAGGCTTTCGCTCATCCGGTATTTTTCCATCAATGTGCCGTAAACTGTTGCCAATGAATCCAGTCCGCGAGGATAAATCAGCTTGTAATGAGGCGAATACATATAGTTCCATCTTACACGGGCAGGATCTTCTCCGCTTGAAGAAAACTGGGCGGAAGCCTGGATTTGCCATATTGAAAAGCAAATAATAGTCAGCGTTATGGTTTTCAGCAGATACGACTTCATATTTATTTAGAATTCTCAAAGGCAAATCTAACTATTTTTTATAATTTTGTGTGATTTAACAAAGTATTAAAACTTCTATACCGCAATAATATGCAGTTGATGTTTCAATTTCTGACCCTCGCAGGGGCAGTAACGCTTTTCCTTTTCGGCCTGGGACTTCTTAGTGTGGGCTTGCAGAAAGTGGCGGGTGACGGACTACGTTCCTTCCTCGCATCCATGACTTCCAATGCTTTCAAGAGACTCGTGACGGGTATAGGCGTTACAGCCGCCATACAGTCTTCCACTGCCACCACGATCATGGTCGTCAGTTTCGTCAATGCCGGTCTCCTTACATTGGCCCAGGCGATAGGCGTCATAATGGGAGCGAATATCGGTACGACCGTAACCTCCTGGATAATGGCCATCTTCGGCTTCTCCTATGACATTTCCACCATTTCTTTTCCGCTGATTGCGATAGGCTTCGTGATGATGCTGAACAAGAAGAACAAGAGAGTCAAGGACCTCGGTGAGATCATCATCGGCTTCGCTCTTTTCTTTGTAGGCTTCGCGAAACTCAAGGAAACCTCCGGCATATTGCTCGACAACATTGACCTGAGCGGCCTGCAGGCACTTACGAATCTGCATCTCGGACCGGTTAACGCGTCAGTGCTCCTGTTCCTGCTCATAGGTACGGTGATGACCATCTGTTTCCAGTCTTCCGCTGCCACGATGGCCATAATCATGCTGCTCATCACTACGGGAGTCATTCCGTTCAAACTCGCGGCAGCCATGATTCTCGGTGAAAACATCGGTACCACCATCGCCGCCAATGTCGCTGCATCCGTGGGAAACACCACGTCCAAGCGGGCCGCCATGGCGCATACGGTGTTCAATGTGTTCGGTGTCGTGTGGGTGCTGTGCGTATTCCCGTGGTTTCTGAAACTTATCGGCTTCATCATCAGTTCCTGCGGAATGCCGGATCCGAATACCGCCGACCTCACTGACGCGGCCAATGCGGATGCCATCAAATCTTCGCTGCTGTACAGTGTCACGACGATGCATACCTTGTTCAACATCACCAATACGATGATATTGATATGGTTCATCCCTCAGATAGAGAAGATCGTGTCGTGGATTATTCCTCAGAAGGCGGAAAAAGAGGTGTTCAGGCTCAAATACATCCAGGGCGGTCCTCTTTCTACTGCGGAGCTGTCCCTCGATGAGGCAGAGCAGGAAATCGTGCATTTCTCTGAAATCTGCTACAACGGCTTCGGCTACATGCGCCAGGCGATAAACGAGAATGACCCTATCAAGTTCGGGGAATTGAGAGAGAAACTCATCAAATATGAGGTAATTACCGACAGAATCGAATATGAAATAGCGGATTATCTCAATGAAGTGTCCAAAGGTGAGATTTCCTCTTCTTCAGCAGTCCGCATAAACGGAATGTACAAGATTATCGGGGAACTGGAGAGTATAGGTGACTCGGGAGACGCTATCGGCCGCATATTGGCCAGGAGAAATGAGCACGGACTGTCTTTCGACGAGCAGCAGCTCAAGAGGCTCGGCAGAATGTGCGACTTGCTCGATGACGCGTTCAAGGCGATGACAAACAACTTGAAGGCTCCATATACAAGCCTCAAGGACATCACCAATGCTCAGGATGCGGAGTACAATATCAATGAATGCCGCAACACATTGAGAGAAGAGCACATCATCAATATCGAGGAGAATTCATCCTACAATTATCAGGTGGGCGTGTTCTATATGGACATTGTCGCTGAACTCGAGAAGATGGGTGACTTCATGATCAATGTCTCTGAGGCAAAAATTGCGGAAAATGGTTAGAATGAGATACATAGCTGCCGTGGTGACGGTCTTGTGCGCATTGTCCTGTGTTAACGGGAACAATGCCAAGAAGGCTCCGCAGCAGCCCTCTTCCGTACCGTTTCCGGAACTCAAGGTGCCGGGGATGATAACCGAGCCTGAAGAGAGGATGTCCTACATAATGAGCCATTTCTGGGACGGACTTTTCTCACAATCATTGACCGGTCTATGCGATTCTTCGCATGTGCAGGGGATAAGCGTGGATGACGTGGAGAAGCAGTTCGGAATTTACGCGGCGCTTCTGTGGAACGCTCCGACGGATGAGGCGCTCAAGTCTGTTTCCTCGCTGTTCAATGCTGCAGAGGCTTGTGAAAGACGTGACACTTCGTCAAATGTGTTCGAAGCCATCACCAAGTTCGTGAACAAGTATCTCTATGATCCTAATTCACCGCTGAGGAATGAGGAGTTCTATCTTCCTTATGTACAGGGACTTGCAAAATCAGATATGGTGGACGAGAACATGCGTCCGGCCTACGGTTATGATGCGTCCATGTGTGCCTTGAACCGTATTGGGACTAAGGCTGCGGATTTCTCGTTCAAGAGCCTCAATGGAAAAGTAAGGACGCTTTACAGTGTCAATGCGGACTATACCCTGCTTTTCTTCTCCAACCCGGGTTGCCCGAACTGCAAGGAAATAACTCAGATGATAGAGCAGAATCCTGAGATAGCAGAATTGGAGAAGACAGGCAGACTGAAAGTCGTGAACATCTACATTGACCAGGAACTCGACAAATGGCGGGCGTTCGCAGCGGAATATCCTGAGGAGTGGATAAGCGGCTATGACCATAATTACATCATCCGCATGGACCAGATCTACAATGTCCGCGCTATCCCGTCCCTCTACCTTCTCGACCGCGACAAACGCGTCATCCTGAAAGATGCTCCGCAGGACAAGGTCTTCGAGAAGCTCTCCGCCCTCGCCGTGGCACAATAATCTGATAGGAACTGACTGATGCTCAGTGCTTCCCGTAGGTCTTTACTTTGGAGTCGTAACTTATCTCACCTCTTCCATGCGATAGAGGTTGTATCCTTTTATTTGTACCACAATCAGATGTAGCGTTGCCTTCCCGCTAAGATTCTTTACTGCTTTTCCGTAGGCATAGCCTCTTATTTGCTCCTCGGCCTCGTACCACTGCTTCCGTGCTTCTTCCTCTGTCGCATCTGGCTTGAGATATTTCAGTTCGACTATGTAGGCGTGTGCTGTCGTGGAGCAGCGGTTGAAGTCCGGCATCATGAAGAAGTCGCAGTATCCGTGGTTTAGTTCAACTTCGGGATTAGTGAGATAATAAGGATTGAGGCTGAAATACGCCGTCATGAACCCCTGAATGTTTCTCTCTCCCTCTATGAGGCTGCGTACTGAGGTTGTGTCGTGGTACTGCTGACAGATGTATTCCATCATCGGACGCCAGTCTCCGTCGAGGGCTGCAGCATCGAATGTTTCATACAGTTTCGACATATTGACTTGAAGTATCTTGTTGTATTCGATAACAAGGTACTCGTAGAACTGTTTGCGGACATTATTGTTCGGGATGCTCAATATAGTGTTCACTCCGCGTGTGCCTCCGATTGTCAGCAGGCCATAGTAGTAGAGCAGGCTCTTGAACATGTCCGGTTCAATCAGTCTGTGTGCAGGGAAAGACGCTTGAACTTCACCGAGAGTGAAACCGTTCTGCGCAACCTCCAGAAGTACGCTCTTGCGGTTTCCGTCCAGTTGGTCGAGACGGATGAGTTTGTCGAGTTTGTTGTAGTCAGTCGCTGTGTTGCGGTCCAGCATTTCTTCTGGGGCCTCTCCGCGGCTGATGTAGTGGCGAAGATAGTAACTGACCATGTCGGTATTGTACATCTTCGGATCTGTGTTAAGGGACTTCGCAGAAAAGCAGTACCCGTCATACCATGGTTTCATCTCTGCAATCAGCGCGTCCTCATCTGCCTTGAGTGCATCAACACTCTGATAGTACCGGATCATCTCCCTCACCTCTGTCTCGCTGAATCCAAGCATCATGTTGAAATCAGGGTCAAGGGTGAGCGAAGTTGCGATATTATAGCCGCTCGTCACGTCATCCATAGTGACAGGACTTACTCCCATCATGAGAATGCGGTCGAACATTCCTTTATACTGCTTGAAAACGCTCCGGTAGAATCCCTCGGCGTGTGTCATTGCATGATATACCTGTTCTCCCTTGACGTTGAGCACCACGTTTGTGAAATTGTCGTACTCATCGACGATCAGGTAGAGCTTTCGCTTCATTCTCTTGGCGTAGAGGTCAATGACGTTCAATTTGCCGACAAAAGTCTTCTGTTTGAGAACTTCTGACAGATACTCAGGCGGATAGAAAGCCTCATATCTTCTCGCGAAGTCCTCAGCAACTGCACTGCAATAGACATCGAAGTTCTGCGACAAAGTATCTATGTCCCCACCTACCCTGGAAAAGTCCAGATACAGCACCTGGAACTCTCCCATAAGGGGCGTCGGATTTTGTTCTATCCAAAGTCCCGAATACAGACTGCTGAAATTGTCTTTTTCCAGAATGTCGTAATAGTATCTCATCATTGACAGGAAGAGGCTCTTTCCGAAGCGTCTCGGCCTGATGAAGAAAAGGAAGTTTCCGGCAGTCTCCATTTTCGGGAGATACATTGTCTTGTCCGCATAATACTTGTCTTCCCTGCGAACCTGAGCGAAGTCGGAAATCCCGTAAGGTATTAGTCTGTATGATGCCATATCAGTAGATTATTACAACAGAAGACAAAAATACGAAAAATCAGTTATATTCTACAATCTCTGAAATCAAAGGCTTAGAATGGTAGTTTATATTTGCTCAAGAGCGGAAATAATTATAAATTTGAAAGACGTGTGCAAATATCACGTCCTTTTTAATGATTTCTGAATATGAAGATTGAAAGCAGAATTTGGGGAAAGACTCCTGACGGAAAGGAGATTGTCCTTTACACAATTACCAATGAATCAGGCGCGTCAGTTTCACTGTCGAGCGTCGGTGCCGGAATAGTTTCTGTCAATGTTCCTGACAAGGACGGAAAACTTGCTGATGTCGTGATCGGATATGATGATCCTATGTCGTATTTCGGTGACGGACCATGTGCCGGAAAATGCCCGGGAAGGTACGCCAACAGAATTGCGAAAGGGCAGTTCACACTGGACGGAAAAGAATACACATTGCCGATAAACAATGCCTGCAATCATCTTCACGGAGGCCCTGAGGGTTTCCAGAACCAGGTGTGGGAGAGCCGGACAGATGGCGATGCGGTCGAATTCATGTACTTCTCAGAGGACGGAGAGGCTGGTTATCCGGGAAATCTCAAGGTCGTGGCACGATACACGTGGTCAGAAGAAAATGAACTTACATTGACCTTTACCGCCGAGACAGATGCTCCTACTGTGCTCAATCTTACGAACCATTCATATTTCAATCTCAACGGGGAAGGCTCAGGCACTGTGCTGAATCACATTCTGAAGCTCAATGCGTCAGAGTTCCTTCCGACTGACGAGACGCTGATACCACTCGGTGAGCCGGCTGATGTTGCGGGGACGCCTATGGATTTCGTGATGGCAAAGCCTATCGGACAGGATATACGCGCGGATTTCCCGGCATTGAAATATGGCAAGGGTTATGACAACTGCTTCGTGATTGACGGAGCCGAGCCTGACCAGATTCAGGCAGCTGCAGAACTGTATTCTCCGGAAAGCGGAAGAGTGCTCGAGGTGCTGACCACCCAGCCGGGCGTGCAGGTTTACACAGGAAACTGGCTTGAAGGATGTCCTGCGGGCAAGAATGGCCATATCTATCACGATTATGATGCAGTCGCTATCGAATGTCAGCATTATCCGGATTCTCCTAATGAAAGTGATTATCCTTCTACGGTTCTCAGACCGGGCGAGGTATATGGCCAGGCGATTGTCTTTGCTTTTTCAGTAAGAAAGTAACTGCTTATGAGACAGTATCTTGACCTGTTGCGCCATATCAGAAAGGATGGCGTGGTAAAGCACGACCGCACGGGTGTCGGCACACAGAGCGTGTTCGGATACCAGATGCGTTTCGACCTATCGGAAGGGTTTCCGCTGCTGACCACCAAGAAAGTTCACCTCAAGTCCATAATATATGAACTGCTGTGGTTTATAGCAGGTGATACGAATATCAAGTATCTGAAGGACCACGGCGTGTCCATCTGGGATGAATGGGCCGATGAAAACGGCGATTTGGGCCCTGTCTATGGGCATCAGTGGAGAAGTTGGCCGGCTCCTGACGGACGGAGCATTGTCCAGCTGTCACAAGTCATTGACCAGATTCGGAACAATCCTGATTCCCGCAGGATGATCGTCTCAGCGTGGAATCCGGGTGAGGTGGACAAGATGGCGCTTCCGCCGTGTCATTGCCTTTTCCAGTTTTACGTTGCGGAAGGCAAACTGTCCTGCCAGCTGTATCAGCGCAGTGCCGACACCTTCCTCGGCGTGCCGTTCAATATCGCATCCTACGCGCTTCTGACAATGATGATTGCGCAGGTTTGCGGACTCCAGCCGGGGGAGTTCATCCATACCACGGGCGATACGCATATCTATCTGAATCACTTCGAGCAGGTGGATTTGCAACTGTCTAGGGAACCTCGTCCGTTGCCGGTTATGAAACTGAATCCGGATGTGAAGAGCATCTTCGATTTCAAGTACGAGGACTTTACGCTTGAAGGTTACGACCCATGGCCTGCGATCAAGGCCCCGGTCGCGGTGTAAGATTTATTTTCAGGACAATGCAGAAGAACATCATAGCGGCGGTTGCCGACAATATGGCGATAGGCCGTGACAATGAACTGTTATGGCACATTTCAGCGGACTTGAAGTATTTCCGCAGAGTAACCATGGGCTGGCCCATCATAATGGGCTATAAGACATGGCTTTCCATCGGCCGCCCCCTTCCCGGCCGCCGGAACATTGTCATAACCAAAAGTCATTTCGACGCCCCTGAAAGCGTGGTACAAGTGCCTGACGTCGCCTCCGCTTTCGTTGCCGCGGAAGAAGTTCAGGTCAATGCCGCTGACGCGCAAGAGATTCAGGCCGCTGCTGCGCAATGTTCTGCAGGTCAATGCTTTATTATCGGCGGTGCGAAGACCTACGAGCGCACGTTGGCCCAGGCGGACAAGCTCTACATCACCCATGTCCATACCTCGGTCCCCGATGCCGACGCCTTCTTCCCTGCCATCGACCCTGCCGTCTGGACATTGCAGTCAGAAACCCCTCCTGAAACCGACCCCGAGAACGGCCTTCAATACTCCTTCGCCGTGTACGTCAGAAAATAAGCAAAATCATTAAATAATTAAGTTGAACCAATATGAAAACACTATTGAAAAGAGCATTGCTCTCAATTGCCGCTTTTGTGGCACTTGCATTCACAATGAATGCTCAGCAGTATCAAGACGTCGTTTATCTGAAGAACGGAAGCGTCATTCATGGCATTATAACTGAGCAGATTCCGAATCAAAGCCTGAAAATTGAGACGAAAGACGGAAGTGTGTTTATCTGCGATATGAATGATGTGGCGAAGATTACGAAGGATTTTCAAGTCAATGAGGAAAAGAATCGAGGGAGAGAATACGGATGGGTGTCGGCTCCACGTTATCGTGGTTTTGTAGGTGAATCTCTTGTATTTGGTGTTGAAGATACAGAAGATACCAGAAGTCAGGTTTTCACATCGCACGGGTGCCAAATCAATCCTTATCTATATGTTGGAGGTGGACTTGCTGTCAATTACTGGATTGAGGACGAGTCATTTAACATCCCGGTTTTCGCACATATACGCAGCGAAATACATAAGGCATATAATAAAAGAGTGTCTCCGTACCTTGAAACGAGAATAGGCTATAGTGTCGGGGATATTGAGGGCTTCTTCTGTGCGCCGGCAGCTGGATGTCACATATATTTTGGAAAGTCGAAGATGGGACTCAGTTTCGGCATTGGCTATAACGTGCAACTCGCCAAAGTATCTTACAGCTACGGTTCAGGATATCCTGTTAACGAAAATTTCGGTGGGGTATCAATCTCTGCAGCATTCGACTTTTAGTTCGGTAATAATCTACTTTCAACTTGTCCGTGAAACCCCACCTTCTCACGGATAAACTGTTCATTTTGAATAACTTGTCCGTAGAAAGGCTACTTTTTACGGACAAAATTCATGATGGGGCAAGTTGCTGAACATACGAAGAATAACATTCGACTCTGCGGCAAATATCTTCAGCGTGCCCTTCTGAAATGGTGATGCCAGTTTTATTGAATCTGGAGCATATATTTGATACCCAGTCAGTCTCCGGAATTTTTCCGAGGTAAATGGTATCCCCGAACATGTAGAACGACATCCTTTTGCTATGGAATATTTTCCCCTGAAACCGAAGTTCCATAAACAAAAGGCTTATACATAACATTCTGATTTGATGGCGGATACAAGCATTTTTCCGCAAAGTTCACAACATTGTGGACCACAAGTTTGTGTACTTGGTGGATTTTCATTGAAAACGGATAGCCGGACAGAAAAAAGCACTAACTTTGTGGGTGAAAAAATATAGGCAAAGATGCAGAAGATTTGGAAAAAGGCCCTGGTTTATGTGGGCATCGTAGCGCTCTTTTTGGCACTGGCGTATGGATTCGTGCCACAAGTGCTTGGCGGAAAGATAGTTAACCAGAGCGATATATCAGGTTATGTGGGCATGGCTCATGAAGCCAATGGGTGGAACGCGGCACATCCGGATGACCGTACCGCCTGGACCAATTCCATGTTCGGCGGAATGCCTACCACGATGATAACCGGCAATCCAGAGGGCGACTGGACCCAGAAAATCTATGACGCATTTCTGCTCGGACGTCGTCCAGCCACATATCTGTTCATCGCATTGCTCGGCGCATTCCTGCTGATGCTGTCGCTTGGCATTGACAAGATACTTGCTGTCGGCGGAGCTGTCGCGGTCGCATTCTGCTCTTACAACATGCAGATTATCCAGGTCGGACACAATACCAAGATGATGGCCATCGCGTGGTTCCCGTGGGTGCTTGCAGCCGTCATTTTTACATACAGGGCGGCATTGGAAATGTACCGCAGGGAAGATGACATTGACCAGAAACCTGAAAAGAAGGGCTGGCGGGCATGGATTCCGCAGGCGGTACTCGGCGCGGCGCTGTTCGGAATGGCATTGAACTTCCAGATCAAGGCAAACCATATCCAGATTTCGTACTATCTCGCGATTCTCATATTCTGCTATGCCATAGGACTTTTCATCTGGCTCGTCGCAGACAAGGAGCGCCGTCACGGACTCGGAAAATTCTTCGCTGCATCGTTCCTCCTGCTGTTTCTCGGACTCGTCGGAATAGGTGCCAATGCCAACAAACTCATCCCGATGTACCGATACTCGCACCAGACAATGCGTGGCGGTTCGGAACTGGCTTCGGAGCAGACGTCGGACAATGCCGGGAAGTCCAAAGGCCTTGATATAGAATATGCTACGTCATGGTCTTACGGATGGCAGGAACTTCCGAATCTTATGATTCCGGACTTCAACGGGGGCTCATCGGCTCAGGAGATGAATCCTTCCAAGTCGGAAACCGTGAAGGTTCTGAAGAAATATGGACAGCCGAATGTAAGGCAGACGGCCAAATCACTGCCGCTTTACTGGGGACCGCAGCCATTTACGGCCGGGCCGATGTACATGGGTGCCATCACCATCTTCCTGTTCATATTGGGTCTGCTTCTATGTGAAGGAAAAGACAAATGGTGGATACTCGTAGCCACGATTATAGCCATATTCCTCGGACTTGGCAAGAACTTCATGCCGTTCACCAGGTTCTGGTATGAATATATGCCGTTCTACAGTAAGTTCAGGACTGTGTCAATGGCGTTGGTCGCACTTCAGGTGACGCTGCCGATGCTCGGATTCATCGTTCTGGACAAGATCCTCAAGGGCGGAGTGGATTTCGCGCGGTTCAAGAAACAGGGCACAGTAGCACTTGCATTGACAGCAGGAGTCTGCCTCCTGTGCTGGATTTTCCCGGGCATTGCAGGAGATTTCACTGCCGACATGGACAGCCAATATCCGTCAGAACTTGTGGCGGCATTCCAGCAGGACAGGCAGAGTCTTCTGTCCCATGATGCTATGATGTCGTTCTGGCTGATCGTATTTACTTATCTGATAATACTTTGGACCTATTCCAAACCGAAAGAAGGGCAGACTAAATCTGCTAATGGCAGAAGGCTTTCGGCAGGGCTTGCCATCTCCGCACTGGTGCTTCTGAACATGTTCGCGGTGGGCAAGAGGTATCTGAATTCCGACCATTTCACGACGCCTAAGAACTTCAACGGCCAGTTCGCCCAGAGACCTGTGGATGAGGCGATTCTTGCAGACGAGGAACTCGATTATCGCGTCCTGGACCTCTCAGTCAACGTCTTCAATGACTCTCATCCGAGCTATTGGCACAAGAATATCGGCGGATACAGCCCTGTGAAGATGCAGCGTTACCAGGATCTCATCGACCGTCATCTGACCGGCGAAATAAATTCGATAATCAAGGCTGTCAATGCAGCAGGGACGATGGAAGGCCTTATGGCTTCATTCCCGAGAGTGCCGGTATTGTCAATGCTGAATGACAAATACATAATTCTCGACGGCAACAGCGCCCCTGTGGTCAATCCTCGTGCGATGGGCAATGTCTGGTTCGTGGATTCAGCTGCGCGCGCGCTTTCGGCCAATGAAGAAATATTGATGTTGGACGGCATTGACCTTCATACTACAGCCGTCATCGGTCCTGATTTTGCCTGGGCTGCGGATGCCGTGGACGCATGCTCGCTCGCCGGCGCTTCGATAGAGGCGAAACTTGCCTCTGCACGGGATACTGTATATATGACCTCCTATGCGCCTAACGAACTGCGCTACCACTATCGTGCATCTTCTGATAAGGCAGTGGTATTCAGTGAGATATATTATCCTGACGGATGGACATTGACCTTGGCGGACAATCCTTCCGGAGATTCCCTGAAACTGTTCCGTGCGAACTGGACTTTGCGCGGTGCGATTCTCCCGGCCGGTGAACACGATATCGTCATGCGTTTCGCTCCGGCATCATATCGCATCAGCTCGAACATATCACGGGCATCATCCATTCTCCTCATTCTCCTCATCCTCGCCTCTGCAGGCGGAGTCCTTTATGGATGTCTTCGTCATCGTCGGCATCCTTCAGCGGGCGCTTGATTTCCGTGCTGTCAGCGACACTCCGCTCCATCGCCGAAAGATAGACATACTTGTCAATCAGGCTCTAGTCCACGCATTGCCCGAGCCGCTTCTTCAGAATCAAGTCCAACCATATCCTCGTTGTTCTGCCGTTGGCCTCGCTCTTCCCGTAAGCCCCTTCATCTTGAGTTGGTTAGTCGCACTAACCAACTGCGGTGCAGAAGCCTTCAACTTATTCTTCGGATACTTCCAATAGTTCCTGTTCTTCGTGTGGTCATCCTGCGCATTCAGCACGCCCACCACATCCGGCACGCTGAACCACCACTTGGAATTCTCCTCATCCCAAACGGCTCTGACCGGACGGTCATTGAAAAATCGAAACGAAATTTTACTCATTTTTGTTGCATGCTTCAATGAAGCCGGGTTTGATTTTGTTCCATTCTGCCACATTTGTTCGTCCGCGATTCAATAATTGAAAGAGTATGTCGAGACTTTCGGAATCATTAATCTTGATAGCTTTATTGAATGAATGTAGCCAACCGATTTCCGTAAAATCAATGTTCGGGAGAAGGATAGGTGTTGTCTTCTTCTCTAAAGCCCATGCCGCCCCCATTTCATTCAAACAGACTTCACTTTTCTTATAATTCTCTGAAATCATGAACAAAACAAGGTCTGATGTGTTGAGGGCATCTTTGATAAAAATAGGAATGCTATCTCCGAGTCCAACTCCGGTTGATTGATTTGATGTATATACAATGTTTTTGTTTTGATATCCGCAGCCTTGTTTGAGAACAATATCCACAAACTTGTCAAGAATATAACTGTCTTTTGAGGAATGGCTGACGAAAATTTTATTGAAATAATTCTTTCCTTGAAGTTTGTAAGAAACTATTTCTGCCCAAATTTCCGCAAGGTCTAAACATTCGCTGAATGTGTCACATCCTTTATAGTAATGTGGAAGAGATGTGTATGGTTCGCAATATACATCTGCGAATGCAGCGTTGTATATAGAACCCCTTATTTGAAAGCGATAGCTGCTTTCTACCTTGTGCGCAAAGCAAATCTCATAATCATTTTCGAGTATTTCAAATTGCTGTGGCATCAAGCCATATCTGCCAAAGGCTTGGTAAAGCATCAGCTTTTGATCATCATTTAATCTCATGTGTCTAATTGTATCAACTGAATATACCATCTCCCTAAATCTCCTTACCCATCAAATCCTTAACCCATCCGAACTGCGCATCATACCTCGTCTTCTGCGTGCACTCCTTCAAAGTGCAGTCAAGAACCGGCGAATTCAGTTCCGCATTGTCGAACTCCACCACGACATATACCTCGCAGGTGCTAATGTTCCTGTACACATCAGAAGAAACATCCTCCGCCGAAACCACGCCGCTGCATCCGTGCACCGCAAACAGATGCTGACCGTCACGCCGCCTGTTGTGGAAAAGCACATATCCGACATCCCCGATATGCTCTGCAATCTCCATCGAATCCCGCGTGAACTTCAAACCGACCGCTATCTTGCCACCGGTAAGAAACCGCAAAGACTTCGCCTCGAAATTCTCCATCATCACCAAGAGCACGCCCGCCTTGCCGGAAGACCACCTCGCAGCAACCTTGCCGCAGGCCGGCAACACCTCATTGGGATTCCGCCCAAGCTCGCACGGCTCCACATAGAAATTCCCGCGCAGAGACTCCAGAACCTCCGCATTCTCCCGTTCGACAGCCACGCGTCTCCCGACCTCCACAGCCTCCGGATTCTCCAGGGCCAATGAATATGTCGCCTTGTCCTCGAACGGGGTATAGACTTTCCCGAGCAGCTGTTTGAAGTTCTCCCTGATGTAGGCAACCCCGTTCACGTCCGGATGCGCCCGCATCGCATAAAAGTCATACTGCTTCCCGAGAATCTCCTGAATCTTCTCCCTGAAAATGTTCCTGACCTTCGTCTTCCACGCCGCCTTCTGCCCGGCATTGTCACGCGCATACAGCGACACCACATAGAGGAAGTTTACATCATAGTGGAACACGAGCAATGTATCCCTGTCGAACAGCCTGTTCTCGAACTGGCGGCTCACGAAATACGTCTTCCTTTTGCCGGTCTCCGTCACCCTGTCGGCAAACGAAAGCTTCTCATCCATCTTCGCGCTGATGAAGAAATTCGGAATCACATTGTATCCTTCCGTCACATCATCCATTAACTTCACATCCGAAGACTTCTGTTTCCCGTCCAGGAACAGGTCGAGATTCCATTGTATGACATTCCGTGCGTAAGTGTATTGCTTGTAGATGGATTCTTTTCCGACATCGTTGCCGAGCTTGTAGTACTTGCTGTCCCCGATGTAATATACCGGCTTGTCATCGTTCTCGACAAGACCTTGCCAGCTGTACATGTGATCAACCATCTTCCCGTCATATTGCTCCTTCAGTCCTGCCGGGATGTTCTTGTCGCTGATGAGTTCGTCGATTATGGCCTCGAACACGATGTTGAAGTTCTTCACGAGAAGATACTCCCGCTGCTCGGCATTGATCCGTATCATATACGCCTTGACGAAGAACGCGTAGCACAAGTCCCATATCTTCAATGCCTTGTCGGAGAAATACTTGTACTTTATCTGCCTCAGCCGCACCTTTCCCTGTCCCGCGAGCAGCCTCTCGAACTGCTTGCCGCGGATAAGGTCGAATCCCAATGTTATGGAGGCAGGGAATCCGTAAGTCTCGCTGATGTAGTTCAGAATGGAGAAGAATATGACCAGCAGCTCCTCGTCGAAATTGATCTGCCGTTTCTTGTTCACCGGATTGACATATACGGGAACATCGTTCTGGACAATCGCTCCCGAGTGGGAAATCGTCCGCGTCCAGTTGATCTTGTTCATGCCGGAGCGGAGATTCTTCACAGTGAACATGAAGAAATCCTGGTTCTCACGGTTGAATCTTACGAGCGAAAGCAGCACGTCGAGGAATGTCTGGCTCTGATGTCTGCGGTTTCCGCCCATCTGCGTCACCTGCCTGTGATAGACGATGCCGTTGTCTTTGCGCGACCTGTTGAACACGCTGATGGCCCGGTAAATCCACACTGCGAACTCGTATATGAAACCTCGCTCCTCCTTCGTGACACCTGCCGCATTGTCGAAGTCAATGATATCCTCCGGCTTGAGGTGTCCGAACACGAGGTCGCTCTGATCCATCAGCACCTTCGGCAGGATGAACACGCAGTCGCCGATGGCAGGGTTGTAGAAATACCCCACGTAGTTCACGCTGACCATGTGCTCGATGTTCTCCAATGCGTCGAGCCCCGAAAGGCATTCTCTCACATCGGATGCATGGTACTGATATTCTTCGACCAACAGTCTCATATTCCCTAAAATGTCTCTTCAGCAAGTTACCGGCAAGTTAAATTATGTCGATTTGAAAAGGAACTACTTGGACTCAATACTAATGTTGAGACCTAATTGCTCATTTAAATCTTCAAGAATACGAATGAGTGTGTAACTCTTGGCACCTTTCAAAAAATAATAGTCGTTGATCTTGGCATAGCTGAATTTGTCGCTTTCGTTCACGCTTGGAAGAGGATTCTTTGTTGCCATGGGGCTTCCAATACGTCTGTATTTCATTCCCTCTACAATAGGTCCAGCTTTGTCGACACCTATTTTCTTTATCGTATTTAAGTAAATATCAAACTGAGTCATATTATCGGAACTGAGCCTTTCTCCATCAATTGTTACAGCTACAAGTGATTCTTTGTTCTCTTTGGCTCCGGCATTAGGACTGTCATATTCGATACAACTTTCGTCCGTAGGATTGATGCCGAGATTTATCAAGAACCTCTCCACGGTATCCTCATTGGCTTTGCCGTCGCAAAGGAAGAAATCCTGGAATGCAATCGGCTCACCGCTTTCTCCCTGGAAGATTTCCCCGTCGAATCCGTAATCCTTGAACACGTCGTTCCAGAGATAGAATGCCACTTTCCCCACAAATTTCTCTGCCGAAATCACTCCTTCAGCGTCAGCCTTGACGAAGAAGTATCCGAGCTTCTTGTCCTCTGATGAAGTGCCATCCTGTATCTGACGGTTGATGCTGTTGAGGAATGACCACCAGTCGTATTCGTTTCCGCCCGCTTTGATGCTCCAGCCTTTTTCTGCGTTGCAGATAGGAATATACTTCCACTCCCAACGCCTCTTGAATGCGGAGTCGATAGGGAAGAGACTCTGGTCGCTCGTGTTCATCGTCGCCCAGATGAACAGATTGTTCGGTAACAGGAGAACCTCACCTTCAAGAACTTTGGAAACCACATCTTTGTGCTCATCGAGGTACAAGGCATTGATTTTCTCCTTGCCGGCAATCTCCAGTCCGGCCAATGCCTTTTTCAGGTGCTTTGCCATGTCATTGTCTGCTTTGACAGGGTAGTCAGAGAATCCAGAATTGTTCCTGTCCAGAAGCTGGAAAAGATCTCCAAAAATCTGTGCGCAGTTGCCCCGGTTGATTTCCTCGATGATGAGGTACTGCTCCTTCGGCGTTTCTCCGTCCTTGGCATCCGCATACTTCTTCCAAGCGGTTATGTAAGCTTGTAGAAAAGCCTGCTCCACAAACTCATAGACAATCTTGTCCTCTGTGACAGTTTTGCCATTTTCAACGACTATGTGTCCGGAAACGTCGCGCAACATAACCTCCTTTGTCGTCGGCTTGTAAACTCCGACAAAAGTGGAGTAGTCGCTGTCCGGATGGAAAGTCGTCCTGATGACATCCTTGCCCCTTGTCACCTCCTTTATCGTGTGCGATTTCCCCGTTCCCGGTGCTCCGTAGAAGATCTGCTGGAGAGGGGAGTGGGTGGAATCAAATACGATGTATTCAAGTCCGTCTTCTTTGTTGTCTTCGTATGGGGTGTTGACATTGGTTATAAATATGTCAAATATTCCATCGTTAGCTTTCTTTATGTGAAGATCGGAAAATCCTCCGGCGAAGTAATTTCTTATTGTGAATTTCGTGTCGCATTTGACTCCAGAATGATCGATAAACGAGACGTCTTTTAGAAGTCCGTTGAAATAGAATCTTGAATCGACCTTGCCGTTTTTCTGTGGAACATCTTTACGTGCATTCCATTCTTGAGTTATTGTCTCTACTGGTATCCCGTTCTGAACAAACAATGCGTCAAGAATTGCCAGCTGGTCAGTTACAAACTCTCTGGAATAACGTACAATTTTATGTGTGGCCGACTGATCGAACTTTCTTGGGAGAATCGACGCAATGAATAAAATGGCCTTTGACAGGTTCTCTTTATTATATCGTACAGTTATTTGTAGACCCGAATCTTTGAACAATTCAAAATGTTCATTGTCAAGAAACAAATCGGTGTTCTTTGCATCACCTGCTGATAATTGGCGATAACTTGCATTCGTGTCATTAATATGTTTTACTATTTCATCCATAGGATTCTAGTGTAATTGAATTGGTTCGTTTATATATGCAAAACAGTCTTTAGGAGAGACTGCGAGACTCATTTTAAGCAATTCTGTCCGGTTTGAATTTATTGAAGTCTTGAACTTTTCGATGTTGTTGTCCAACTTGTTCATGTAGTCTATACAGTTGTTGCAGATAGAAAGCATCCCAGATTTGTCATCCATATTGAATACTCGGTACACAGCATATTGATCGGCTTCAATGATATAGTTGTGAGCAAAGAATACTTCTTGGCTGCTGAAAACGATGTTTTGTGCGAAGTCAAATCTGGTTGACTTTACATCGACAAACTGTTTCTTGTCATCTTCCGGATATATGACAAAGTCGTAGGGTAGTCCTGTTTCTCTACTTTTATTCATCCAATCGAATGAACGTATCCGTTGCTCTATCCTCTGATGCTCAAGATACTCGTTTATGAGTTCCTCGCCCTTCTTTCCTATAATGGAAAACTGCTTGCTCGCTTTCTCAATGTCGAAAGTTTTGAACTTGTGGGAGGAATTTCCGACTTGGGAGATGATTTCAATCTCCTTTTGAAGGCCAATACTTACAAAATTGATCTTCTTGACTATTGCTTCTTTCAGCGGCTGAAATGCTATGTCTTGTTCTGTGATGACATGAGCCTTATCTTCAACGAGGTTTTTGATAATGTTGAAGTCTTTGGAACTCTTGTTTATGAGCCAGAATACAAGGTCTTTGTTCTCAAGACTTGACCAAAGAAGATACCATTCGTCATTTGGCTGCTCCTTGGCGAATTTCCTAATCTGAGCTACTACTGATGCCGATTCTCCGCTGCCCATTCTTATTTTGGGGCTGCGGTAACTGCCATCTGGATTTTCAATGCGGTCAAAGAAACAATCCAAGATTTGGCAGTAAGAATCATGAATCAGCATGGCGGTAGTTGAGGTCTTGTCCCCAAGAAAGGTAAGAACATCATTGAACAGGCCGATATGGGTCTGGTTGCTTGTGTCACTGATACCTAAATCCGCGTTTGACAGTTTCTTTACGCCTATGCGGTTATCTATGTTGAAAAAATTATACATTTCATTCATGGATTATGTTTGCCGTAATCAAATAATAAAGAACGGCGTAAATAGTGTTTACGCTTACTGCATTGCCGGCCTGCTTATAGAGTGCGCCATCTGCCACTCCTGCATTTCTTCCATTGACGGCGAACTCTGAAGGGAATCCTTGCAGCATGAAAGCCTCTTCCGGCGTCAACTTTCTGATAGGAAGTTTTGCGAGTTCCTCCTTTGTCATTGTCTTCACCGGATTGACTTTGCCATGAGACTCAATGAAGTCCTGGCTGTAATAATTATCTTGACAAGCCCTGTGCATCTTATGCATTGTCGCAGTCAAAGGTCTGGCGATACTCATGTTTATATCGGATTTAGACTTGAAGTTGGCAGACCCGTCTGCGAGAAGCGTAGGCTTTATTTTCTCAGATAAGAAGTATTTCTGAGCGACATCAGTGTTGAGAATCTCGGTCACGTCTCTATAGCTGGGCGTTCCGAGTTTTTTATAGTCCTTATCAAAGACTGCGGCAATGTTTTCGGCGGAGAAGGACTCTTTAAAACTGCCGGGTAAATCTTCTGTTGTCGCAAAAATTAAGAGTCTGTTTCGTGTCTGGGGAAGATGAAACAATGCCGTGTTGAAGATGTCCGTGAAAACATTATATCCGAGAGCTTCAAGCTCGGACTTTATGCGGGCAAATGTTCTGCCTCTGTCGTGAGTCTTGAGGTTTTTGACATTCTCCAAAAGAACATATCTTGGCATTCTCGCTGACAATATGTCAAGGATATGGAAAAACATCTGACCTCTATCCTCATTGAAACCGGCCTGTTTGCCCATCATGCTGAATGTCTGGCATGGGAATCCTCCAGTTACCAAGTCAAAATCGGGCAAATTGGTGATATTCTCCGTTTTACTTGTAAAGGAGACAATATCTCCCATAGCAATTTCATTATCGGCTTCTGTGTGATAATTGGCACAATATGTCTTCACTGCCTGCGGGTCTATTTCGGAATACCCTACACAGTGAAAATCCATGATATGGTCTTGGGTGAGAAGGTCCATTGCTCTTCTGAATCCTCCTATTCCAGCGAATAACTCAAGATGTCTCATTTTATAAATTTCATTAAGCCATCACCGATTGCTTTGGCAAGTTTAACAGGCACAGCGTTACCGACTTGTGCATACCACATGTTTTGAGAACCTGTAATAACATAATCATCCGGGAAAGTCTGAATCCTGGCGGCCTCTCTGGGGCTTAATCCTCTTGCGTCCCAAGGGTGAATATACATGTTGCAGTCGAACTTCATGTGCGAAGTGATTGTCTTGCAAATCTGATCCTCGTCCAGTTTGAAATACTTGTCCTTGAAGATGTCGTTCCTCCTTTTATATGGCATAATGTCGGCGATGGATTCATGCAGGGAATTGGCACCTTGAGGAAGTCGCCTATATATTTCTAAGTCGCGTTCATTATTATACCTGTTCTTATGGTTGTATAATTTTGTAATCTCTCTGTCTCCGTTGATGAATCTGTAGAAATCATTGTGTGGGTAAGAGAAATCACACTCGGTGAATCCGGATTCTGCGCTTTCCACACCCTTTGAACCTTTCTCCTTTTTTGCGACCAGATGGGGGAGTCCGACAAGGGCGTCTTTGAGCAAAAACGGGGAACGTTTATGCTTGAAAATCTCAGCGAATATCTCTTTCGGCGGAACTCCAACCCTGTTTCCTATCATGATGAAGCGTTCCCTGTTTTGAGGTACGCCATAGTCCTGCGCTCTCAAAAGTGCGTAGTCGAACTGATACTCTTCTCCAAGATAGTCCTTGAAATTCTGCTTGATTTCATCAATCTTGTTCATCATGCCCTTCACATTCTCCATGATGAAGAATTTTGGACGGACAGCATTGAGAAAAATCAAGTACTGTTTATACAAAGAATTCCTCGGATCGTCCAAAATTCTCTGACGGTTGGCCATCGAGAATCCTTGACATGGAGGACCGCCACAGACAAGAGTGATGTCGGACAGCATATCTGCATAATCGTCAATATGGGCATTCAAGTCCGCTATGTCTCCGACAAAGTAATGCTCATCGCTCAAATCATGGTTAAACTTGTATGTATTACAGAACTGCTCCACGATTTCGTTGACAAACCAGGGCGTGAAGCCGGCCTGTTGTAGGCCAACACTCAAGCCTCCGCATCCGGCAAACAAATCTACGAATTTATATTGTTTCTTAGCCATATAATTCTTTATGGTGCGAGGGTTTACGCCTCGCTGATTTCATCAATGGAACGTAATAAGTCTTTGATATCCACTTCAAGGCACCTGGCAATCTCCACCAATGTCTCGACATTGGGCTGCATGGTGTTTGTGCACCATTTTGACACGGTGCCAGGGTCTTTTTGCAGTTGCTCTGCAAGCCACTTGTTGGTCTTGTTCTTGTCGGCCAAGACCACCTTAATCCTGTTAATGTTCTTACCCATTGTAAGTGCTGTTTGTAATCGTAACTGAAACAAAGGTACAAAATTTATGAGAAAAACCAATGCCAACTATTGCATTCTCGTTCATTAAATATGATTTATCTTGAATTAAATTGAAAAATTTTGCAATAAATTATGTCGTTTTCTTGTTTGGGATACATTGGCTTGGAATAGTTTTACTATATTTGTGAATATATTTGTGAAAATGATTGTTTTTACATGGACAACTTTGATGTAAAACGTTTTTCGGAAATTGATTTGAATGATAGTTTCTTTGGTTCATTGAAGGATGACTATCCTGGATTTGTCGTATGGTATAATAAAAAAGCCGAAAGCGGAGAGAAAGCGACGGTGTATATCGAAGAAGGCAAGGTCAAAGACTTTTTGTACCTGAAGGAAGAATCCGAATCATTAGACGAACCGTTTCGTCCGGCACTTCCAAAATGCAGAAGGTTAAAAATAGGAACATTTAAGGTTGAGTCAAGAGGGACAAGACGTGGAGAACGTCTAATAAAACGAGCTCTTGATTATGCCGTTTCGAAAGATGTTGATGAGGTGTATGTAACAGTGTTTCCGAAACATGTGAAATTGATTTCACTTTTTAAAAAGTATGGTTTCGAAGAACGTTCCAAGAAGTATCATGGTGGTGAAACGTATGAACTTGTATTGGTCAAGGATATGCGTTCATATAAAGGTGATGTGTTATTGGATTATCCATATGTACACACTTCAGGAACAGGAAAATATCTGCTTTCTATATATCCGAAATACCATACGGCACTGTTTCCGGACTCCATCTTGAATAGTGAGTCACCATACGAGGTCATTAAAGACTTGTCCCATACAAATAGCATTCATAAGGCTTATATCTGTTTTATTAAAGAAGTGGGATTGCTACATAGGGACTGTCGTGAAATGTCCAATAATTACGCAACGAATTGATTGATAAAGTGATAGAAATTTCGTAACTTTGATAAAGGGAAAAAGAATT